>JAESFM010000186.1_pt1 | contig 19290 bp, 12 predicted proteins | sample 9266171 | NCBI WGS metagenome assembly JAESFM01 (sample SAMN14505069, study PRJNA617099) | algae metagenome | isolation source: Hassallia sp. WJT32-NPBG1 and co-occurring heterotrophs from well developed... | place: USA: Mojave Desert, Joshua Tree National Park, California | collected 2006-06-22
TCCTCCGACGCCAAGGCGCTGGACGGGCTCAATGTCCAGGTGGCGGTGTGCGACGAGATCGCCTCGCACAAGACCTCCGAGGTCTATGACGTGCTGCTGACGGCCATGGGCAAGCGGCGCCACCCGCTGCTGCTGTCCATCAGCACGGCGACCGGCAACACCACGGGCATCGGCAAGCAGCTCTGGGACTATGGCGTCCGCGTGCTGGAGGGCGCCCAGGAGGATGAGCGGCTGTTCACGCTGATCTATGCCGCCGATCCAGAGGACGACCCCTGGGATGAGGCGACCTGGGTCAAGGCCAACCCGAGCTGGGGGCAGGCGGTGCAGCCCGATGCGATCCGGGCCATCATGCGGCAGGCCAGGAACAACCTGGCGCAGGAGACCGCTGCTCGGACGCGGCACTTGAACATCTGGTCCGGCGCCGACGAAGCGCTGTTCTCGATGCGCGCTTGGCAGGCGTGCCGCAGCCCCGACCTGCGGCTGGAGGACCTTGAGGGGCAGGAGTGCCATCTCGGCCTCGACCTCGCCAGCCGCACCGACCTCGCGGCCTTGGTGCTGGTCTTCCCGCAGCATTGCCGCGAGACGGGCAAGACGACCTACGCCGCCTTCGCCCGTTGCTACCTGAATGAGGAGGCCGTTCTCGAGGCGCGGAATGCCTCGTACCCTGGCTGGGCAGCGGCGGAGCACCTCATCCTGACGCCGGGCAACGAGACTGACTTTCAAGCAATCGAGGACGACATCCTGGAGCTCAGCCGGCGCTTTCGGATCGCCAGTGTCGGCTACGACCCCTGGCAATCGACGCAGCTAGCCCAGCGGCTACGGGCGCAGTACGTCGAGATGGTGGAGTTCCGCTCGACCACGGCGAACTTCTCGCCGGCGATCATCGAGCTTGACGCTGCGATGCGCTCCGGCCGCCTTCAGCATGACGGCAACCCGGTGCTGGAGTGGTGCATCGGCAACGTCCTCGGTAAGCCGGACCGTCGGGGCAACCTCTACCCGACCAAGGCGCGGCCGGAACAGAAGATTGACGCGGCCGTGGCGCTCATCATGGCGATTGGTCGCTCGATGACTGAGCCGGAGCAGTTCACCAGCATCTTCGAGCGGGCGGAGTTGTGGATGGCGTGACGACGTTAGAACCCACCGTTATGAACTCGGGCATAGCCTTCTGAAGAGAGTACCATCGGCACGTAGCTGCGGCATGAGTATGTGCAGAGCCTGCCAGCGGCGAGCATAGAGGAACGGCGAACGCCGCAGGTTGTTGCGCCATCGCGCGCCAATTTCCTTGCTGCATTGCACCGGGCAGAACACGAAATTGTTATTTCGCCATCCTAAATATTCTAAATCACACTATGGTGTTACTGCGTCGTCAGTTCGTACCCGGAACTCGCAGCAGCTTCACCTAGAATTGGAACGCGACAAACTTCATCCGCTCTTGAGTACCGCACAGTCGCCCATCCGGAGGGACTCGATGACTATCGTCTTTCATCCGCTTGCCGGTGTGCGGAGACACCTGATGCGTTTGAGCGTGCCCCGCGCCGAGCCACGGCCATGTCGCAGCTCTTTTCACCGCGAAACTCGCTGCATCGCACCTACCACTGCTCCGGCAGCAGCACTACTTTTCGCTGCATTAGCAGTCGCCACCGGGACTGCCTCGGCTCAAAGCGGTCAGGACGAGTTGCGCAGAGCACCACGAGGCGATTTTCTTCCTGGCGTTGGGGCCGCTGACCCGCGGCAACGGGTCGACCTACCGCCGAACCATGGCGCTCGCTGGGGCGCGTGCAAACGGAGATCGGTGGGCGCTGCACTGGCACGTTGGTCGATGCGCGCACGGTACTCACCGCCGCGCACTGTCTGGTGGCATCGCGCTCGGGCCAGTTTGTCCAAGCGCGTTCGGTCCATTTCCTACTCGGCTACAATCTCGGTCAGTACACAGGGCATGCGCGAGTTATCTCCTATACGGTCGGGCCGGGCTTCACCCCCGGAGTGGCAGCTATGGGACCAGCGGGTGCGGACTGGGCGCTGCTAACCCTCGAGCGGCCGATCGGTGCGCCGGGGCATATATTGCCCTTGCTGCGTGGTACGCCGCAGCCGGGATCACCGGTGATGTTGGGAGGATACCAGCAAGATCGGCCTGAAACGCTGTCTGCTGATACCGGGTGCCGTCTTGGATCCCTCACGCGAAGGCCTTCGGGGCACGTTCTGCTCGCCCATGACTGTGCTGCCACCCGCGGCGCGAGCGGAGCTCCGATGCTTGCTCGTCGTCCTGACGGAAGTGGTTGGGGAGTCGTTGGAGTTGCAGTCAGCACCAATGCGGACGCGACAGTCGCCAGCGGCCATGCCGTGCCTGCCGCCGCTATCGGAGCAAACCCTTAGCTGGTTCGTAATAGCGGCATCCGCGCAGCGGGGCAGGAACATAGGAGTAGGTGCGGCCAGAGGATTCCGGTTTCCGATCATAGGGTGCGACTTCCTGGAGCTCAGCCGCGCGTTCGAATTTGAGTATTGGTTACGACCGTGGGGCTGGCGCAGAGGCTACGGGCGCAGGACGTCGAGATAGTAGAGTTCCGCTCGACCACGGCCAACTCCTCGCCGGCGATCATCGAGCTGGACGCTGCCTTGCGCTCCGGCCGCCTCCAGCATGACGGCAACTTAATACTACAGTTGAGTTTAATATCAGGCGATCCTAGCTCCCTGTGAGCATGACGGCGATGGAGATGAGCCATGTCAGCGGACAGCGCGAGCGTCCTGGTCTGGCGTGAGGAGCTGGGTGCGCTGGAAGCGCGGTTGGGCGCGTTGTTTGTCCGGGCTGAGCCGAGACGGCAGGCTGGCCTGTATCTGGAAGGCCTGCTGAGCGCGGCGAAGCGCAAGAACGGCTGGCAGCTTGCCGAGTAGGTTGGTGATGCTCGGCCCTGGCGGACGCAGCGGGTTCTCAGCCACGTGCTGTGGGACCAGGACGCAGCCTGCGACCTGTGCCGCGACTACGTTCTCGAGCATCTCAGGGCACTGGACGGTGTGCTCATTGTCGATGAGACCGGTTTTCTCAAGTAAGGCGAGCATTCGGCCGGGGTGGCGCGGCAGTACAGCGGCACAGCCGGGCGGATCGAGAACCTCCAGATCGGCGTCTTCCTGGCCTACGCTAGCAGCAAGGGGCACGCGCTGATCGACCGCGAGCTCTAACTGGCCGAGGAGTGGTGCGGCGATGCCGCGCGGCGGGACGAGGCGGCCATTCCGGAGGCAGTGAGTTTCGCCACCAAGCCGGCGCTGGCCAGGCGGATGATCAGCCGCGCCCTTGATGCCGGCCTGCCCTGCGCCTGGGTGCTGGGCGATGAGATCTACGGCTCGGACCGCCGGCTGCGCATGGACCTGGAGCGGCGCGAGCAGCCCTTCGTGCTCGCTGTTCGCAGCAACGAGAAGCTCTGGGCGGTGCTGGATGAGCACCTCGGCCAGCATGCCGCGTCACGCCTGGCCGCCAGCCTGCCAGCCCGCGCCTGGCGGCGTCTCTCGGCGGGCGCTGGCAGCAAAGGGGAACGGCTCTACGATTGGGCCCGCTTGCGTCTCACCCGACTGCAGCAGCCGCCTTGGGATCATTGGCTGCTGGTCCGGCGCAGCCGCAAGGACCCGCAGGATCTCGCCTACTACGTTGTCTTCGGCCCAGACCAGACCACGCTGGCCAGCCTCGCGCAGGTGGCCGGCCGGCGCTGGACCATTGAGAAATGCTTCGAGGTGGCCAAGCAGGAAGTCGGCTTGGCCGATTACGAAATCCGCTCATGGCATGGCTGGTACCGGCACATCACCCTTTCCATGCTCGCGCTGGCCTTCCTTGCCGCGATGCGGGTGAAACTCAACGCGGTCACACTGCAAAAAAGGGGGCGGCACAATCTCGACCTCTGGTCGACCTCAGCATGGGCGAGATCCACCATCTCATCAGCGGCCTCCAGCATGCTGCCGGCATAGCGCTCGATTACCTTTCTGGCTGGTCATTGTGGCGGCGGATCCACCAAGCCATAGCCCAGCGCTGTCACTGGCAGCGGCACCAGCGGGAAGTGCGTGCCTAAACTCAACTGTAGTATTTAGTCCGGTCTCGCGAAGCTTGTCCGAATTCCAGAGGGCAGACCCAGTTCTGAAAGGCAAAAAACGTCCACGAAGGCCATTGATATCAACTTTTGGTAGACAGAAGCGAGCTGCTTTGGTAACCTACTCCTTATGTGCCAAGTCGCTTCGCTCCCTGCACTGCCGCCGCGCCAGCCGGATGGGCAAGTTTCCTGCCTTTCCGTAATCTTCGCGGCTGCTTTCGGATATCCGGTCCACGCTGATCCGAAAACCAATACTACGCTTGTCGGGAACGAGTTCGCGCCGGGGTACAAAGCAACTGACCAAGACGATGCGCGGTCCGCTGTTTGGGTCTGGGAGCCATGGCCTACTGCGGACAGACAAGGCGATTCCGCGGGAGGCACACTGCGCCTAGCCAAACCCAATATCTTTCCGGACATCGAATTTGCCGCCAAGCCGCCCCTGGTCCCGGATTGGCATCCCACGTTTTCAGACACGTACATAGACGTTGCGGCAGCCCTGACCGTTGGCGGCGATCAATCCGCCCTCAGCAGTAAAAAACCTACAATGACTAGCCCGCAACCCGAGACGCTCTCCCAAACGTCTCCTCACAGCAAAGGGCAGGCGGAAAGCCCCGCGAGTCCTGTCACTGCTCCCGCACCAATCCAGGCTACGCCAACGCCCGCACCTGTCCCGATCCTCTCTTCGATGCCGGTCGCGCCGGACGTGACGACATTGGCAGCAGCAACAATAGAAGTTCCGATCAAGGTCGAAGCAGCACCCGTGCCGGCGCCGTATTCACTGCATGTCTCGCGAGCGGCAGACTTCATCCATTCCCTCGGTGTGAATACCCACCTGGGAAACCCTTCGTATGACAACGTAGGGCTCGTCCTGGACCAACTGGCCTATATCGGCGTCCACCACATCCGCGATTGGTTCCCTGAACAGATCTGGCCACTGCAGTATGCACAGATCAGCACGCTCGCCTCGGCCGGGGTCAAGCTGGATGCCCTACTGCCGAATATCAACCCGGTCGACCTTGACGTCCATATCGCAAACCTAGCTGCCTTCGCTCACGCCCATCCTGGCGTGGTGACTTCGGTCGAGGGGCCGAACGAAATCGACGCCTCACCGATCGTCTATCGGGAAATGGAAGGGATTGACGCGGTGCAGGCCCTGCAGAAGGACCTCTATGCCGCGGTGCACGGCAACGCGGAGTTGGCTGGTGTGCCCGTCTACAACTTCACGACGGCATGGCTACCACCGAGCGCCTATGGCATCGGCGACATGTCGGCCTACGCAGACAACGCCAACGTTCATGGATACGTGCCCAACGGGCTTCGGCCAGCCGATTGGCTGCCGCAAACCATACAGAATTTCGCCTCGAATGTGCCTGGCAAGCCGATCGTGGTGACCGAGACCAACTACTACACGCTGCCGCAAGACTCTGACTGGGGTGGGGTCAACCAAGATGTTCAGGCAAAGTATGGCCTGTACACCGCGCTGGATAACTGGAAAGCCGGCATCGCCGCGACATTCTTCTACGAACTCCGGGATCAGGGTTCTGATGCCAATCGGGAGAATAACTTCGGTCTGTTCCAGGCGAACGGCTCACCCAAGTCCTTGGCCATCGCGTTGCACAATCTGACCACGATCCTCTCGGACCCTGGGGCCGGGGTGAACTCATTCGAGTTGAGGCCACTGACCATCTCATTTTCCGGGCTGCCTTGTACGGCCTCTGCGCAACTTCTGCAGAAGAGCGACGGCACCTCCGACCTCGTCGTCTGGGACGAGCAGCAGATCTGGGACTCCGTCCATCACGCTCAGCGGGCCGCGATGGCGTCGGACGTCACCATCTTCCTGCAGTCATCCGTCTCTGAGGTCCAGATCTTCGATCCTCTGTTGAGCAGCGCGCCAGTCACAACCTACCACGACGTCAGCCAGTTCACGTTCCATCTCCTAGACGCCCCCCTGGTTCTCCACCTCATCTGACGCTGAACCCCAGACGCATCCAGCCGAACGCAAGCCGTCAAGCGGTTTACCCGCTGGGCGCGGCTGATGATGCCGTCTCAATCTCAGGCCGAGAGGCGATGGCCGTCGCGGCAGTTGGCGCGTCTACAGACGATGCACTGTCGCCGTCACCGTCGCGCAGCGAGCGGTAAAGGCTGATTGTCTCCTGATTCATCCGCTCCGCCGTGAAGCGCTTCAGGAAGCGCTGGTGTCCTTTCTCGCCGTAGCTCGCCAGGGTGTCCCGGCTCACCGACCTGATCATCTCCGCGACCGTCTCCGGGTCGGACAGGTCGAAGAACCGGCCGGTGACCCCATCGACGACAACGTCCCGCAGTCCGCCCACCGGCGTGCAAAAGATTGGCAGCCCGGAGCGCATCGCCTCGAGAGCGACGATGGGCAGACCCTCCCATCGTGACGGCATGAGGAGCAGGTCGGCATGCGCGTACAACTCGACCACCTCGGCGCGGTCCCGCCATCCCAGCAGCGTGACGTTCTCAGGGATGGAGAGCTGCGTCTCGGCGGGTCCGACAACATAATCTCCAACCGCATAACACTCGGCCGCGTCACTCAGCCTCGCCATGACAGCAAGGCAGAAATCGAAACCCTTCTGCCGGTCGAAACGGCCGACAAACAGGACCCGGAGCTTGCCTCGGCGCTCCGCCTTCCAGGCAGCTCCGCCGGAAGATGAGGGGGGCAGCGCCTTAATGCCATTCTCGATGACGACGCATTTCGTGGCGGCGATGCCCGCGGCGACTGCATCTTCCTTCTCCGCGTGGGAGACGCAGACGACGCGGTCGGTGAACCGGGTGAGCAGCCTTTCGGCCGCGACTATCAACGGTCTGACCGAACTCGTGCGGGAGAAAGCCCAGCCATGCGGGCTGTAGACAACTTTCGGCCGCCGGAAGCCGACCGCTGCGCCCAGCCGTGACACGACGCCGGCAAAGGTCGAATGCACGTGGAGGATGTCAGTGGCCGTCTCCGCCACGACGCCCCGCGTCAGCTGGCCGAGGCGCAGCAGCCCGGCCACCGAGCCACGCTTGTGTTCGAACGATGTGACTACCAGCTTCGGGCTGTCGATCCGGACGATTGAGGCGGCATTGACTTCCGGTCCGACGACCGCGATGGACTCGACGGCGGGAGACTGGGCCTGGAACGCCACGGCTTCCTGCAGATAGCTTAGGACGCCTCCGCCTGGCGCTTCGGTCACATGGGCCAGGCGCAGCGGACGGCTCGCTGGCTCTATCGAGTCATCGGGCATTTCGAGCTCCGCTCCATTTTGCTGCGTGAATCGGTCAGCCGATGCGATGCGAGCGCCGCGCCTAAACCCCCATCGTTCCACAGGACACCGGCTGGGCGCGTCAGTACGCCCCGGAACCGGCGAGCACGACACGGACTGTCCTCAACAGGATCCAAGCATCGAGCCATACGGACCAGTTACTGACATAGAAGGCATCGGCGACCTCGCGGATCTTGAGGTCGCTGTTGCTCCGCGACGTGACCTGCCAGAAACCGGTCAGGCCGGGCGGCACATCCCGGCGCAACGCCTGGCCCGCCGGGCTGTACCGCGCCACCTCGCGGGTCGGCATGATGCGCGGCCCGACAAGGCTCATGTCGCCTCTGACGATGTTCAGCAGTTGCGGCAACTCGTCGATGCTCGAACGGCGCAGGAAGCTGCCGACCTTCGGGATGATGCGTGGGTCGTTCCGGAGCTTCAGGGTTCGCTCGAACTCAAAGCGCGCTGCTGGGTTGCTCGCCAGGTACTCCGCCAACCGCTTCTCGGCATCCGGAATCATCGTGCGGAGCTTATAGATCCGCACCGGCTGCCCATTCATGCCCTCCCGTGTCTGCGAGAAGAAGGCGGGGCCGGGACTCGCCAGCTTCACGGCCAGCGCCGCGAGCCCGATGATTGGCGTCGTCAGGATCAGGATCGGCAGCGAGACCAGGACGTCCACGGCCCGCTTCGCGCGCCGCTGGCTTTCCGAGAAGCGCGCCTGCCGCACCTCCGTCGCCAGGTACGGTCCGATGGGTCGCGGCCGCGCCCAGAGACTGCCCAGCAGTGTCGTATCGCTCAGCACCTGCACGCGGGAGAAGGTCGCCGCCAAGCTAGCCGCCAGTTCTTCGAACTGCTCGCGGTTCACCTCGTCCGGCCTCAGCGCCACCAGCGCGTGGCGGACCGGCCAGGGAAAGGTGCGGGTCTTGATCGCTCCGACGGGGCCGAGCACCGGCACCCCATGCATCGCCGGCGTCGCCAAGCGGCTGACGTCGCCGAAGATCCCGACTGGCACCATGCCCAGTTCCGGGTCCGCGCGCATCTCGCGGATCGCGGTCTCCGCCAAAGGACCCACGCCCACGATCACATAGGGCATGCAGTAGAAGCCGCTCCCGATGAGGGCCGCGCGCGTGAAGCTACGGGCAAAGTAGCAAGTCGGGATGGTGAACAGCCAGATGGCCAGTCCGACGAACCGGTATGCCTCGGTGTTTTCTGTAGCCAGCAGGGCGATCAGGTGGGACAGGCCGATCATCAGGGTGGTCAGCACTGATCGCCGTAACTCCTCGGGATGCGGCATGCCGAAGGAGGGATAAAGCCCCATCGCCCAGCGAAACAGCAACCAGCAACCGAAGACGGGCCACAGGCCCCAGAACAGCGGCGTCGTATCCCAAATCACGCTGCGGATAGCGTAGACGATGGCAGTGCAGACGGCAAAACTGAGCGTGTCGGCTAGAGCGAGCCCGATACCAGAGACCAGGCGCGCACGTCCAAACCGCGGGGCCACGGTGGCCGGACTCGATGACCTCACCTCACCCTGGCCGGTGCCTCGCCGGTCGGCACTCGACGCCAACGGGCGTCTCGGATCGCGTCCACCCGGACCGAAGGCAGCGTCCTCGGTCACCGCCCGTCCATGGGTGGTGCCGAATGCTGGGTCGGCGCTCGTGCGCCCCGTCTGTGACGACACCGGTTACAGCGCTTGGCCGGGCGCAGGCCCGCTTGCATACAATTGGTCAAAAAGGTGCAGCCGCTTCATAAAAACAGCCCCAGTCGGACATTCTTCTCATTAATAGACGAGAAAGGGGGCCGTCAATCGTGAAGCTAGATGCCTTCTCGAGATTGCGAAGTGTAATCCCGTAAGGCGAGCCGCACGGCTTGCTCCGCGGCAGACGCTTCCAACACGCTTCGCTCAACCTGCTCCATGCTCGTTTCGCCACGGCGGAACAGAAGGCTGGTGCGCATCCGGACCACATCAGCCTCGAGGAATACCGCGCAGCTGTTGCGGAGCGCTGCGGCTGCCTCAGCTCTGCTGGCCGACCGCTCGTCAGCCGCATCAAATGCCTCAAGCGCACGGAATAAGCTCGCCTGCGCGCCCACCACCGCGGCGCGCAAGCGGTTCTGCTCGTCGCTGTCGCCGCCCAAGGCGCGCGTGCCAAGGCTGAGGACATAAGCGTCAACTTGCCGCAAAAAAAACAGCGCAGCGGCCACCAAGCCCTGCTCTGCCTTCGCGGCAGTGGCCGGAGCCGCCGGCTCCGACGGGCTGTCCGGCGTCTCCATGCGGCCGATGAGGGCCACCACGCCGGATGCCGCGTCCCTCTCCTGCGCCTCGGGAGGGGCCGCAACCAGGCCAGTTTTCCGGGCGAAGAGCCGCGCTTTCGAGTCCGCGGTGGTGGCCTGCCGCGCGATGAGTTCCGACGCCTCGCGCGCCAGTTCGCCCAACGCTGCCAGCTGCTGCTCACTCCAGTCGTGGGGCTTGTGGTCCAGCACGCAGACGGTGCCAATGGCCTCGCCGCTGTCCACGACGATGGGCATGCCGGCATAGGCGACAATCCCACCGTTCCGCACCGCGGGATGGTCCTGGAAGTCCGGGCTCAGGCGCGCGTCGGAAATCACCAACGGCCGTACCGCCGCTACGGCGTAGCGGCACAGCGACATGGCCAGGGTCGTGTCATTCTCGGCGGCGAAAATACCCTTGGCCTGGAAAACACCTCCCGGGCCCTGGGCACTCTTGAAGAACTGGCGGTCGTCGCCCACCAGCGAGACGAGTGCCACGGATGCATTCATAATCTCGGATGCAGCCAAGGCGAGACAGTCAAACGCCTCTTCCGGTGGGCTGTCCAGCAGCCCCGTCCGACGCAGTGCCGCGAGGCGCTTCGGGTCGTTGATCGGGTCGGATGGCTGCGACATGGTCCAGGATCCCAGCTACATGAGCGCGGAGAAGGCTAGCCTCGCTCCTAGCGCAACGTGGAAATATCTAGCCCCGATGGGTTCGGTCTTGGTGAGCGCCCGTTCCGGCGACGATGGTAGACCCTGGCCGCTCTCCACGCCAGCCAATGGCCACGGCGCTGGCGCTCGGCGGCGCGGCCTGGGCTGCCCGCAACCCAGAGCGGTGGGCGTGGCTGGCAGACGCCGCCCCGTGGGGGCGGTTACCGGTCAGCTGCGCCGCCCGCGCGGTGAAGCAGGCGCCAGCGCCCAGGGCGAGCCACATCATCGGAGTCCGGAAGGTGTCGGTTGTGATGCCGGTCACCAGAATGCCGACGGCGCTCATGATGATCGGATAGGCGATCGCCGGCACGGTCCCACCGACGGTGGCGAAGGTCAGGGCCGCGCGACGGACAGACAGGATCAGGGTGCCCCAGATCGCCAGCCAGCCGGTGAGACCGACCAGCCCGAGCTCCGCGGCAATCCGGGCATAGAGTGAATAGGTGTTCGGCCAGGGTGCTTCCGGATGGACGAGCGATGCCCCGATCTCCGGGCTGAGGAACCCCCAGGGGGGCATGTGGAGCGAGGCCCGGAAGGCGAACTGGCCCAAGCCCGAGCCCAGCATCGGCTGCGAGGCGAAGATGTTCAGCGCCGTCACCTGGTAGGCGAGCCGCGACAGGTCCGACACCGAGTCACCGGCGACAACGTCGCTGATGAGCTGGTCGAGGCTCGCGCCATAGGCCCCGACGCCCCCGGCGATCCCGGTGAGCAGCAGCGCAGCGGCAAACCTGGCGGCCATGGTGTTGACCAAGCCACTGATGGGAAGGAACAGGAGACGCAGGGCGCCGAAACAGGCGACATTGGCGGCGAGCAGGAGCCATCCCGTACGCGCTTGCGAGGCTAGGATGAGGATCGTGAAGGCAGCCAGGAGCACGCTGTGGACAAGCCGCCTCGTCCCCCGCGTCATCATCACGGCGCACAGGAGCCACGGCCAGGCCAGGCCGGCGAAGTTGCCAAAGGCCGGGGGCTCGAAGGAAACGGTCCGGAGGCGCTTGTCCCATGCCTCAACCAGCTTGAGGTTCACCGCATTGTTCCAGGGTTGCACCTCCTGGTCGGAGCCGGCGTGGACTGCCGCGTCCAGGGCCGTGTACACCGGAAGCGTCACCCCTGCCCGATGCGCCCCCTCCACCAGGCCATACCCGATGCACAGCACCGCGCTGAGGCAGATCGGCAGAATGAGACAGGCATACCATCGCCCGGGCGCGACGGCGCAGGTCATCCCGGCAAGCACGAGACCGTAGACCAGGACGCCGGCCGCCGTGACCATTTTGGGCGCGCCGCTCCGGCCATGGAATGTGGCGACGGCGATCTCCGCAGCATTCCACATGGCGGCGAGGAGGACGGCGCTGAGAATAATGGCGGCCGCCCCACCTAGAAAACGGAGACCCAGGGGCGGACGCACCGCACGCACCAGCCCCGCCCCGGTGGCCTTCAGGACCTGCACGCCCATTGCGGCCGCGAAGAAATAGAAGGATGCCTCGTTGCTCAACTCGCCGATGGCTCCCAGACCGGGGATCGCGTCGAAGGGCACCGCGACCACCCCCAGCGCGAACAGGACCGCGACCAGCTTATCGAGCATGTCCGGTGACGGCGATGCGGTTGCCGCGCGTGATGCCTGGGACGATGTCGAGCACGACTATCGCATCCCCGATCGTGGCACGAACCTTCTGTTCTGGATCGGACGACCTGACCCAGGCGACGATGTGCTCGACACCTGCCTCCTCGAATAGGAGAGCCTGGACGAGGGGATGTCCTGTCTCCAGGCGACGGCGGAAATCCATGCGCAGCAGGCGGGGGAGCAGCGCGCCGTCCAGCCCGCTCTTGGCGGCGCCTTGTGCGGTGACCAAGCCGAAATGGGACTCGGGATTGAGCGGCTCGTTCCGCGAATCCTTCCATTCGTACCAGACCGTCGCCGCCACGCCGCTCGCCAGATTGGCCAGGTAGGTCCGGGCCAGGTAGGCGGCCTGGGTCTCGGGGCCGACCGCCGAGGTCGGGTACCCCCATTCCGTGCAGAGCATCGGCAGGACGCGTGCCCGAGGCGACAGGCGGTCCAGGAGGGTGCGGCTCGCCATGTTTTCGGGCGCCACGCTCTCCGGGTCCGGCTGCACCCCGCCCTGGATGCGGTAGCTGTGCATGCTCAGGCCGGCGAGGCAGTCGAGGGCATCCGTCCTGGACAGCGCGGAGAAGAACTGGGGCACGCGGTGGGGCAGGGCGGCCGTGGCGGGGGCGAGCACGGCGGCAGTCGGCGACGCTGCCTTGATCGCCGCGCAGGCCGTGCTGACCAATCTCGCGTAACTCTCCGGATGCGGTGCCGGTGGCCAGAAGATCCGTGAGTCCGGCTCGTTCCAGATCTCCCAGGTGACGGAGCGCCCCGCATACCGCCGGGCGGCGGCGGCGGCAAAGCGGGCGAAGGCGGCTCGTTCGGCGTCGGTGTCCGGTGGCGCCGCGACCCGCGTCCACCTGACCCCCGGGTCGCGGGGCAACTCCAGCATCCGGCTGTAGAGCGGATTGCCGGTCCCCAGGACCACGACGGATCCGAGGCCGGCGCGCTCAAGCTTCTCTATGAAGGCATCAGGACCGGACCAGTCGAACTCGCCGGTTACTTTCTCGACGGCGTCCCAGGCGATCCCCCACCGGACGAAACCGAAGCCGAGACCCTTAATCCGCTCGAGATCGGATGGCGCGATATGCCAGACCTGGACATGAATCCCGAGACCCGCAGGAACTCGGTCCGGTTGGGCCGCCGTCCCGGGGCGCGACCAGGCCGCAAGCGCGACGAGCAGCAGCACCGCCCAGGCGCAACCCCGCCCGGATACGCGCGCCGGCTTTGCGCGGCCCGTCATCGGTCGCGCCTCGGCCCGGCCGCATCGGCCCGCAGGCCGTCCCCGATCACTTCGACGCTGTCGCCGGGCTGCAACGCCATATCGAGTTCGGCCCGGAGGCGCGCGATCGCCCCATGGTCTCGGCGCCGGACCAGGATCTCGGGCACTACGGCGCCACCATTCGCAGCCGCCGCCCCGTCAGTCCGGCTTGCGATGCGCTCCCGCGCCGACTGCAGGTGGAATCGCGCCTTGCCCGCCGCTGCGAAAGCATCCCGCAATTGTTCGAGCTGGTTGGCCCGGCGCTGGTCATCGAAGGTCTTGAGCTGCTGCTCGCGCTCCTCGGCCTCGCGCCGTGCCTGCGCGAGTCGCACTTGCACCTCCAGGATCTGCGATCGTGCCTGGGCGAGGCTCCGCTCTGCGATCTCTGTCCGGACGGCGGTGCCCACGCCGCGCTCGAGGAGGCTGCTGGCACGGCCGGCTTCGGTGAAGGCCTGGTCGTAGCTCGCTCGCTGCTGCCGCTCCGCATGCTCGAGCATCGTGATTTCAGCGCGCGCCACCGCCAGCATGCGTTCCAGACCAGTCTTCTCGTTCGCCCGGGCCTGGCGTTCGGCCTCCATCTGCCGCGCTTCGGTGGCGACGATGTCGCGCAGGACTGCCTCCGGCACGCCCGGCCTTTCGGTGTTGGCCGCTGGGTCGAAACTCACCGCGCCCGACAGCTCCGCCTCAAGTCGCGCGATCCGTACCTGCTGCCGCGCCAATTCGATCGCCGTCGCGCCGTAATCGGCGCGCGCCTCTGACGCCTGGGCCGCCGTCAGCCGCCCCAACCCGCGGGTGACGTCGAGCCCACCGGCCAGGGCGACCGCAGCGCGTACCGTCATGCCCGGCCGGTAGCGGTACTCGCCGGGCCGGGCCACGTCGCCGTCCACGTAGACCGGAGCGTATTCGAACACCGAGACGATGGTCTGGCCACGCTGCACCACGTTGCGGGCCACCAGCAACGCTTGGATCCGCTGGCCGAATTCGGTCAGGCCGACATCCGTCGCCTTCACCTGGCCGAGCACAGGCAGGGTGATGTCGCCGTTGTCGTCCACGGTCACGCGGCGGTTCAGGGCCGGTGCACCGGCCACCATCAGCTCCAGCACGTCGCCGCGCTGGGGCATGTAGTCCGCCCGCGCCGGAGCCGGTGCGAGCAGGAGGAGGCCGGCGACTAAGCAGCCGCGCAGGAGCGTCGCCATCACCTCAGCTCCACCGCGCAGTGGCGCGACCGCCACGCTCCGAGCCGTACACCTGCGCGTAGGCCTGGTCGTAGGTGGAAAGCTGACCGACATCGACCCGCGAGATGGCAAGGCCGGCCAGGCGCGCGCCGCTCTCCTGGATCACCCGCAAAGCTTCCTGCAGGGCGCTCCAGGTTGTCGAGCCCCAACGGACGACGACAATCACCTGGTCGGACAAAGGCGCGAGCATCACCGCATCCCCCACCACCAACACCGGCGGGGAGTCGATCAGGATGACGTCGAACCGCGCCCGCCAAGTTTTCAGTTGCGAGCGCAAGAGGCTAGAGCCGAGCACGGACAGCGGATGCGCATGGGGGCTGCCCGCCGTCAGGACGTGAACCCCCGTGGCCCGGTCCAAGCGGATGGCACGCTCCAGCCCGCCCTCCGCGTCCAGGCTGTCGGCCAGGCCGGGGGCGGGCTCGAGACCGAAGATCTGCTGGAGGGCCGGGGAGCGCAGGTCCGCATCGACGAGCAGCACGCGGTCGCCACAGGCGGCCATGGACGCGGCCAGCGCGGCCGAGGTTGTGGACTTGCCCTCGGCCGGCAGCGCGGAGGTGAGCAGCAGCACGACCCCGCTCTCCGGACGCTGCCGGAGCAAGGTCGAGACGGCCGCATGCAGCGAGGTTACCGACGCCGAGAAGGCAGGCATGGCCTCGCTCATGAGTACCGCGATCCCCCTCTCGGACCGCTGGCTTCCGGCAGACTCAGGAATGACCCCGAGGGCGCGCAGGCCGCGGCGAGCGACCTCCTCCGTGCTCAGCACCGTCTGCTGCGCCTGGAACTCCTTCAGCAGCACCGAGGCCAAGCCGGCGGCGATCGCGCAAAAGGCTCCGATGCCGAGCACGAGGGCTGGGTTGGGCAGCGAGGGTGCCGGAGGCGGCGTGGCTTCGGCCACGACCGACATGCGGACGATCTGGAAGCCTGCCCGCTCGGCCAGGCTCAGCCGCGCCAGGAAGCTTTCATCCTCGGCGACGAACTGCGCCAAGGCGTTGACGATCGCAGCGGCGAGCTCGGGGTCGGAGGAGGAATAGGCGACCCGCAGCTGGGCCGAGCGCCCGATCCGGTCGATGCTGATCCCGTTGCGCAGCTCGCCGGCGATCGCGTCGATCGGATTCATCGGTCCGACCGGATCGCGCACGCCCGGCCGGCCGAGCAATGAACCGATGGATCGCCGCAGCCGGATGAGCAACGGAGGCGCCTGGCGGACAGCGCGGGCGAATTCCGGCCTGCCGACGAGGTCGAGGTCGCTCGCCACTTGGCGCAGGGCCGCTTGCGACCGCAGGAGGGCGGTCGCGCCGTCGATGTCGAGTTCACCGCGAAACGGATCGCGAGCCTGCTCGCCCGTCAGCTCCGGTTGCCGGGTCCCCACCAGCAGCATCGCCTGCGCGATGAAGCGATCCGGGACCAGCAGGAGATAAGCCGGTGCGACCAGGAATATCGGCGCGAAGACTAGGAGGAAGCGCCACTTCCGGCGCCATAGGATGCGAAGCCCGCGACTGAGGCCAGCGCGCGGATCGGGTGGCAGTCGTGCTGCTGCGTCCAGCCAAGCGGCGTCCGAAGGCACCGATGTGTTTGAAGCTTGTGGTTGAATGAACCGAGCTCCCGTTAATCCTCCACCGCCGACGCCGGTCGCGCGCCTGTCCTGGTCCCAGGACGAGGTTCGATCGCCATGGCAACAGCGTGACGTCCTCGTTCCGGGTGGCTACATCCGACAAACGCGCAGGTCGTCCGGTGATGTTCATAAAAATAGCGGAAGTCTCGGGAATTTGCCATCCATACGGCTCCGATGTTCATGTAAGGCCTAACCGGGAGACCGGCAGGTATGGCGCCACGAGGGAAGGATCATGCGGCGCGGCGGCTCCGAACCGGACCTGGCGGCGGCGGAGCAGTGCACGAACGACATGGAATCGCGATCCACTTCCGCAAGCCGAGGTCTGGTCCACCGCATTGCCAGGCATGGAACCTCTGGTCTCCCCTTTGTCTTGCGGCTCGCGAGCCTCGCTGGCAAGTTTGGACTGTCGCTCTATATCGTCCGGTATCTGTCTCTTGATGATCTCGGCCTGTATGGCCTGGTCTTCTCCGCCTCGATGATCGCGGTTGTCCTATATGGCGGACGCATCGATCACGATTTGGCACGACGAATCGTGGACATGCCGGCCAGCGAGACCCGTGCGCTGCTGCGGGACAAGACCGTTTTCTTTCTCTTCAACTACGCGGCTACCCTGCCACTCGTCTTCGTGATGTACGCCTTCCGCAGCGAGACGCTGGCTTTTCTCCTGCTGGCTTACCTGGTCTGCTGCCTCGAGAGCTATGCGAACCTACTTTTCGTCACCACCAACTACCTCGGCCGGCCAATCCTCGCGAATGTCGCCTTCTTCATACGCGCTGGTCTCTGGTCGCTCCTGGTGGTCGCCATCGGACTTGTCCTGTCTCCGACCAGAACGCTGTGGGTCGTGCTGGCCTTCTGGGTGGCCGGGGCTTCGGCCAGCATTGCAGTTAACCTCTGGCATCTGGATGTGGTGCGCTGGCCGGGCCTTCGCGCGGTCGCCGTGGACTGGGGGCGGATCCGAAGCGCTTTGCGCCGAAGCTTCCCAATCTGGATCGGCTCGATTGGGCTAACCGGCGGATCATATCTGGACCGCTTCGTGTTGGGCGCCTTCCTCGATCTTAAAGTGGTCGGCTTGGCAACCTTCTACACCTCCTTCACCGCGGCCATCGTAACCCTGGTGAGCAGCGGCGTCCTGAACGTGGCGGCGCCGAAGCTCGTCGGCAGCGCCTCGCGGGCCGACGCCGACAGCTACAACCGCGAGCTCCGGCGGGCCGGGTTGACCGTGGCGGCCCTCGGCGGCGGTTTGTGCCTGATGGTTTGGATCGTCGTCGTCCAGTTCGCTGCGGCCCTGCACCTGCGCGAGATCGAGGAGAGCCTGCTTGCTCTCGGCCTTCTGCTGATCGCGACCCTGGTGCGTCTCATCGCGGAAACGGGCTTTTATGGTCTCTATTCACGCCACCGGGACAGGGCCATCTGGGTCGGCAACATCGCCTTCCTCGTCGCGTCCCTGCTGTTCAACCTATTGCTGGTGCCAGTCCTGGGCCTTACCGGGCTGGGCGTCGCCAGTGTCCTGGCCAACCTGCTCCTGCTGGCCCTCCGGCGCGAGGGACTCCGCGCCTTCCGGGGCGGATAGGGCCGGTTGAAGCCGCATTGGCTCGAACTGCTGGAAGGATCACATGCAAAGTCTCCACCCGGAACTGGTGCGGCGGGACCAGCGCCCGATCGGAAATGACACGGCGGAAGTCCGGCTGTTCGGTGTCCTGCGCGACGAAATGCTCCGCCTCCCGTATTTCCTGGAGTACTATCGCAAGCTCGGCGTAACGCGCTTCTTCCTCATCAGCAACATGTCGCGCGACGGTTCCGAGGAATACCTGCTCCAGCAGCCCGACTGTCACGTCTTCTTCACGGCCGCGTCGTATGGAAAGAGCCGGGCCGGTGTGACGTGGCTGAACTCACTTCTGGATGTCTATGGATTGTCCCACTGGATTGTCCTCGCCGACATTGACGAGTTGCTCGTCTACCCGAACTGCGAGCACGCGGATCTGCCGCGGTTCTGCGACTGGCTGGGTAGGTCGGGTCACGAGGCGATATATGCGTTGCTGCTCGACATGTACAGCAAGCGGCCCATCCGCGATCTGCGCTACGAACAGGGCGAGGACTTCAGGCGGACCTGCCAGTACCACGACGGCACCTACTTCCTCGTTCGCCGGTACGGCTTCCCGAATCCGGCTTCCGCCTTCCCGCCGTTTGAGCACATCGGTGGCCCGCGCCTGCGTCTCTGCTTCGAAGAGCAGCACACACCGACCGTCTGGCCGCGCTTGAAGCCGAAGCTGGAGCGTCGTGCCCTCAGCGTCGCTCATCAGCTTGGACTATTCAAGGAACGGCGACCTCCAACTGTCGCCACCCAGGCCTTCAAGGTGCCGCTCGTCAAGTGGCGGCAGGGAAATGCCTTCATCAACAGCCACCGGCTCAACCCCGTGAAGCTCGCCCCCGTGACCGGTGCGCTGCTGCATTTCAAGTACTTCCAAGACTTCAGCAGGAAAATCGAGGACGCTCTGCAGAACGGGGAACATTATGGTGGCTCCGTCGAGTACAGCCGCTATGCCGAGCTTCTCGAGAAGAATCCAACCCTTTCGCTCGCGGATGCAGACAGCGTCGAGTATTCCTCCAGCCAAGGCTTGGTCGACCGCGGTCTGCTCCGGACCGTCCACGAGTGGACGGCGGAGAACTCGATGGTGCCAGCCTAGTTGCGCAGTCCCGGATTGTCGTGGTCGGTCTCTCGTGAGCAGAAGGACGCTCGATGGCAATAGAAAACATTCAGGCGCGTCGATTGGCGCGCTTCATCGTGCAGACATCTCGGTACGACCCATGCTTGCACAAACAAAATCATTCTTCGAACTGATCGCCGATGACGCCAGGGCGTTTGGTCGGGAGCGCCTCTCGGTCGCTTTCTGTCTTATGGCCCTGTTAGGCCTGAATAAGTTTTCTGCCGTTTTCCTATATCGCGTCCAAGCGCTATTCTTCGGTGGGCGGTTTCCGCTCTCCACACTGGCGAAGCTAGCCGGGAGATGGAACTCCATATGCAACGGCTGCGATTTTTCAGCGTACGCTATAGTTGGCCAGGGGCTGCATATACCTCACTCGATCGGCATCGTGGCTGGAGCTATAACTGCAGGATTCAACCTCACTATACTACAAAATGCCAACCTAGCCTTAGAGCCTGTCCGAGAAGTTTATGAGCGGCCAAGCGCCTTGCCATCAGCTTGATCATCGCCAAGCGGATCAGGGCAACCGAGGTTCGGACTAGGTTTTCGAGATTGCGCGCGAGACGGCGGCAGC
>JAESFM010000187.1_pt1 | contig 18750 bp, 17 predicted proteins | sample 9266171 | NCBI WGS metagenome assembly JAESFM01 (sample SAMN14505069, study PRJNA617099) | algae metagenome | isolation source: Hassallia sp. WJT32-NPBG1 and co-occurring heterotrophs from well developed... | place: USA: Mojave Desert, Joshua Tree National Park, California | collected 2006-06-22
TCGTAGCCCTGTGAATTTTTGCATTAATGTTCTGTGCGGACTGATTGCTTATTCTCATCAGCCTCAGAAGCCTAGCCTTCGTCTTGAATGGCTTTTGCCTGCATCTGCTTAACCCGAACTCAGGTTACATTAAAGAATCACAGGTTATTTATTATCTGTGTCCATCTATGGTTTAATCTTTAAAAATCCCTAATCCCTAATCCCTAGTCACTATATGAACATCCAACGCATCGAACCCAATCCCGGACAAGAATCAGTATGGGATTACCCTCGTCCCCCTCGCTTAGAGGACACAACCAAACACATCCAAATCATCTTTAATGATGTGACTATTGTAGATACCCACAGCGCTAAACGTGTTTTAGAAACCAGCCATCCACCCGGTTACTACATTCCTCCTGCGGATATCAAAATGGAATATCTACTTTTGACACCGCGTTCTAGCTTTTGTGAATGGAAGGGAAGTGCTGGTTACTACAATATCCGCGTGGGTGAGAAAGAAGTGCAAAATGCTGCTTGGTTTTACCCCGAACCTACACCAGAGTTTGCATCTATCAAAGATTATGTAGCTTTTTACGTCCACTTAATGGATGCCTGCTACGTCGATGGGGAAAAAGTACAACCGCAACCAGGTAACTTTTATGGTGGCTGGATTACCAGCGATATTGTTGGACCCTTCAAAGGTGGCGCCGGCACTTGGGGATGGTGAGAATTTACAAATGAAATCAATCTAACAAGCGTCGCACCAAAATTATGATGTTGGGAAACGCTAAAGGATTTACTTCGCCATTACTTAGTGTTACTTCAGATGTATAATCGCCATCATTGGGATTGCGGAAAATTTTGACGCAGCGATTTTTTAAATCCACAACCCAATATTCTGGTATTTCCGCTAAAGCATAAGCTTTTCGCTTTGCATCCAAATCTTTACTGAGGCTGGTGTTAGAATATTCAATTAACCAAAAAATATTTTCTGGGTAAGGGTGACGGGTTCGATATAGTGCCCGCAGAGGTTGCACGATCGCCAAATCTGGTTCGGGTTCGGAAGCCATCAACCGTAATGTGATGGGCTTTGCATCGCGCACGAGAACTGTTTCTCCTAGCACAGATCGCAGATAGTCCGCAGCGTCAGTACTTAGTTGGGCATGTTCTGGACCTTCTGGAGGCATTTCAACGATTTCGCCGTTTAATAGTTCAACATGACGTTCAGAAAGAAGACCAACTTCAACCATGCGGTGATACTCGTCTAGCGTCCATTTGGCTGTAGTAAGTGTCATTGCCAGTCTTACCTTAGTCGGGAGGTTTTATAAATATTCTGCCTTTAGATTCTATCTTGGCGTGCTTTTTACTCGTTTCGTTTGGTGGTTTATCTTGATAACGCTAAGATTTCCCATCTTCCAAAAGGAGGTATAAGATTTAATGAAGTGCTAAAGGCTACGTAAATAATCTTCTAATAATCTTGCCGGACGCCACCTCGCACAGGCTTAACTTCAGAAGGGTCAGAGAATGGATCAGTGCCACCACTCCAGTTAAAGTCGCTAATTCTAAAGCTGATTCCACCTAATTCCAACACTGGGTTATAACGTAAAGTAATTCCGTAGGTACGGCGGTTATATTCTACGATGTAGTCCGTGCTACTGCGTTCGCCTGTGTCTAAGTTAATTGAGGTTTGAAAACCAAGGCTAAATGGTCCGTAGATTTGCTGGGAAATTCCCGCATTAAGCACTCTGTTATCAACAGCGCGATCGAACAAAAATGGCGATGCTCCGCTGAATATACCTTGGGAGTAACTGACATTAAAGGCAGTATAATCAAAGGCAGGTCGAGAGAAATGACCAAACTGTCCGCGCAAGCCAACTGTGGCAATCAAGGTGCTTTGATTATCACCACTGGTGTAAAAAGTGCTTGTGCCGGTTACGTCGCCAAATGCTTGTACATAAGGAACTATCGGGTTTGGGGTGTAACGTAATCCCTCTGTGGGGGTGGGTGGTAATGGTTTACCCTGCCACAGTGTAACCCCACCATCAACGGTCGCACTACCTTGGACGCGTCCTAAAGAGATGCGGTTGTTCTCTCGCGGTATTTCGAGTAAGTCTTCGCGATCGCTATTCGCGTTAATATATTGAGCGCCACCTTGATATCTCAAGTTAAAACCAGTTGTACCTAAAGGAATTCTCGGAGAAGTAACAACTGCACCAAGACTACTTTGAACGGTTTGAAAGCCGAGGGTACCGTTGTAAAGGCGATCGCGATAGCTGTATTCTAAATTCAATATGTGAGGATTTGCATCGCCTAATTCTTGCCGCAATCGCAAACTTGCCCGCAAATTATCTTCCACTGTCCCCAAGTCCAAGCTGGTTAATATCCCAGAACCCTCAACTGTAGTCTTGGGGCTTAAAGTAGCAGCCAATCTTGTTTTCAAACCAAACAACGCGGCAAAGCTATCACTACCAGTTATAGCTTTTTGCGCGAAAAACTGCGGTGTAACGCTAAAGCGTACCCCTTCTGTGTTAAAGGGTTGGAAAGAACGCTCAATAAAAACACCACCGCGTTGATTATCATCATAGCCGACAGAGACAATTGCCGGGGTTACATCTCGTTCCCTGCGGTCAATTGTCTGCCGATCAATAGGGATGGGTAATGTTGTTCTTTGATCTAATACTAAACGCTGTCGCTCTGTTTTAATGCTGTCTACTAAGGGCGACTCTCGCGTTAAAGTCACTTTATCGGCACGTAACTCTAGTTCTGGTGGCGAAAATGGGTCATTAGTAAAGCGCACATTTCTAGCTTGCCACCCTCGCGGATAAAAATCAACTCGTTCTGCTTGAAAGCGCACTCGCTTGACTACACCTCCCTGTTGCGGTGCTGGGAGGTTTCTCGCATCTGCCCTACCACCTAAATTGAAGTTAACCCCACCAGGACTGTTAACACCTGTAGTCGGCTGATTTGCCCGAATGCGATCGCTTACTGGACGCGGTGTGACTACTCCACTTACTCCGGTATCAACAGAGTTAAAGGCTAAATCAGTACCTGCTGTGGGGATGTAAACTTCTCCCCTACCATTTTGTAATTCTCCACTATCTTGAATAAAGTTATAAGTAAAGCGTTCTCCGCGCAGTACTTGATCGCCTCGTGTCAATGCGACATTTCCGTTGCCCACGGCAATCAAGTTGTCTAAATTGACTTGCAAGCGATCGGCATCTACCACCGCCCCATCAAATCGTACCACCACATTACCTACAGCCGTGACAATCCGCCGTTGCTGGTCGTACTCCTGCCTATCAGAAGTTACTTCCACAATTCTCTCTCGTGCTGGCGCTGTAGTTGCTGGCGGAGTTGTCTGAGTTGGTTGACTTTGTTGCTGATTTGTGCTGTCTGTTGGTGTCGGTGCAGATTGTTGCGGGGAAGCAGGTTGGGGAATTGTGATTTGGCTTGTCTGGCTGCGAGACTTGAATTCTATAACGTTTTCTACTGGTTGTGTACTCGCTGGATTGTCGGGATTAGTATAAGTAATATTTTGTATCGGTTCGCTATTTGGCGGCTGACGGGGTGTCTGAGAAGGCGCATTTTGGGCAATAGTATTATTTTGCCCTTCTGGACGGGCTAATTTTTCCTGTAATCTTTGCCCTTTTTGGGATATTTTGCTTTGCGATGCGACATTTGCATCCGGCTGCACGGGATAACTAATTCCCATCGATTCTCCCAAAGCTCCAGCACTTTTAACAGCAGTGAGGGGAGAAAATTCTGGTGGGAAACTTTCCGGCGGATTGGGTGCGGATTGCGTCTGGGCGGCTGCTAAATCCTGGCGAGTGGTGTGTTGTTGAGTTGGCGATACAGAAGTTTCTGCTTGCCGTTGCGCTTGATTTTCTTGCGCTTTCGCCTCCAGTTCGGCAATTGAATGAAACTTAGTATCACTACCAGTCAAAACCGGATTTGCAGGTTGTAAAGGTTCGACAATAGAAAACGGTGCGGGCGGCAGAACTGGGTGAAGCATATTCGCAAAATCAACCTAACAAATAGCCAATTGAAAGCCGGAAGGACTAATTACACCTAACAGCCTTCCGACTTTAGCCTTCAGCCTAGCCTGCGGCAAGCCGCCTGGAAAGGACACTCTTTAAGGGTGTGGAATTTTCCACACTCTTCTCAAGTGTCCGTGGCATTTACATTCGCATGAACGGCAGTTATGGATCGGGTCGTGATTTTACTCTGAATCCCGACGTCCGGGGTTACGAGCTGGATCGTTCGACAAAAATCCAAAGACGAAAAGCAAAATGAAGAAGGCTACAACAACATAAACAACAATTTTTAAAGTAACCATTGACGAAAACTCCAAGGGTATAAAATAGAAGCTTGCTTTTTTGTATCCGTGATGCAGAAAAGATAGCTCCTATATATTACCCAAATCTCGCCCCTTTTTTGTCAGACACCGAGCTGAGTCGAGAGTCCAAACTCCAAGATTCTTGGATTATTGATTGGCTAATTACTCTTGGACTTTAGTTTAGTGCTTTGAGTTTTCTGACTTGTAGATGCGCTTTCGCAAGCAATAAGAATCTGAAGTAATTACTTTAGCTGATGACGTGAACTTGAGGCTGAGGTTTCCGAGTCAAGAAAGAAAAAATTTTGTAGTCAGGGCTTCAGCCCTTGAACTTGAGCGATAAATCGCTCACCCTTCTCTACGAGACGCTGCGCGGTAAGCGAAGCTATGCCGAAGGCTTTACGGGTTCGCCAGTCGCTCATGGGGGAAACCCCCTTGGCGCTAGCCTCTCCCTTTGGGAGAAGACCGCGCTGGCTCACTACGGATTAATCAGACAAAATACAAATACTAAAAGGCTCTGTCGAAGCGTGATGTCAGTATAGTGGCAAATTGTATATCACCCGATCGGGTGATCCAGTAGCATGATGCCTGTGGGGTACTACCCATTATAAATTTTTAAGGAAACCTAAAGCAACTTTGCAGGTCTCATCAGGGCGATCAAACTAAACGCTTCTGCAAGAATTGCTTAACCCCTAAAATTGGTAAAAAATATGGTTCTCATTCGTGACATTGTTCAGCAAGCGCTAACTACAGGCTCTTTAAGTATTCCGGCAGATGAGCAGTTGCAGCAGTTACTGCAAACTGAATTTGAGGAAAAAGACATCGATGCCTTGATGCTACTACAAGAAGCTGTGCAATCCGGGCGTGTTCAGAAAGAGTACCGTAACCGAAAGAGCGATCGCCCTGCCAAAAACAAACGCGGTATCATCAAGATGAAACTTCTTTGTCCTAGTGCTATTGGCGTTCTTGTGTTGGGTACTATTGTCTTTGCTCTACCAAAAGGTGCCGAATCACTAAATTTCTCCACCAACAATTCCAATGTTACCCAATTGACTCTAGAATAATGGCAAATTGCCCAAATTCGGCTTTTTGTCCCCGTGTAAAAAAGAACATAATTACGAGCAACCTTTTTGCTGGTCTAGGCTACAACTTGTGGATCTGGCTAACATTACCGTTCACGCAGCGTCTCCCCTTCTCTGTTTGGGAGAAGGTTGCTCGGCACATCGCGCCCGTGCAATGCGTCCCCAAAGCTTTTGTACAACTTTTTGAGGGAGTTTGAGAAATAAGTGCGTTCACAAAGTGACTCTGTAAGAGTATCACGTCTGGGTGTTCTCTTCTTTCTCCCTCTTGAAAACGCAAAGTGTGCTTGAAAAGCTTCTGTTGCAGCATCTCACACTATCAACATCAATAATATAAATATTTATAAACTCTTACTGATGTTTAAGTTAATTTATGTATTGAACTACATAAATTATTAAATAATTATATAGTTAACACTAACTGATAAAATCATAAAAACCTTTGCAGTCACATTTTCCAATCTAAGTGATAATATTTTTTAAAGCTTAACAAAGTCATCATAAGTTCACAAACAGGGTATAAAGAGTTGGAAACATTGGGCAAACACAGTCAACAATAGCGATAGCTAAACCAGGAGTTTCGCAGTCCTTATGCAACCAATTCGTACATTTAACGTGTCCCCTTCGCTACCGCCCCGACTCGAACCGCTGCGGAAGCTAGCATATAATCTCCACTGGGATTGGAATGTTGAGACAAAAGACTTATTTCGCCGTTTAGATCCGGATTTATGGGAATCTAGCCGCCATAACCCAGTGTTAATGCTCGGTACAATTAGCCAAGGGCGGTTAACGGAAGTTGTGGAAGATGAAGGCTTCCTGGCGCAAATGGATCGAGCTGCTCGGCAGTTAGAAGATTATTTACAAGAGCGCACTTGGTATCAGAAACAGCGGAGTAGTAATTCTTCCAATGGCAAAGGCAAAGAATGCTACGCTTATTTTTCGGCTGAATTTGGACTGGTCGATTGTTTGCCTGTATATTCTGGAGGCTTGGGTGTTCTCGCGGGCGATCACCTCAAATCTGCCAGCGACTTAGGATTACCACTAGTAGGTGTGGGCTTACTGTACCAGCAAGGTTACTTTGCTCAATATCTCAATGCTGATGGTTGGCAGCAAGAGCGCTACCCAATCAACGATTTTTATAACATGACCTTGCATCTAGAGCGCAATCCTGATGGCTCAGAATTGCAGATTGCTGTAGATTACCCAGGACGCAAGGTTTACGCTCGAGTATGGCGCGTACAGGTGGGAACTGTGCCGCTTTACATGATGGATACTAACATCGAACCCAACAATCCTTACGACCACAACATTACAGATCAGCTGTACGGTGGCGATATCGATATGCGTATCCACCAGGAAATTATGCTAGGTATCGGCGGCGTGCAGATGCTAAAAGCTCTGGGGTATAATGTCACCGCTTACCATATGAATGAAGGTCATGCGGCTTTTTCTGCTCTTGAGCGCATCCGGACGCTGATTCACGAAGAGGGTCTGAGTTACGATACCGCCAAACAGGTGGTGGGTTCAACTAATATCTTCACCACTCACACGCCAGTACCCGCAGGTATTGACTTGTTCCCGCCAGATAAGCTTTTGTATTATCTAGGATATTATGCAGATATCTTTGGTTTGACAAAAGACCAATTTTTAGGATTGGGGCGTGAAAATACCGGTGATTTATCTGCGCCTTTTAGTATGGCAGTGCTGGCGCTAAAAATGGCAACATTTTGTAACGGTGTAGCGCAACTGCATGGTGTAGTGTCACGACAGATGTTTAAGGGTTTGTGGCAAGAAGTACCTGTGGAAGAAGTACCGATCGCCGCAATTACAAATGGCGTTCATGCCCGCAGTTGTGTGGCAAAATCAACTCAAGAGTTGTACGATCGCTATCTTGGACCGAATTGGTCATCAGTAGCAGCTGATAACCCATTGTGGGAACGCATGGACGCGATTCCAGATGAAGAATTGTGGCGCAATCACGAACGCTGTCGTTTGGATATGGTCTTGTACGTGCGCGAGCATTTGGTGAAGCATTTACGCGATCGCGGTGCTTCTTCATCTGATATTGCCCAAGCGCAAGAAGTTCTCGATCCGAACGTTTTGACTATCGGTTTCGCGCGTCGCTTTGCTACCTACAAACGCGCTACTTTATGGATGCGCGATATCGAGCGCATCAAGCGGATAATGTTGGCAAACAAAGACCGCAAGTTACAATTTGTCATCGCCGGCAAAGCACACCCGAAAGACATCCCAGGTAAAGAATTAATCCGCGACATCAATCACTTTATCAGCGAACAAAATTTAGAAAAGCAGGTAGTGTTTGTTCCCAATTACGACATTCACATCGCTCGATTGATGGTGGCTGGTTGCGATGTGTGGTTAAATACACCACGTCGTCCGCGAGAAGCCTCAGGTACGAGCGGTATGAAAGCAGCGATGAACGGATTACCGAATTTAAGTGTATTAGATGGTTGGTGGGATGAAGCTGATTATGTCCGTACAGGTTGGGCGATCGGACATGGTGAGAATTATGAAGACCCCAATTACCAGGATGAAGTAGAAGCAAACGCTTTCTACGATTTACTGGAAAAAGAAGTCGTGCCTTTATTTTATGAGCGCGATGCTGATAATTTGCCCCGTCATTGGGTAGCAAAAATGAAAGATGCGATTAAGTTGAATTGTCCGTTCTTTAATACAGCGCGGATGGTGGGAGAATATGCACAAAGAGCTTATTTCCCCGCAAGCGATCGCTATTACACTCTGACGGCTGATCAATATGCACCAGCGAAGGAATTAGCAGCTTGGAAAACCAAACTCAGCCAACACTGGTTCAACATGAAAATCAAAGATGTTGACATCTCCTCAGATGCAGATATCGAGGTTAACCAAACCGTTGCTGTCAAGGCAAAACTTGACTTAGCGACTCTCAGCCCTGATGATGTGCAGGTGGAGCTTTATCAAGGTACAATCGATGCCAATGGCGAGATTGTCGATGCTGTTCCAGTGGTGATGGATTACCAAGGTAATGATACGCAAGATTTAGGTATTTACACTGCGGATATCGTCTACACCGCCTCTGGTTTACAAGGCTTATCCTTGCGGGTATTGCCGAAACACAGATACCTTGCTACTCCGTATGAGCCTAGGTTGATTCTTTGGGCACAGTAGGGATTAGGGATTAGGAAAGAGATTATTGACATGGATCTGTTTGTTCCCAGTCCCTAGTCCCTAGTCCCCAGTCCCCAGTCCCCAGTCCCATTTCTGGGGGATGACAATGTAACCTGTAATGCGATCGCCTAATAGTAGGTTGCGTTGTTCTCCCCAATACCACCAGTGTGCAGCTACATAAGCGCAGATGAGGCTATCTAGTTTATCTTCTACAGCTTTGAGTGCTGCACCTGTTGTGGGGATTTCGGAAGGAAAGGAACCGCAGATGAACGCGGATAAACGCAGATGAGGTTGAATGGTGGGTAGGATATGAAGAATGTAATTGTGGAGTTTGAGAAGTTCTAAACGGCGATCGCTTAAACGTCCTTTTTTGTATTTGAGGATGCGTTCTAAGTTGAAGAGATGGACGATTGCGGGGTGGGGAAAGACTTCTATTTGATATCTACCAAGTTTTTGCGGTTCGATGGTTGGTGCGTGTGTAAAGCCACGCGATTCTAATTCTAAGCCAAATTTGAGGGTGCGATCGGCAAAAGGTAAATTCAGGTTTGCTGGGTAGCATCCAGCGTGATATTTGCCAAAGTGTTTGTGACTAAGTTTATCTGGTAAACGACTCCCGGTAGCGTTGGGGATGAGGGTAGGTGCGTCTACAGCGATCATTGCTGCTTCGTCTGGCTGTACGTGAGTATCAATCCAGGTGAGGATGTCTGCAATAAATTCTTTGCGATCTAAGTCGAGTAGTTCAAGTTGATTATCTGTCCATTGTAAGCAGCATAGTCCGCTTGGTTGCGATTTCCAACCGAAATCAATACCGAGAAATTTCATTATCTACCTAATTTCAAGATTATAATTTAGAAATGAATTGATAAGCTAATCAAGAAGCTATCCAGAGGGTAATTGAGTTGTTTAAGATGATTAAAAAAAAATTGAATGCGTGTTATTAGCAAAAGGACACTGAGAGAATTTTGGGAAAAACACCCCAATGCCCAACCCGGACTTTTACTATGGTATCAGCGCATCAGTGATTCAGAGTTTCAAAACTTGAATAACTTACGTCAAGTGTTTCCCTCAGCAGATTTAGTTGCCAACTTCATCGTTTTTAATATTAGCGGTAATAATTATCGACTCATTACATACATAGATTATGAATTTAAAATAACATTTGTACGCGCTGTACTTACACATGCCGAATATGACAAGGAGAACTGGAAAAATGACGAGTGGTTTGAAAACTCCTAGTAGTTATTATATCGAGCTAATTACCACCTTCGCGCCGCGTCCGATTACCAATGAGGCTGAGTTAATCGCCACGCAAAACCGAATTAATTCTATCTTAGATAAGGGAAACCTTATACAAGATGATAAAGATTATGTGAATGTGCTTGGAACTCTCGTTTATGATTATGAAGAAAAAAACGAACCGATGCCTATTCTGAAGGGAGTTGCACTACTGAAAGCCTTGTTAGAAGAATCTAATCTTCAACCAAAACATTTAATTACTATATGCGAAAGTGAATCTAATATTTTAGATATACTGAATGGCAAAGCTAAACTCAATGGCAATCAAATTAAACAATTAGCTGCTTTTTTCCAGATATCGCCTAGCTACTTTGTTGAGTAAAATTGAAGCAAGGCTGGAGTGCGATCGCACTCTTCAATCTCACACTTGCAACTGCAAGGCATATTATAGAAATACAAATCAATCTTAAGTCTACAACTCTGCAAATCTATCCGTTGCTTCAATTAAAGCACTCTTGATTCCTGGTTCGCTCATTGAATGTCCAGCATCAGGAACAACAATAAGTTCAGCTTCTTGCCAAGCAAGATGTAATTCCCAAGCTGATATCATCGGACAAACTACATCATAACGTCCTTGCACAATTACCGCAGGAATGTGGCGAATACGCTCAACATTCGCAAGTAGTTGATCTTCGCTTTCAAAAAATCCCTTATTTATGAAATAATGACATTCAATTCTGGCAAAAGCATCGGCAAATTCACTTTTACCAAATGTTTGCATTAACTGTTTATCTAAAAACAGTCTACTTGTGCTAGCTTCCCAAATTGACCATGCACGCGCTGCTTCTAACCTTACTTGTAAGTCGGGACTTGTCAAGCGTTTGTAATAAGCTGTAAGCATATCCTCACGTTCAGCCAAAGGAATCGGTTTTAAATATTCCTCCCAAGCATCAGGAAAAATGTAGCTAGCACCTTCTTGATAAAACCAGCGCAATTCTTTTTGACGCAGCATAAAAATACCGCGTAAAATTAAACCTTTGCAACGTTCCGGATAAGTTTGACTGTAAGCTAATAACAGCGTACTCCCCCAACTACCACCAAAAACAACCCACTTTTCTATTCCTAAATGTTCTCGGAGTTTTTCAATATCATTTACTAAATCCCAAGTTGTATTTTCTCGCAATTCTGCATGTGGCGTACTTTGACCACAACCACGTTGGTCAAACATCACCAAGCGCCATTTGTCAGGATGAAAATATTGTCGATAAAAAGCTGGACATCCGCCACCGGGTCCACCATGTAGCAAAACAATTGGCTTACCTTGCGGGTTTCCTGATTCTTGAAAATGAATTGCGTGCAAGTCGGAAACTTGTAATTTACCTTGTTTGTAAGGTTCTATAGGTGGGTAAAGTTCGCGCATTATCTTCAATAATTATAAAATATGATTTTCAATTTATTGGTAGTGAGGGCTTTAGTTTTATTCAACAAAGGAAAGGACTGAAGTCCTTACTACAAATAAGTATGTAATTCAGCAAACATACTATGATTTATAAAATATACTATAAATCTAAAATGTCGATACTTAAGTTTTTGTTCTAACAACAGGATAACGTTACGTCAGCTTTCTTACTTCTCAGACATCTTCTAAGGAAATTAAACGCTTAATGAAGCCCTACTCTCAACTCACCGTTATTTCTTACATCATCGGTCCTATCTTGATCGTAGTGAGTCATTTTGGTGCACTACTCGTAATTTTCACTGGCTTATCCTGGGGGGCGATCGGTTGGGCAGTGTTACTGTATGTCATCCGAATGTTTGCCATTACTGGCATTTACCACCGGTTGCTGACACATAAAAGCTATCAAGCTTCAGCGCTAGTGCTATGGATTGGTAGCATCGTCGCTGCTGCCGCTGGACAAATGGGACCCAGTTGGTGGAAAGCTCATCATACAAAGCATCATCAATTTCCCGACCAAGAGCACGACCCGCATTCGCCGTATCGACCGTTCAAAGGGATCAAAGGCTTCTGGTGGTCTCAAGCTGGATGGCTGTTATCCTCACACTTTTTACCCGCAAAGTTGCCCGCTGATGTTGAAAATGATGTCGTTTTGAGGATGGTTGATCGATTGCACTTCATTCCCACCATTGCGCTGGGTGCAATCTCCTACCTTATGGGTGGAGTAGACTATCTGACTGCTTTTTTCCTCAGCACAACCCTACTCTTTCACGGGGTCGCAACGGTTAACTCACTGACCCACACCGTTGGTGAACAACCGTTTAGCACTAATGATTATAGTCGGAACAACTGGTTCGTTGCAGTTCTGACTTTGGGTGAAGGCTGGCATAATCTGCATCATGCATTTCAATCATCAGCCCGACACGGTATAACCTTGCGAGCAGGTAAGGTTGCTTATTTGCCAGATCCAACATTTTGGTTGATCAAACTGCTTGAATTTCTTAATCTAGCATCAAAGATTAGAATGCCGTCTGAAACAGAACTTATTAATCGCGCTAAAGACCGGAACCATCAACACTTAGCGCCTAGAACTGAAGTGGAAATATCAATGTAAATCCTGCTTGCAGTTGGGTAATCCTTCAAGGTGTTTATAATCAGATTGGGCGGGGATATGTGGTGCGGTTCGTTCTGGAGAAACCCTGTAATCTCTCGAAGGATGAAACATTCTTTGAGCCAGATGCAAGTATGAGAGTCTTCCTCACCTGATGTTTTTATTTGTTGTCCCACAATGGACTGCACAAGTGACCTACACAAGTGATTAACAGACCAGTACTTGAAGTGGAGAGAACCCAAAATGACATTTGCAAACACATTTGTAAATATTGAAAAGTATCTTCCTATCACAGGCGATATCAATCTCAAAACGCCGATCGCTTATAAAGCAACGCGAGGAGCAGCCAGAGTGATCAATGCAGCTCAAATGGCATTGGCAGAAGTCTACGTTAATGGATTGGAAATACCAGATTCAGTCTATCGCTCGCTAATCAATTTCTCCATGCCGCTGTTATTTCAGCATTGTCCTAGTCTGCTTGCTCCCTACGAATGGGTCTTAAACGAAACGGATCATATTGCTGAAGGATCGCGCGAACTAATGAAGGTTCAATATGACTTACCACAAGCCATGCTGAACCAAATGTTGGGAGATTGGAAATTAATTTATCCTAAGTACAGCATGGGATTGTGGGAGCGTGGTGCTGTCGATTTAGAAGAATCTCAAAAGCACATGATCGATCAGGTAATTGAACGGCTAGAAATAAAAGATGGCGATAACATTTTGGATTTTGGCTGCGGGTGGGGTTGTGTAGCTAACTACATTCTGTCTAAGTTTCCCAATGTGCGATTTACTGGGTTGAATTTGAGCCATGAACAATGTGAGTACATGCGCCGTAAAATGCAAGACCCTGAGAGCTATTTGAGTTCTGGGCGGTTCACGCTTTATGAAGGCGATCTAAATGATGCTCAATTTGCAGAAAAATTCGACAAAATTCTCTCAATTGGTGTCTTTGAGCACGTTGGCAATCTCACCAATGCCTTGCAAAAATTGGCATCCCTCTTAAAGAGTGGCGGTAGAGTATTTATTCACATCATCACCGTTCGCATTCCTAACAATATGTCGTCTGGCTTCACGCATAAGTACATTTTTCCACATGGTCGCTACTGGAATTATGATGCTATTCCAAACCACAATCAAGACCTTAAAACTATCAGTCGGTGGTACATAAACGGCATAAATTATCACAAAACGCTGACAGATTGGTTACGCCGATTTGACGAGCATCAAGAGAGCATTAAACATTTAGACTATAGCATGGACTATGCTAAGTTCCGTCGCATTTGGCGATTCTACTTGCTGATGCTGGGGACGATTTTTGCGACGTGCGATGGTGAATATAATGGTAACGGGCAATACCTCTTGGTTCATACTTGAATTACTAAGTATGCGACCAGATTAATAAGACTTTCATAAAGCACATACCGCAAGATATAACATAATACAGTTTAGATAAATACCAACCTCTAAACCCGGTTTTTTTTTTAATCCGGGTTTATTCGGCTTCAAAATACCTTTAACTTCATATTATTCAGATATCACAATTAATTACTTGCTAGATTAAGAGTATATTTGATAACAAAATATTAAATTGATTTTTAGCAAGACTTGTGAAACTCGAGAGAGAGGTAATTACCAATTCCTAAATCTCTAATCCCAAAACGGCGAGTTGCCCTAGAAAGTGTCAAAATTAAATAAGTTTTGCGATCGCCTTCGGCGGGCGCTTCGCGCCATCGCACATTTACTATAGTGCAAATTTGAGGTCATTAATAAGTTGTAATTTATGGGCAAGCAACGCGTTCTGTCGGGAGTTCAACCAACTGGCAATTATCATCTCGGTAACTACTTAGGAGCGATTCGCAACTGGGTAGAAGGACAGAGCGAGTATGAAAATTATCTCTTTGTGGCTGATTTACATGCGATAACTGTACCGCATAATCCAGCGACACTGGCAGCTGATACTTACACCCTCGTGGCTCTTTATCTAGCTTGTGGTCTAGATTTACAATATTCTACAATCTTTGTTCAATCTCACGTCTCGGCTCACAGTGAACTTACCTGGCTGCTGAATTGCATCACACCGATGAACTGGCTGGAAGATATGATCCAGTTTAAGGAAAAAGCTGTCAAACAGGGCGAAAATGTGAATGTCGGTTTGCTGGACTATCCGGTGCTAATGGCAGCAGATATTTTGCTCTACCAAGCTGATAAAGTGCCGGTGGGTGAAGACCAAAAGCAACACTTGGAATTGACGCGGGATATTGTCAACCGATTTAATCATCAGTTTGCCAAGCCGGATCAGCCTGTGCTAAAGTTACCAGACCCTTTGATTCGCAAAGAAGGGGCAAGGGTAATGAGTTTGACGGATGGAACGAAGAAAATGTCGAAGTCAGATCCGTCAGATTTAAGCCGAATCAATTTGCTAGATCCACCAGATTTAATTACCAAAAAGATTAAGAAGTGTAAAACCGATCTAGTTCGCGGTTTGACTTTTGACGATCCAGAGCGTCCGGAGTGTCACAATTTGTTAACGCTGTATATGCTCCTTTCTGGTAAGACAAAGGGGGAGGTGACCGCTGAGTGTCAAGATATGGGTTGGGGACAATTTAAGCCATTATTGACAGAAACGACGATTAATGCGCTTAAACCCATACAAGATAAATATCAAGCGGTAATGGATGACAAAGGCTATCTAGAGTCAGTTTTGCGCTCTGGACGAGAAAAAGCTGAAGCGATCGCACTTTCTACCCTTACACAAGTGAAAGCCGCTTTGGGTTATTCTCTTCCTTTATAAGGTTTCGCTTTTTTGTGCGCTGTGATATGAGTGTACTTAGAGTACAAAAATCTCGTAGTTATGCTTGATACGCAAAAAACAGCATTTACTTGCTTTCGCCAAGCTGCAAAAGCAGGTGATTTCTTGATTACAGCCGAGGTTACTCCTCCAAAGGGGGGTAATCCAGCGCACATGCTCAGTATGGCGGCGACTCTTAAGGGGAGGGTTCATGCCGTCAATATTACTGATGGTAGCAGAGCAGTTCTGCGGATGTCCTCGTTAGTGGCTTCGGCGATTTTGTTACAAAATGGAATTGAGCCGATTTGTCAGTTGGCTTGTCGCGATCGCAATCGCATTAGTTTGCAAGCCGATTTAATGGGCGCTCATGCTCTGGGGATATATAACATTTTAGCTTTAACTGGCGACCCAGTGAAAGCAGGCGACCACACCGATGCTAAAGGTGTGTTTGACTTGGAAGCAGTCCGCTTGCTGCAAGTCATCCAAAAGCTAAATCGCGGCTTTGATTGCAACGAGAAACCCTTGACTGATGGGTCTTGTGATTTATTTGCTGGTGCAGCAGTCGATCCGCAATGTGCGAGTTGGTCGGGTTTGCAAAGTCGATTTGAGCGCAAAATCCAAGCGGGAGCGCAGTTTTTCCAAAGTCAGTTAATTACCGACTTTGAGCGGCTAGAAAAGTTTATGGACAAAATCGCCGCAGGTTCTGGTAAACCAATTTTAGCAGGGATTTTCTTGCTAAAATCGGCGAAAAATGCCCAGTTTATTAATAGGTGCGTTCCGGGTGTGAATATTCCCGACCATATTATTGATAGATTAGCGCAAGCAAAAGACCCGCTGGAAGAAGGGGTGAAAATCGCCGCCGAACAAGTCAAGATAGCGCGTCAATTGTGTCAAGGTGTGCATATGATGGCGGTGAAGCGGGAAGATTTGATTGTACCAATTTTGGATATGGCTGGGGTGGCGCCAGTTAAGCAGTTGGTGACAGTTTAAGTAGGCATGTCTACGACGGGCTTCTTTACGAGATGCTCCGCGAACGCCTAAGCTTTTTTTATTAAAGCAGCTAGAATCAACTAGCTGCTTTATTAGTTAGAGTATTGAGCCTGTGTATAAAATTAATTATCCTTAAGTAATATCATGTTCGTCAAAATACCCACAATAAAAAAACCTCACCCCTACCCCTCTCCTTACCAAGGAGAGGGGATATAAAGCGTAGCTTTATTGGGGTGAGGTTTTATGGTTGATTGACCGGACATGATATAAATCAAGGAAAACGTCACGGTTTTCGTTACTAAACATCGCGGTTTTCGTTACTAACATCGCGGTTTTCGTTACTAACATCGCGGTTTTCGTTACTAACGTCACGCTTTTCGTTACTAAGATTATGGTGGTTCTCGTTTGCATCCAACACAATTTGGCGTTAGCAATGCCCATCTTGTCAGGTGAGCATTGCACGCTTGAGCTAAAGCTAGAGCGAGATAATCTGGATTGTGGTAACTCGGTGCATTGGTTTGGTTGACTTTTCAGTGGTAATCAGTTCATCGGCTTTGAGCCAAAGGGCAGCGGCAACATGAAGTGCATCCATTGCGGCTAAACCGTAGATACAGGCAAGTTGATAAGCATCTTGTGTAATTTGCTCCAAGTCTGTTGCCCAATGGCTAACAGCGCTGAACAAAGTTTCGTAGAAGTCTGTTTCGTCTTGCTGTTGGTTATAAATTGCTTTGGGCAGTACTTCTAACTTGACGAATTGGCTCGACACAAATTCCCGATTTTCGTCATTGAGAATGCTGTTTGCTCGAATGCTGGTTGACTGAACACCTTGAAAAGCAGTGATGAGAACCCCAGAATCGATGTAGGTCTTCTTACGACTCACGGTATCCACCCCGACGTTCAGCAAGCTCTTGTTCAATTTCTGCTTCGTTGAGTAATTGTATTCCAGAGGCGATCGCTCGATTACGAATTTCCCACAGCTTCTTAGCTAAGGGTGTTTGTGGAATGTATTCGGTAATCAGTGCTGTTGCGTCTGATTCAGATTTCAGCGCTTCCACAAACTCGAAAACTTTTTGCTGTTTTTCGGGTGTGAGTTCTCGCCAGCGTTCAAGTAATTGTTCTTCTTTACCCATAATCCACCTCATCATAGAGTGATGCTTCTATTTTTGCCCATTTTTTCAGTGGCGATACCCTTACAGAGGCGATCGCTTGGCATTGAACCAGAAGCATAGGTTTTTGGCTATTAAGGGACTTATTAATCGTGAATTTTTCTCCTAAAGCAATTCGATTTATTGTTGAGGCGCTAGAATATCGGATTGAAGCTTATCAAAAGCAATTAGAAACAGAGAATTTGAATGAAGATGAGGTTTCAGACATAACCAATGACATGATGTTTTTGGAATCGTTGTCGCAAGAGTTAAAGAAGGCACTCCCAACAATTGCGCCACCCATTTTTTAATTTACTTAATGGGCAAAATTGCGATCAATCCCTCAGCGTTGAACCAGAAGCCTAATATTTTTGGAGGTTGAAAGGTGCGTAGACGCGCAGCGGCTTGTCCTTAGACATCGTTTCTCCACTCGATATAACAGCTACAAAATCTTTTGCCGATTAGCTTCAGATGATAAAGCTATGAACCTGTATTAAAAATCCTATGTCCTAACCATCCCAAGCCCAAGCCTAGACTAGATGTGCTAGCTAAAATTAGAAAAGTATGAACCTTGCTAAAAGATTTTTTTAATTCCTGTCCAGCCTCAACCAGAGCCACACCCACAGCCGCACCCACATACAAAGCCACAAGGTAAGCCACAAACCAAGTCACAGCCAAAGTCACAGCCGAAGCCACAGCCCCAGCCCAAGCCCAAGCCCCAGCCCCAGCCCAAGCCTTAGCCCAACGCCCAGCCCAACCAACCCAATACCCAGCCCAAGCCCCAGCGGGAGTCACAGCCAAAACCCAACCCACCACAGCCCCAGGCACACAACCCACACAACCCACAGCCGAATCCCTATCCCAACCCACAGCCGAATCCCCCCAACCCACAGCCACAACCACAGGACAACCCACAGCCACAGCCCCTATAATCCAAACTATGTACGAAGCGTTAGACGCAGGTAATAAGTAGCCTATCAATAGGTAAGTTAATAATACACCAACCAACCAGTGCCAGGGAATAATTCGTGGAGGCACTGCTTTTGGTGCTTCTAGCATTGCCAACCAGTCCTGCATGGACTGAGAACGCTTTTTTGCCTCCAGCGTCATCCCTTTGAGAATTGCCTGATTTAATCGGTCACTGACACCTGATAATACACCAACCAACCAGCCCCAGGGAATAATTCGTGGAGGCGTTGCTTTTGGGGCTTCTAACATTTTTAACCATGCTCGCATTGACTGAGGGCGGTCTTTTGCCTCCAGCGCCATTCCCTTGAGAATTGCCTTATTTAATCGATCACTTATGCTTGGAACAATTCGTTTGGGTGGAGTCAGGGGTGAGAAACTGTAACTAAATCTCTTATCACCTCTTGTCATTTCTTCTGGAATGATAAGATAATGGGATGTAGTCTCAAGCAGAGAACTACAGATGACCAACATCCCAGAAATGACATTAAGT
>JAESFM010000188.1_pt1 | contig 18749 bp, 14 predicted proteins | sample 9266171 | NCBI WGS metagenome assembly JAESFM01 (sample SAMN14505069, study PRJNA617099) | algae metagenome | isolation source: Hassallia sp. WJT32-NPBG1 and co-occurring heterotrophs from well developed... | place: USA: Mojave Desert, Joshua Tree National Park, California | collected 2006-06-22
GATTGTTATCAAATTATTTAGTTCAGCAACTAAAACGTCCGGCTGTTCCTGTGTTTATCGCGTAGTTGCTTGGCGCGCGGCGCGGCTACACCGCGCCATTGCTTGTGACAGTTGCGTAAGTCCTGAAGGATAAGAAAGCTTCTTTGTTATCCTTAAGCTTATGATACAAGTCTACAAATGAATGCTTGTCAAGCTTAACGGTGTATATACAATATTTAAGGATACTTTGAGCTAGTCGTTCTATTTCAGTATTGAGTATGTCGGGTTGGTGTATCCGAATCAGCTTACGACAATGTGTAAGCATTGTTTTGTATTTGTCATTAAGAATCTGAGATTGTTTATCTCTTGACTTTATATAGTCATCAATTTTTGACCCTAATTCTCGTCCATTCGCTTGCAACATCTTAGTTTTAGCTATCTCCATCAATGAATGTAACCACTGGTTATTTGGCTTTTTCAATACTTTATTCAAAGATGTTTTGACTATTAACTTAGTACCAATATTTTCACATCTACATAAGATTTTATCACCTACCGTTATGTTGTCTAATGTAACGGTTAGCCCATTGTACTGTTCATACATACTAGGGAGTAATTTTTGATTTTTATTTATTTGTACTGCTAAATCCTCATAACTTGGAGATGTTGCTAACCATTGATATACCGCAACATCCGTTATGTCTACAGTAGCTAAGTCAAATAACTTAGTCATCTCTTGACTGTACTCTTTATCGGTTTTTGAATATCTGTCTGTGATACGGTAAACTGCTAAATTTAGATTATTCTCTAAAACTAATTGTATCCAGATAGGTTTAGTTCCAAGTATATCTGCTAGAAAATCTTGTTTTTTAAGTTGAATTTTTACTGGCATACTCCAATCACAGAGTACACTAGTCTTTGTTTGATTTCTTGAAGTTTTTTGGAAATTAATAATAGTATCATTTGCGGTAATTTTTGCAAAAGCTTCTACCCAAGGATTAAGTATAATGATTTTTGCCGTAAATAAACATATACCCAGTATGTTTTTTTCTGTATTTATTCGTTTTAATAAATTATATTCTTGAGGCTGATTATGTAATTTGTATATACTATAATGCAGTATGTACTCTAGTAAACTACAACTAGACTTTACACATAGATAACTCATTGCTTCTAAAGCTATTTCTTGCTGAAGCAAAATTTGTCTATCTTTGATTTGCGTTCGAGGGACAATATACTTAGATTCTATTAATTGCCGATGCGTTAGAAAATATTCGGTACAACCTTTGGTAATATTATTAATTACTTGATTATGTGTGAGTGTAATTAAGTTAATCCATTTATGAAATTTTGAGTCGTCAACAATTTTATCTTCCCCTATGAAAATCATATTTAAGAAGCGCGTTTGAAATATTTCTAGCCTTTGCTCTCTATCCTCAATAGAGCTAATACTTTCTGTATTATTATCGTAAGCTGCTGCCCTAAGTTCACATTTTTCTACTTGTCTATGGTCAGTACCTTTAAAGTGAGCAAAATGAGGTTTTCTAATCTCACCATCTTTTAGGTAAACAGGTTCTTTACACACAGGACAACGTAAACCTAACTTTAAGTAGGAAGAAAAGTCACAATCATTTGCATAAACAATCTCGCCACCTAAAGCCATTGCTCTTGCAATATCCATATTTAATTAATTCTATTAATACTCACATTATTACAAGAATACCTGTTAGTACTTAGCTAATGCCTGACTAAAGTTACTGATAATATAAAATGACGCATTTATGCGGTTTTAAATGCTGTAATTAAGATATATTTGATGAACTTTATGTTTTTATGTTATTTGACAAAATATTTAGATTAGTAGGTAATACGCAAATTTATTAATCTAAAAGGCGGTAAATACTTCTATTATTAGAAAGCCTGGGGTATGAAAACAGGTTTTCAGTAGTGAGGACTTCAGTCGTAATCTTATAAGATAAGGACTGAAGTCGTTACTACGTAATGTACGAAGTGTTAAAATTGTAACTTCCGATAAATTCGTGGATGGACTAGAAAACAGGAGAATATCATGACAGAAGGGTCACAACAAAAACGGGTAGTAGTTGTAGGTGCAGGTTGGGCTGGTTTAGGCGCAACTTACCACTTAGCCAAACAAGGTTACGATGTGACGCTTATCGAAGCCGGCGCTAATACTGGTGGACTGGTGGCTGGTTGGAAAACAACAAAAGGACAATCTGTAGAAGCGGGTGTTCATGGCTTTTGGTATCCTTACAGAAATATATTTTCCCTTATTAATGAATTAGGAATAAATCCCTTTACAACTTGGACTCGTTCCTCTCAATATTCGCCTTTTGGTTTAGAAGTTGAATCACCAATTTTTCAAGATTTACCGCGACTTCCTACCCCTCTAGTAACATTTTTATATACACAATTTCAGCGTTTACCATTAATAGACCGAATCAGCGCTCTACCTTTACTTTACGCCTTAATTGATTTTGATAATTCCGATGAAGCTTGGCGACGTTATGACTTTGTGACAGCGCGGGAATTATTCAAAGATTTTGGAGTTTCAGCGCGGCTTTATCGTGATTCTTTTGAACCTATGTTGTTGGTAGGTTTATTTGCCCCAGGCGAACAATGTTCTGCCGCTGCAACTTTGGGAATGCTATACTTTTTTATTCTCGCCCATCAACCAGATTTTGATGTCGTTTGGTGTCGCGGAACAGTCGGAGAAAAGATATTTCGTCCTTGGGTAGAACAAATTGAAAAAGCTGCCGCGAAGGGGTTAGCAAATCGCCGCGTTACCGACATAATAGTTGAAAATAATCGAGCAACAGGTGTTGTCTGCGGTGATGAAGTGTTTGATGCCGATGCGGTAATTTTTGCAGTTGGTATTACGGGGATGAAGAAAATCGTTTCAAGTAGCCGTAATTTACAAAGCCGTCAAGAATTTCGCAATTTGAGCAATTTAGGGGCAATTGATGTTTTAGCAACTCGTTTATGGTTTGACAAGAAAATTGAAATTCCGCGTCCTTCTAATGCTTGCTTTGGCTTTGATGCAACTACCGGATGGACATTTTTTAATTTGAATGAATTACATGATGAATATAAAAATGAACCAGGGACAGTTATTGAAGCAGATTTTTATCACGCCAATCAGTTTTTGAATTTAAGTGATGAAGAAATTGTACAGAGAGTTCAACGTGATTTAGCAACTTGTATTCCCGAATTTCGGCAAGCTAAAGTGATAGATAGTAGTGTGATTCGTTTAGCAAATGCTGTGACTCACTTTGCACCTGGTAGCTATCGCTATATGTTGCCAGCTACTACAAGTTATGAAAATGTATTTATGAGTGGTGATTGGATTGTTACCCGTCACGGTTCATGGTCACAAGAAAAGGCTTATGTGACAGGTTTAGAAGCGGCGAATTTAGTAGTTGATTATTTAAAACAGGGTAAACCTGCTGAGATTTTACCTGTAGAAGCGGATGAACCGCATATTCAAGTTGCCAGAGCTGTTAATAAGACAGTGCGTGAGTTAGGGAATTCTATTTTGCCTAATTTTTGGTTGCCTTGATGGGAATCAGCGATCGCTTTGATTATTTCACGCAGAGCCGCAAAGACGCAAAGAGAATAAAGGTTCATTCTCTAATTGTGTAACCCCTGAGAATTACATGGGATTATTTTTGTATTTTTCTGGGACACCGATTGAAGACAAGCCAGCGATCGCTCGTAAGTTTTGGCAGCGAATTAATTCGGTGAAATTTAAGCCGGAACGTCCTTCTATTTTGGCTACCGCTTCAATTGCGGTTAACAGATGTTCTGCGGCTTCAGTTTCTGAGTAACCGCGACGCAGTGCGATTCTAATTGCGGCTGTATCAGCATTTAGCTCTAATTCTTGGGAAGTATTAGTACGCCAAATGCGAATTAAGGCGATCGCGCTTAATCCCCCAGCGGCAACTACACCGATAACATCTTGTTGGGCTGATTCCACGAATCCGCCTAAAATCCCCGCCAACACCACACCTTGATAAATGTTGGGTTTAAACCACTTTACCCCGGTCAACCAAGTAATTGTCCGCAACAGCAGCAAATCGCGTTGCGGCTGTTTTAGGCGACGCCACAAATCAAAGTTAATGTATATTGGTCGCTCCTGATTCCAAGGTAAGGGAAATGAGGCATCAATCACTTTTGACTGCTCTGGCTTGCTGACAAGCTTCACCGTCATCCGACCAGAAGCCGGCATCACATCTAACAAACGACGAATTTCAACATTAGGCTCCATGATTAATATTATTAGGCATAATGAGCAATGAAATTAGAATTTTTGCTACATGGAAGCTTTTATTCCTATCCCACCTGAATGGACTAATCAGGCAATTCATGCTCATAAGTTTTGCTGTCCTAACTGCTCTGCAAGTAGCTTAGAAGCAGAAAAAGTTTGGCTCAATAGGCGATCGCCTGTAATTACAGAAGAACGTCGTCGCAAATGGCAGGAATTTTACAATTGTAACTGCGGTTGTGTGTGGTGGGCTTGGAGTAGCGATCGCCCTCCAACAGATTTAACTAAGCAACAAGATAATCATCCCACATAACCAAATTTTCAACAAACAAAAGCCCGCCAACAAGCGGGCTAATCTTTATGTATTTTACTCTTTAGCCCACGCAGGTAAGCTCACATCTTGTAGCTGCGAATTCCATTCGCTTCTTTAAAAACTGAAAGTGGTACGCACTGTACCTACATAAATGGTGTCATTCCTATCATTATGCTCAGGATTCAAAATCACCAATAAACCGGGAGTAATAGCAATGTAGTCGTTGAGTCGGAACTTGTAAAGACCTTCTAAATGATAAGAGGTATCTGTATCTCTTAGCCCTCTACCATTAGAAGTCACATTGGCATCATTGCTGGTAGTTCTGGGTGGTTGACCAAAGATAAAACCAAGCACGCTACCCTTTGTACCAATATCTTGCAAACCGAGGCTAGCACCCCAGTAGTTGAATGTTGCACTATCACCGCTAGAAACAGTTATGGGAACACCAGTGACGGTTGAGTTAGCAGTGTTCTGGGCTTCAGCATCAGTGTAACCATACCAACCATTAAGTAGCAATTTAGGGGTAAGTCTGAAGGAAGCTTCTACACCGTAATGATTAGCACTGGTGGCAACACTACCAAAGGGGTTATTGGCAATGCTGCTCCCTGTGGCTTCAAACATGCTCACACCACTACCACTAGTCACACCATTAACAGTACTAACGCCATTTTGATAAGTACGTGCGTAGGTTAGACCGACATTAAAAGCTTTAGATGGTTGGAAAGCTATTTGAGCTAAAGCTGCATAGTTCCCATCAAAAAGACCATCTCTATCCAAAGGATTGCTAGCTCTATTATTACGTCCACCAGCCAGATAACCCACAGAGGCACTTATAGCTCCATTGGGGTTAAAGCTGATAGTTGCACCTGCACCACCCTGACCTTGACGGTAGATGGGGCTGAAGCGACCATAGCGCGAGATAGCACCTAGACTAGTGCTGGCAAACAAGGGGCTGAAGCTGTTGATGTTTTCCCAAAATTCACCATTGTTTGCATCAACCTTGACACGTATTGCGTCACTTAGGTTGAAAGCATAGTTGACTTTCTCTGCCTGGACATTGTCACCAGTGTCGTTCTCAAATATTAAACGGGTCATGTTAGTACCCGTTGAAGCGTTACCGATGTTAGGATTGTTGTTGGCAATGATATTGCCTGCTTGCAAACGAATTTGTAACTGGTCTTTTCCGGTGAAACTGCTGAGGAAGTTCAAACGAATCCGCTCAGATAAAGTCGTGTTGCTGTCTAATTCGCGGTCTGGAGCATTTGGATTGCTTCTGAGTGTAGCAGCGCTTATTGCTGCGTTATCACCGAAAGAATCAGACAAAACGAAAATCGCTTCTCCAAGCAACTTGGTGGTAGTTGAGAATTGATTGGATTCCAACTCAGCGGTTTTGGCTTCTAGCGTATCTACACGACCGCGCAGAGTTGCTAATTCAGCGGAAAATTCTTCTTGCAAGCGCTGTAAGGTCGCTAAGTCTTCTTTAGTTACCAAGTCAGCGGTAGCTGTCGCAATCAATTCGTTAACGCGGTCTAAACAAGCATTCAAACCAGCGGCAAATTCATAACGGGTCATTGCACGGTTGCCGCGATAAGTGCCGTTGGGATAACCGGCGATACAGCCGTAGCGCTCAACTAGAGATTGTAATGCTTGGAATGCCCAATCTGTGGGCTGCACATCTGAAAATTGAGATACGGATGTTACCTGACTCATGGTGTCAGTTTCAGACAACTGGGTAACAGGAGTTATTTCTTCATTGACTTCATCTGCTAAGGCGCTGTTTGCTGCACAAAAGCTGGCAACAAAAAATAGTGGACTTAGTTTAAAAACGTTCCAGAATAATTTTATCAAAGTTTTTCTCATTCACACCTAAATTAAGTTTTATCATAATAAAGTTTCAAATTTTTATAATTCCACATTACTTATCTGACTATGCAAAAGCCCGCTTGTAAGCGGGCTAAGGTTTATTTAAATTGCTATTAGCTCTGGAAAGCTTTAGAAATTGAAGGTGGTGCGGAGTGTACCAACATAGATAGTGTCGTTCCTGTCATTATGTTCTGGATTGAAGATGACCAACAAAGCGGGGGTGACAGAAATATTATTATTTAGTTGTAGTTTGTAAAGACCTTCTAAATGATAAGAGGTATCTGTATCTCTTAGCCCTCTACCATTAGAAGTCACATTGGCATCATTGCTGGTAGTTCTGGGTGGTTGACCAAAGATAAAACCAAGCAGGCTACTCTTTGTACCAATATCTTGCAAACCGAGGCTGACACCCCAGTAGTTGAATGTTGCACTATCACCGCTAGAAACAGTTATGGGAACACCAGTGACGGTTGAGTTAGCAGTGTTCTGGGCTTCAGCATCAGTGTAACCATACCAACCATTAAGTAGCAATTTAGGGGTAAGTCTGAAGGAAGCTTCTACACCGTAATGATTCGCTGTGGTGGGAACATTACCAAATGGTTGGTTCGCAATGCTGCTGCCTGTGGCTTCAAACATGCTCACACCACCACCACCACTAGTCACACCATTAACAGTATTAACGCCATTTTGATAAGTACGTGCGTAAGTTAAACCGACGTTAAAGGTTTTAGTTGGTTGGAAACCTATCTGAGCTAAAGCTGCATAGTTCCCATCAAAAAGACCATTTTTATCCAATGGATTGTTAGCTGTATTAGTACGTCCACCAGCCAGATAGCCCACAGAGGCACTTAAAGCTCCCGTAGGATTGAAGGTGATGGTTGCACCTGCACCACCCTGACCTTGACGGTAGATGGGGCTGAAGCGACCATAGCGCGAGATAGCACCCTGACTAGTGCTGTTAAAGAAGGGGCTGAAGTTGTTGATGTTTTCCCAAAATTCACCATTGTTTGCATCAACGTTGACACGTATTGCGTCACTTAGGTTGAAAGCATAGTAGATTTTCTCTACCTGAACATCGTTATTAGTATTAGTGCTGATATCAAATATTAAACGGGTCATGTTAGTACCCGTTGAAGCGTTACCGATGTTAGGACTGTTGTTGGGAATGATATTCCCTGCTTGCAAACGAATTAGTAACTGGTCTTTTCCGGTGAAGCTGCTGAGGAAGCTCAAACGAATCCGCTCAGATAAAGTTGTGTTGCTGTCTAATTCGCGCTCTGGAGTATTTGCATCGCTTCTGAGTGTAGCAGCGCTTATTGCTGCGTTATCACCGAAAGAATCGGAGAAAGCGAAAATCGCTTCCCCAACTAACTTGGTGGTAGTTGAAAACTGATTCGCTTGCATCACGGCGCTTCTGGCTTCTAGACCATCTACACGATCGCGCAGAGTTGCCAATTCAGCGGAAAATTCTTGTTGCACATGCTCTAAGGTAGCTAAGTCTTCTTTAGTTAGCAAATCGGTGGTAGCTGTCGCAATCAATTCGTTAACCCGGTTTAAACAAGCATTCAAAGCAGCGGCAAATTCATAACGAGTCAATGCACGGTTGCCGCGATAAGTGCTGTTGGGATAACCAGCGATACAACCATAGCGCTCAACTAGAGATTGTAATGCTTGGAATGCCCAATCTGTGGGCTGCACATCTGAAAATTGAGAAACCGATGTTACCTGACCCATGCTGTCAGTTTCAGACAACTGGGTAACAGGAGTTATTTCTTCATTCACTTCAGCTGCTAAGGCACTGTTTGCTGCACAAAAGCTGGCAACAAAAACTAGTGGACTTAGTTTAAAAACGTTCCAGAAGAATTTTGTCAAAGTTTTTTTCGTTCACACCTAAATTAACTTTTATCATAAAGTTTCAAATTTTTATAATTCGACATTACTTCTCTGACTATGCAAAAGCCCGCTTGTAAGCGGGCTAAGGTTTATCTAAATTGTTATTAGCTATTAAGATTTGTGGAAAGTTTTAGAAAGTGAAGGTGGTGCGGAGTGTACCAACATAGGTAGTCTCGTTGTCGCTATTACCCTCTGGGCTGAAAATCACCAACACGCCGGGAGTAACAGCAATGTTGTCGTTGAGTTGCAGCTTGTAGAGACCCTCTAAATGATAGGTTGTGTCTCTATCTTCAATTACATCGCTGCTAGTCACTGTAGGCGGTTGACCAAAGATCAAACCGAGGGTGCTGCCTTGTCTGCCAAAGTCCTGGAGAGCCAGAGAAGCAGCCCAGTAGAAGATATCTGCATTAGCACCGGCAAATGGACCAGCTTCAGCTTCTGCGGTTGTATAACCTGCCCAACCTGCAAGAGTGAACCTAGAACTGGGACGTATCGCCGCTTCTATGCCGTAATTATTAGCGGTAGTAGCAAAGTTACCAAAGGGACGATTGGCATTAAAATTGCCCGTGGAACTAAAGAGATTGACACCACCTGCACCTTCACTATTTTGATAGGTGCGTGCGTAGGTTGCAGCAATAGTGAAGGCATTGCTGGGTTTAAAAGCTAGTTGACCAAAAGCAGAATAAGAACCATTGATGAGACCGCGACCTAAATCTGGGTTATCAGCTGTACCTGCTTGGTAACCCACAGTAGCAGTAATAGGTCCTTTAGGAGCTAATACTACAGTTATACCTGCACCTTCAGAACCCTGACGGTAGATGGGGCTGAATCGTCCATAGCGGGAGATAGCGCCAGTACCGCTGCTTGCAAGGGCAGGGTTAACGGTATCGACGAAGTCGTAGAATTCACTTCTGGCAGCGGATATATTCACACGCACCGCATCGCTTAGGTTGAACTGATAATACAAGTCATCGATTTGAACGGCGTTACCTTCATCTCCGTCAAACCCAAGCCGGGTCAAGTTAGTACCCGTTCTACTTGTATCAAATGGGCTAATATTTCTAGCTTGCAAACGAACTCGCAAGCGGTCTGTGCCAGCGAAGCTGGTATCAAAGTTCAGACGTACCCGGTCTGCAAAGACAGTGTTACCTGCTATGTCTCTTCTTGAGTTTGTATAGTTGGCTGTACCATAAGCGTCTCTGATGGCATTTGCTTGTGCAGGTGTAAAACCAGGATTCAACTCCTGTATTCTTGCACTTATAGCCGCTGGACTAGCTAAGTTAGCTGGTGAGAAATCACCTTGACTAAATCCGTAAGGAAGTACTCGCTCCTCTGTGAAAACGTCAGCCACATTAAAGATGACTTCCCCATTCAACTTGGTGGTGGTAGAAAATTGATTCGCTTCCAACTCAGCAGTTCTAGCTTCTAGCGCATCCACACGACCGCGCAGAGTTGCCAATTCAGCAGAAAACTCTTCTTGCAAGCGCTGTAAGGTAGACAGGTCTTCTTTTGTTACCAAGTCAGCGGTGGCTGTCGCAATCAATTCGTTAACCCGGTCTAAACAAGCATTCAAACCAGCGGCAAATTCATAACGGGTCATTGCACGGTTGCCGCGATAAGTGCCGTTGGGATAACCAGCGATACAGCCATAGCGCTCAACTAAAGATTGTAATGCTTGGAATGCCCAGTCTGTAGGTTGGACATCCGAAAACTGAGATACCGATGTTACTTGACCTATGCTGTTAGCTTCTTGGGATAACTGGGAAACAGAAGTCACTTCTTCTTTAGCTTCAGCTTCAGCTTTGACTTCGGCAGCTACGGCGCTGTTTGCCCCCAAAAATGTCGCAGCAACAAATAAAGGACTTAGTTTAAAAACGTTCCACAGAGGTTTTTTCATTTTTTTACTTTCACTCACACCTATTGATTTAATCGAAAAATTTCGATAATCATTTTACAGTAATAATAGCAGATATTATGATTAATATTTACTTTTAGATGTCTAATTTCTGGGTATATTGTTGACTGCTTGAAAGTACAAGTTAAAAGTCTACTTTTATCTGCCTGTTCACCGATAACTGCTCTGAGGTTAAGTTTAGGTAAAATTGATATTTTGCAGCAATGCCAACAAGCGCCTTGATATGAAAATCGTGGAACGATGGCGCAATTGCTCTGCACGACTTTTGCTCATAAACTAAAATTTAAGCATTGTCAATAGTCTTTTTCTAGTTTCCGTCAGAGGATATTTCAGAAGGCGATAGCCCTATAGATTAAGGTTGTCTCTACTGTCAAGTCAATTAACTATATAAGACACAAAATATTTCAAAAATTGCTCTAAAACTAGCGATCGCTAATATAGTTATCAGACCGATTACATAACTTAAAGTTTATTTTAATTTTTTGGTAAGTTGATTTATATATCAAGATTTACTGTTTGTTTTGTGACTTACCGCTTTAGTAGTTGCTCTTGATTTTTGAGAGCAAGCAATATTATCTCATAAACTAGGAAGCGATCGCGCGATCGCCTAAAAAAATCCCACAGACAAAATATTTACCCATCTCGTTGTTTCATAAGTTAGGACTTACGCCAAATCATAAAAAACTAACTCCTCCAGACGCACAAGTAATAAAGAGCGACTTTCGCTACTTCAAACTGAGCGTGAGACATAGAATAATCATTTGAGATAGTGTTGCGTAAGTCCTGACCTGCAAGGTTCCATTGTCTATTTAACCAAGGTTTCCATAGCAGAAACAAGTAAACTACTACACATCAGTCATTATTTTTTTGTCGTTTGATTAGGAAAAGACAGAACAATCCGACGTTTGTAGCGGAACATTTTTCCTTCTTCCTCAAACTGCTGTAGCAGCCGTGTTACTGTTACGCGTGTTGTATTTAAAACTTCGGCAATTTCTTGGTGGGTAACATTCAGGTCGATTAACTTGCCTTGTTCAACCTCACGACCAAACTTTTCACTCAACCATACCAAAAATTGCCACAAACGTAGAGAAATTGGTTTACGATGTACTATATTTAATAATTCCTCTGCTTGTTGAATGCGGCATAATAAAGCATTCAAATGTTCATGCCAAAGGTGAGGTGGTATGATGCTTACTTCTACACTTGTCAAGCATTCAATTTGGTAGGGCTTGACTGTAGATAAAGGATAGCCAACTAAATCCCCAGATCCCCAATAACCTAAAGTGATGAATGTTCCATCTTCACTCCAGGTTAAGGTACGAATTGTTCCCCGCTCAATGCGCCAAAGTACATCATTGCGTTGGGGGATTATTTCTCGACGGTTAAATAACCTCTGGGGCAGTTGTTCAGTTGGAGTTGTTAAGGGATTGTTAGATATAGGATTTGGTGTATTAATCGGCAAATATGTCATGGAAGTTATCTCGCTTAATAGAAGTTGTTTGCTAGATTTAAAAATTATGAGAGGTATCGGCAAGAGCCTTTCTCAGCCAGGCATTTGCTTTATCAAAACGCTCATAACCACAAATTTAAGTCAAAGGATAGATGTTTTGTTTGAAAAAACGCTTTAAGGTAAGTTGATAGGACTTAGGCATTGACATAAGTTGGATTGTGTGCATAAACCTTTACTTGATTTGCAGCAACAGATGTTAAATATGAATGATCTTTCCTTGTGTATTTAGAATGGGTGTAAGCACAATCAAGTTATGCAGTTTTGGAATATAAATGGAAAAAACTGCCACTATCCTGATCAGTTTAATCAAGAAGACTGAGTGTATTTGCCTTATGCACAAAACTGTGTCTTTGGAAACTGCGTAAGTCCTAGTTGAGATAATTTGAGTCATGGGCAAATCTAAAATTACATTGCCAAATACTGTCTTGAGATGATTCAACTAATAATTTGAGCAGGTAAAATCGCCTGAGGAAGCGTTACTAAAATGGGGTGGTAGCTTTTAAAAGTTATGACATGCTATTAGCATCATATTGTATTGTCAGGTGAATTTTATGTATTGCAGATGAAAATTTCTAATGATTTGTATAAAACTTGCTTGATTAAATTGTCTTAGCCTCATAGGATGTAATTAGCGTCATACGATTGAGAATTTTTTTCAAGTAGATGAAGATTTAGTAATAGCAACAACTGCTGGCTTTGGCGGAGAATTAGGTGTTTTGCTAGGCCAATTGGAGCCAATTGGAACTTGGCGAGTTTGCATAAATTCTTCACCCGTGGTGGTGGTCACTAAAAATTCTCTGGTTTGTGAGGCTTGGTTTTTGCGCGTGCCGTTGCTTTCACCTGGATGCTGCACTGCGAGGAACATTGTTTGTTCGTCTTGAGTAAAGCATGGACCTGTGGTTTCACATTCCATAGGTCCTGTGGCAAATAGAAAAGCTTTACCTGCTTCTTCACCACTAGTGGGAATAAACCACATAGCGTTGTTACCAAATAAACCGGATATGTTAGCAGGTTTACCTTGGTCGTCAGCACGACTTTTGATGGCGCTATTCATTTTACCGCTGGACATATCTGTTACCATCCAGACGTTTCCGCTACGATCTAACAGCAAATTATCTGGATTGGCAAAACCCATACCACCTGCTGCGGGTTCACCTCCTGCTGCTAACATTTGCCATTTAAATTTATCTGCGGCAGGATCGTTGTTGTCTTCGGTTAAACGCATAACCCAGCCATACTCATAGGGTGCTTCACCTTTAGGACCTTTGAAAACTCTCATATCTGAACCACCTTCTTTATCAGAAGAACCAGAGGTAAAGCTAATGTACAAATCGCCATTGGGAGCAATTTCCGTATCTTCTGGACGCGCTGTACAGGTTGCACCGGCTGCATTTGCCGCATAATGTGCGTCAATTAAAATTGCGCCTTGCTGTTCTTGACTACTACCCGTGTAAAGGTCGCCTAACTTTTTATAATTTTGTTTAAACTGGCTAATTTCTTCGTCTTTGGTAATTTGTAAATTAACTCCTTCAATTGGTTCTGGTAAAGGTTGAAAACCAACTTTGCTTTTTTCAGCTTTTGTCGCACCTTTTGGTAAGCGGATGACGTTTCCAGCGATGTTGGTAGGAACATCTGGATCTATGGGTGTGTCTGCTTTCAGGGGAATCCAGCGACCCGTACCATCGGGGTTAAATTTCGCTGCGTAAAGCATTCCTTTTTGCAGTAGTTGGGAATTAGCTTTATCTTTGGGGTTGGTAACGCGATCGCTACTTACAAATTTATAGATATGTCCTCCTCGGCGATCGCATCCGGAATAAAATGCTAGTTGTTTCCCCGTTTCAACTCGCACACCAACCGCTTCATGATGATATCGTCCTAACCAAGTATGTTTTGTGCCGTAATCATTCGGGTTTGCTGGATCGACTTCGACAATCCAACCATATTTATTTCCCGCTAATCCGAAAACATTACCTTGTCCGAAAAGTTCTTCATCACCCAAAGCAAAAGGTTGTTTACTTGGGTCTAAGGACGTTCCATCAGCATATACTGGTTCTGGTACTTGCGCTTGAAAGTTTTCTTCTGCACTCAACACTGTACCCCAAGGTGTTGTACCGCCGGCGCAGTTAGCGAAAGAACCTATTATGCGATCGCCTAATTTATCAATATATCCCTGTCCCTGCTTTTTGCGAAACACCGTTACCGCAGGACCGGTTGCTTTTAAATAACGCTTGTCTTCTAAGCCGGAAATTCCACTTATGCGGCGATCGCTTGTAGAATTAGTTCTTTCCCACTTGCCATCTTTTGTTTTGCGAATCGAGATAATCCCCAATCCTTGATCTAAAAGCGCTTCTGAACAGATTTCCTTTATTTTCGCTTTTATTGGGTCTTTATCTGGCAAACCATAAGCATTAATTTCATTTTTACCGGATGCATTCTTTTTCAGTGCTGTTTTTACCTCTGCAAATGGCAATGATTTGCCAATTACTTGCTGATATGTCTGCATCCAGGGGATGGCACTGATATATTCAAAGTTAACTGAGAGATATCCTTCGTTTTCAGTTGTTGGGACAAAAGATAAATAATCGTTGTTATAACCAAACCGCGAATCACCGACTTTATCACCCCAAGCTGCGATAACTTGGTATTGAAAGCCTTGTGGTAGTACTAAATCATCTACTACTTCATAGGTGCTGTAATTTTCTTTTTGCTCTTCTGGCTTGAAGCCAGCCGTTTCTAACGGTATAGCACCTTTTATCGGTTTAAATAAAAATGAATTTACCGTGGTAGCTACTTGCTGTAATGTATTTTTTTTATCACATCCTCCCAGAGAGCCAAGTGCTACTGCACCTGCACTTCCTCCCAATAACAGCAAGAATTCCCTACGTTTGATACTCATCAGTTTTATTGATTACAGCACAAGCTTCACTAAGATATAACTCACGTTTAGCACTTTGGTTACTTTAAACGTCAAAGATTAAGAAGAGGTAAGCCTTTCATGAAATGTATGTTATTTAACAAATATTTCCTTTGGCATGAAGCAGGAACTATAAGAAAAAATCTTCCTGTTTGTAGCCCTTTTGTTATATTTATAACTATATTTTTTTAAGTAGCAGAGAAGCAAGTTGAAAATTTGCTTGATTATTACTTTAACAATTAAAGTTTAAGCGAAAGTTAAATCTAAGTGTTATGTATCTTTTTTAGCCACAAATTTTGTTGCTTGTCACACATTACCAAAAAAAATGGTTGAAAACCGGTATCTAGTACTACAAAATTTCTAAATTGTCTTCAGAGATTTAATTTATACTTATCACCTAAAAGCAACTTTTAGGTGATAAGGTTGTGGAAGCAAACACGGTATAAAAGCAAACCATGAAATCATTTTACCCAATGCCCCATGCCCTTGGGCTAACTCCGGACAAATGTGGACAGCCTTCTTCTGAGTTAGTCGTGGGTATTGAGGATCTTTAATACAAGGCTGTCCACATTTGTCTATTTTTTATGAAACCCCAATTAACCACGTTGACCGGTAACGATGTATGCTACTCGTTGACCGATATTAGTGGCGTGATCTGCCATACGTTCGAGACAACGAATTGCTAAAGCTAGCAAGACAATTGGCTCAACTACACCTGGGACATCTCGTTGGTAAGCTAAAGTTTGATATACGCTATCATAGGCATTATCTACAGCATCATCTAAGTGTTTGACGCTGCGTCCACTGACTTCATCCAAATCTGCCAAAGCCACCAAACTAGTAGCTAGCATGGCTTGGGCGTGGTGAGACATGACGGCAATTTCTGCTAAACATGGATGAGGCGGATAAGGAAAGATTTTGACAGCAATCTCAGCTAGATCCTCAGCATAATCGCCGATGCGTTCTAAGTCGCGCACCAGCTGCATAATTGCGCTCAAGGAACGCAAATCTTTAGCTGTAGGTGCTTGCAGCGTCATGATTGCTGTACAGTCTAATTCTATTTGTTTATAAAAACGGTCAATTTTTTTATCTAATCGAGGAAGTTCCTCAGCTGCGGTTAAATTCCGGGCAATCAAAGCTTGGTGACTAAGGCGAAATGATTGTTCTACCAAAGCACCCATACGTAAGACATCCCGTTCTAAACGCCTCATGGCGCGTGCTAGCTGGGGTCTTTCAGGATTGGGACTATCAAGGACTGCTTTGGTCATTTACCGTCTCAAACATGAAGATATTGTTTAACTATAGTCTTGGCTTTGGGAGTTTGCCACTACATCTGGAAATACAATTTGCAGCCATGCACCTTTTGTTTCGGGATGATTCATGGCTTTGATGGAACCACCGTGTGCCTGGATAATTTGCTTAACGATCGCCAAACCTAAACCAGTACCACCAATTACCGTTTTTGAGTTTCCCTCTGGCTGTGACTCACGACTTCGGGCTGTATCTCCCCGGTAAAATCGCTCAAAAACATGAGGCAAATCGCTCTTGGAAAAACCAAATCCCGAATCTATTATATTGATTTCCACAGACTGTGGAGGAGAATTCTCGCCATAGTTATTGTTTTTGGTGATGATTTTCGCCTCAACGTAAATTTTTGTACCTGGGGGGCTGTATTTGATGCTGTTATCAAGCAAATTGAGAAATACTTGGTAAATCCGTGATTTATCAGCTTTAATCCAGAGCTTTTCGCTTAATGAAGAGTCAAGAGTTAGTTGCTGCTGTTGTGCTATTGGTTCTAGTGTTGCCCAGACAGAGGCAATTAGCGATCGCACTTCCACAACTTCTGGATGTAGTTCAATTGCTGGATTTGTTTCGATTTGGGTAAGTTCTAACCAGGTATGCACTAAGTTAATTAATCGGTCAACTTCTTGCATTAAGAGGTTAACCCAACGGTTTAAAGGTGATTCTAAGCGGTTTTGTAAAGTTTCTACAACCAGACGAATTGAAGTCAGGGGAGTTTTCAGTTCGTGTGCCAGATCGGAAAAAGCGCGATCGCGTGCAGCGTTCATATCTAGCAGTGGTTGGCGATTTTCGAGAAATACCCCTACTTGTCCATTGGGTAAGGGCAAGCTATATGCACGCAAAGCTAAAGAGTTTAGTTCTAACATGGCTGCGGCGTTATCACAAGAGGGGTGAAACACCCACTCTTTGATTTGGCGAGAAGAGCGATCGCGAGTTTGCTCAATTAACTGGTCAAGTTCATAGGATCTTACCAGTTCAAGCAACAAGCGCACCTGTCCTGGTTGCCACCTTTGTAAATACAATATCTCTCTTGCCTGCTGATTGCACCAGAGCAGTTGATTTTCTTCATCAACTTGCAAATATCCCATCGGTGCAAAATCCAGCAGTTTTTCATAAGTTTGCAGCGACTGCTGTAAATCTTGCTGATGCCGCTCAACTAAGGCAATTTGATGCTGCAAACCAGGTATCAGCGGTAGCATTACCTTAGAAGAGTGGGGGGTAAAAGGTTGCAGAAGTTGCCGCAAATGGCGATTTAGTTGAATTTGTTGCCAAATCCAAAACCCAATGCCTATGGCTAAACCCAGAAAAAAAACCAATACCAGCATCGCGAGTTTTTAGTTACTTCATGACAACTAAAAACTAACAACTATCCGAATCAATTATCCAAATCGATAACCAAAACCTCTCACAGTGACGATATATTCTGGACGACTAGGATCTTGCTCTAATTTTTCGCGTAACCAGCGGATGTGAACGTCTACAGTTTTACTATCACCGACAAAATCTGGTCCCCAAACTTGATCTAGCAATTGTTCTCGCGACCATACCCGACGAGCATAACTCATGAACAATTCTAAAAGGCGGAACTCTTTTGGCGATAGGTTCACTTCTTGACCGCGAACTATCACCCGACACTCTTGGGGATTTAAAGTAACTTCTTTATAATGTAAAACTGGTACTATTGGCAAAGTGCTTAAGCGTTGGCGGCGAAGTAAAGCTCGACAACGAGCGACTAACTCCCGCATACTAAAAGGTTTAGTCAGATAATCATCTGCGCCCACTTCTAAGCCCAAAACGCGGTCAGTTTCACTACCTTTAGCACTCAGCATCAAAATTGGTACTGGATTTCCTTGATGACGCAGCAGGCGGCAAATGTCAAGTCCATTGATTTGAGGCAGCATCAAATCAAGGACAACCAAGTCAAAAACAACCTCTCCAGAGTTGGGTTCAAAATTTTTGAGATATTCTACCGCTGTTCGTCCATCTGAGGCAGTTACTACCCCGTAACCCTCCTCCTCCAAAGCGACAACCAACATTTCCCGAATTAATTCTTCATCTTCTACCACGAGAATGCGGCTTGTGTTTGCAATCTCTGTTCTGGGAGGATACTTAGTCAACTCACTTGTATACATCGGGATCACAAAGTTTGGGCTTGTGCTTGTATCAATATAATTATTTTATATCGGTGCAACCACTATATATAAATAAAATTCTGGAAATTTTGTAACTCAAATCACATAATGATTTTACATTGTAAACCATTCTGAGTGCAAGCTGTCAGTAAAAAAGGGGCATTAGGCATGGAAAGAATTCTATTTATTATTCGCGCATTACTGACAGCCGCTTCTTTTAATTCCCAATACGAGGGTGTGCAATTTCCATTAAGCCATGAGAATGGTAAGATTTTCTTCTTGCATTAAAATTTGTAATAAAGCAGCCACGCCGATTTGCTCAGAAACGGCGTTAGTATTCAATTTGGCATGGGACATGGGGAATTGGAAAGAGAATTATAGCGATTCTCAGATGACTAAAATACACAAGAAACGCAACTTGGAGTCAAAAGTCAGAATATAAAGTTCTCCACCAATTCTGGCTTCTGACTCCCCAATAACCCTTGCGTATTGCACCCAACTGAGAACCGCTATATTACTAATAGACATCTCCAAAATAGAAACGTTATGTGGTAAAAGAGTATAAAATTATCTTTTTTACCGTAAGAAAATGAGCGACGTATTAACTTATATAAAAAAGAATACCCAGGAAACGCAGCGACTGGTA
>JAESFM010000189.1_pt1 | contig 18620 bp, 19 predicted proteins | sample 9266171 | NCBI WGS metagenome assembly JAESFM01 (sample SAMN14505069, study PRJNA617099) | algae metagenome | isolation source: Hassallia sp. WJT32-NPBG1 and co-occurring heterotrophs from well developed... | place: USA: Mojave Desert, Joshua Tree National Park, California | collected 2006-06-22
CCCCGATCACCAGGGCCGTCTTCGCCTGGCCCAGCCGGATGAAGTTGTCGGCCACCGACAGCGCGAAGATGAAGCCGGAGCAGACCGCCTGAAGGTCGAAGGCGACGCCGTGGGTGATGCCGAGCTCGGCCTGCACCCTGGTCGCGGTCGCCGGGAAGGTATGGTCCGGAGTCGTGGTCGCCAGGATGATCAGATCGACCTGATCCGCCGCGATCCCGGCATGGTCCAGCGCCTTCCTTGCGGCGGCCAGCGCCAGATCGGACGTCTTCTCTGTCGGCGCCGCCAGATGGCGGGACCGGATGCCGGTACGCTGCGTTATCCAATCATCCGACGTATCGACCCGCTGGGCGAGGTCCTGATTGGTTACAACGTTCTGCGGCAGGTACGATCCGCAGCCTGTTATCCTGGAACGTCGAACCATTTATACGGCCGCTGCTTTCGGGTCTGGGAGGGGTGAATCGGGAGACGAGGACTCCACGATCGCGGATGCCGCGGCGATCGCGCTGTTGATGCGCGCCACCTCGACCTTGATCGTTTCGTTGAAGCCCCGGGTGACCATGTCGACCGCTACGCAAACCGCGTTGGCGAAGCCGTCGGCATCGGTTCCGCCGTGGCTCTTCACGCAGACGCCCTGAAGCCCCAGGAACATCGCGCCGTTGTAGCGTCGCGGGTCCATCCGTTTCCGGAGCTTGGTGAAGGCGTTGCGGGCCAGCAGGTACCCGATCTTGGCGAGGATGGAGGAGCTGAAGGTCCGGCGCAGCAGCTCGGCGTAGAGCTTCGCGGTGCCTTCCGCCGTCTTGAGGGCGACGTTGCCGGTAAAGCCGTCGGTGACGATCACGTCGACCACGCCGGCCGGGATGTCGTTGCCCTCGATGAAACCATGGAACTTGCCGGGCAGGGGAGTGATCCGGAGCTGGGCCGCCGCTTGCTTGATCGACTCGTGCCCCTTGATTTCCTCTGCGCCGATATTCAGCAGACCGACCGTCGGTTCCATCAGGCCCAGCACGGTCTTCGCGAAGACCGATCCCATGACGGCGAACTCGACGAGGTTCCTGCTGTCGCACTCGATGTTGGCGCCCAGGTCCAGCATGACGCTTTCGCCGCGCATCGTCGGAAAAAACGACGCTATCGCCGGCCGGTCGATGCCCGGCAGCGTTTTCAGGACGAACTTGGCCATTGCCATCAGGGCGCCGGTGTTTCCGGCGGACACCACACACGCAGCCTTGCCCTGCGCCACCGCATCGATGGCCAGCCGCATGCTGGAAGTGCGTCCACTGCGCAAAGCCACAGCCGGCTTCGCATCGTTGCTGATGGCGTCCGGCGTATGATGAATCGTGGAGATCCGCTCAAGATCGGGCAGGTTCGCGAGCAGCGGCCTTATCCGCTGTTCGTCGCCGAAGAACAGATAGTCGATCTCCGGGCAACGCAACCGAGCCATGTCGGCACCCGCGACAACCATTTCCGGCGCATGATCTCCGCCCATGGCATCAAGGGCGATCGTCAAACGCGCACTCACCGCATCCGAACTCCGTAGGCCGCCTGCCGCCTTGCCGCCAACCGGCATGTTTGCCGGTGGCCCATCACCTGATGAACCGCCACCTGATGAACCGTCACCCAATGACCTGGAATCCTGCGGATCGGTCACGCGGTAACGGTTTCAACCACCTCACGGCCGTCGTACTGGCCGCACGAACCGCAGACATGGTGCGGGCGCTTCAGTTCGCCGCAGTTCGGGCATTCGGCAAAGGATGAGGCGGTCAGGGCATGGTGAGAACGCCGCATGTCGCGCCGCGACTTCGAGGTTTTCTTTTTAGGAACAGCCATCGTCAGGACTCTCTATTATAAAAGGCGGCCCGAAGGAGCCGCCTCATGCGAACCGCTTCATTACAGAAAACGCCCCATCGGGGCAAGAGTGAAGCGCGAATTTAATCAGGCCGCTTGAGCTTGGCAAGGGCGAGGAAGGGATTGGGCCGTTCGGCCGGGGCCTCCTCGTCATCCTCGATATGGTCTTCGAAACCGATGCCGGGGCGGCGCGGATAGGGGTCCAGCGCCAGTGACAGGTGCTGGGTCGCAAGCTCGCCCAGGTCGATCCTGTTGTCGATCAGCGGCTCCGGCGGGTCCTCCGCCTCGGCGTCGATCTCGACTTCCGGCGCGGTCGCCGGGATCAGGTGGGCCGGTGCGAAGATCGTCTCGAACTCGTCCGCGACATGGGCCGGCACGGGGTCCAGCGTCACGACGCAGGTCTGGACGACGTCGGCCTCCAGCCTGCCGGAAACGCGGATCATCTTGCCGCCGCGGATGCGGCGCAGGTGAATGACGGCGCTGAAGTTTTCCAGCGATTGCAGGTCGAGGCGCTGGGCCAGCCTGGCGCACTCCTCCGGCTTCGCCTTGATCGTCTGCACCGTCTCGTCGGTCCCGACCTTGTCGGCAAGGATGGGCCGGGAGAATTCCGGTGCGATCTCGTGGTCGGTCATGGACGTCTCCCTGTTCCTGAAACTTCGCTGTCCCGATCTGCCCCGATGCCGGAAAGGCGGGGCGTCACCCTACGGCAGGGGGTCTATAGCAGGCGGCGGGCCGAATTGCACATGCCCGGCGACCAGCCGGTCGAGCGGCTGGGCGGCCAGCGATTCGACTTCGCGCCGCATATAGGCCGTTACGGCTTCGAAACAGCGCTCGGGTACTTCCATCACGGTGCCGTAAAGGTTGCGGTCAAGTGCCGCATGCATGACGGCGTCGTTAGGATCGTTCAGCCCCTTCTCGTACGACACGATACGCCCGTAAAGCCCCTTGGCCATCTTCTTGATGTGCTTCGGCACGCTCAGATCGCCGATCCCGATCTCGCGCAGGCTCCGGTCCATGTCGGCGATCAGGGTGTCGAACAACTGCTGGGACACGGCCTCGGCCTCCGTCCCGCGCGTTTTCAGCCGGTGCATCACCAGAAAAGCGTGCATCGCGATCATTTCGAACCGCCCGTCGATCGTGTCGGGTACGTCCAGGTCCGCATAGAATTCGGGACGGCGCGCCTGGGCCACGATGGCTTCGTACAGGTCCAGAGCCTGAGCCTCGTGGCGATTGCGCTGGAACAGGCGGTTCAGCAAAGCTCGATCTCCATGGTCCTGAAGTGGTCCCGGGATGACCCCTGGACGATCCCGAATTGGGCCGGAAGCGATTCCGGAAAGTTGACAGGACGGCGCGACGGGTGCAATTGTCCTACCCGAAATGGGTGCCGCCCAGGTCGACGTCAATCAGGTCTCCGTCAATCCGCCCGGTCCCGGACAAGAGCCGGGAGGTCGGGAAGACGGCGCCGGATAATGCCGGGGCGGCGGCAGATGGACAATACCGGGCAATCATGGTCAGACCAACACTTCGTCACGTCTTCGCTGCCGGCTTCATGGGCCTTGCACTGGCTGCCTGCTCGCCCTCGGTGGACACGCGGGGCAATCTGGCCGACAAGGATCGCCTCCAGCAGATCCAGCCGGGCGTCAGCACCCGCGACGATGTCGCGGCGGTGCTGGGAACGCCGTCCACGATGGGCACCTTCGATCCCAACACCTGGTATTACATCGGCGCCCGGACGGAGAAAACGGCGTTCTTCCGTCCCGATACGGTCGAGCGCAAGGTCGTCGTCGTCAAGTTCGACGAGGCCGGGAACGTCGCCGATGTCCATCAGTTGGACCAGAGCGCCGGCAAGGAAGTCGAACTGGTCGAACGCACGACCCCGACCGCCGGCCGCGACCTGAACTTCATCGAACAGATGCTCGGCAATGTCGGGCGCTTCTCCGGCGGCAACGGCGGCTTCCGCCAGCCGGGCGTGCCCCGGCGGTAGATCGCCGGCCGGCTGTTCACCCTCGGCGGCTCACCCAACGAAAAAACCCCGGAACCTCGCGGTTCCGGGGTTTTTTCACGTCCCTCGCCGTTATTCCGCCAGCTTCGCCAGGATGGCCAGCAGCAGGATCGCCACGATGTTCGTGATCTTGATCATCGGGTTGACCGCCGGGCCGGCGGTGTCCTTGTACGGATCGCCGACCGTGTCGCCGGTCACGGCCGCCTTGTGGGCGTCCGATCCCTTGCCGCCGTAGTTGCCTTCCTCGATATACTTCTTGGCGTTGTCCCAGGCGCCGCCACCCGACGTCATCGAGATCGCGACGAAGATGCCGGTGACGATGGTTCCCAGCAGCATGGCGCCCAGCGCCGTGAAGGCCGCCGCCTGCCCCGCGATCAGGTTGATGACGAAGTACAGCACGATCGGGGCCGCGACCGGCAGCAGCGACGGCAGGATCATCTCGCGGATGGCCGCGCGGGTCAGCATATCGACCGCCTTGCCGTAGTCGGGCTTGGCCGTCCCCTCCATGATGCCCTTGATCTCGCGGAACTGGCGCCGGACCTCGACCACGACCGATCCCGCCGCCCGGCCGACGGCGGTCATGCCCATGGCGCCGAACAGGTAGGGCAGCAGTCCGCCGATCAGCAATCCCACCACGACATAAGGGTCCTGAAGGTTGAACGTCACATCCACGTTGGGGAAGTAGTGCTTCAGGTCCTCGATATAGGCCGCGAACAGCACCAGCGCCGCCAGACCGGCGGAGCCGATGGCGTAGCCCTTGGTGACGGCCTTGGTCGTATTGCCGACGGCGTCCAGCGCGTCCGTGACGACGCGGGTTTCCTTGGGCAGGTCGGCCATCTCCGCGATGCCGCCGGCGTTGTCGGTCACCGGGCCGTAGGCGTCGAGCGCCACGACCATGCCGGCCAGCGCCAGCATCGTCGTCGCCGCGATGGCGATGCCGAACAGGCCGGCCAGCGTGTGCGCGATGATGATGCCGGCGCAGATCACCAGAGCCGGCAGGGCCGTCGCCTCCATCGAGATCGCCAGCCCCTGGATCACGTTGGTCCCGTGGCCCGTCTCCGACGACTTGGCGATGCTACGGACCGGCCGGAACGAGGTGGAGGTGTAGTATTCCGTGATCCAGACCAGCAGCCCGGTGACGCCAAGGCCGACCAGCGCGCAGCCGAACAGCTTGAAGCCGGTGACGGCGCCGCCCTCGACGCGCTCCAGCGGCGTGTTGAAGCCCAGCAGGATCGCGGTCGCCAGGAAGATCAGCACGGCGGAGATCGCCGCCGTGACCGCAAGCCCCTTGTAGAGCGCGCCCATGATGTTGTTGGACGGCCCCAGCTTGACGAAGAAGGTGCCGGCAACCGAGCCGATGATGCAGACCGCGCCGATCACCAGCGGATAGATCATCAGCCGGGCCTGGGTATCGCCCACAAAGAAAATCGCCGCCAGCAACATGGTGGCGACGATGGTGACTGCGTAGGTTTCGAAGAGGTCGGCGGCCATGCCGGCGCAGTCGCCGACATTGTCGCCGACATTGTCCGCAATGACCGCGGGGTTCCTGGGATCGTCCTCCGGAATGCCCGCCTCGACCTTGCCGACAAGGTCGGCTCCGACATCGGCGCCCTTGGTGAAGATGCCGCCGCCCAGCCGCGCGAAGATGGAGATCAGCGAAGCCCCGAAGCTGAGCGCCACCAGCGCTTCCAGGATGCCGCGGATCGGAACCCCCGACATCAGCAGCACGCCGTAATAGATCGTGACGCCCAGGATGCCCAGGCCGACCACCAGCATGCCGGTGATGGCGCCCGACTTGAAGGCGATGTCCAGCGCCGGCGCCATGCCGCCACGCGCCGCTTCCGCCGTGCGGACATTGGCGCGGACGGACACGTTCATCCCGATATAGCCGGCGATCCCGGACAGGACGGAGCCGATCACGAAACCGATCGCCACGTGCATCCCCAGGATGTAGCCGAGGATGGCGCACAGCACGATGCCGACCAGGGCGATGGTCGTGTACTGGCGGTTGAGATAGGCCTGTGCGCCTTCCTGGATGGCGCCCGAAATTTCCTGCATCCGGGCGGACCCGGCACTGGCGGCGAGCACCTGCCGTCCGGCGTAGACGCCGTAGGCAAGCGCGGCTAGGCCGCACAGGATGACGAAGACGAAGGCAACTGACATCGATCCCCCCAGATTCCCGTCAAAGAACTTTTATCCCGCGCAATCATCCCAATGTTTCAAAGGAGTTGCGGGCAATTAGTTGTTGCGGAAAGCATGCAGGAGGGACGCGGACAAAGCAACTGCGCTGCTCCAGGGGCATCGGAAGATCACGTTAAACAGGCGGAACTCCGCCATCCGATGTCTTCAGGGTCGAAATGCTTACTAATCTAAGTGAAGCGACTCGAGAAATTGTCCGGAAGAAAGCGCTACATCGGACGCTGGTTGACGACCTGGATCAGCGCGTCGCGGACCATGTCCTTACCCAGCACCTTGGATGCTGCATCGCGCAACTTCGACTTCACCTGCGCCACGTCCAGCACGCCGCCGCTCATCACCTTGCCGGATGCGATGGCGCCGTAGATCGTGGTCAGGAAAGCGTCGGTCAGGCGGGGGGCCTGGGCACGGACCGCCTCCGCCGTGGCCATGTCGGTCAGTTCCAGCGCCACCATCAGGGTGACGAACTGGTCGATCCGCTCGGCGCCCAGCACGGGCACGGTCAGCGGTCCGATATTGACGAAGACCGGCGGTCCCGGCGGCGGGGGAGGGGGCGGCTCCTCGACCTTTTCCTCGTGGTGCTCGCCCTGGTTGGCGAACAGGAACCAGCCCGCGCCGAATCCGCCGCCGCCGAAGATCAGCGCGACCAGCACCAGGACCAGGATCTTTATCAACGCCGCCTCCGTGTGCGCACCAGCCTGCAACTGGTACGCCGGCAGCCCTTAAGGCCCGCTTAACCCGGTATATCCGTTAACGAAAACCTGCCAGGGAAAACCAGTTCGGGAAAGCCCGTCAGGGGAAGGGGCAGCGCTCGTCCGTCACTTCCACGAAGGACCGGGCGCCCGCCGTGACGGTGAACTGGTGCTCGATCCCGGCGGACACGACGGTATGATACAGCGGCAAGGTACCCTTGGCCTCGGTCTGGCGTCCGCCGGCCTCGGTGAATCGGATCGTGACAAGCCCCTTGGGATCGAACCAGCCTTCGACGTTGCCGGTCGGGCTCCGGGCCGGCGTTCCTTCGCCGCTGACCGTGATCGCGCCGTTGGCGAAGCCGACGGTGGAGTTCGGCCCCTTGTAGACCGGAGTCGGCAGGATGAACCGCTTGTTCTCCGGCTTCTCGCAGGCGCGGGGCGTCTTGATCTGGCTGAGCACGAAGACCAGACGTTTCGCCTCGACTCCTGCGGCCAGCCGCTCCCGCGCCAGTTCGGTCAGCCGGGCCAGATCGCCGGTCGGCAGTTCCCGCGCCAGCCGGGCCTCCAGCTCCGACACCTTCGTCTCCGCGTTCTGGGCAGCGGCGCGCAGGCCCGCCACCGAACGGCTGAGTTCGGCATTGGCCTGACCGAGCTGGGCATTCTCCGCCAGCAGTCCCGTCTCGCGGCCCTTCACCTGTTCCACGCCCATCTGGTACGCGAACAGGCCGATCGCGAGCAGTACGCCCAAGATAAGGAGGAACTTGACCGTACTTCCCCAAAACCGACGCCGCCGACGCCGTTCGTAGTCATGCAGACCGAGCGTCATGCCGGTTCCCTGGTGTCGAAAGGCAGGTTAAGGAGTATGTACGTACCCCTTTTGCAAGCCGCCTTTATCGCAAAGCACAAGCCTCCGGCGCAACAGGGAACGGATGTCCGGATTGCCGCGCGTACGGAATCAGGGGCCGTCGCGGATTTACTCAGGCTTCTTCCGTCTCGAGTTCAGGCGTCTCCGCCGGCTCGTCCTGGTGGATCGTCGCCCTGCCTGCCACGCCTCCCCAGCCGAAAGGGGCACCGTTGCCGTGCCCGGCGCGCTCATGGCCTTCCTCGGTCGCGGCGCCCTCATAATATTTCACCATGAAGGTCCGGACCGCCGAGGTCAGGCCTCCTTCTCCCCGCCTCTCGTCGATCAGGGTGCACACCGCATGGATCGACAGGCGCTCACGGGCGCAGATGGCCTTCAGCGCGGCCCACATCTCCGGCTCCAGCCGCATGCTGGTTCGACGTCCGGCGATCGTCACGTTGCCGCTGACCAGTGTCGTCTTGCCGGAGAAGCTCGGTGGCATGTCGCGTCTTCCTGTGATCCCGAGTGCAGCGCCCGGCACCGTACCTTTCCGGAAAAGGGGCGGTGCGGGGGTATGTGACCGCGACCATATCGAAAGTATTACATCTTGGCTACGCATTTCCGAGTATGTCTTTGGAAAAAGTATCGCGTGAGTTGCTATGGTATTCAGTAGCAAACGAACGTTCTGGCTCGCTACGATTTCGGCGTCCGGTAAAGCTGCTCGCCGTGGACATGTTCCTTCCGTCCCTCGACCGGCCCGCCCGCCCGCACCGGACGCTCGGCGAACCGCCCCAGGCTGATCATGCGGTCGTACATGACCAGCGCTCCGGCCACGCCGACATTGATGCAGAAGCGGGTCGGGATCTTGACGACGAAGTCGCAGCGTTCCACCAGCGCCGGCGACAGGCTGCCGCGCTCCGGCCCCAGCACGTAGGCGGCCCTCAGCGGATGCCGGAAGCTGGGCAACTCTATGGACTCGTCCAGCAGCTCGACGCCGACCAGGGCGCAGCCCTGCGGCAGCTCCAGGCTCGCGACGTCGGGATAGTGGTAGACCGGCAGATGGCTCGAGGCATCCGATGTGTCAGAGACGCGAAGCTGGCGTTTGTCCAGCCGGGCGTCGATGGTGAAGGCGAAGCTGGCGCCGAACGCATGGGACGACCTGACAAGGTTGCCCACGTTGAACGCTTTGCTGACGCCCTCTACCCCGATTGCAAAATATCCACGCATGAGCGGCACCTTGCACCGGAGCGCCCGCCGGGGCAAGGTGGCGCGCATGAGACATTCTGAAACGGCTTAGACAGTGACGGCCCAATGACCGACCACGACCATCACGGCCACTCCTGCTGCGGTCATGACCACCAGCACGGCCATCAGCACGGCCACGACCATGACGCGCCAGCCGAAGGCCATGCCGAACTGGGCGCCGCCGAAACGCCCGTCCTGGTCGAAGTCACGCGCGGCGGCATGGTCGAGTCGCGCCACCGCGGCATAGCGGCCATCGTCGATGCCGACGGCCATGTCGTCGCCCATTGGGGCGATTTCGAAAAGCCGGTCTTCGCCCGCTCCGCGATCAAGTCGCTCCAGGCGATCCCGCTGGTCGAATCCGGCGCCGCCGACGCGTTCGGCGTCACCGACGAGGAACTGGCGCTCGCCTGCTCCTCCCACAACGGCGAGTCCCGCCACACCACGCTGGTCTCCGCCTGGCTCGAGCGGATCGGCTGCACTCCCGCCGACCTGGAATGCGGCACGCACCTCCCCTACGACGAGGCGACAGCCCACGCCCTGATCCGCGCCGGCGAAGCGCCCGGCACCGTTCACAACAACTGCTCCGGCAAGCACACCGGCATGCTGGCGACCGCCCGCCACAAGGGCGAGCCGACAGCCGGCTACATCCGCTTCGACCACCCGGTCCAGCAGCGCATCCTGGGTGTGCTGGAGCAGATGACAGCCCAGGATCTGAGCAGCGCCCCGTGGGGCGTCGACGGCTGCGGCATCCCGACCATCGCGATTCCGCTGGGTTCGCTCGCCCTCGCCATGGCCCGTCTGGCCGACCCGCAGGATCTGCCCGACCGCAGGGCGGAGGCGATCGCCCGCATCCGGCAGGCCTGGGGCAAGCACCCCTACCTGATCGGCGGGCGCGGCACCTTCGACACCCGCATGATGGAAGCGATCGACGGGCAGGCGCTCATCAAGATCGGCGCCGAGGGCGTCATGTGCGCCGTCCTGCCGGAACTCGGCCTCGGCATCGCGCTGAAGATCGAGGACGGCGCCAGCCGCGCCGCCGGCATCGCGATGGCGGCCCTGCTGCGTCAGTGCAAGGTGATGGCGGAGTCCCGCCGGGACGAGTTGGCCGACCTGACCCACCCCGCGATCACCAACCGCGTCGGCCTGTCCGTCGGCGAGATCCGCCCAGCAAGCGGCTGGCCCGAATAACCCTGCCTGGGCTATACGAAGTCCGAAGACGAATACCGGGAGGAATGCCGATGCGCGCCGTGGTGTGCCGGGAATGGGGCGGGCCGGAGAGCCTGTCGTTCGAACAGGTGGCGGACCCTAAGCCGCTGGCTCCCGGACAGGTCCGGATCGCGGTCCGCGCCGCCGGGATCAACTTCGCCGACACGCTGATGATCCAGGGCAAGTATCAGGTCAGGCCGGAGTTCCCGTTCTCCCCCGGACTGGAAGCGGCCGGCACGGTGATCGAAGCCGCCCCCGACGTCGATAACGTCGGGCCCGGCGACCGGGTGATGGCGCTGCTCGACCACGGCGGCTACGCCGAACAGGCCGTGGCCCGCGCGTCCGACGTGTTCCGCATCCCCGACGGCATGGAGTTCGAGACGGCGGCCGGCTTCCCCATCGTCTACGGCACCTCGCACATAGCCCTGTGGGAGCGGGCATGCCTCCGCCCCGGTGAAACGCTGGTCGTCCACGGCGCCGCCGGCGGCGTGGGATTGACCGCCGTCGAGGTCGGCAAGGCGATGGGCGCGACCGTCATCGCCACCGCAAGTTCCGCCGAAAAGCTGGAAATCGCGGCCAGCCGGGGCGCCGACCACCTGATCGACTACAAGACCGAGGACATCCGGACCCGCGTCAAGGAGCTGACCGGCGGCGCCGGGGCCGACGTGATCTACGATCCGGTCGGCGGAGACACCTTCGACGCCAGCCTGCGCTGCATCGCCTGGGGCGGCCGCATCCTGATCATCGGCTTCGCCGAAGGCCGCATCCCGCAGATCCCGGCCAATATCCTGCTGGTCAAGAACATCGCCACGATAGGCGTCCACTGGGGCGCCTACCGCCAGAACCAGCCGCACACCATCGCCGAGAGCTTCGCCACCCTGTTCCGCTGGTTCGAGGAAGGCCGCATCCAGCCTCATATTTCCAACCGCATCCCGCTCGCCGATTATGCCAAGGCGATGAAGCTGCTGATCGAGCGCCGCTCCACCGGCAAGGTCGTCCTGACGATGGACGCGCAGGACCAGGACTGACGCCGATGCCGTCCGACCTGCTGCGCGCCCAGTACGAGGCCTATCCCTATCCCGCCCGCGACCCGCGCGACGAGAACAGCCGCCTGATCGCCGGCTCCCCCGGCCATCTGGACGAGGTCAACCACTACGTGTTCGGCGGGCGCCTGGACTTTTCCAGGCCGCTCCGCGTCCTGTTCGCCGGAGGCGGCACGGGCGACGGCACGATCATGCTGGCGCAGCACTGCGCCGATGCCGGCATTCCCGCCCAAATCACCTATGTCGACCTGTCCGACGCGTCGCGCGCCATCGCCGAGCGCCGCGCCGAAGTCCGCAAGCTGACCAATATCGCCTTCCATCGCGGTTCCCTGCTGGAACTGGACGGCTTCGGTCCCTTCGACTACATCGACTGCTGCGGCGTCCTCCACCACCTGGAAGACCCGGCCGCAGGCCTGAAGTCCCTTGTTTCCGTGCTGGCGCCCGGCGGCGGCATCGGCCTGATGGTCTACGGCACCTTCGGCCGCACGGGCGTCTATCCCTTGCAGGACGCGCTCCGCACCCTGACCGGCGGCTTGCCCGACGCCGAGCGCGTCGATCTGGCGAAGCGCCTGCTGAAGACGCTGCCGCCGACCAACTGGCTGAAGCGCAACCCCTTCATCAACGACCATCAGGAATCCGACGCCGGCCTCTACGACCTGCTGCTCCATAGCCGCGACCGCTCCTATACCGTCCCGGAACTGGCAGGGCTTGCCGCCGCCTGCACCCTCGCCATCACCGCCTTCATCGAGCCGGCCCGCTACGATCCCGCGCGCTACATCGCCGACCCGCGCCTGTCCCGCCGCCTCGACGGCCTGGACATGCTTCGGCGCGCCGCCCTGGCCGAGCAGCTTTCCGGCAGCATGACGAAGCATGTCTTCTACCTGACCCGTCCCGAGGACGCCGCCGGCGCCGTCGCCAGACCAGATTCTCCCGACGCCATCCCCGTCCTGCGCGACCTCGACGGTCCCGCCATCGCGCACGGCCTGAAGCCCGGTGCCGGCCTCCGCGCCGATCTCGGCGGCATGCCTGTCAATCTGGCGCTGCCGCGACTTGCCGGCCCCATCCTTGCCCGGATCGACGGACGGACGAGCATCGGCCAGCTGTTCGAGTCCCTGGCCGCGAACGACCGCAGCCTGAGCCCGCAAGCCTTCCAGGCGCAGTTCCAGGACCTCTACGCCGCCTTGAACGGCGTCAACAAGCTCCTGCTTCGCCGGCCGGCGTCATGATCCGCGGCATCAGGCGGCCGGTTCCACCCCATGCTCCGCAAGACGCTTGCGCGCGGCACCGACGGTTTCCGCGTCGAACTCCGCTTCGTATTTCAGGATCAGCGCTTCGGCCGACATATCGGCCATCTTGAATTCCACGAGCTTCATGAATCCCAGGGACGGAGTGGGGGAGGCCGCCAGATCGGCAAGCGTCTGCTTTACCCCAGCTCTTTTGAGCTTCTGCTTGGTCCGGCTGAGGCGCTTGGTCTGACCGCTCTCTGCCGTAAGCGCTTCTTCCAGCGCCCTCATCGTGATGGCGAAATCGGCTTCCAGCGGATCGTCGATGTTCATCCCCTCGATGCGGGCGATCTGGCGAACCGCATCGAAGTAGATGTCCTCTCTCCCCAGCCGCTTCGCATTCGTCATCAAATTGCGTAGCTTGGCCGCATCCCACTCTATGGAGAGATCGAGCTTCTTGATGTTCATGCTCTTGGTTTTCATACTGTCGGCTTTCATGCGGCGGCTTCCAGTGCCCTTGGCACAAACGGGTATATGATCCACTTATCGAAACCGATCTTTTCAAGATCCGCAACCTATGTCGAGCCTTGATAATTCGATCGGCAGGGACGATCCCCCCAAAAACCCCCAGTTCCCTGCCAGCCGAAGCCGGCAGGGGCGGTACTTCCGGTCAACCGCCGGTCATGTCACTCGGTAACGGCCGAGGTTTCGCCGGATTTCCTGTTGTAGCGGATCGTGATCTTGGAGACTTCGCACAGGTCGAACTCGTCCCACTCCGCCTGCTCGGCGTCCGAGTAGACGACCTTCAGGTCCCACTTGCAGCTCTTGGCGGCGCGATGGAACGTGATGTGGACCTTCTCGCCATCATCCAGGACGTCGCGGCCGAGCACGTCCTCTTCCCAGTCATCGCTGTTCGACGGGGAAACGAAGACCTTGTCGATCGTGTAGCCGGTCTTGTTGACCAGGTCGAAGTCCTGCTTGCCTTCGGCAAAAGCGGGTGTCGCCGATACCGCGAAGAGAGCGGCCGCAGCCACGAGAATGAAACGCATCGATGCCTCCGGAGTTTCGGCACGCCACAACGGCATACCGTCCCGCAGCTAAGAACAAAATAAAATAAAACTTTATTAAATAGACTGTTTACTTATTCATGGTTGAAAAACATCGAAAAATCCTGATTCCACTATCCCAAAACAATCCGTCATGCCAACACTCAGCCCGACCACCCCACGCCTTCGCCAAACCGGACCCGTGCCATGACCTCGCCGAATACCGGACTTCCATGCCCGCCGCTCACCGGTCTTCAAGCCTGCTCCGACCATACCTGGGTCAAGCGTGCCATCGGCATCCTCCAGGGCGACGGCCGGCGATCCGCCGACACGCATCTCGTCAACCCGGTGTTTCGCGGGTTGAAGGGCATCTCGATCTACCTGAAGGACGAATCGACCCACCCCACGGGAAGCCTCAAGCACCGCCTCGCCCGCTCGCTCTTCCTCTACGGCATCTGCAACGGCCGGATCCGGCAAGGCACGACGCTGGTCGAGGCATCGTCCGGCTCCACCGCCGTCAGCGAGTCCTATTTCGCGCATCTCCTCGACCTTCCCTTCATCGCCGTGATGCCGAATTCCACCAGCCGGCAGAAGATCGAGGCGATCGAGCGTTTCGGCGGCAGATGCCATTTCGTGGAAAGCCCGCGTGAAGTCTACGAAGTCGCCGCCCGCCTTGCCGCCGAGACCGGCGGCTACTACCTCGACCAGTTCACCTTCGCCGAACGGGCGACCGACTGGCGCGGCAACAACAACATCGCCGAAAGCATCTTCGACCAGATGCGGGGAGAAGCCCATCCCGTTCCCCGCTGGGTCGTCATGAGCGCCGGCACCGGCGGCACCTCCGCGACCATCGGGCGCTATATCCGCTACCGCGACTTCGACACCCGCCTGTGCGTCGTGGATGTCGAGCACTCCGCCTTCTACGAGGCCTATACCACCGGCAACCCCGGCGCCACCTGTGCCCATCCCTCGCGCATCGAGGGCATCGGCCGCCCGCGTGTCGAGCCGTCCTTCATCCCCGGCGTCGTCGACCACATGATCAAGGTCCCCGACGCCGCGTCGATCGCCGCGATGCATGTCCTGTCCGACCGCCTGTTCCGCCGCGTCGGAGGCTCCAGCGGCACCAACTTCTTCGGCCTGTGCTGGATCGCCGCCAACATGATGAAGGCCGGCGAGGAAGGCTCGCTGGTCTCGCTGATCTGCGACAGCGGCGACCGCTATACCTCCACCTACTACAACCCCGACTGGCTGAAGCAGAACGACATCGACATAGCTCCTTATGTCGGTCTGATCGAAACCTTCCTGGACACCGGCGAATTCGGGCTGGATGCGCTGCGCCCGGCGGCTTGAGGCAAGCGCTTCGCGCCCGTGGCGGCATCCACGTCCCTAGTGTCATGGCAGTACATATGTGAAAGCACGTCACGCAAACAGCTTTGCGATCTCCGCCATGGGAGTGAACATGCGCCGACCTCCGGCGGTGAGCGGCTGAAAATCGTAGGCGCGGTAAAAACCGGCTGCGGCCTCGTCCTTGGCATCGACGACGAAAGCGTAGGTCGCGATCTCCGCCCGCAGCGCCCGGCTGAAAGCGTCGAGCAGGAGCAGTTCACCAAGCCGTCGGCCACGATGCTGGGAATCGACCGCCAGTCTCCCCATCAACGTTGCGGGTACGGCGGGGTAGCGCGGGAGTTTCTTGCTCAGCGACGCCGGCAGGTCCGTCAGCGATATGGATGTGGCCGCAAGCGTGTAGTAGCCGAGCGGAGCGGTTGATCCATCGGTCAGGACGAAGCAGGACGCGACCCGCTTGCGGATGTCCTGGCTCGCCTGGGTCCGGATGTAGCGATCCAGAGGCTCGACGCCGCTTTCGAATGCGGTGCGGTCATGGCCGTCGTTCAGGGCGTCGATACGCAAGGGATTGCGTCAGTTCCCAAGGGTTTCGATATACCGGCGCGCGGCGGACCGCAAACGGTCGGTCGGCTCCCTGGGGTTGAGCACGGCTTCGGCGAAGGCGCGGCTTTCCTGCGCGGTAAGCTGGATGGACTGCATGTCCCCGATCGTCCGGACGGCGGCTTCATGGACGCTGGCGATCACGAAATCGGTCAGCGTGCGGCCTTGAAGTTCGGCGGCTCGAACGAACAAATCCTTCTGTTCAGTGGAAATTCGCGCCTCCAGACGCTCCTTGCGCGTCGGTGACGACCTCTTTTCCGTCGATGCCTGCCTGGCCATGTCAGTCGCTCCTGCTGCCTGGATAATGTACGGCTTCCTGCCGGACATAACAAGCTGGGCTGAGATCAGGGACTCCCTGTGACGAAGCCACGTTACCAGCTTCCCACAACCAAAACACCCATGCTGCACCGCAACAAAACACCCCGCCTCCTGCTCATTTCGGACAAGAAACAATCGTTAAGACTGTCCCAACCGTATAGTTGTTCCACGTCCCCGATTGGCGGATATTGCGGCCTTTCCTTCCGTCGTCCCATGCCGTTTCGAACCGGCTGAACGGCGGATGCTTTCGCATCGCCATGAAAGGCACTCTGTGAATGACAAGGTCCATTCAGACGCTCGGCTGGATCGCCGTCACGCTGGCGCTGACGTTCGCATTCGGCTGGATCGCGCTTAACAGGGGGGAGACGATCAACGCCCTGTGGATCGTCGTGGCCGCCGTTTGCGTGGCGCTTCTGGCATACCGGTTCTACAGCCTGTTCATCGCCCGGACCGTTCTCCAGCTCGATCCCCGGCGGGCGACGCCGGCGGTCCGGTACAACGATGGCCTGGACTACGTCCCGACCAACAGATACGTGCTGTTCGGCCACCACTTCGCGGCCATCGCGGGCGCCGGGCCGCTGGTGGGGCCGGTGCTGGCGGCGCAGCTGGGCTATCTGCCGGGCACGCTCTGGATTCTGGTCGGCGTGGTGTTCGCCGGCGCCGTGCAGGACTTCATCGTCCTGTTCATTTCCATGCGGCGCGACGGCCGGTCGCTGGGCGACATGATCCGGAGCGAGATGGGGCAGGTGGCCGGCGTGATCGCCATGTTCGGCGTGCTGCTGATCATGATCATCCTGCTGGCGGTCCTGGCCCTTGTCGTCGTCAAGGCGCTGGCGCACAGCCCCTGGGGCAGCTTCACCGTCTTCGCGACGATCCCCATCGCGATGCTGATGGGCGTCTATACCCGCTACCTGCGGCCCGGCCGGATCGGCGAGATGTCGGTGATCGGTTTCGCGGCCCTGATCGCCGCCATCTATTTCGGACAGATCGTCAGCGAGAACCCGACGGCGGCCGCGATGTTCACCTTCAGCGGCGAGACGCTGGCGCTGACCATCATCGGCTACGGGTTCGTCGCATCGGTGCTGCCGGTCTGGCTGCTGCTGGCGCCGCGCGACTATCTCTCCACCTTCCTCAAGATCGGCACGATCCTGGGGCTGGCGCTCGGCATCCTGTTCGTGATGCCGGACCTTCAGATGCCGGCGGTCAGCCGCTTCGTCGACGGCACCGGGCCGGTGTTCTCCGGGTCGCTGTTCCCCTTCCTGTTCATTACCATCGCCTGCGGCGCCGTGTCCGGCTTCCACTCGCTGATAGCATCCGGCACCACGCCCAAGATGGTCGAGAACGAGGACCAGGCCCGGCTGATCGGCTACGGCTCCATGCTGATGGAAAGCTTCGTCGCCATCATGGCGCTGATCGCCGCCTGCGTGCTGGAGCCGGGGCTGTACTTCGCCATGAACAGCCCGGCCAGCCTGATCGGTACCACGCCGGATCAGGCGGCGCAGGTCATCAGTTCCTGGGGCTTCGTGATCACGCCCGACATGCTGACCCAGACGGCGGCGGATGTCGGCGAGGGCTCGATCCTGTCGCGCGCCGGCGGCGCTCCGACCCTGGCCGTCGGCATGGCGCATATCCTGTCCGGCGTCATCGGCGGCAAGGCGATGATGGCGTTCTGGTACCACTTCGCCATCCTGTTCGAGGCCCTGTTCATCCTGACCACGGTCGATGCCGGCACCCGCGTCTGCCGGTTCATGATCCAGGACCTGCTCGGCACCTTCGTTCCGGTCATGAAACGGACCGACTCGTGGATGGCGAACGTGGTCGCGACCGCCCTGGCGGTCACCGCCTGGGGCTACTTCCTGTACCAGGGCGTCGTCGATCCGCTGGGCGGCATCAATACGCTGTGGCCGCTGTTCGGCATCTCCAACCAGATGCTGGCGGCGATAGCACTGATCCTCTGCACCGTCGTCCTGTTCAAGATGAAGCGGCAGCGTTACGCCTGGGTAACGATCCTGCCGACGGCGTGGCTGCTGATCTGCACCCTGACCGCCGGCTGGCAAAAGCTGTTCCACCCCAACCCCGCCATCGGCTTCCTGTCCCATGCCGGCAAGTTCAGCGACGCGCTGGCCGCCGGCACCATCCTGGCCCCGGCCAAGACGGTGGAGGAGATGAACCGGATCATCTTCAACGACTACGTCGATGCCGTTCTGTGCGGGCTGTTCATCGCCGTGGTGCTGTCGATGGTGGTCTACGGCGTCCTCGCCGTCCGCAAGGCGCTTGCCAACCCCAACGTCACCACCCGCGAAGTGGGCGGCGACGAAGGCGTCCGGCAGGCCACCCGCCTGGCCTCTGGGGGAGCGCGGCATGCATGAGGCCGCCCTGCATGAGTTCAAGGCGATCTTCAGCCGGCTGAAGCAGACCGGCCGGCTGATGGTCGGAGTTCCCTGCTACGACACCTATGTCGCCCATCGGCTCGCCAACCATCCGGACGAGCCGGTGATGACCTACGAGGAGTTCTTCCGCGACCGGCAGGACACCCGCTACGGCGTCAAGGGCGGCGGCATGAACCGCTGCTGCTGAGGCGGCGGCCACGGCAAATGGGAAGGGGGGCGCCAGCTTCAGCCGGCGCCCCCTTTTCATTTTCCGTCGCTGTCGCTCTTCGTCAGCCGATGGCGAAGAAGGCCTGCGGGTTCTGCTGGATATCCGCGGCGGAGACGTTCATCAGCGTGATGGTGTCGCCGTTGCCGAGGTCGATCACGGCATGGCCGCCGGAATCGACGACGCGGCTTGCCAGATCGTCGGCGCTGGTGACCTGGAGGCCGTTGATGTTGCGGGAGACGAGCAGGATGTCCTCGCCCTTGTTGAAGTCCATGACGACGTCCTGGCCGCCGCCGCCCCGGAACACGAAGGTATCGGCGCCGCCGCCGCCGGTCAGCGTGTCGTTGCCGGTGCCGCCGCGCAGGATGTCGTCGCCAGCATTGCCGAACAGCATGTCGTCGCCGTCGCCGGCGATGATATGGTCGGC
>JAESFM010000190.1_pt1 | contig 18590 bp, 12 predicted proteins | sample 9266171 | NCBI WGS metagenome assembly JAESFM01 (sample SAMN14505069, study PRJNA617099) | algae metagenome | isolation source: Hassallia sp. WJT32-NPBG1 and co-occurring heterotrophs from well developed... | place: USA: Mojave Desert, Joshua Tree National Park, California | collected 2006-06-22
TGAATAGTCTCAATTTCTGGTAATAAATTTTGACTCTCCGAGCCAAATTTAAGTTTCAAACTCGACGCTATGCCTTTCGTTTATCCCTTGACGAATACCCAATCGCTCAACTGAAGTTACATACTGCATACGTCTAGACTCCTCAAAGTTACGATATTCTTGCCAAAACTCGCTCTCTAAATTAAGCGGAAGGGTCATCATCCAGTCGATAAATTTGAATAAGCTAATGATATCTTCCCGCTTGAATTTTAGGTCGTATAATCTTTTTACCAAAGTAAGCTTTTGCCGCTTGCGTTCCGGTAAGACGCTGCTAGTCTCCAAGGCTGCCAGGTGTGCCATCACAATAATCGCAAACGGGTTGCTACTAGCTTCAAGTTCGGATTGCCTTTGCTCGTAGTCTAGCAGTTTTATCACGGGAAACCTAAAGTCAACCGTACACCCAAACAATTGGTAGCCAAATTGGTTGGGTCTCCACGATTCGCTATCGTCACCAAGAACAGCAAGTGATGCAACCGACTTTTTATACCTATCATAAATGCGATAATTGTACGTGTACATACGAGCCGCAAAGTCTGATTCTTCTTGACGAAAGCACCTCGACATGTACAAGTATCCAGGATTCTTCTCCCCCGGTGCGATAAATCTTCACCAATTTGTCCGCAAACCGTCTTCCTAGTTCGGCATCTCGTATCACTTCCTGCAATTCCTTATCCAGAAATTCTGGTTGTTTTGTCCAATCAATTTCCCGGTGTTCGAGTGGGAAAAAGAAAAGCATAAATTCTTCTTGCGTACAGTTGTAAAATATCCTTCCAGGGCGAATCATACTCAGTTGGAGGATTAGTCATGCGAGTAAATAGTTATTTCAACTCAGCTGCATCTCAATATACGATAAAATCAAGCATAATATTTACAACTGACTACTCCAATTTAGCCGCCTTTCATTAAAGCAAATATTGTGTGTGTCCGTACCAAATCTCGTATTTAATAATCGCTCCAGCTGAGATTAATATGAAAGCAACGAGTAGTTTTCAACTTACCTTGCAGGCTTCTTCATATCTTTTTACAATGCTATAACGCAAGGGCAAGCGGTTGGACAAACTTAACCGCTCCCGTTGAGATAACAAAAATATCCCCAGCAATAATTGAATCTGAGCAACAACAAATATTCCGCATCCATAAATGCAACGCAGCACTCGGACAATAATCTCCCATTCCGAACCGATAAATATCAAAAGCACGCACAAACCACCCAAATATAGCTACCAATAAAAACGTAACTAACAACTTATTATATAAAGTGTATAGCTACCAAATTGTCCAACGAATGCACCTATCGTATTCGTCGCAATCTCTACATTTATCAAGCGCGTCTATTCCTTTCATCGCCATAAACATAAGTAGATATACATATAATCAGCCTAACTGAGACTAACAGTAAGCCCTTGCAACAACCCACGACAAATGGGGACAGCCTTCATCCGAAAATGTCGTGGGGTGTCGAGGATCTATTAAACAAGGCTGTCCCCATTTATCTAGGGAAGGACTCGCCCATTATCATCTCGAAAAGCCTGATACTTATAGTTATCTTCACCGATATCTAACGAGACTGCTTTTTCCTCAAATTTAGTAATTCCACGTTGGGCAGTCGATTTAAATTTGAATAGCATGAAAGAATATTTTAACTATTTATATAACTATGGCACGCAGCGCACAATTAATATCCGATTCAAAAAACAAACTCAAAAAAGTTAGCGCCATCCTTGAAGCAAAAGCAAAGCAACCGAAGAACTTAACTCTACAGCAATTTATCCAAGCACTCTCCACCCAAATCGATAAAATGCTGGCAGTGGGTTATACGCTACAAGAAGTTGCAGCAATTCTTAAATCAGAAGGGGTTAACGTGCAACCCACAACAATTAAATCCTATCTCTTGAAAGCACGAGCAAAAAACTCCAGTACGGCAACTAATAATCCCGCATCAACTCAATCAAACCCAGGTATCAATCGCAAACCAAGTAACAATAAGCAAGCGAAAAATAACCAAGCAACTGCTAATTATAACTCAAATAAATCTGACAACACGCAAGCACTCTTCACGAATGAAGCAACCGAAACTGAAACTATTCAACCACCCGCACCAGCAACAAACCAAGCGACATCGAATGCAACTCCCCAATCACCGACACCAACAAATCAATCCAACCCACCAGCAATAAATAATAACAGTACAGCTAGCGCTGTTACAAAAAATAAATCCCGCACTTCAAAGGATACGAATACCACTCTTTCTACTTCAACGTCCGGTGATAAATCTAAGCATGATTGCTAAAACTTCCCACAATAATTCTCAACTCCAAGCAAACGGTAGCAGCAATCAACCCATGCAAAACGGTAACTCAAACGTCCTGGAGGCACAACAACCGCAAACAAACCAACTGTCATTGCTGGATAAAACCGATATTAATTAGTGCGGTTATTGCTGGTTATCGCTTTTGTAATTAACGACTAATTATCTGTGATATTGCTCGCACTTCATTAATCATATCGAATACTAATTACGACTATTTATTTAATAAGCAATGAGCAATTCCGCATCACCAAAGTCAAATATTGGTGCAAGAATACCGTCTACATGGTTGGCAGAACTAGATGCATATGTCTCATCGAGTGGAAAAACAAAAAGTGATGTTATTAACGAGGCTATCGGAGATTATCTCAATAAAAGCCAGGTGACTATTGTTGATAGAATTACCACAATCGAAAATAAATTAGCACAAAATAATCAGACTTTTGATATTGCACCATTAAACCAACGCCTCGACAAGTTAGAAGATATTTTGCAAGCAATATTACAAGCGCTTGGTGATATCAAACCAGAAATAAAAATAGTTGAAAAATTTCGGGAGACGATTTCTGATGGTGAACGGTATGGAGGAATCACTCAAACTGAATTACTAGAAAAATACCAGCTTTCGTACCACGCACTCGATAAGGAAGCGAAAGAAAAAGGCATACCATTCCATGAAGTCGTAAAAGAGAAAACCGGGTGGTACAAAAAAGACCCTAACAAAAGACGCTCTCGTTGGCTACCTCTGGAGAACAATGTTAATACAACTATTCGAGAGCTTAATGGCAATATTCACAGTAACGATAAAGAACCGAAGAAAGCAAGCCAGATAAATGACTCTTCAAGCAACGTTAACGATGCTAACGTCTTCAGGAATGCGTTAGAGTGAAATCCAACAGCAAGGGGTGTAATTCTATTACTATGCTTACTTCGACAAAACCCACAATAAGATCGAGTTTCAACTCACACCCACACTATAAGCCCCGCGCAAAAGTAAACTTACTTAAAGATGTTAACGTTGTTAACGCTACTCCTGACAAACTTGGATAAAACCCACAGTCGAATCGATTTGGAGCAGTACAGTTTACCCATCAGTGGAAGATAACCCAACCAGTCGATGGGTGTCTTTCTGCGTTAGCGCCGTTAACCCCTGTGCGATAACGCCTGTCATGAATGGTGGTACAGTTTACCCATTAGTACAAGGTAGCCCAACCAGTCGATGGACGTTAACAGCGTTAACATGGGAGCAACAACGCCTGTCACGAATGGTGGTACTCTCTCCGGGATGCAAGGAATGTTTGGTGTATACCAAAAAGCCCCAATCGAAGGGGAATGTTACCTCGTTTAAGGGAGAGCGATCGCTGTCGTAGTGGTCGAGGAAAATACCATTGCAAGAGCGACCATACTACACTGTGTCAAGACTCAACCCACGGATATATCGCACATGAGTGAGATTGCGACACCTGTTGTATTGCTGGATTGTTGGTGGTTGTCTGACCCCATACATGCAAGTCAGGTTGAGTGCATACCAAAAAAGCCCCAATCGAAGGGCAATGTTAACTCCTTCAAAGGAGAGCGATCGCACGGGAGACGTAGCACAGCCGTGTCAGCAGTAACCCAAAGCAGTTGCACAGTACGACCCATTCGTTTCAGCATCACCCATACGTGGGTGCAGGACTTCTGGATAGCAACGTGTGTTGGTGGCTGTCTGACCCTACAGATGCAAGGAATGTTTGCTGCATCCATAATTCCGCAATTCTAAGGTGGACATTACTGTTATTAGCTAGCTACGGTGGTTGGTTGTAACCACAATTCGCTATGCAAACTCCTAGTCAGAAAAAGAAAAAGAAAACTTTATCTACAACAGACGAAACTACTACAAGTAGAAGAACAATTCGTCATCCAGTGAGCTTTTCTTTAGTTGAAAGCGAAAAAATAAAGCAATATGCTTTTAATAGCAAACTGTCGATATCTGAATATCTGCGTCGTGCAGGACTAAGACGAAAAATCACCACTCCGTTATTAAAAGAACAGTGGCAATTTTACAACCAATTAGCACAATTAAAATTGATTGCCAGTCAACTTAAACTTTGTTTAACAACAGCATCATCAGCATCAGACAATAACGATATTGGCAATCTTGTCGAACAACTCGAACAACTGCACTCGGATATGTGGACAACTACACAACAATTGTTAGATATCGATAGAGATATTGATGATGAAACTGATGCTTTATAAAATCGAATTAGTACTGGGTGAAAGGGAGATAAATCTTGATTCCCAAAATCTTTAAACACGGTAACTTTCTCCCCACTCTCAAGTATGTACTGGAGAAAGAGGGTGCATCGATTATCGGCACTAACATGAATAGTACTACACCAAACGAACTAGCAAGAGAATTCTCACTTGCAAAACGTTCCAACCCAGAATTTAAGAATGCTTGCGCCCATATAATATTATCTATCCCCCATCGTAGTAGTAACCACGCCTTGGGTGAATATCACGAACATTTAGATGATTTACAGTATGGCACTGTCGGTAAACGCTTCCTAGAAGAAATGGAATATTTGGGTGAGGGATTGCACAGAAGTCAGTATGTAATTGGCAGACATACTGATAGAGAACACGAACACATTCATATTATTGCCAGTCGCATCAAGATGGATGCTACTGTAGTTCCAGATTCGTGGGACTATAGTAGAGCCGAAGTTGCAGCACGCAAGTTGGAAAAAGAATTTGGATTGGAGGCAACACCTTGCAGTAGTGAAAAAGTTGTCCAAAAGCTGCAAGAAATAGGAATTATTGCAAGTGTTACTTCTACGCTTAGAAAACCACCAACTATCAAACAGTTGAAGCATACATCAGGTAAACCACCAGTAGTCAAATTAATCGCAGACGCAGTTGATGAAGCAGCAGCAGATAAACCGACATTTAATCAACTAGTTGAAAGATTAAAAAGTCAGAATATAGCAGTGCTGACTAAGTTGGATAATCAGAACAATATATTGGGTATTGCTTATGAGATGGATGGGATAAAAATAGCTGGATATCAAATAGGTAAGGGTTATTCGTTCCCCGGTTTACAAAAGTATTTAGGTGTAGTATATGGAGAATCAGGACAACAACCAATTTCAACAAATAAACGAAGAAGAAAACGACTTACAGATGCAGCAAGCATTAAACGAATTACTGCAAGTATTGAACCAATTGCCGCAATCCTTAACACAGTGGGTAGAGAAAGTTCAGTCGGTAGAGAATCAACAAGTATTGATAAAATCGGAGATAGCCAATTTATCAAAGACGATGCAAGCGTTGTCGAATCAACTATCGACTCCGAAGCAATTAATAACCAACCTGACAGAAGCAATTCAGAAAATAGAGAAACAACTAGCAACACTCAACCAAATATTGGGCAACCAAGCATCCCAGTTAAACCAACTAAAGGAAATAGAAAAAACCAACGCAGCAATTCAGAAACTAGAGAAACTACTGCCGAAGAAGTACCCGTTCAAGATAATGCTGTCAGAGCAGATATTCAGTTACAGGGGGCTAGCGGGGCTGCTAGCAATGGTGGGAATAATATCAGGAGCAACAGCTTGGATACTGATACAAATTCTACCGCCAGAGATACTCAACCGCACGAACAACAGGGCGAACAGTATCGAGATTCGGTTGCAGAAGATAGAGGAGAAACTGAAGAAGTAAGTACGGAATCAATCCCAAATTATAGTGCTGACTGGTTAACTAAACTACAACAAGAACCATTCTTTCAACAATTAGTAGAACAAGAAGGTGGTTTTTTCTTAGCCTTTCGTAAGATACAGGAAATACTCAACTCCAGCAGTTCAACTACACCAGATACTGCTGTTGAATTAGAACCAATCGTACCAGATAAGTCAACTCAAAGTGCTAAAAAATCAAACATTAAGCAACAGTCAACCACTCCCCAATCGGAAAAACTGCAACAGCAGTATGCTGAAACAATTGCACCAATTGTCCGTAACTTTTGGCATCTGCAAGGGAGACACAAGCGGTATAGAAGTAAATTGCACGAACTGGTTCTGGAAAACGATATTTTTAAGCTAAAACGTACAAGTGGTGAAGAATTAGCCTTAATTCCACTTGATCCAAGCAAACCAGCTAGAGGGAAGAATTTGACACAAGATGATGTTCAAATATTTTTGGGCTACCAAGACCAGTTAAACGAACAAGTTCATTCCAAGCAGATAAAAGCGCAACATCAGCTTCAATCCCGACAGCAAAGTTACCAGAAGCCACAGCAACCAAAGCGTTCCGATGGCGATTTTGAATTGTGATAGCCCGAGTGCATAAGTTCCGTCTTCACAGCTTGAAGCTGGGATGCCATATTTTACGATGGTGCTCATAGAAAGCGAAAATCTCGGCGTTCCTCAAGTAACCGCTGGTTGGATTCAATAAGAGCGTTATTATAAAGCGATCGCTTGAGTTGCACAACACTGTACTGAGACTAAAAAGAGCATTTCAGTAACAACGATAACCACGAACGCTCCCTAATAAATAGGGTTGTTACATTTCAAGCGCAACGTGAACGATCGCGATTATCTATGGAACGAACAACTCCAAAAACAGAGAGAGCAATTACAACTACAGGTGCTGGGATTGAGCCTAATCAAAAAGTGCAACTCAAACCAAAGTCAGTTAAAGGTATTGAGTTAGAGCGATAATTGTCAGAAAAGAATGCTAGGAAAGTCGGTGCAGAAGAAAGCCAACTGTTTGCTGACCCTGTGGAGTTTCTCAGAGATATCCCAAATGTGATAGCAGCCGGAGCCGACACCTGCCTATTTTATGGAACGGCAAAATTAAGGAACATCCACATCGCCCAAAGCACCTGAAACCTCACGGGAAGCCTCCCAAAAAGTAAGAATGTAAATTTTTGTAACCTTTACCAGACGATTTGGATAAAAGCCACAATTACCATCCGATAGTTTTTAGAGGAATACGATTCTCACAAATGAATATATGAACGAGCAACAGCTTCAAGAGCTAGCTCTACAAGCCCAACAACACCCTCTAGGCACAACAGTTAGACGGATAACTTTATCAAAACTAATCGATGGTATATACCGCTCAGGCAAACTTTGCCACCCATATAAAGGTCAATTTCCAGGAGTTTACGAACAAATTTATCAGGAGGCATTACAAGACCTATTTTTGTATATCTGTAAAAATATTGACAAGTACGACCCGGAACGGGCTTCATTTATGACTTGGGTCAATATGTTATTGAGTCAACGTTTTTTTAAAGAGGCTATTCCCAAAATAATTGGCAAAACCAATGAAATTAGGGTAGAAAGTTCTGTCTTAGAAAACCTGGAAGATTTGGCATTTGACGATAGCGAGTCCGAGGATAATTATATCTCTGCTTTTAAAAAAATCAGACGATATATAGAAATAGACCCAAAAGGGATTTTTCAACAAGCACATATCAAAAAATATCCCAAAGTAAATTTCCAAGAAATTGTTGTTAAAAGATGGTCAGGTATATCTTGGAAAGACATTTCAGAAGAATTGAATATTCCAGTTGCAACATTAAGTAACTTTTATCAGCGAACTTTAGAAAAATTTCGCGACGAATTTAGAGATTTATGTGGTGGTGAAGACTTAACTTAGAGGAAACAAATGATGAGTGACATGGCAACGATTTCTACATTTACTAGTCCGATATCAACCGTCGCTCGCAGGCTAGCAGAAAAATGGTCAAGACAGCAAGCCACACCCGAAAAAAGCCAGCAGGTTTTGCTTAACACTTTGTCTGTATCTTTCGTGAATTTCTATCTAGAATGTATGGGGTTTGAAATTGAACTAGAAACCAGTGACAGTTGGAATCCGGTACAACAAACTCTGATGGATGTAGCTGATTTATTGATTAAAAATTTGGGGAAGTTGGAATGCCGTCCGGTGTTAGAAAATGCACAGTTTGTCTACGTGCCACCAGAAGTCCAATCAAACCGGATTGGTTATGTAGCTGTGCAAATAAGTGAATCTTTACAATCAGCCAAATTGTTAGGATTTGTCAAGGAGGTATCAATTGATAACTTACCTATCAACCAACTACAACCTCTAGAAAATTTACTGAAACATCTAGAAGATTTAGAGGTACAAAAAGCTAAATATAAAAGTAAAAATTTGGTATCATCTAGTCAAAAAATGGTTGATTTAAAAAGATGGTTTGAGAATATTTTTGAATCTGGTTGGTCAACAATTGAATCTATATTCTTAACTGAACCAGCTTGGCAATTTAGAAGCGCTGAATCCGGGTTTAAAAACTCTGTTGAGCGCGCTAAATTGATTGATTTTGCGATAAAAGACAACAGGACATCAGTAGGGATAGTTGTTAAAGTCAGTCATGACGAAAGCAACTTTGACGAGATGAAAATTCTTGTAGAGTTACATCCAACAAATGGTCAACAGTACTTGCCATCCTCTCTTCATGTCATGATTTTAGATGAAGAGGAAACTGCTGTTATGGAAGCTAAAGCCAAAAACGATAACAAAAAAATTGCATTGGAGTTTAACGCTGCTGTGGGAGATAATTTCAGCGTCAAGATAGCTTTGGGAGATGTCAGCGTGATAGAGAATTTTGTTATTGGAAATTAACACAATTTTTGAGTCAATTTACCTCATATAAATAAATGTATATACCTCTGGAAAGACAATTGCAGCCTTTATTTATTTGCAGAAAGTAAAGTAACAAAAAAAGATATTGTCCAGAAACACTCTAACCCACTGTTTATGGGAATTTTCGCTCCTATTGTAGCCAATATTCTACCAATACAAGTACCATAAGGGTACTTTCACGGTCTAGGCGTGCCTTTTATATTCAAGAAATTAGTGCATAAGTAGATTTTCTAAGCAACTATAAGTACTTTGAATCAGATCAATCCCAACTTATGTAAGGAGAAACTGGAATGGCATTAAACAATGATAATCCGTCAGACATACGTAAATTCTAAGTGAGCGGTGTATTCTTTGATGAAACGGCACTCAGAGCGTGCAGCTTTCGCTCGTCAGGTCTAAAGGAAAACATATAAATGCGAAATTTCCTTTGGGGTAAATGTAGCTATAAATATATAGTCATGATAATTTGTGCATCACACAATTGTGGTATTGCCAATGACAAAGTTGGTTGTCCTAAAGCTAGATGGCGATTTACAGCAGGGTGTACGGGTAACGCTTTCAATTGCGACGGAAGGTGTTAGCCCGCATAAAGAAGTAACTGGTAATCTACCACCAGTTACAGAATTACAAACGAAAATTGACCAGTGGCGATCGCACTACCGTAGTTTGGGGAGTTCTACTCGCGGTATCAAAGCTATAAAAGTTACTTACTCAGGTTCTATTACACAGAAATACGAAGATTGCAAAAATTCAGCAACTGAGTTACAAAAACGACTGAATAACTGGCTGCTTTCGGAGTCTTTTCGCCCCATCCGGGAGAGTTGGTTAAAGGAATTACAAGAAAAAGAATTGGTGCGGGTGCTAATTCGCACATCTAGTCAACAGTTGCGACAAATACCTTGGCATCTTTGGGATTTGGTGGAAGAATACCCCAATGCCGAACTAGCTTTGAGTGCAACCGATTATCAAAAAACTATAACAGCGAAAACGCCTACCAAAAGAGATAAAGTCAAAATTCTGGCGATTTTGGGCAACAGTACTGGTATTGATGTGGAAACAGACCGAAGGTTACTCAACAGTTTACCTGATGCCGATGTAACTTTTCTGGTGCAGCCCCAACGTCACGAAATCAACGATTCTTTGTGGGAAAGACCTTGGGATATCCTGTTTTTTGCAGGTCATAGCCAGACTGTAGGAGATAGTGGTCGAATATACATTAATGAAAACAAGGAAAGCTTAAGTACCGATGACCTCAAATATGGCTTGAAAAAAGCTACCAGCAACGGATTAGCTGTGGCGATTTTCAATTCCTGTGATGGGTTGGGATTAGGATCTGAGTTAGAAGCGCTACAGATTCCTCAAATTATTGTGATGAGGGAACAAGTGCCAGATGAAGTGGCACAGGTATTTTTAAAGCATTTTTTGGTTGCTTATGCGAATGATGGCAAACCCTTATATCAAGCAGTAAAAGAAGCAAGGTTAAAACTGCATGGACTTGAAGATAAATATCCTTGCGCTTCTTTGTTACCAGTAATTTGTCAAAATGCGGATATAGTCCCACCAAATTGGTTACACTTAGGTCGCCGTCCCACCGAAATAATTCCCTATCGTAGTTTGTTTGCCTTTCGGGAGAAAGATGCACAATTCTTTTTTGGACGGGAATCTTTCACCGATATGTTGATGGATGCGGTGCAAAATCAACCCTTGGTTGCGGTCATTGGTTCTAGTGGCAGTGGTAAATCTAGTGTGGTGTTTGCTGGTTTGGTGAAACGTCTGCGGGATGCTGATAACTGGCATATTGTTGACTTTAGACCTGGTTCCAGACCTTTGTTTAATCTTGCAACTGCCCTTGTTGACTACAAAGAACCCCATCTTAGTACAGATCACTATCAAAAAGAGTCCCAAATCACCGGATCTGTACTTAGCCGCACTGAACGCTTGCGGGAGATTAGAAATCTTGCCAGCGACCTGGAGCAGTGCGATAATGGGTTGCGTGATGTGGTGGATGATATCCTCTCTCTTGACCCCAGTCAGCGTTTGTTGCTAGTCGCCGACCAATTTGAAGAACTTTACACCCTTTGCAGAGATGCACAAGAGCGCCAAGCTTTCTTAGATAGATTACTAGAAGCAACCAATCATTGTGGTAATTTTACTTTTGTCATCACTCTTAGGGCAGATTTTTTGGGGCAAGCATTGTCTTATCGTCCCTTTGCTGATGCGTTGCAGTATGCAGACTTAAAACTTGGTCCAATGACGGACGAGGAATTGCAAGCGGCGGTAGAAGAACCTGCTAAGTTGTTGGGGGTAACAATTGAGGAAGGGCTTGCTGAACGTATTCTTTCTGCGGTGAGTGCCGAACCAGGGGATTTACCTTTATTGGAGTTTGCCTTAACTCAACTGTGGGCAAAACAAGTTGATGCTCAGTTGACCCATGCAGCTTACGATGAAATTGGCGGAGTGGAAGCAGCATTGGCTCGTTATGCAGATGAAGAATATAACAAGCTCAACTTCGAGGAAAAAGAAAGGGCACAGCGAATTTTTATTCAATTGGTGCGTCCAGGGGAAGCAACGGAGGATACCCGGCGTGTAGCTACCCGCGCTGAGGTGGGTGAGGAAAATTGGGATTTGGTGACTCGTTTGGCTGATGCTCGCTTAGTAGTTACGGGACGCTCGGAGAAAACTGGTTTAGAAACCGTAGAAATCGTCCATGAGGCGCTGATCCGGAATTGGCTACACTTGAATCTGTGGATGCAACTAGACCGGGACTTTCGCCACTGGCAAGAGCAGTTGCGGACAGCAATGCATACTTGGGAGAGTAGCAGTAATGATGAAGGGGCCCTGTTGCGAGGAAAGCCACTAGCAGATGCTGAATATTGGTATAGCAAACGCCTAGTGGAACTGAGTAATGAGGAAAGATGTTTTATTCAGTTGAGTCTGGAGTTGCGCGATCGCACAATCAAAATCCAAAAGCGCAGACGACAATTAACGATTTGGGGACTCTCTACTGGTTTACTGTTCGCCTTTAGTTTGGCAGGAGTCGCTGGATGGCAATGGCAGAAGGCACGTATCAGCGAAATTAACTCATTTCGTTTCAGTGCTGAAACATCCTTAACCTCAAATCAGGATTTTGATGCATTAATCACCAGTATTAGGGGAGCAAATCGCATCCAAAAAACCTTTGGTGTCGATACTCATACCCGCAGTCAACTTGTGGAGACACTATTACAGGCAGTTAATTTTACTAGAGAATACAACCGCTTAGAAAATCACATTGAGGAGGGGAGAGATAGTGTCAATGATGTAGTTTTTAGTCCAGATGGCAACATCATTGCTACTGCCAGTTCGGACAAAACTGTGAAACTTTGGAGCCGAGATGGTAAAGTGCTTGACACCCTATACGGACATAAGAATGGAGTTATTTGTGTCAGCTTTAGTCCTGACGGTAACATAATTGCTAGTGGCAGTTGGGACAACACAGTTAGACTTTGGAGTAAAGATGGTAAACTTATTGACACTCTATACGGACATAAAGGAGGCATTAACAGCATCAGCTTTAGTCCAGATGGCAACATCATTGCAACTGGCAGTTGGGACAACACAGTTAGACTTTGGAGCCGAGATGGTAAAAAACTTAAAACTCTACGTGGACATAAGGATGGAGTTTTTGGTGTCAGCTTTAGTCCAGATGGTAACACCATTGCTACTGCCAGTGGGGATGAAACTGTCAAGCTCTGGAGCAAAGAAGGCAAAGAATTGCAAACCCTAAAAGGGCATAAGGGAGGTGTTAATAGCGTTATTTTTAGCCCTGATGGCAACACCATTGCAACTGCTGGCTGGGACAAAACTATTAAACTTTGGAGTAAAGAGGGTAAACAAAAATATTCTTTCCCCGCTCACGATGACAAAATTAATAAACTTAGCTTTAGTCATGATGGCAAGATTATTGCCTCTGCCACCAACGACAAAACAGCCAAGCTATGGAGTCTTAATGGTCAACAACTTGATGTCCTTCGCGGACATGACGCAATAGTTACTAGTGTAGTTTTTAGCCCTGACGATAAACAAATTGCCACTGCTAGTGAGGATAAAACCGTCAAGCTCTGGAATCGAGATAGTAAACAATTACATACTTTACGCGGACATCAGCAACTAGTTTATAGCGTAGTTTTTAGTCCAGATGGAAATACCATCGCTTCTGCTAGTTCGGACAACACTGTTAAGCTTTGGAGTCGAGACGGTAAAGAATTACATACTTTACGCGGTCATACTAAACGAGTTAATAATGTCAGTTTCAGCCCAGATGGTAATACTATTGCCACTGCTAGTGAGGACAGAACTGTTAAACTGTGGAGTCGAGACGGTAATTTGCTTAAAACTCTATCTGGGCATCAGGGTACGGTTTGGAATGTCAGTTTCAGCCCAGATGGTAAGACTATTGCCACTGCTAGCGCGGACAAAACTGTTAAGCTTTGGAGTCGAGACGGTAATTTGCTCAAAACTCTATCTGGACACGAAGATGTAATCAACACTGTCAAGTTCAGTCCAGACGGTAGGATGATCGCAACTGGCAGTTGGGACAACACAGTTAGACTTTGGAATCGCGATGGCAAAGAACTTAAAACTTTACGTGGACATACAAGTGGGGTTAACAGCGTAGCTTTTAGTCCAGATAGTAGCATTATTGCTTCTGCCAGTTCGGACAACACAGTTAGACTTTGGAATCGCGATGGCAAAGAACTTAAAACCCTCCCTGGCCATCGCGATATAGTTAATAGCGTAGTTTTCAGCCCTGACGGTAATATCATTGCCACTGCCAGTAGTGACAAAATCGTCAAACTCTGGAACCGAGATGGTACTTTGTTAAGAAACTTGCGCGGACACGATGATGCCGTTTGGAGTGTTAATTTTAGTCCTGATGGTAAGACCCTTGTAACTGGTAGTGGAGATAAAACCGTAATAGTGTGGAATTCGTATTTGGAAGATTTAAAGCCACTATTGGTTCGTGCTTGTACTCAGGTACGTGATTATTTACAAAACAATCCCAATGTTAGCCCAGAAGATAGAGGTTTGTGTAATGGGATTTAAGTTGAGTAGCTTCTTATATCAACGTGTAAACTTTAGCCTCCCAAGGATAAATAGGTTCTCGCCCTACCCAATCTGGATCAACCTTACGGTCTTGAGTTACTTCTAACCAATTATCACGACCTAGAGTATAGGGCCATTTGGGAATTCGATATTCACCAGAAGCATCGCTTCCCCAATCCGAGAAATTCGCCACAACAATCACTGGATGAGGGCTATTGGCTTGTCCCCGTCGCCAGACTAATACCCGCCTGCCTGGCGTAAAATCTACATGAATGAAATCAGTATCGTTGACTGATAGAGATTCGCTAGCAATACGAAACTTGACCAACCAAGAGACATAATCAAAGAGTTCTTTACGCCAAGGTTCACTCTTACGATTGAAATTGATTGGATCTATTTGTTTGTTGCGATCTCCTTGATCGCCAAGAGGTAAATCTTGTTGATCTGCAAATTCATCTCCACCGAAGATCATAGGGGTTCCAACAGCAGTCATTAGACAAGCAAAAGCCAACTTAAAACGCTTTAGCTTGTCAAAAACATTATTGTTATCCAAGTAGTTATAGAAGCGTTCATTCTCAAAACTTTCTACATCGTGAGAGCCAATGTAGTTAATTGCCTGGGCACCATCAGAAAAACCCAGTAGCCGACAATCGATCAACTTACACACACTCCACTCGAAAGATGGCTCGTTGATGTTCCCAGCGTTCTGTCCTAGTATGACTCGCCGGAGAATTTTTTTGAAATTCTCATTCCAAAGAGAATCTACACGATTTTGCCTAACTAAATCTGTAGGTACAGCTAACTCTTCGCCAATGACGATAAAGCGATCGTCTGAGCCACCGCGATTTTGCCATTCATTGCGAGAATGGCTAGTGAATTCAGAGAGGAAGTCCCAATTGTCAATTCCACTAACATTGTCAATGCGAATACCATCGATGTGATAGAAATCAATCCAATGGCTGATATGTGCCATCATGAATCTTCGAGCAGGTACAAAAGGATAACCCTGTTGATTTTGACCTGTTACTGGATCGTATATCTGAAGAGGGTTGCTTTGATTGGATAATGTATATCGTAATGGTTCGCCACCAAATGGATTGGGTTTTGACCTATCAAAGCAGTCTAAGAAATTCGTGTTAAATAGTGGATTCTTGACACTGAAAGCCATGACAGCATCGAGATAAAAACGAATGCCGTTTTTATGGCATCTTTGGATAAGAGTATTTAAATCATTGACAGCAGTAGATTGGGAGTTGCCATCAGGTCGTCCTAAATCGAAGTCAGGAGCAAAATAATGGGAAGTGCCGTAGCCCCATTCACTCACCTGAGGACTATCCTCTGGGGGGAGTAGTTCTAAAACATTTGCTCCTAAATCGAGTAAATGGGCACTTTTATTAATTTCATCGATATCTAAAAAACTAGGAGCTATTGTTGATTTCTCTAGTAGAGCAAGACAATCTTGAAAAGTTCCTACACCAACCGTTTTACCTATGTCACTAGGATCTGTGTTAGAGCCTTTTCTGACCCACCGTGTAGGCAACTCATAAATTACGGTTGAATTGTTGGGTTTCAGATTAGCTAAATAGGCGTTACTTTCTGGATTAACTGATAGACCTGTAGAATCAGTTGTAAGTAATTCACCGCCCTTATATAAAACTAGACTGGCGGGTAAACGGGATGCAATCCCATTAGCTTCGTTAGGAGTTGGAGCGCTGATATCGCGATCAATAGAATAAGCCAAGGGATCGGTGACATACAAAACTTGCTCAGTCACTGGAGACGGCTCAACTCCATCACGAACCTTAAACCAGTAGTAATAAACCTGTCCATCAATCAGTCCACAGGAACTCGCATCAATTTCCCACAGATCAGGAAATTGCGATGACTGCTGGAGAAGGTGAGTCGTAAAGTTTGCAAAAGGTGTGGGACTGGGTACAAGAAAGTTGCCGATGAATAATGCGGGTTGGGGGTCGGTAAAACGTGGTCGCCACAAGACAAAATTTGTTTTCTTTCGTATTAATAGTTGAGCTAATACCATTAGGATCTCCCTGATTTTGACGACATTGGATGTGGAAACATGCTTTGCACTGAGTTCGGCCAACTTGAAAATTTTGTCATTATTTTAAATTTTTCTGCTACCGACCAAATTACAGACATTCCCTTCCCATTTAATGGAATATGGAAGGATGTACTCAATGATAATCGAGTTTATACAGCCACAGAAGGTCAATTAAGAAATCAAAAGATAAATTCCAACTGGGGGCGCATACTTTATACGTGAAGGCATCTCGGCTCAATGCCTAAAGTACCCATCAGGGTATTTTTTTATGTAATTCTGCTGTTAGGAAAGTACCCTGATGGGTAATACCATTTTATCTAAATGTGTGCTGAAGATAAGAGGTTGTTTGAAAAGTCGGATAGCTGGTAAAAAAACTCTCTCGGTATACGCTGTGAATAGATAGTAAACAGCACCGAGAGAGTGACATGAGTAAACCCGGATTTCTCACAAGGATTAAACGAATAGCCCAAAACGCTTATGCCACTTAGACTTGAGATAAAATACTACGTTTACATAGTGTTGTGATTCGTGCAGTGTCTAAAACGCTAAAAATCTAAGCTGGATAAAGGTTTAGATAATAGCGATCGCATCGCTTGTGAGAAATGCGGGAACAGACTTCTGAGCTTTTGTAAAGTTTTATTACAACTATGCTGTATTTCAGATAAATAGGTTTTTTTTAACCGATTAATGTGTAGAGCAACCTCGAATTTCTCTCATCATCAAACTTGTAATGTAAGGAAATTCAGCATGAACACACATAAATTAGATTTACTTTTATCGATACGACAAAAGCTGGATGCTATGGAAATCCAGAATTCCAAATTGGCGCGATTATTGTGCCGAGTAATCCCAGCTTCTTGCCCATTTTAAAGTGACATCAAACTAACTGTTTGGGAACTTAATTATCCATATACCACCCTTGTGTAAGCTCAATCCTCTGTATGAGCAGTTAATTGGTTTACGATTTCGTGCCCTAAGCTACCTTACTAAGCTAAATTCAAACACTTTATGGGATGAAAACGGTGTAAGAAAAAGTAGGCTGAATCGATGACATGGTGTCAGCAATCCATAATCTGACACACTAAAATTAAAAAAAATAGGTAGCAAAGTTTACTGAAGTTTAGTCAGCAGGCAAGAAAAATGACGGCGATCGCTCCGTCATGCTCAAGGTATTCAAAAAAATAAATATTAGGAGAAAGTATGAGCAATATTTTATTAATTGATGAACATCCTGAAACCAAAAACCTCTTAATGAAATGCTTGGAGACAGCAGGGTTTGAGGTAATTATCACAGAAAATGGTCTTGTTAATGTTCAGTTAGCACATCAGAAATTCTCTACTACCACCGAAAATAAAAAATCAAATACTCAGAAGTCCATATTTCCATCTATTCCCCGACTGAGTGAAGTTTTTGAGTTCATTGAATTCAATTATCATCAAAGTATTAGTCTGAAAGAAGTAGCCCAAGCAGTCGGTTATTCCTCAGCTTACTTAACCGACTTAGTGCGAAGACTTACCGGGAAAACGGTCAATAATTGGATTATCGAGCGTCGGATAGTGGAAGCAAGCACCTTGCTTTTAGAAACTAATGATTCCGTTGATGAGATTGCTTTAAAAGTAGGCTATCAAAATATCAATCATTTCTACTGTCAGTTTCGCGATTACTATAAAAATACTCCCCGTGCTTGGAGAGAAGTACAGCGTTGTAAAGTAGCTTAGAACCAAACACAAACAAGAAAATCGAAAGAATAGTTGGAATTAAGAAAATTTGGAATTTCTCGCAGAGAGACTGCAACCATGAGAAGGCATGGCTTACTAAATAAGTCTTACATTCTGTGAGTAAGGCACTTGTTTAGCTTACGTTCTTGTTGTCTTGCTATTTTAGAGTGAAATTGTCTCAATTATCAAGCACTAAAGAAAGTAGATTTACCAAGTTTTGAATTATTGCAGCAGTGAGTAATTGTTTCGACAGTTGCTCACTGCTGCTTTTTTATAAAGCTTTTTACATTTGTCCATTTATTCTGACTAAAGAAACTACAGCATATATAGAGAGAAATAAATTATTACTACCTTAAAATAATTAATTATCGCTTCTCTAAGTACCTAAAAATAGTTAATTATCAATCCTATTCTGCCGAGATACTATATGTATAAGAAAGGAAAAGAGCGTTAGTAAACAAGCTGACAAACTCTTTGAACATCTGGAAAATAAAAGATTATTTCTCTGATTATTCACGAGAAAACTTTCCAGCAACGAAACCTTGTAAACAACAAAAATCTGTTCAATGGGGAATGACATTTTGTTATGTCACCCCCAAAATAAACTTGCAAAAAACTCAACTGAAAAAGGGAAAATATCATGGCATACACTATCGAAGCAGATATAGAACAATTTACCGAGGCAGATGCTGAAAGCCTAGAATTTGCAACCGAAGACTT
>JAESFM010000191.1_pt1 | contig 18461 bp, 18 predicted proteins | sample 9266171 | NCBI WGS metagenome assembly JAESFM01 (sample SAMN14505069, study PRJNA617099) | algae metagenome | isolation source: Hassallia sp. WJT32-NPBG1 and co-occurring heterotrophs from well developed... | place: USA: Mojave Desert, Joshua Tree National Park, California | collected 2006-06-22
CACTGACGGGGCTGGCTTCTACAAAAGCATCAAATATAGCAGATAGCATAACCGCTTAACTGCTGTTTTAGTCTTACCTTCTTAAAAACTCACATACTGTACTATTTGTCAATATTGAGAGGGCTGATGCCATAAGCGAAAACCAAGCTAAACGGTAGATGTTGCAAGAAAAAGATTTGGGTCTTGGGAACCAGGACTCCTGACAAGAGGAGGGAATTTGACACTCCCCCGTTTATAAAACGGGGGATTCTTGGGTCAGTGGGGAGCTACTGCTTAACCCCTCGCCAAGCATACAAGACCCGTGTGCCCCACGGCTCTTAGTCCACGCTGCATCACCACCATAGCGGCTGCAATGTCTCTACTAGTTTCAAACCCACATTCACCACAACGATGAACCCGTTCACCTAAGTCTTTCTTACCTGTGTGGTGGTTGCAATTAGGGCAAGTTTGACTTGTGCCGTTAGGATTAACTAAAGCAAAATATACCCCACGCTTCCAACATACCCATTCCAAGATAGAGAGAAATTCACCAAATCCAGCATCTAAGGTGTGTTTTGAAAACATCCCCTTAGCCCATGCTTTGAAGTTTAAATCTTCCGCGAATATCATCCCAACTTGGTCACACAGATGATGCGCTAATTTTAAATGGAAGTCCTTACGAGTATTGTGAATGTGTTCATGTAGTCGAGCTACCTGTAGTTGAGCTTTCTGCCAATTCTTTGACCCTAATTTTTTATGACTTGCTCTTTGTTGCAGCAATTTCAGCTTGCGTTGGAGATCCACAAAAAATCTAGGTCTGGCGATTTCTTCACCAGTCGATGTAGCCAAGAAGCTTTTTAACCCCAAATCAATGCCAATTGCTTGACCATGTGGTGCAAAACTCCCAACATCAACATCTGCTTGCAGTGTGAGCATTACATACCACCCTGAAGCCCTATGCACTACTTGGGCTTGCTTTGCAACAAACCCATCAGGTATAGGTCGGGATAATTGCATTTTGACCCAACCAACACCAGGAAGTTTGACTTGATTCCCCTGAATTGGTTTAACCCCCAGTTGCGGAAACAACAAAGAGCGCATCCTGCCTTGTTTCTTGAACCGGGGGAAACCTCTGCCTGATTCCCACATCCCAATAAAAGCTTTTTCCAGTCTCCTCAATACTTGTTGCAACATTTGTGAATGACTTGCATTGAGTTCGGGATTAGTTTTTCGAGCCTGGGTTAAAGCTTTGCATTGAGACGCAAATGTTGGTCGGGGTGCATCAGCAGAAATGATGTACTCACTTTTTCGGCTGCAAGCGTCTATTCTGCATGACCTTGAGTTATACCAATCTTTCCGTTCTGCTAACGCAAAATTCCAGACTCTACGAGATGTTTCTAGCCATGCCTCGTAGGTCTGGGACTGTTGCGAAGTTAGTTTTAGGCGATAGGTATACGTTAGGTTTAGCATACCTAATATTATATCTTAAAAACAGCTACTTTCTTTTTAAGACCGAATAAATTCGGTCATTCGCTTATATCCCCCGGTTGGAAACCGGAGGCTTTACGCATCACGACTCGTAAGACCAATAGAACGACTATGTTCTAAAGGCTGTTCCCGTTGAATTGGGAAGCCGACACTTACCGCGTAGCCGAAGTGTGTGGTAGTTCACGCTAAATATTCTATCCAAGCTTTTAATGGTTCTTCAGAGCCATACCAAATTCCTCGACTTCTGGGGGAATGGTTGACACCTGAAATCACAATATTTTCGGCTCCCTGAAGATGAGCGGCTTCAATCGGTGTGATACCATCACCCCAAGTATTACCTTTGCCACAAGTTAATTGGTAGCTACTATAAGCTAACCAGCTACCTCTTCGCCTTATTCCAAAGATAGTTTTTCCGGCTACACAAACATAACGAACGTTTTTGTAAAATGCTCCTGGGTAGTTATTTTTGACAAAATCCAGATTCCAACGCGTCCAACGTTCTTGGCTAATATGAGGTGTGCCTAAGGTAATAAGAGTATTAACTAGAGGGTGAGCACAATAAACAGACGCTTGCACCTCACCGCGTCCTAAGTAAGGCTTTTCTCCCAAATAGATGCGGGATATCCAACCTCCAGCTGAATGACCAATTAAGTTAATTTGAGAAGCGTTACATTGCTGCAATATCTGCTTTACAGTGCGATCAAGTTGCTGCAAAATAGGCGTTACAGGTCTGCCGGCGAGAGTCGGTATCCAGTCCCGCCGTCGCAATGGTACTGTGACTGTGGGAAAACCTGACTCTTGTAAAGATTGTTCGAGTTGACGGTAAGCGATCGCACTTTCTAAATATCCAGGCAATATGACTGTCGGTAATGGCATTTGAGAATTTAGATAAAAGTAAGGATTTTTTGAGGAAAACCCAAATATATAATTTATACGTAAGTGTTTCGCTAAATTAGTATTTTTTATGGCATAAATTTGCTAATTGAGGCACAATCAATTAATTACTATCGAAGAATTCCCCCGACTGCAAACGTTGTCAGTAATGGAAAAGTGGTATTCGTTCATGCAGGGTAAGCCAGGAATAACACAGCAAATTATGAAATAGTGGCTATCTGAAGAAACTGTTGCCTGAGTGTTAATCAGCGTTATTTTAGTGTATAATGCTTAGGAGTTATTATTGTAGCTACGTTGTAGACTGAAAAATAGTTTGAGTAGTAAAAAAGCGAATTGATTAATACTGATTGTATATGTTAGGTAAAAGCGATCGCCAAAACTGAGAGTCACACTATTTTTGAGCTTGAATTGTGGCTTGTCAGAAAAAATCAATAATAAAAAGTAATACTTTTTCCCAGTTGATCCAACAAACGCAACTTTAAGCATATTTTCGCGTCGATGCTAAGGATAACCAAAAGCGCAAAAAACGGAAATGTTTCTGTTTTTAGTTAACGCAATAAAAAGTTATTATTTGTAGTCAAACGCATCTATATGCAGTATCTGTAAAGATAAAATTACGAATCAACGCAACTGAGCCGAGTGAACGAGAACAGCTATGTCTTACGTCTCCCTGCTGAAAAACATACCAGATATCTTAAGCCAGCCTGCTGGAATTGCAGCGATAGCCTCTGTGGGTATTCATGGTGCGATCGCTTTTATTCTGCCCTTAATGCCTGTAGATTCTAGCAAATCCACCAAACAAGTCTCATCAAACAAACCCGTCGGACTCGTTCAATTAAGCCAAGCCGATCAAAACCGTCTGCCACAAATTCCCGGCACATCTCCGGTTGCGCTCAAACCGCAAGTTCCCCTACCGAACTTTGCCACCCAGCCAACTCAATTAGCAGCTTTACCACCAGCTTTGTCTAGCTCTAGCCAGCTGATATTACCCCCCATCCCCCAAACACGTAATAATTATCCCATTGCCTCTGTACCTAAAAGTCAGTCGTTGCGGATAGTTCCTCAGACAAAGGGAAATTTTCAAATCGATACCTCCGGCTTTAATGCAAGCAAAACAACCGCGCAATCATTTCCCCGTTTTGACAAGAATGACATAAAAATTGCCCGTTCTTCTCAACCACTGTCAGTAGAGAGGTTGCCCGAATTACAAGCAGATAATAAAATCCCTGAGGAAATACCTAACACCCCTTTATTAGAAAATTCCTCTGAGGCTATGCCTTCTACAGCAACTTATGGCGCAAGCAGCACTCCAGAAAGAATGTCGGTGGCAAATGATGTACCGAAAATTGCTACTCCAAATCAAGATTTAATAACTCCTGTGGGAGAAACTCCAAAAGCTGGAGATAATTTAACTTTAGCAGGGGCAAACCTACCGCAATGGCAGCAGGAGTCGAACTCCAGCATACCTGAATTGCCATTAGCTACTCAGAAAGCGTATACGGTATCAGCAGCTACACAAGAGTTAACTAACAAAACTACTACATTTGCAGAACAGTTTGTTAAAGTCAAACAGCAATACCCCAACATTGAAACGAAACAACCCATTTCCTTAGCGATTGATAAAGCAGGGCTGGATCGTCGAGTTGAGGTAGGTTTGGTAGTTAATCCAGATGGCAAAAACGTTGAATCTGTAGAATTTTTGGATAACTCAGTTTCATCTGAAAGCAAAACAGCTATTAGGGAATATTTGCGAGACTATTTCCAAAAGAATCCGGCTCAAGCTAATGGCAAGCCAAAGTATTACACATTTAGTGTCGCACCTAATTTGTCACCCAAAAATGATGTCGGTAATAGTTCTCAAAGGACTCCACAACTTTTGCCCACATCCCCAATAAATCAAACATCATTACCTGCACCTGCACCCCAAGCAACTGTAAAACCACTTTCTGGATTAAGAATCACCAGCAAACAGCCTTTGACTATACCCCAAGTATCTGAAAAACCATTACCACAAGTGCAAGCTGGGGGTAAACAGCCTTTGCTGCTACCGCAATTTAATAAACCAGAATCATCAGCACAAGTCAGAAAAAATCAGACTTTGCCTGTATTGGAACCGAATCAACAACAATTGTCACAGGTGCAAAGCAATAACCAGCCTTTACCCACAGCCCAAGTCAGTAAACAAGAATTATTAGGGGCACGAATTAGGAATAGTCAACCTTCCACGACGACACCTGAAGCAACTGCGAAACCATCATTTGCTCCCCAAATCAGCAGCAATGACACTTCACCGACTGCTAAACCAAGTGAAAAACTCTTACAGCAGTTGCGCGAATTGAGGGAAAAAAGAGGAACCTCTAATCAATAAAAATAAAATTTGGTGATTTGAGATTAGGGATTGGGCATTAAAAATCATTTTAGCGTCCCAGTCCCTATATCATTTTGACCGTCGGTTCTCTTTCCCCAGACGCTCCAATTTAAAATTTAAAATTAATTATTTTTTTAATTTTTAATTTTTAATTTTTAATTCCACCGAACGTGAGTGCGTCTTCAAAGCAGAACCGGGTTGACTTCACCAGCCTTGTTCGGCTTGTTGGGAAACGTAAGCGGCTACTTCCATAATCTCTTGAGGAGTTAACTTATCCTTAAAAGCAGGCATCGCATTTTTGCCATTTTGAAGCTGGTGAGTTATTGCGGCAATAGAGTCAACATCATAATTTTCCAAGTACTTTGACAAAGCTTCCTTTTTCAAAGTTTTCTGCTCAATGAGAATGTTACCACCACCGATGTGACAAGAGGCGCAGTTAGCATTGAATATTTTGGCACCGTTGGATATTTCGACAGCTAGTGCTGGATGAATGAATGTAAATTCGAGAGCGATCGCTAATAGTAAAATTAATAAAAATATTCTCAATAGGTTCTCCTTGCAAATAGGTTCGGTGGAACTTACAAAACCGTCTCTAGTAACTATTCTATGGTTGCTAGAAGCTCTTTCATCAAAAAAATGGGTTTGAAACCCCGCCATGCGTGCGAAGCGAAGGGCGGCTTTACATGGATCTAGCAGTACTAATTAATCCAGTCGAACGCCGGATCAATTTGACCTTGCTAGATGCTACCTGCCCCAACCTTTTCCAGTTGGCATCGCTGACAGATATCTGTTTTTCCGTGTCGCCTGAAACATATCCAACTCCTTTGGGTGAGTTGACTATATCCCCCTTACGGAATCCGTGACGAGTTGTAGAAGATCCGCCATACTTCCGGCGAATCCCCCCTTTGGCGGGAAGCATTAAATGCAGTTGCCGACGAGAATAAGGAGGGCGGCGAATTACGAAAAATTGTGCAGGCGTAATAACAACGAAACCAAACCAAGCACCACCATCCTCTTTGACTTTGTGGTATTGGCGATACTCAACAAAACTATATGCAGCAATAGCAACACCATCTACAGCGTGAGTATTGAACTCTGCTTTAGATTTGTCAGTCTTGTTTTTTATCAGCCCAAGATACCTGCGAGTTAATGCGGTTTGGTATCCTTCAATTGTGATAACACGTGCAAAAATTTCCAACTGTTTGAGCATCCATCGCTGCCCCACCATCACTGCCGAGAAACCTTTTCCTGATCTTGCCTTTTTGCGCCCACTGGTTAAATCCACGTCAGCCCGGATATATTCGTATCTAATTTCTGTGACTGGATAAATTCTGCATAATTGAGAAACTATCCTCAGTTCAAGTTGACGATTAGAACGAATTGAGGGAGCAAGTTTCCTTTGACGACGATTGTTGAAACGCTTTTGGCGATGAGCGCGTTTGGAAAACTCAACCTTACGATTGATTCTTCTCCCTCTACGCCCACGACGCATTAGCCGTCGTGCATCCATCCGATCACGCACTGCCTGGAAAGGCAAAATCAGATGCGCTGTGTACAAAGTGTATTTAGATGACTGTACACCAATCCCAGAAAACTTTTTACCTGGATCGATCTCAACGACAATATCTTGGATCACCCTTCCTGAAGGTTCAACTGTCAGTTGAAGGTAGAATTGTCCAGAATCAGACCATCGCTTAACAGCCTTGCCTGACTCTACCCACTTTCGTGCTCGCGCAGGAGTGGTAGGCATCAGTGGTTGGTGGCATTGATCTACTACTGGAATTCGCATGATTGGTATAACCCAATAAATGTTTAAGTCTCTTCCCGCAACACAGCTAAGATGTCTTGGCTTGACCCAACGCCTATACCAATTAGGCTTAAAGTATTTCCAAACTAGAGAAGTATTTGGAGGTTTGTACCAAGCTGTGTCTCAAGGCGGTAGTCTCTACTTGCGTTGTCTAAATTGATTTAAACAAGCTCCGTGGCTTTAGCCCGGAGTTAGTGACATAGCTATTTTTTTGCATACCCTACAGGCTATAAACCTGGGGCTATACGAACAAAGCCCGCCTACGCGGGCTAGAATATCATAGCCCGTGTAAGCGGGCTTTGTTAGTGTGGCGACACCCTTCAAGGGTGTTGACTTAACAATATTGCAAAGACTATATATAATTGACGGTTCCGAAGCTCATCCCCTCAATCGCTACGTACCATTTAGCATCTTAGATGAGGAAAAAATTCGGAACCGTTTGATATGCATCGTCTTAGTCTGACAAAATGCTACCTAAAGATACGTTTTGCGAACTTTGCCCAGGAGCAAGAAAAATCATCTTGCACCCACAGCATTATTCTTAGCCTTCAACAGTGAGTTTACCAACCATACCTGCGCCACGGTGAGGTTCGCAGTAGAATGTGTAATCACCAGCAGGAGCGTCTGCGGGGATGGTGGTTGTTTGCTTTTGACCAGGACTCATCAGCAATTTCTTGTGAGATAGTCCTTTGGCTAAATCGGCGCTCTTAGCAGGATTCAAGGCAGCATCAAAGACAACATTATGGGGAGGAACCTTGTTGTTCAGCCATTCGATTGTATCGCCTGGTTTAACAGTCAATTTTTTCGGTTCAAACGCCAGCATTCCTTTATCACTGCCTAGTTTAACCGTATAGGTTTCAGCCGCAGCGCTGGGAGCGAAAACAGCAAAGCTGCTCACAACTAAACAAATTGTTAAAACAGCTAAACCCAAGCGTCGCAAACTAGCTGCAATTGATTTCATGAATCTCTCCTAACAAACACTTTTATCTTGCCTTCCTCATTTTAGATATAAATCAACGCTAAATATGACAATCTGTCATAGATAATATTTTTTTTTTCAATTTTGAGCAATACTACTGGTGTAAAAGCCGAATAACGCGCCTCAAATCTAGATATAGGTTTAGTTGCTAAAAAGTTCTGTACCCCAACCAGGGGCTTTTTTTGCGGCTGTCAAAACGAAAGCAGCTAAACTTTCCACCTGCTGCTGTGATAGTAGGCTGTTAGCTACCTGACGACACCAATAAGTTTCTTCACTACCGTCGTAGGTCATCGGTTGTCGCATAAAGGCAACCAGACCGTTAATATTATCGCGCGGTGGAGTAGCTCCTTTAAGTTTTGTCAAAGACAGAGACACTTCCGGATGTGGTAAAGTTGCACCGCCAACATGACAATTTATACAATTGCTTGAAAACAGTTGTTTGCCATCCGATAGTTGTTGTGGTGAAAACTCTTTTGTATTGCCTTGCCCATCTAAGTCAAGGCTAATTTGCTCAGTGATATGCAAGTAACGAGTTATGTAAGGCTCAATATTAGCAGCTTGGGCGGGTAAGCTACGGCTGAACACCATTAGTATAATTACTAAAATAACTAATAAATGACGAACTAATAATCGAGAAAACATTTTTCTGCCTGAGACTGTACTGTTAGCGTTCTCATTACTAAAGCTGTAAATAAGCGGTTTAGTCTAGGGATTAGAGATAAGGAATTGATAAGAAATATGAAGTAAGAAAAATTTCTGCCTTCATGCTTTAAATTGTCCCAGTCCCTCAACCCTAGACTTAACAACTCTGTAGTGCGATCGCGGTTTTTTCAGACGTTGATCGCTCAAAACCGATAACTTAGCATCCAGTGAAGAGTTTAGTAATAAATTTTACCACCACCCCACTTCTGACCAACAATTTTAGGTTGCAGGAGAATGTGACCGGCGATCGCCTTTAAATCGTCGTCAGTCAAATTTCTCATTGCCGGGAAAATATCTGCACTCTTGATGCTGGGATGTATTTCCGAAATCTCCACTTCACCATCGTAAGTAGTGGGATTTTTCATGTAGTCTACCAAACCTTCAACGTTATTACGGTTTGGTGTTGCTAATGCTAGAGCTTCCGGTTCAAGTCCCACGTTTTGGTTAGTCTTGGTAACACCACCAGCATGACATTGGGCACAAGCGTAGTTAAATAAACGTTTGCCTTCTTTAACTTCTTTAAGGCTGAGGACAGTGGTATCACCGCTGTCATTTAATGGTACCGTTAGCGTTTCTGCGGTTAGTTGCAGCGCTGTTGCGCTACCGACAACAAAATGAAACGTTAGTAAAACAGTAGCCAAAATAATGCCAATTAATCTTTTTAACATGTTTCCCCTTAAATGTTTTGACGCTCAACACAGCACTTGACAGCGAGACTCAATCTCAAAAATGCTAATTGCCAGTCTTCCAGTTTTCCAGTCTTCTACTACTGGTTTGTCGCATAAAGACAGCACCTTTTCCAGAGGGACGCTGTAATCTGCTGCTATCTCTGCGAGTGATAGGTTTGTAAAACCTATAATGCTTGTTAACTAACAGATAGAGATTGAGTTTCCGAAGTTCTGATCAAAGGAAACCTCCGCTCAGATTTCTCGCTGTTATACCAATATCACGTTCGGAGTGCAATTTGTTCCCTAAAATACTGACAGTGAGCATTAGGCAATGGACAAACATACGTTATTTTACCTTCTGCCCCCTGCCTTTCCCTATCCTTTGCCCCCTGTAAAAGTTACGCTTTGAATAAAGTAGCGGTTGAAAAAAGCATAAATACTTAAAGCGGGTAGGGTAAACACCATAGAGGCTGCCATAATGTAGTTCCAATAGCTGATATATTGCCCTTTAAAGGTGTTTAGTCCTAAGGGTAGGGTAAACATTTCGGGGTCAAACAAAATCACTACAGGCAACAAGAAATTATTCCAACTACCCATGAAGACAAAAACTGCTTGTGCTGCTAGTGCAGGTTTTGCTAAAGGTAAAACTATATATCGGAAAATGCCAAAGGGTGTTAAACCATCTAGTTGAGCAGCTTCTTCTAATTCTTTAGGAAAATTAACGAAAAACTGCCGCATCATAAAGATGAAAGTGGCATTAACCATGCTGGGGACAATCATGCCTTCGTAGGAATTGAGCCAGCCGATCGCCTTTAAAATCAAAAATGTCGGAATCAGCGTTACTTGCGCCGGCACTGCTAGTACAGCCAAAATCAAAAAGAACCAGAAACGCTTCCCCCTAAAGCATAGCCGCGCCAAAGCATAACCAGCCATTGAGTTAAACAGCAAGTTTAAAATGGTGACGCTGACGGCGATAAATACACTGTTAAGTAGCCACCGGAAAAATAACGGCTCTTGAAGAAAGATTTGTTTGTAGTTGTCAAGAGTGAAATTGTGTGGTAAAAAATTAGATTCACCGCTGACGATTTCTGATAGGGGCTTAAATGAAGCAGAAAGCGCCCAAAGAAAAGGAATTAAGGTGATGACAGCATACAGCGTCAGCAGGAGGTAGAGGAGTATTTTTAACCAAGGAATGCGAGAGGTAGTAGTCAAATTTCACCTCCAAAGAAACGCCGCTGAATTAAAGTAGTGGTGATGATGACAGCTGCTAATAAAAAGGCGATCGCTGCTGCATATCCCATCTGTAAGTTGCGAAAAACAGCTTGGTATATCAATAAAACTATCGTCAGGGTGGCGTTATTTGGTCCACCATTGCCATTAGAGAAAATATAAGATTGGTCAAACAGTTGAAAAGTGCCAATCACCCCTACAGCCATCACAAAAAAGGTTACAGGCTTAAGCAAGGGTACAGTAATCCGGATAAACTTCTGCCATTTATTCGCTCCATCTAACTCTGCGGCTTCGTAAAGAGTTTGCGGTATATCTTGCAACGCTGCCAGGTAGATTACCATGTAAAACGGGGCGGTTGACCAAATATTCATCAGCATAATACCTTTGAGCGCCACTGCTGGATCGCCCAACCAGTTATAAGTTGGCAGTCCCACAAAAGCGAGAAAATCATTCAATAGCCCATCGGTGTTATAAATCCACATAAAAATCAGCGTCAAAACCGCTGAAGAGGTGACTGTCGGCAAAAAGTAAAGAATCCGCCACAAGTTTTTGCCGCGAATGCCAGAATTAAGTGTTACTGCCAGAATTAAAGCAAGGATTGTTTGAGTGGGTACAACAATAACTACGTATTGCACTGTGTTCCAAAGAGCAATCCAAACTCGCTCATCATCAACTAGTCGGGTGAAGTTGCGAAAACCGATGAACTGATACTTTATGCCGCCTAATAGTTGTACTTTCTGTAGAGAAAGAAACACAGCGTAGAGGATGGGTAAAACAACAAAAGTCCCCATCACTAGAATGGTTGGCGTGATAAACAAGTATCCAGCCTGGTTTTCTGTGATGTTTAACCTGGGGTTTCTTTCTCGTCTTCTAATTTTAAGCACAAATCTAACCTCCGCCTAATTCAGCACCTATCCGGCTGTAGCGATGGGTGGTGCATAATTATTTATCGTACTCCTCTGGGTAGAGGAATGAGCGCCAGTGCTGGAACTAGCAGCGATCGCCCTAACATAACAATATATCTATCGCGTCTCTCCCCTTTGCCCATTTGGTAACGCAATGGATCTTCTGGAAATTTATCTGTTACGAATTAGCGTCCTACTACGACAGATTATATGAGGCGTGTTTAACACGCATCTACATCATCATGTAGGAAATCCTGGATGAATAATCCTAAATCTTCTATTCCCAGGCAGAATCTCCATTGGGAGGTTTCGACAAAACCAGACAACATTTTGGCGAATGATGCCAAACACAATCCTTCTGCTTTCGCCGAACTTTATCGCCGTCACTTGAAAAATGTCTACAGCTACTTTTTCATGCGAGTTGGAGATGTACACCATGCTCAAGATTTGACGACTCAAACTTTTCTGGCGGCAAAGGAGTCGATTAGCAGTTACCAAGGTCGCGGCTCGTTTGCTGCTTGGTTGATGGGCATAGCCCGTAGGAAAGCAGCCGATCACTTTCGTCACAAGCGCGAAACACTGCCATTAACGTTTGTTGACCAGCTATCGTCTCCCACTCCCTCGATAGAAGAAGAAATTGACCGACAGTTGCAGCTAGAGCAAATTGCTCGGTGTGTAAAGACTCTTCTGACTCCAGATCGAGCTGAAGCGATCGCCCTGAGAATATTTGGAGGCTTAAATACTGCTGAAGTTGCTCAGGTGATGGGAAAGAGCGAGGCAGCAGTGAAAATGCTGATTCATCGAGCCATAACTGATTTGCAACAATACCTGGCTCCTCATGCAAAAGGAGAAGAGCAATGACACCTGAGAACCACCGAAAAAGTCACGAAATGCAGTTAGCTGAGGACTTAGACATGTTCCTCAGTGCTCAACTAGCTGGAGAGAGTGTCTCTGCACCACCGAGCCTATCACAATCTGAAACGGACATAGCGGCAATGCTAGTCGCTGTCTCTGATGAAGTCCAGCCAGACCCTGCTTTCGCGGCAGAACTAGAAACACGATTGCTGGGAGCGAATGTAGTGGACGCCTCCTCAGTTTTCCTAAGTCAGAAAACTCAGGAGTTGCCGGAAACTCAGCAAAACAGATCGCGCTTTTCTCTATCTCTAAACGTACTTATTCAAGGAACCAGAACTATGAAGTTAGCTGTGTTACGTTCTCGTCCTATTCACCGATTTTCTATAGCTGCAATGGCTTTGCTAGCGATTTCATCAGTTGTAGTCGTCTCAACACCTTCATTGCGTTCTCTAGCGCAAGCAATTTTTGAGAATTTCAGCCACACTAGCAGCGATCAAGTTGGTACAACTGAAACGAGGACAGGAAAACGCCCACCTCTGACTGAAGAACAGAAGCGAACGATGCGAGAAGTAAAAATGGTGGAGCGAAAAATGCAAATGGAGCAGCGAACAACGACCACAGTCAGAGAAATGGAAATTGAAAGAGGTTTTGACTTGAAAGAACCTACTTTCATACCTACTGGGTATGTCTTCGACAAGGAAGTAGCATCTCTTTCTCCAGATGTCGTGGTGTTTAGTTATGGAAACTCTCAAAAAAATGCCAGGATCATAATTTCTGAAAAACGCCTTGATGGAGAAAAAGTAATTGGTCCAATCCTTCAGACATCCCTAGAAAAGTACAAATCTAAGTCTGGGGGGGTAAGTATTAGTTTTTTCCCCCCACAGCCAAAAACACTGTTCGGGTCGAAGGACCCAGCATTGCAACAAGTAGATAAGAGTCCAGTGGGTGCGAGTGCGAAAATAGAGTCGGTTCAAATTGGCAACTTGACTGGTGAGTATGTCGAGGGAGGTTGGGAGCCAATTTATCATCAAGACTCTATGGACGGGATGCGATGGAATCAAAACGCTCCGTTACGGCAGATCCAGTGGAAATCCGGGAACGTTCTATTTCACATTGCTACAACCAATCAGCTCAGTCGAGACGAACTGTTGGCGATCGCCCGCAGCATGAAATAATTGCTCTGTTACAATGGCACTCTCATTTAAGTAGGGAAGCAGCTGTTGCTAGAGAAGCTGTTAAAGCAACTTAAAAAAGCTTTTTTCACTTTAGCTACCCAATCGCTTTTTGTAGCCTTGTCGGGGGGTATGCATTAGCGTTCTCAGGCAAGATGCTACAAAATTAGCGAAAGAAATATCAAGTCTATCCAAAGATTATCCATTGCTAGCAACTAACAGCATTCTATAGGCTTTGTAAAGCATAGCGAAGTTGTTAACTCTACACTTATACTCGTTATGCCTAATTAGTATATGCGTTTATCTTTGCTTTCTAAATCAGCTATACGCTTGACATTTATAACTTTTTGTCTTGCGTTTGTTTCTGGAATGAAACCAGCAGCAGCTGCCTCCTTTAAGGTAGTTGCTGACGGTCTTGATAATGTACGCGGTCTTAGTTTCGGTCCTGATGGTAGTCTCTACATCACTGAAGCGGGTGTAGGGGGAGATCAATTTTGCAGTGGATCATTTACTTTGCAAACCGAGCAAGCTTGTGTTGGTGCAAGTGGTGCTGTAACGAGAATTAAGGACGGTAAGCAAGAACGTGTTATTACAAATTTGCCGTCTTGGGCATTATCATCCACTGGGGGTCAGGGAATTGGCGCTAATGACATCGAATTTGATGCAGCTGGAAATCCTTACCTTCTAATTGGTCTTTCTGACGATCCAAATTCCAACAATACACCCCTAAATTCTCCGAATTTTGGAGAGCTATATAAAGTTGACTTTAACACTGGTGCTTTGACAAGTATTGCCGATATTTCCAGCTATGAATTCGCCAAAGATCCCACTGTGCTTTTACCTAATGGCTATGTAGGTAGCAATCCTTACTCTTTTACAATTGAGGGTGATACTGCTTATATTGCAAATGCAAATAGGAACGACGTTTTAAGTGTCAAACTTGATGGCAGTAATTTAAAGACGCTTGTTGAGTTTCCCGATCAAACCCTAACTACTCCTACGCAGGAGATTAAATATCAAGCAGTACCCACAGGTGTGGCAATTGGTCCTGATCAAGCTTTATATATCAGCCAATTAACAGGTGTTCCTATCCCAGAAGGTAAAGCAAATATCTTTCGTGTTGGAGAAGATGGTAAAGCAACAGTCTACGCTGATGGGTTTACGCAACTTACTGACTTGACTTTCGATAGTAAAGGTAATTTATATGCCTTACAATTTGCTAATCAGGCATTTTATAAGGGTAATCTGGATGGTTCGCTGATTCAAATAGCTCCTGATGGCACTCGGACAACCCTAGTTAGTGGTAATGGATTAGAATCAGCTACTGCTTTAACTATAGGTCCCGATGGTGCGATTTATGTTTCTAGTAAAGGCGATCGCCCTGGTGTTGGACAAGTCTTGAGAGTTGACAATAACGCAAAAGTCCCCGAACCAAGTTCTGCGTTAGCGGTAATAGCGCTTGGTGTAGGAGTTGGTTCGTTTTTGAAGCGCAAAGGCAACGCTGATAAACTGCGGACAATGGCTATCCAAGATAAATAGATAACTTCAGTTTTTCTGAGCAAGAGACATTGACAGAAGTCAAAGAAATATCAAGCATATCAAAAGATTACTCATTGCGATCGCCTGTCAAATTTTATAGGCTTTTGGCAAACTAGAGCTGCTCAACATGCGTTTATCTTTTCTTTCTAAATCAACTCTTAGCCTGACAGCTATAAGTTTATTTCTTAGCGTTATTTCTCAAACCAAACCAGTAGAAGCTGCTTCTTTTAAAGTAGTTGCTGATGGTCTTGATAATGTACGCGGTCTGAGCTTTGCTCCTGATGGTAGTTTATATATTACAGAGTCAGGTGTGGGAGGGGATGGACGATGCATTCCCGGACCGAGTTTGGAAGGTCTTGATTCATGTGCTGGTACAAGTGGTGCTGTCACCAGAGTTAAAGATGGCAAGCAAGAGCGTATACTTACAGGGTTGCCTTCAATAGCATTAAGACCAAGTGGTGCTACAGGTGAAGGTCCTCAAGATATACAATTTGATGCAGCTGGAAATGCTTACCTTTTGATTGGCTATGGTGGTAATCCAACTATCAATGATTTTCCTGTAAATTCGCCTAGCTGGGGACAACTTTATAAAGTAGATTTCAATACGGGTTCTTTAACCAGTATTGCTGATTTAGGAAAATATGAACTTGCTAATAATGCTGATGGCGAAGATGTGCTTGATGTTAGCGGTGAAATAGCCAGCAATCCCTATGCTTTTACTATTAAAGGCAATACTGCTTATATTGTGGATGCGGCAGCAAACAACATTTTAACTGTGGGACTGGATGGCAGTAATTTAAAGTCGTTTACTGTGCTTCCCAAACAAACTATAACTAATCCCGTTTTCCCAACTCCGGAACCGGGACAAGTGTCACCTCCGGATGCACCACCACCCGGACAAACACTAAATGAGGTGGAAATTCAATCAGTACCTACAGGTGTTGTTTTTGGTGCCGATGGCGCTTTATATGTCAGCGAATATACAGGTTTTCCTTTCCCGCAAGGTGAAGCGCGGATTTTTAGAGTTGCAGCGAATGGTGAAACAACAGTTTATGCTGACGGTTTTACTCAACTCGGTGACTTGGCTTTTGATGCTAAAGGTAATTTGTACGCTTTACAATATGGCAATGAACCGCAGTGGAAAGGTATTTCGGATGCTTCTGTAATTAAGATAGCTCCTGATGGAACTCGGACAACTCTACTTAGTGGTAATGGATTAGAATCAGCTACTGCTTTAACTGTTGGTTTGGATGGTGCGATTTATGTGTCGAACAAAGGCGATCGCCCTGGAGTTGGACAAGTTTTGCGAATTGACAATAGCGCAAAAGTCCCCGAACCAAGTTCTACACTCTCCCTACTCGCGTTTGGTGCTTTAGGAGTTGCTTCGTTCACCAAGCGCAAACGGTAAATATCTGTTTTCCACTAACAAAAGTGCCAACAAATAAAGTCCGCTTTTGCGGACTTTAAATCACATTTTTTTAAGTAAACATGCTACTTTCAGCTTGTTGATTGAAGACGGTATCGACGCCGCAGAAAACCGACTCCAATCAAGCCCATGCCAATTAGCGCCGTAGTAGTAGTTGGTTCCGGAACTTTTTGAGAAACTTTAATAGAACCACTTACCTTTGCCAGACCATTCAAGGTAATAGTTGATCCGAGATTAACAATATCATCTTCCGAGAATAATAATGTGGCTGTAGCGCCTTTGAATATGCCCTCACCACCAGTGATATACACAAGACCAGAACCTTTAGCTGTCAGGTTGTCAAAGTTAACAGCAGCGGTGGCATCACTGGTTCCAAATAACTTATTCGTGCCGTCGCCAAACTGGATGTAACCCAATGGGTAGCCTTGTAGACCGAATTCCTCTGGATTGTTGTTAAAAGTGAGATTTCCTTTGGTATCAAGCACCGAGTATGTCAGACCCTCATATAGTTCCAAACCATAAGGAGCATCATCACTTACACCTACCTCAAATACCTGGGAAATGTCACCAGCGATGGGTGTAATGTTAACAGTTGTGCGATAATCGCCAGTAAATGGATAAATGGTTTGTGCTGTTGCTCTGGCTGTATTTGAGCAAACACCAACTAGGGTGAGGGCTAGTGGAAAAAGCCACACCTTGAGCGTATTGAATATCATTTCAAACCTTCAACCCTAAAGAATATTGAGTTTTACAAAGAGCCAATTTTCAATTTTCTGTTTTCGGCTACTCTTGCAGAAATGTCTTAATTTGAGTCAATTATATCGATTGCCTTACTAGTGACAATCCCTGACATTTTAAAGCTAAAAAATTAACGCTAAACACACGCTATAGCTATAAAATTTACAAGGTGTAAGGTATTGTCGCAATGAACAATCCTTTGATTGACTTGTCATTTTTTTATGTTTCACTCTTTCGAGTCGCTTATTTGCCGTAATGTTAGGGTAGCTTTTACGAAGTGCCAAAGCGTCTAAACTTTGATATTTTAGCTGTTGAAAAATCCTAAGCTGGAAAGCTTCAGACCGGAATGGGGAATCACTTAGGATTAGTTTAATACAAGATAGCGATCGCTCTTATTTGAGAATAAAGAAACTGAAAAGGCGATCGCGCTCTTGGTTGGGCAAGTTTTGAAAATTGACAATAACGCAAAAGTCCCTGAACTAAGTTCTGTATCGTTACTCGCGTTTGGTGCTTTAGGAATTGCTTGGTTATTAAAGCGCAAGCGATCGCCTTTACCGAAAAATTGGGTTTAAAGCCCCGTCGTTCTACGATGGAGTTCCGGTAATAACCGTAAACCCAAGCTACACATCGCAAAATTGCTCGAACTGTGGAGAAATTGTAGTCAAAACCTTGAGTACTAGAACGCATAAATGTCCGCATTGTGGCTACATTGCAGATAGAGATGAGAACGCAGCGCTAAACATTTTGAAATTAGCTCTCAAAGAATTAGTAAATACGGTGGGGCGCACCGAACTTGAAGTCTCTGGAGAGATTCCCCTCTGCTTCGACGCGCAAACGCAGCCAAGTAAGGGAACTCGAAGAAAGAGAAAAACCTGAAAGTGATTTCAGGAATCCCCGTGCGTTTACGCCGGGGAGAACGTCAAACTCTTAACAATCAAAAACCTAACCTTCTTCCTTAAAAGCTACGAGGGGAGAGGTCTTTCTAGTCATCAAGCACCTTTTGAGTTAGTGTTGTCCCAGTACTTAACGAGCGATCGCTCTGTCCCAAGTCTTTGAGCTATCTGAACCAAGGTGTTAACCAACAGTTTTTGCACAATTGGCGGCAAACCTACAAGTGTCGTGTCGGCTTTCTTCAGTAATAAAGCCAAGTGCAGCAAATTCGTTGGCATTCCTTCATGGTTTACTTTGCCATCAATAGCCAAACCAAACAGCCCTCTGATGAACTGCTCAAACTGTCCTGCGGGTCGGTTTTCGCTTGTAAATGTAACCCACTCATCAAAAGGATTGTGGAAACTGTGATGCACACCAGCAGGGACATGTACACTCTCTCCTGCCCGCAGTGTCCGGTATTTGCCCTTTCCACCAACTTCCATTTTTAAACACCCTTTAATAACAGTAAAGGTTTCACCCATTTTGGTGTGATAGTGCAACGGGCTACCTTTGGCTTTGGGGGGCAAATCAAAACGCAGCTTCACATACACGCCTTCCCCACCAGGATTTGAGTGCAAAATGGTCATGCGATCGCCTGTTACCGGGTTGACAATCAGTTCTGGTTGTTCTGTCGCAGTCGCAATAGTTTGGGTAATATAGCAATAGCCAGATTAGTTAGGACGCCAAACGTAAAACATGCTCCATAGCAATTCGTAGATTATCAAACTGCTCTACCTGCTTGCGGATGCGGCTTTTTAACCAAGACCAACATCGCTCAATC
>JAESFM010000192.1_pt1 | contig 18250 bp, 17 predicted proteins | sample 9266171 | NCBI WGS metagenome assembly JAESFM01 (sample SAMN14505069, study PRJNA617099) | algae metagenome | isolation source: Hassallia sp. WJT32-NPBG1 and co-occurring heterotrophs from well developed... | place: USA: Mojave Desert, Joshua Tree National Park, California | collected 2006-06-22
CCCCTACGGCGTCGCCACCGTGCACGAGGCGCAGGGCCGCACCGGTCTGCTCGCCGCCTCTATGCGCCCCATATATCCGGGAGCGAAGATCGCCGGCAGCGCCGTTACGGTGTCGATCCCGCCGGCCGACAACTGGATGCTCCATGTCGCCGTCGAGCAGTGCAATGCTGGCGACGTGCTCGTGGTAGCCCCGACCTCACCCTGCGACACCGGTTATTTCGGTGAGTTGCTGGCCTGCTCGCTGGCGGCGCGCGGCGTGCTGGGGCTGGTGATCGAGGCCGGCTGCCGCGACGTGGCGGCTCTGACCGAAATGCGCTTTCCCGTTTGGTCCAAGGCAGTTTCCGCCCAAGGAACGGTCAAGGAAACGCTCGGCTCCGTCAACGTTCCCATCGTTTGTGCCGGTCAGCTCGTCCATCCCGGCGATCTCGTGATCGCCGACGACGACGGCATCGTGGTGGTGTCACGCGCGACGGCGGACGACGTGCTGCGCAAGAGCGAGGCGCGCGAACGCAAGGAGGAAGGCACCCGTGCACGGCTGCAAGCTGGCGAACTCGGTCTCGACATCTACGGCATGCGGGAGAAGCTGGCGGAGAAGGGGCTGACGTATCGCAGGATGGCGGCGGAAGGCTGAGTGCCGCGTCAGGATAAGGACCGAAACGAGGGAGTGGAAGTGATGACCAAAGACCAGCCGGTGCTGAGTGCGGCGATCGGCAATTACAGCCATACTGAGGCGCTGAAGTCCGGCCAGATCGCCTCCGACCGCCTGCGCCTGGAGTTCGCCGACATCCCGACGATCAACCGCGCTTTCGCGCCCATGGTGCGAGAGCAGCGCTTCGATGTCAGTGAGATGGCGATCGCGACTTTCCTCCAGGCGAAAGCCTGGGGCAAGCCGCTGGTGCTGTTGCCCGTGGTCATGGCCGCTCGCTTCCAGCAGTCGGCCCTGCTGTGCCGGGCGGACGGCGGGATCGATGGTCCTGCCGACCTCGCCGGAGGCAGAGTAGGGGTGCGGGCCTACAGCCAGACTACCGGCATGTGGCTGCGCGGCATCCTCGCCGACGACTACGGCATCCGGCCTGATCAGGTTCGCTGGATCACGTTCGAAGGGGCGCACGTCGCCGAGTACCGGGACCCTTCCTGGGCGGAGCGCGCCCCGCCGGGTAAGGAGCTGCTGACGATGCTGCAGGACGGCGAGCTGGACGCCGTCATCGTCGGCAACGAGGTGCCGGCCGATCCCTTACTCCGCCCGGTTTTCCCCGATGCGCAAGCTTCGGCCGAAGCATTCTGGCAGCGCCATCACCTGGTGCCGGTCAACCATCTGGTAACCGTCCGGCGCGATCTGGCGGAACGGCGTCCGGAATTGGTCGCGGAACTGATCCGCATGTTCAGGGACGCCAAAGCTGTCGCGTCCTCCCCGAGTAATGGGCGCGATCCATTGCCCATCGGCCGTGCGGCCCTGGAGCCTGCAATCGAACTCGCCTTGCGCTATGCGGCCGATCAGGGCTTGCTGCCGCGGCAGCTAAGCCCGGATGAAATCTGGGATGGGCTGCCGACCGATATCATGTAAGGGACATTGGACCTCATTGATCGGGAATGTTCACTGAACTGAGATGCATGTCGCAATGTTCTTAACGATGCCGTTGAAGTTGCTCGTCGAGCAGTGCCCTGCTTAGGACTCGAGGGGCAAGGTGAAAGGTGATCTTGTGCCTTGCCAGGAATGGGTCGACGGGGTAACCACCGCAACTGAGGATTCGCGCTGCCGGGTGGACTTATTGCCGCTGTGATCATCCCACACGCTCTCGGATACCTCAACAAACTCCGTTCTGAGGAACAGGCTTGTCCAAGGTGCAATCCTTGTTGCCGCCAACATGATCCATCTTGGTAACGGTTGAGATCAGGATTGAGGTGAGCCGCTATTCCTCAATGTAAATCGCGCGGGCGCCGCCGACAGGTCGGCTGAATATCACACTGGACCAGGCGTCAGATCCTGCGAGATACTGGGTTCCTCGACCTTCCATGTGTCGAGGGCATGGCGGGAACGCCCTCAGCTCTCGTCAATTTATATTCTAAGGAAACTTGCCATGCAGCGTCTGACAGCCAGGGATTTCCCACCCGAGATCCTGGAGCTCTATGACTACTACGCTCACGGGCACATCTCCCGGCGGGATTTCCTCGATCACGCTGGAAAATATGCGGTTGGCAGTCTCACTGCCGCCGGTATTCTCGCGGCGATGAGCCCAAACTACGCGCGGGCCCAGCAGGTTTCCTTCACCGATCCCGAGATCCTGCCCGAGTACATCACCTACCCTTCGCCAGACGGTCACGGCAATGTGCGCGCCTACTTGGTGCGTCCCGCCAAGGTCCAGGGCTCGGTGTCCGGCGTCGTCGTCGTGCATGAGAACCGCGGCCTCAACCCCTATATCGAGGACGTGGCGCGCCGGGTGGCGAAAGCGGGTTTCGTGGCGCTGGCACCCGACGGGCTCACCTCCATCGGTGGCTATCCCGGCAATGACGAGGACGGACGCACGCTGCAGAGCCAGGTCGACCCCGAGAAGCTGATGAACGACTTCTTCGCCGCCATCGAGTTCCTGCGTGCTCCTGGGGCGAGCACTGGCAAGGTGGGGATCACCGGCTTCTGCTATGGCGGGGGTGTAGCCAACGCCGCCGCGGTGGCGTTTCCAAACCTGCAGGCTGCGGTGCCGTTCTATGGCCGGCAGGCACGCCCCGAAGACGTCCCTCGGATCAAGGCACCCTTGCTTTTACATTATGCCGAACTCGACACCCGCATCAACGAAGGCTGGCCAGCCTATGAGGCGGCGCTGAAGGAGCACGGCAAGACCTACGAAGCTTACATTTATCCCGGCGTGAACCACGGCTTCCACAATGACTCGACGCCACGGTACGACAAGGATGCCGCTGAACTCGCCTGGAGCCGCACTATTGAATGGTTCCGGCGCCATCTTGCCTGATTGAAGGTGAAGGTGGGCCGGTTGCTCCAGACCCGCCGGGGCTCTGAGGCCGTTCATAGACGACGGGGCTGACGCGCGTCTGCTCTCCAGGCAGATCCGGCCCTGACAAATTAGCTGCGTTTAGCAATCGATCGGCGGCGAATGTCAATCGTCACCATCGTCAGGTTGGCTGATCGCTTCAGGATAGTTTACAGGCCGGCAAACGTTGAGGCAGAAGATCATCTGCGCAAGCAGGCGGTAGCCTCATCAAGAGGAGTACGAACCAGCTTTGCCCCGCCTGCCATCGACACTCAAGACGCCCGGCCCCGTGAACACGAGCAGCAGGAACACAAAGCAGTAGAGGATGGCGGCGTCGCCCCCGTTCAGCACCGGGTAAAGGCTCCGGGGAGCGTGGAACATCCAATATGCCACCGCCATTTCGCCCGCGAGCAGGAAAGCGACAGGCCGGGTAAACAGACCAACCAGGATCAGGAGACCGCCGGCAAATTCCAGGATGGCACCGATCCAGTAGAGCGACAGCACCGGAGGCAGCCCACTCGCCGGCGGAGCTGGAAAGCCGAACAGCTTCTGTGTGCCATGTTCCATAAAGATCAATGCTGCCACGATCCTGAGCGCCGCCAAGGCGAAGGGAGTATAGCGGTCAAGGGATTCAGTGTGTCGCATGTCATTCCTTACTTAGTCAGCTCAGTACGTTCTTTGTGACCGACAGCTTGTAATGGAAACGTTGAGCAAAGGAGCTGGGATCGTCAAGCTTTATCACAGTGGTTTTATTTTGTGCCGCGCAACTTGCCGAGCTCGTCCTGCAAGCTCTTGACCAGTTCACCATCCATCTCCTTGTTGTATTTCTCAGTCAGCGGCTTCGCCACCTCACGCATCTTCGCGATCTCTGCCGCGGGCAGCTCCGTGACCTGCATTGTCGTCCTCAAAGCATCGGCTTCAGCAGCGTCCTTCTCGCGCGACACCTGGCGTTGATAATCCCGCGCCTCTCGAACGGATTCCTGAAGGATCTTCCGCTCATCCTCGGAGAGGCGGTCCCAAAATCGTTTACTGATAAGAACTGCTTGCGCGTTGTACACGTGCTTGGTGAGGACAAGATGCTTTTGCACCTCATCATACTTCTGCAGACGGATGAAAGACAAAGGCGCGTCCATCCCGTCGACCGCTCCTGTCTCAAGCGCCGTGTAGACTTCGGGGATGGGTAAAGGCATGGCGTTCGCGCCCAACGCATTGACGAAGTCCATGTTGAGCGGAGTCTGGCTGACACGAATCTTCAAACCCTGCAGGTCCTCGACTTTCTGGATGGGCCGCCGGCTGTTGGTGAAATTCCGGAAGCCGTACTCGAAATAGCTGAGGCCAACGAGTCCCCTCTCGGGAAGTCCATCCAGCAGCTTTTGGCCGACCGGCCCATCCAGGATAACGTCAGCTTCCTTCTCGTTGTTGAACAGAAACGGCGTGTCGAGAAGGGTGAAGTTCTTGGAATTCCCGACCAGCAGGCTGGTGACCAGGATGGTCATTTCAACCGTGCCGCCCTGCAGAGCGGAGGCAACCTGAAGGTCGCCGCCCAGAGTACCCCCAGGGAAGAGCCGAACCTTGATCTTCCCATTGCTCTTCTCAGCGACGAGGTCGGCGAACTTCTTGGCTCCAAGCCCGATCGGATGCTCGGCCGTGGGCAGGAAAGCGAGTTTGATCTGACGGTTCTGGACCTCTTGTGCTGCAGCGGCGCCTACCTGCATGGGCAGGGTCAGAGCTGCGAAGAGCAATCCGGTCGTCAAGGCTCTAAAGCGATTTCTCACGATGGTTTTTCCTTCTGAATGAAGAGTTTTATTTTCCTTTCAGCTCAGCTGGTGGCCGAAAGGTCAGCGCAATCCTCACTGCCTTTCAATCCCAGCCTTGGCGATGACGTCGCCCCATTTGGCGATATCGCTCTGGAGCCGGGTGCGCAGTTCGTCGGGCGTGCTGGCCCGCGCCTCGACCCCAAGATCGAGCATTCGCTGCTTGACGTCCGGCTTGGTGAGGACGGCTTGGAGAGCGCGGTTCATCGTGGCGATGACCTCGTTCGGCGTTCCCTTAGGCGCGAAGATGCCGTTCCAGGACGTCACCTCGAAGGACTGGATGCCGCTTTCCTGGACGGTGGGCACGTCAGGCAGCGCCGGCGAGCGCTTGGTGCCCGTGGTCGCGATGGCACGTGCCCGGCCGTCGTCGATGGCTGCCTTCACGGCGGCATAATTGTCGATCATCAGATCGACGTCATTCCGCAGTACACCGACCAGAAGGTCCGGGGTCTGCCGGTAAGGCACGATAGCGAAATTCGCGCCGCTCGCCGATTTGAGCAGCTCCGCGGAAAGGTTCTGGCTGCTGCCGACGTTGATGGTGCCCAGGTTGAGGCCGTCGGCCTTCTCCCGTGCCGCCATCACGACGTCTGCGACCGTGCGGAATGGCGACTGCGCGTTCGTCACCAGGACGAAGTCGAAGAAGGAAACGGATGAGACCGGCGTAAAATCAGTCAGCGGGTCGAACGGCAGCTTCTTGAACAGAGGTACGCTGATCGCGGTACCGTTGGTCAGGAAAGCCAATGTGTAGCCATCGGCTTCCGACTTGAGGACTTTGTTGGCCGCGATGATGCCGCCGGCGCCGGGCTGGTTCTCGACGATCACCTGCTGGCCGAGTTCACCGGTGAGCTTCTCCGCGACGATCCGCAGGCTGGTGTCGGCGATCCCGCCGGGACCGAACGGCACCACGACCCGAACCGGCTTCGTTGGATAGCCGGATTGCGCTTGTGCACTATTCAGAAGAGACCCCAGCAGGAGACCGGCCGAAAGAATCGCTGAGGTCAGCAGGAGAGCGCGTTGCGACAGTCCTCCGCGCTTATGTGCGGGAGACTTCATCATAATCGTCTTCATGCCACGTTCCCCGATGCTTGATCGCCCACAAAGCCGTAGAGGCGGGCCGGATTGTCGACGAGGAGGCGCTGACGAGCCTCCGGCGTGGTTGCGAACCGGGGAAGGAGGTCGACCAGATCGGCTTCGTCGGCCGGGATGGCGAGGTTGGGGTGTGGGAAATCCGTGCCCCAGAGCACCCGGTCCGGCGCCGTCTCGACCAGGGCGCGGGCGAACGGCAGGGCGGCGTCATAGGGCGGCTTCGAGATGCGCTCCGAGCCCGACACCTTGACCCAGCAGGCCGACATCCGAACCAGGTCGAGCAGCGCCTGGAAAGCCGGTTGTTCCACTCCAAGGGCGGAATCGATCCGGCCCATATGGTCAATCACAAACGGCACTGGCAGTTTGCGCATCATCCCAGTCAGCGGCACGATGTCGGGCGCGTCCAGGTGCAGCACCACATGCCAGCCAAGTTCCCGGATCCGGTCCATCGTTCGATGGAACAGGTCCATGTCGGGCGTGCCGCCAAGGTGACGGACGAAGTTGAAGCGAACGCCCCGAACGCCACCCTGGTGCAGATGATGAAGCTCGGCCTCGCCGTAGCTCTGGTCTACGATGGCGACGCCACGGTAGCGGTCCGGCCGCCATGCGATGGCATCGAGCATCGCCCTGTTGTCGGCCCCATGGCAGCTCGCCTGAACGATGACGGCGCGTTCGATGCCGAGATGGTCATGAAGGGCGGCCAGCGTTTCCTTGGGCGCATCTTCGGGAGTGTATCTGCGGTTCGGAGCATAGGGAAAGGCAGCACCCGGCCCGAACACGTGGCAATGTGCGTCGCAGGCTCCAACAGGTAACTTGAACGCCGGTTTGCGGCGCTCGGAGAGAACCGTGGTTTCTTGACTCACATGCACCTCCCGGCGGAAGCCCCGCGTAGGCAGGAGGAAGCATGATGACGGCATGCCAGATGTGGATGCATCGGGTGGACACTCCCTTTTGTATAGCGTTCTTGAGCCCGCATTGATTATTGCTTGAGGGCATCCCGCATGCGATGGATCGGCTGGATGCCGCCCGAGTCCTACGCCGCCCGGCCAGGTTTGTCGTATCGCTTTTTCAGCTGTCGCTATAACCAGCCGTTATAAGGCAGTGCCGCCCATCGACGGATCACCCACCGTGCGGGGTATTTTCTTCAGGGAATTATCGGTGAGCGGAGAAATCCCCGACCCGCTCGACCAGATCGTCGAGATCGCGTCGGAACTGCTCGAGCGCGAACCCGGCGCCGAACAGCCGCCAAAGCGTATCGGTTGGAAGATGCGTGGTCAGCTTCAATCGCCTCATCTCGTCAATTGCCGCCCTGTATTCAGCGATGCCATTGGCCATTGCATCGGAACGTTCCGGCGGCCGCCCAGCGGACAGGGCATCGGCGAGCTTCCTGAGAGTCGTGGCACCGGTCCGGGCGGCGGACGACCAGGTTTGCGCCGGATGCTCCCGCAGAATTTCAAGCTCCCGCTCTCCAACTGCCCGGCGGACCATGACTACGTCGTGACGCAGGCGCATCAGAGTCCGAAGCAGGGGCTCCGGATCGGGCATGTCCGTCAAGCGGCTCCGCCGTTCGCGCGCCGTCTCTCCCACCAACGTTTCAAGTCGATTCAGGCTCTTTGCACCGCCAGAGCGCTCAGATTCGCCTGTGCCTGATCGTCCAGGACCGCCATCGCTTCCATTTGTTCGGCCAGAAGCCGCGTGACATCGGCTGCCGTCTCCAGAACCAACCGGGACGCGCGGGCTGGAACGACCAGGATCGAGACCAGCAGCCCGATCGCGCAGCCCAGACCGACTTCAACGATGCGGTCCGTAGCAAAACCGAGCGGGCCCAGTGTCGAGCCTGTGGCGCTTAGCAGCACGATGATGGCCGTGATCGGCGCGATGCGGAAACCGGCCGAGTACGCCGCCATGAACGAGAGCGGCGCCACGGCGACGACCAGGGCAGCCGCCTTTGCCAGCCCATCGGCATGCGGGATCATGAAGGCGACGCCGCCGCCATAGACGGCCCCGAGCAGCGATCCGGTGAACCGGTCGAGCGCCGCCTTGAGCGATCCTCCAACATTGCTCTGGGTTACGATCAAGGCCGTGATGACGGCCCAGAACGCTTGCGGCAGCCCCAGCGCCTCGGCAAGGGCGAAGGTCGCCAGGCTCGAGGCCGTCATCCGCAAAGTCTGCACCAGCTTGGATCGATTACGGGAGAGCCAGCCCGACGCCAACAGCCTTCTCCTCATGAACCATCGATAAATGTCTTGATCCCGTCACCTGGGGAGACAATCATCGATCCTTGAAAATAAGTATCTTAACTCCGTGGAGGCTATCTGCTCGGCCGCCACAGCTCAATCCGGAACCGATGCCGCTGTGATCAAGCGCAGATACCTCGATCAGCGATTGAAACTTCATCACCTCCGAGCTGTCGACGCCATCAGCTCCCAGCATAGTCTATCGAAGGCATCCGCGGCTCTGGGGATCAGTCAGCCAGCCCTGACCAAAAGCCTCCAGGAACTCGAATCCATTCTCGACATGCGGTTGTTTGAAAGGCACGCCCGAGGCATGCTGCCGACGCCTGCCGGTAGCGGTGTCATCCAGTCGGCAAGACGCATCCTGGCCGAACTCCACCGGCTGGATGAGGATCTGGACCGGCTGTCAAGCTCCAGCAGCGGCATCGTGGCGCTTGGCGCGTTGCCAGGGGCGGCGGCAGGCATTCTGCCCGGGGTACTGGGTCGGCTGAAGGTCGAACACACCGATCTCGATATACGGCTGGTGGAAGGCAGGACCGAGGAGGTTCTGCCCCTGCTGGCGGCGGGTGAAATCGATTTGATCGTCGGGCGTCTCTATGAGCCGGTGGTCCCAGATGGCTTTGTGCGTGAGCCTCTCTATGAGGAACCGATCTCCATCCTCGCCAGATATGATCATCCCATCTTTCAACTGGAACCGATAACCGTCAGCGAACTGCGCTGCTACGATCTGCTCCTGCCTACCGTCAGTCAACGCGTCGGACAGGAGATCGAGCATCTTCTATCGCAACTCGATCTCACCCCTTCGTCGTCGCTCCGCTCCTCGTCCTACGGCTTCATCCGGGAGATGTTGCATTCCACCGACCTGATCTCGATCATGCCCCGCCTGATGATGGTCGGCGACCTCCTACGGGGCACACTCCGCGTCGTGCCACTGCCAGTGCCAGCGCCGCGCCGTCCCGCCGGGCTGATATATTCCCGGAACAGAGTTCTGCCGCTGGCCAGCACGATCTTCGTCGAGTGCCTGAAGGTGTATCTCGCCGAAATTGCGGCGAAGGGTCTCTATGTATAACCGCCTGTTATATTTCTTCCCGAAAAAGCGATAGGACATGACGCGCAACAAGGGATAAAACAGCGCTGGCTATAACACGCGATATGATCTTTCAGCGGTCCTGAGCACCAAGGCTCTCAGGTAAGTGAACGCACACGTTTGCGATGATAATCTGCGAAAGCGGTATTTGGTGATGCTTTTCAACGAAGCGGGCTTTTCGAAGAGTTCTCGAGTCAAATTTTCTACTGGATCGCCACCTGTACTTCATGATGAAGAGGATATGTTATGAAGCTTCAGCGCGTCGCCGTGATCGGCTTTGGTGAGGTCGGCCAAATCTTCGCCCGCGACTTGCGCGTCGCCGGCGTATCGCATCTCGCTGCCTTCGACATCGCTTTTGAAAATCCGGACAGCCTCCAATTAAAGGCTGCACGAGCGCAGGAAATCATCGTACGCGCCAGTGCCGGCGAAGCGGCGGCGCAGGCGGATCTGGTGATAAGTTCGGTTACCGCCGGATCGGCGCTGACCGTTGCCCAAACGGTCGTCGGGCACCTTGGGCACGCTCCCTTCTTCCTGGACGTCAACTCGGTCTCCCCATCGACCAAACAGGCAGCAAGCGCGGTCGTGGAGGAGGCGGGAGGACGCTATGTCGAGGCCGCAGTCATGACCAGTGTGCCGCCACATGGCATCCGCTCGCCGATGTTGCTCGGCGGCTCCCATGCTGAAACGTTCATCGATCTGGCGGCGCCATGGGACATGCGCCTGACGGCTTTTTCGCCTGAGGTAGGCCGGGCCTCGTCCGTCAAGATGTGCCGCAGCGTGATGATCAAGGGGCTGGAGGCGCTAACGACGGAATGCATGCTCGCTGCGCGCCATTACGGGGTCGAGGAGCAGGTGTTGAGCTCACTTGCCGACACGCTGCCGCACAAGGACTGGGCCGGCTTGGCGCGCTGGATGATCTCCCGTCCGCTGGTGCACGGGAGGCGCCGGGCCGAGGAGATGCGCGAGGTAGCGCGGACCGTGCGCGAGGCCGGCATCGAGCCAATCCTCAGCGCTCCGACGGCGATCCGCCAGGACTGGGCGGCTGAGCGCGGACGTGAGCTGCCGCCGGGCGTCCTGACCGGGGGTGATCTCGGAGTCTTGCTGGATGCACTCCTCGCCCTGCCGGCCCTTGGCGCGACGTCGGGCGAGGAATGACGGCGCGGTACGGTGGCACTGGAGTCCTGATGCTCCAGTGCCATAGGTGTAAAGGTATCGACATGATCCGATAGGCTGGTGAAGCGGTAGGTTTTTGACCGGCCGTGCCCCGGCTGGACCGGACCAGTTGGTAGCTTCACGATGGAGATCAACTTGGTTTGGTGTGTGGATGCACAGAGTCATCATAACAGAAAATGAATAGTATTAAACAGTCAACATGATGTTAATTGCGATTTTCCTCATCAGTTCAGCAATAATCTGGTCAAAACCCAAAAAGATTATCGGATAAAAAAGCTACGGGCAAGAACCAATAGTAAAGTAAAAATTTGAATTTCTTGGATCATACCCATGCATCGAAGCAGCGGAAATCTACTGTGCTTCATCGCCAGCCATATGCGTGCTGACAAGTCCTGAAATTGGGATGCCACAGAGAGACAAGTAACCGAGATACAAAAACCTGCGGTATCTTCTAAAACTACCGCACTACTTCACACCAGGGAGCATAACTCAAATGAATGATCGTCCGTCGGAAGGATCCGTCCGTCTCGCTCTCACCCGCCGCCATATCCTTTTGGGCGCGTTGGGAGTGGCAGCTTGGACGATCACAGTCTCACACCCGGCACAGGTCAGGGCTCAGACGTATCCAAGCCAGAACATCACACTGGTCGTACCGTTCACCCCTGGCGGATCCACCGACATTCTAGCCCGCCTTTTGGGGCAGAAGCTTGAGACGGCTCTTAAATTTCCAGTTATCGTCGATAATCGAGGTGGTGCGGGCGGCTCCGTCGGAATGGGCTATGTAGCACGTTCCGCCGCGGACGGGCACACTTTGGTAATGGGCCATATCGGTACGCTCGCGGTCAATCCAGCCCTTTATCCGAAGCTGCCCTACGATCCTCTGAAGAGCTTTGAGCCGATAAGCGGTATTGCGAATGTGCACAACATGCTCGTTGTTCACCCGGACGTTCCAGCCAGGACGCTTCAGGAGCTGATTGACTACGCCAAGCAGAACCCTGGTCAGCTCAACTATGCGTCCGGCGGTATCGGCAGTGCTGCCCATATTGCAACGGTGGCGCTCGCTGATCGTGCCGGCATCACCATGACCCATGTTCCCTATAAGGGAACCGCTCCTGCCGTGACGGACTTGCTTGGAGGACGTGTGCAGCTCTCATTCACGGGCGCACCCACCCTGATGCAGCATATCCAGGCTGGCAAGTTGCGGGCTCTCGCCGTCTCCGGAACCACGCGCCTCAAAGCCGCTCCCACCGTTCCCACTGTCGCGGAATCCGGGTTTCCCGGCTTCGAGGCTTCCCAGTGGTATGGCATATTGGTTCCAGCCGGCACGCCGAAGGCGATCGTCGATCGTCTCAACGCCGAGATCAAAACCGCCATGGCCGCACCCGAGATCGCCGAACGTTTGTCCTCGGAAGGCGCCGATGTCTGGACCAGCACTCCGGGCGAGTTCCGTGACCACATCGCCCAGGAAATTGTTCGGTGGGGAGACCTCGTAAAGCGTACCGGAACGAAACTCGAATAAGAACCTGTCCGCGTGCGCCAGGCAAAGTTGGCGCAATCCAGCCGGCGGAAGCCCGGTTCGGGCAGGGGGTAGCGCCCGCCCAGTAGTGAGTGTCGCGGGATCATCAACGACGATGGTTGCGAAGCTTACACCTCGATACGAAGACGGTATTGAGCTTGGGAAGATTGTCACCGTGGAGGTCGAGGCGTTACAAACCGCCGCAGGCAACATGTGCGGGACCGTTCTGCGAGGGACCGCCGCTCCACCGGAGTCTGAGACCAGTTCGAGCCGTCAAGGATCGGGTCGGAACCTGGAAGACCTCCAGCCGCCCGCAGCCGCCACGGCGGTTCCAAATCGGTTCGGGAAGGCGAGGAGCCGAAGCCGAACCGGAAAATCGGACGAATCGGACAGCTGGATAGTACCGATGAAGCCTCGAACAACACTGGTCGATGGGTGGGAGCGGAGAGCGTGGAGGAAAAGCGGCTGGTCGAAGGAGGGGCGAAGGCCAATGCATGCCCCGGATACAGAGCTGGACCCCGCATGTCCTCGACGGCTTACGCCCACGGACTGGAACTGGATGGGCCACCTAATCTTACTGTGTCATAAATTCCTTACCGGCGACAAGGACGCTACAGCTGTGACGTGTTGCTGTTGACAGCACGGGCAGCGCGGCAGGCTGCGGGCCAAAGCGACCGTCAGGCGGCGGCGCACCGAGGTGATCGACGACGGGTTATGGCGTTCCGGCCGCACCGGGACGCCCTCGGGGCCGCCAGCCCGGGGGTAGCGCAGGCGTTGGGCGTCGGAAGTGCTCGTCAGGGGGGAAAAGACTTCGCTCGCGAACGAGGAAGCCATAGGCCGCAATGCACAAGGTGGCGTGATGATGAAAGCCGCGCCAGCCGCGTCCTTCGTAATGGTCGAGCCCAAGTTCCTGCTTGAGATCCTGATAATCCCGCTCAATCCGCCAGCGTAGTTTGGCCATGTGAACCAGATCGACCAGGGTGGTGGTCGCCGGTAAGGTCGAGAGCCAGTACTTGGACGGCTCCTTGTCACCCGCCGGCCACTCGATCAGCAGCCACTCCTCCGGATGCGGCTCGGCCCGCCAATAATCGCGATGGGACGGACGCACGCGCACCGTGGCGAAGCGCCCGCTCAGGTCACCCCGGCTGCCCGCGCGCCAACTCACCGTTTGCCAGGCACTCGGCGGCAGGGTGAAAGCGAGGTCCTTGGCGCTGACCGGCTGATGCTCGGCATCCCGACGCTGGAGCTTGGGCCGACGCCCCTTGCCCGACTACGGCTTGGGCGGCAGGGGACCGCGTCCCGGAGGCCAGACGCCAAGCGTAGACTGCACGCCCAGGACATAGCTCAAGGACACGGCGGTCAGCGCCGTGCGGAAGTCGGTCTCGACGCCATAGGCAGCATCACCCAGCACGACACCGGGCGGCAGGCCCTCGGCCAACGCGCGTCGGATCTGTTCCAGCGCAATCTGCGGTTTGGTCCGAAAAGCGAGGGTCTTCGGGACCCCCGCCCTGGTGCGGCGGACCGGATCGTTGGCCCACTCCTCCGGCAGGTAAAGATTGAAGGCAACCGGCAGGCTGCCCCCGTCATTGGCCAGGGACAGCGACACGGCGACCTGGCAGTTATCCTGTTTGCCCAATTGGCCGCAGTATTGGCGCGCCACGCCGACCGAGTGGGTTCCTTTCTTGGGAAAGCCGGTGTCGTCGAGGATCTAGGCGGTGATCGGGCCGTGCCGGGTCAGGGCCGGCAGCACCTGCTCGCGCACCGCCGTGAGCACGGCGGTGTCGTCCCACGGGGCCTTGGCGACGAAATGATGCAGGGATTGGTGGGTTGCCTGGACATGCCGCGGATCGAGGCGGGCGGCCATCGGCTCGATGCTCTTGCGCTCGCCCGGCAGCAGCAGGCCGGTGCAATAGTGGCGCAGCGGATCGATCCGGTCGGCGTGACCGATCTCCTCGGAAAGAGCGTTTATGTAAGCTTGGAACCGGACCTCACTTCCGGCATCGGGAGAAACAGAAAAAGGCTTGATCATGCCATTCTATATGGCTACCAACTCGCCTCCTACAACCGGCTTTATGACACAGTAAGACTAAGCCCCGAATGCCGGTTGCGTCTGACCTTCGGCAGGAGCCTGGTGCGGGACGCCGAAGGTGCAGCGAAGCAAAAGCCGCACGCCGGGATCTGCGCGGGGGACGCCAGTGATAGCGGGAAGTATCGGCTGGTGGGAGGCCGATGCTGAGGTGATGCATCCCCGCATTTTCTGGAACAAGGCTCCTGCAGCTGATGACCTCTTTGAGGCTACCAAGTTGACCTTCATTAGTGAAGGAGTCTACGCAACAAAATCGTTCAATTAAATGGGATTGAATTCACTATCCATTAGTCAAATTGACAGGATGTTTCAGGAAGATACAAGCAAGGATGCTTCTATGAACCACGGTATAACCTCTGTAATTTTCCTCGCCGTGATGATCGGCTCGATCTTCTTGGCGGCGATGGCATCCGAAAACAACAACATGACCAAGTGCTGGCTTTGGCTGAGCGTAACCGCCATAGCGATTATCGTCCGGCTAGCAGTCTGATATAGAAGCACCTTCTTGATAGACTGCACATCTTACGTTCCCCTATTCTGCCAGTGTTAGAAACCTGCCAGATGGGAGTATTTTCGGACATTGTCCACGGGTGAAACTTACGATACAGCTACCTGGAAGAGAAATCGGTCTGGGCAGCCCGGCGCCCGGTGGGATCATCGGGCACTGGGCGGCGGGGCAGGGGAACCTGCGGCAAAGCGGGGGAGAGGGGACATGGCGGACGACGAGCTTCTCACGGCGGCAGCAGGGCAGGGGCTGGTGGTGTCAACCGGCATCCTCGGCGACCTCGTCCTTCCAGAAGGCGGGTTCGACCCTGACCGGGCCGATGAGATCCGCGACCTCGCCGCCCAGGCTGCCGTCTACGCCACCCAGGCTCGCGGACCGGGTACCCTGCGGGCCTACCGCTCGGCTTGGCGCCAGTACGATGCCTGGTGCACCCGCCTCGGCCTGCCGGCGCTGAGCGGCGACCCCAGGCTTGTCGGCATGTACCTTACATCCGCGGCCGAGCGCCTCGCCGTCGCGACGCTCCAGGTCCACCTCGCCGCGATTGTCACCGCCCACCGTCTGGTCGGGCTGTCGCTCGACCCCGGTCACCCGAGCATCGCCCTGCTGATGGACGGTATCCGCCGGCGCAGGGGCACCCGCGCGGCCCGCCTGGCGACACCGATTACGCCGGCGATGCTGGCCCGCATGGTCCGGGCCCAGCCCGACACGCCGCTCGGCCTGCGCAACCGCGCCATCCTGCTCGCCGGCTTCGGCGGCGCCCTGCGCCGCTCCGAGATCGTAGCGCTCGACGCCGGCGACCTTGAGTTCGTCGAGGGCCGGGGGGTTGTGCTGACCGTCCGGCGCTCCAAGACCGACCAGCACGGGGCCGGGCAGGCGATCGCGGTCTGGCGCTCCGACGACCCGGATCTGTGCGCCCCCACTGCGCTGCGCCGCTGGCTCGAACACCGCGATGCCCATCAATCCGACGATCCCCTGTTCGTCGGCCTGCGCGCTGGCGGTGTCATGACCGCCACCCGGCTATCGGACAAGGCGGTAGTTCGGCTCGTCAGAGACACCGCCGAGGCGGTCGGCGACGGCGATCCCGGGCTGATGGAAAGAACCTTCGGCAGCCTCGCTGTCGGCGCCACCCGCAGCTACTCGGGCCATAGCCTGCGCGCCGGCCTCGCCACCGCGGCGGCCGAGGCGGAGGCTCAGCTCCACGACGTCATGCGCCAGACCCGCCACAAGTCGGTCGAGGTCGCCCGCCGCTACATGCGCTCATCCGACCTGTGGCGCAACAACGTTACCGAGAAGGTCATGCGCCGAACCTGAGAGCGGGGGAAGCGGTGCGTCCGCCAGAACAAAGCTGATTTCAAGCTCAACGGCTGGATCGACCACGAGGTCGTCGACGCCATCATCGCCGACGACGTCAAAGCCGAGTTGACGCTCTCCCGGCAACACCAAGCTGTCAAATTGACGGTGCCGCTGCGCGCCTTGATCGACGTTTTTGCCAACACCCTTGAGCCGGTCCGCCCAAGACGCCTGTATCCAGGACGCACAGGACCGCGCCTGTACGGCTATTACATGGCCTTATAAGCCGTGCTCTTGGAAAAGCTAGCTTGCCGCAGCTACCTCGTTCAATTGTCCACAATCACGGGCAGGCGTTGGCTAAATTTGACGATATTGAGTCTAATACACTCTATCTTGCAAGTTTTGTTGCGAGACATTCGCAGAGAGTATAAGAATGATCGGATCTTGCGATTGACTATCACTGTCAGAATGGTGCTCCTGTGTCATACCAGATGTTCAATCGATCGACTACCAGCATGCCCGACCTCGATTTCATCCCGGAGCAGGAGGATGCGGAGTCCCTGATCGTGTGGGCGTTCCGCCGCTGGGTTCTAGGGATCCGCCACCAAGCGCCGGAGCAGTGGGACACCGTTTGGCGTGTGCTGCAGCGTCGGTGTGGAGAGCCGGTCGCGCGCGAGGCGGCGTCGGCGCTGGCTGAAATGATCGAGATACTGCGCCAGACGGCGCGGCGTACCATCAGCCATCACCAACCATGCTGCACCTGGATCGGCGACGATGAAGCCCTGTTCTTGATTCTTCTCGGTGCCTGCCAGAGGGGAGACGGATTGTTGGCCCAGACGGCAGCACAGACACTCTCCGGCACCGTCAATCCCGACAGTCTGCTCAAAGGCGCAATTCGGCTCGGTGGGGTATTCGCCGCGCAGGGCCTGATGCTGCCTTACCGAGATTTGCCGAGCGGGGCGGTCGTGCCGGAAGACATTATGATCCATTGACAACGTGTTGTACGGAGATTGAGATGGCACAAAGACTGTCCTGATAGAAACCAGCAATCATGCAAAGCCGATGGAGATCGAGCATCAGATTCAGGATTGTCTTCGCAATGGCGACTTCGTTGATTGGCTCTCGTTGCTATAGAAAAAGGGTGGCGCACTACTCATGAGCAGCTTTAAGAATTTGCTGAAAAATTTTGCCTGATTGTAAAATATTTGTAGATCGTTGGTTAGGTCCAAACGCTACTTATTATAGCCGGCGAAAGCTTTGCAAGGGATCTTACCTGTTCTTGGCACTCTATGCGGCAATGAAGCAGCGTTTGGTCGTAAGCCGGTACCAGCCTGTCAGCCAGAGAGCTCTGCCATAATGGCTAAAGGCAAGAAACCCATAACGATTGATGCAGACCTAGTCAAAAATCTGGCCGCAGTGCCCTGCTCGATTGCTGAGATAGCTGTCTTGATCGGCGTTTCTCATGCTACGCTGCGCAACCACTTGGAAAAAAATGTTGCTCTCAGGACTTCAATCGAAGATATCTGGGACGAAATCGACCGACGGCAGATAGCCGAAAGGTCAAGGAAAATCAGTAACATTCTGACCGAGTATTACCGCACCGATAAATCAGTTGTGTAACCATACAAGGAAAAGATAAAACCAACAGTGGCTGATAAAGGCAGTTCTTTTGCAGCTTTTCACCGATCAGCAAATTGAATAGCATGCTCTGCTCTAACAATCAGTTAAATCACCTACCTTAAGCTGAGGAGATTAAGCAAGTGAACCTCTCAATTTTCTAGGCAGAGATTGTGTCGTGGCCAGCGGTTTCCGAGGGCAGAGGAATCGCCAAGATTGCAAAGGTGATCTGGCATGACTCACGGTAAATGAACCAAGGCACGGCCACCTTCTTCTCAGCTTTCCTCTGCGGCTAGGCTCCATGATTCGACGCGCCAATCCCTCTATCGATAATACAACGTGATCCTGCGGCCTTCGATTTCGTGGATGTCGGCTTCTATGCCGTAGATCTCGCGGATGACGTCAGCCGTTATCATTTCCTCCGGCGTGCCGGCGCAGGCGACATGGCCGTCGTGCATGGCAATGATCCGGTCAGAATAGCAGGAGGCGAAGTTGATGTCGTGCAGCACCAGGATGATGGTCTTCCCGAACTCGTCCGCCGTGCGCCGGAACAGCTTCATCATTGCGACGGCGTGCTTGACGTCCAGGTTGTTCAGCGGTTCGTCCAGCAGGATGTAGCTCGTGTCCTGACACAGGACCATGGCGATGAAGGCCCGCTGCCGCTGGCCGCCGGAAAGTTCGTCGAGGAACCGGTGTGCGACGCCGTCGAGTTCCAGATAGCGCGTCACCCGCTCGATATGCTCCCGGTCTTCGGCGTTCAGACGCCCCTTGGTATAGGGGTAGCGGCCGAACGCGATCAGGTCCCGCACCGTCAGGCGCGACATGACCTGGTTGTCCTGGCGCAGGATGGACAGGCGG
>JAESFM010000193.1_pt1 | contig 17930 bp, 18 predicted proteins | sample 9266171 | NCBI WGS metagenome assembly JAESFM01 (sample SAMN14505069, study PRJNA617099) | algae metagenome | isolation source: Hassallia sp. WJT32-NPBG1 and co-occurring heterotrophs from well developed... | place: USA: Mojave Desert, Joshua Tree National Park, California | collected 2006-06-22
TTTGCCCGTCGGCTGAAGACCCTGCGCGGCCTCACCCCTTACAAAGCCATCTGCAAAAGCTGGACGGAAGAGCCGTTTAGATGCATCCAGAACCCGCACCACAAAATCCCGGGACCAAACATCTAGCTGTCCACCATGGCCGCATGGCAAAAGATCGGGTCCGACGGGATACCCGGCAACCGGAGGGCGGGGGCGTGCGGGGCAAGCAGGTTGTCCCTCAACGGGGAAGCCAGCGGCCGGCATGGGGTCCACCTTGAGGCGGTATCTTGCAAGAGCTACGGCTTGGGCAGACGTGTCTACGCCAGCCTGATCGAGCCACCAAGCGGAGCGCGCGGTCCCCATTGGAGCTCACCAACCCCGGGCCGGAAGTATCAGCCATATCCATCGATCCTCTGCGGCCGCCCTCTCGGGCGAGGGTTTCATCCGCAAGGATTGCCCGGGCAGGAAGCCCTGCGTCCGGATGCAGGCGCTTGCGGCGACCGTGGCGAACTACTCCTTGCCTTCGGCGCCTCGGCCATGGTCGGAATTCCGAAGCACCGCGGACCGGTCCCGAGCATCCTTGAGGCAGTGGGGTACAGGGCCGCGGCCACTCTGATTGTGGGCGTCACGCTCTTCGCCGCTCCAACCTTCGGGCAGAGGCACCTTTTGCCCCAAATTGCGCTGACGGGTGCGGCACTCGCTGTCCGGGTCTTGGTCGACAGGCTGTTCGGTCGCTGCTGAACGCGGTTTTTGGTCGACGCGCTCGACGCTTCGGCTAGCCTGCTGGAATCGTCCCCCTTGGCCGGGACTGTAGCGAAACCATCTCCGCCTCGGCTTGGCGGCAAAGCGGCAGGGGGGCGGCATGGCGGCAGAGGGCGGTGGGGTTGAGCTTGGAGCGGCCGTGGCCCTCCTGGCAGCGGGCGTGGCTGCGGTGCCCGTGTTCCGGAGGCTCCGGCTCGGCTCGGTGCTTGGCTATCTGGCGGCCGGGGTGGCCGTGGGGCCATTCGGCTTCGGCGTCCTTTCCGACCCGGAGGCCGCCCTGCACATCGCCGAGCTCGGGGTGGTGCTCTTTCTCTTCCTGATCGGGCTCGAGATGCGCCCGGCCAAGCTTTGGGCGCTGCGCGGCGCCATCTTCGGCCTCGGCCTCGCCCAAGTGCTTACCTGCGTCGCCCTCCTGACCGGGGTCGCCATGCTGTTCGGGGTGGCGCCGGTTGTGGCCGTCATCGCCGCCTCCGGTTTCGTGCTCTCCTCGACGGCGGTCATCATGCAGATGATGGACGAACGGGGTGAGACGGCGACCCCTGCCGGGCAGCGCGCGGTTTCCATCCTGCTTCTCGAGGATCTCGCCATCGTGCCATTGCTGGCCCTGGTGGCGCTCCTCGCCTCTGCCACCGGGGCGCAGGTGGATGACGGGCGGCCTGCTTGGCTGTCGGTCGCCATTGCCGTGGCTACCATTGCCGTGGTGGTCGGGGCAGGGCGATGGTTGCTCGACCCGTTCTTCCGACTACTCGCGAAGTCCGGCGCACGCGAGGTGATGACGGCGGCTGCCTTGCTCGTCGTCCTCGGCGCGGCGCTTTTCATGCAGTGGGGCGGGCTGTCCATGGCCATGGGTGCGTTCCTCGCGGGCGTCCTGCTCTCGGAGTCCACCTTCCGCCACCAGCTCGAGGCCGATATCGAGCCCTTCCGCGGCATCCTGCTTGGCCTGTTCTTCCTGAGCGTGGGCATGTCGCTCGACCTCACGGTGGTCATCGCGGCCTGGTCCGTCGTTCTCGGCGGCGTGGTGCTGTTCATGGCGGTGAAGTCCCTCGGCATCTATGGCATCGCCCGGCTGTTCCAGGCGGACCACGACGAGGCCCTGCACCGGGCAGCGACCTTCGCTCAGGGTGGCGAGTTCGCCTTCGTTCTCTACGGCGCCGCGCTCGCAGCCGGACTGTTCGACGCAGAGACGGCGGCCATGATGACCGCGATCGTCATCCTGTCCATGGCGCTGACGCCCCTCATCGTCATCGGGGCCGACCGCCTCATCCCAAGCAAGGCGGCAGCCCTTGACGGGGTCGACATGGCGGAGGGCCTGCATGCGCGGGTCCTCGTCATCGGCTTCGGGCGCTTCGCTCAGGTGGTTAGCCAGCCGCTGCTCGCACATCGCTTCGACGTGTCGCTCATCGAGACCGACGTGGAGATGATCCAGGCCGCGGCCGATTTCGGGTTCAAGGTGTACTACGGCGATGGAACGCGGCTCGACGTGCTGCGCGCCTCGGGCGCCGCGGAGGCCGAGGCCATCCTGGTCTGCGTGGACAAGCCCGAGACGGCGGATCGCATCGTGGAGCTTTGCCAGGCGGAGTTCCCGCTGGCCAGGCTCTACGTCCGGGCCTTCGACCGCGGCCATGTGCTCCGGCTTGTCGAGGCGGGCGTGGAGTACCAAATCCGCGAGACCTTTGAGTCCGCGCTGGTCTTCGGGCACGCGGTCCTTGTCGGCCTGGGCGTCGAGGATGACGAGGCAGCGGAGACGATGCAGGACGTCCGTCGCCGCGACGGGAAGCGCCTGGAGATGCAGATCATCGGCGGCATCAAGGCAGGGAGGGCGCTGATCCGGGGCAACATGGTGACGCCGGAGCCCGCGCCACTGACCGCTCCGCAGCGCAAGGGCAAGGCCCTCAACCCCGACGCTGCGGCCGCAATCGGGGAGGACGGCCGCCAGGAAACAGCCGATGCCCGTTGAACCTGCGGCAATCTCGGCTACAGAGCGGTTTCCGTTCGACCTGGCTCACGAAACCCGCTCTCGCCTGTTGCTTGGTCGAGCAAACCACTCCGATCAGGTGATCCCACCCGATCAAAGTTTGCTCCAGCATCAGGCTGGAGTTCGGCATCGTACTTGAGCGCGTACGCCATCTCTTCAGGTAGCCGCAGGGCTGCGATGCGCTCTGGCGGCCCCGAGCCGCGGTGCCGACAGCCTCTTCAGTCGCCGCCGTGATCCGCCCCCGGCGCTGACAGGACACCTGTCGAGGCACGGTAGGTGTCGGTCAACATGCCCACAAAGCCCCAGTTCTCCTCGGCGATCTCCTGAATCACGATGTGGATGTGCTCCGGGCGCTTGCCGAGGACGCGGACGAGCGTATCCGTGAATTCCCCGACGAGCGCTTCCTTGTCCCTCCGGCTCAGCCCGGCTGTCACCTGCACGTTCACATAAGGCATCGTCGTATTCCTCCCTCGGCCCCGCATCGGCGCGGCGTCGCCTAGAACGTCGGCAATTCTCGCGCCGCGGCCCACCCAGGGACATCCCGTGCAGACCCCGGCACTGTTCACGTCCGGGCGATGGAAGCACCGCCATCCACCACCATAGCGGTGCCGGTCGTGAACGACGAGGCGTCGGAGGCGAGGTAGAGCGCCCTTCGCACCAGTTCCTCTGACGTGGCCACGCGCTTGAGGGCGTGCAGCCTCGTGATGAAGGCCTGCGTCTCGTCGCTGCCGTTCATCTCGCGGTACACGGGCGTGTCCACCGCGCCCGGCAGCAGCGAGTTCACGCGCACCTTGCACAAACCAAACTCGGCGGCCAGGGCTTGGGTCAGCCCGATCAGCCCGGACGTTCCCACGGCATAGGCCGCGACCCCGGGGAAGCCGGCCGTGTGGCCGACGAAGGTCGCGGTGAAGATCACGCTGCCGCCGCCACGGTCGAGCATGAGCGGAATTTGGTGCTTCGCGTCAAGGAAGCCGCTGATCAGGTTCAGCTCGACCGAATTGGCGAACTCGGCGGCAGCAATTTCGACGACCGGGTCTATCTGGCCGAGTCCACCAGCATTGCAGAAGGCGATGTCGAGGCCGCCGAAGCGGGATGGACGTCTCCGGCTCCTCTTTCAGGCCGTTGGAGACGACGTCGTGACAGCGTATCGCGGCCATCGGCGTGGTGCTGACCGCAACGAACACGATCAAGGCGGAGCTCGCCCGAGACTGATCCACTCCGCATGGCCAGCGGCTCATCAGGCTGCTGTTTTCGGACGTGGCACCCTAATTTGGCATTGCTTGGCGGGCGCGTGTCGGTCTGGTGGGGCTTTGTATGGTCCTGCCAGCTGCCGGTCGCCCTATTGCAGACGCCGGATCAGCGACAGGGACAGGGCGAGCCGGCCGCATTCCTACTCGACCCGGGCTGGTGAACCGCCCATCTCGGCGTCCACGAGCAGCGCGGGCTGGCCGACATGATTTCAAGGTCACCCGTACGGCTCCGGCCCGTCGTAAGCATCGGCCGCCGCCACTTGCGGGATGCGTCTTTGGACAAGACAGATTGGCATCGCGGCAACCGCTTCATCCTCCAGCCTGCGGCCGGTATCCCCCTGCCCAACCAGGGCGTGCGAACCCGCCACCCACCGGGAGATCTGTCGACACCTCCTGCGCGCGCCGCAGGTGGGGTGAGGCCTGGACATCGCGTCTTTCGCCCGGCTTGGTCAGCGCGCGCCGAGTAGATCGCGCCTTCAGCGCATCAGCGCGTTGGGGAGCCAGGTGATCAGCCCAGGAAAGATCATCATGAGGGCCAGCGCGAGTGCCTGCATCGCCACGAAGGGACCAACTGAGCGATAGATGTCTCCCATCGTCACATTTGGCGGCGCTACGCTGCGCAAGTAGAATAAGTTGAAGCCGAAAGGCGGGGTGAGAAACGCCATCTCCATGTTCACGACGAACAGCACGCCAAGCCAAACCGGGTCGAACCCAAGCTGGGTTGCAATCGGGAAGAAGAGCGGCGCGGTGAGAATCATGATGCCGATGGGATCGAGGAAGCATCCCATGACGATCCAGATCACCTGCATGCCGATCAACACGCCCCACCTGCCGCCGGGTAGCAGCGACAGCGCGTCGCGGACCAGCTGGTCGGCGCCTACTGCTGCGTAAAGTGACGTGAAGATCGCAGCCGCAAAGACAATCCACATGACCATGCAGCTCAGCCGCAGCGTGATCGTGCAGGATTCGTAGACGGCAGGCCAGGTCAGCCGCCCCCTCACGAGTGCACAGAGCATCGCACCGAAGGCTCCGAGGCCGGCTGCCTCGCTCGGCGTTGCAGCGCCAGCGATGATGCTGCCGAGAACCACCCCAACCAGCAGGATCGGCAAGATGACGGAGCGCAAGGCCAGGAGCTTTTCAGGGAAGCTCGCGCGCTCATGCTCCGGGACCGCCGGGCCGAGATCTGGCCAGATGGCAGACACGACCAGAATGTAGATGATGAACAGGGCGACGAGCACTAGGCCCGCGGAGATCCCACCCATGAACAGCATCCCCACCGAAGTGTTGGTGTAGAGGCCGAGCACGATCATGAGAACGCTGGGCGGGATCAGCACGCCGAGCGCACCGCCGGCCGCGATGCAGCCAAGGCTGATTCCCTTATCGTAGTTGTGGCTCAGCATCGACGGCAGCGCCACCAGCCCCATTGTCACGGTGGCGGCGCCGCTGACGCCCACGAGCGCGGCGAAGATGGTGCAGACCAGGACGGTGCCGACGGCCAGGCCGCCGCGGACTGCGCCGAGCCATTTTTGCATCATCATGTAGAGATCACTGGCGATCCCGGAGCGCTCGAGCATCGCCCCCATGAAGATGAACATCGGAATCGCCAGAAGGACGAAGCTGGTGGCCGAGCTGAAGGTGCGGATGCCGACGGCGTAGAGCGCGTCCGGCCCCCACAGAAAGTAGGTGCCGATGACCGCGGAGCCACCGAGCGAGAAGACCAGTGGAACGCCGGCCACCATCAGGAGTAGGAAGGATCCGAAAAGGAGGACTGTGATGAGTTCGATGCTCACAACGCCGGCTCCTCTTCCGACATACCCTTGGGCTCGGGAAGCAGCACCTGCCCCGTAAAGGCCATGTGGAGGTCGCGCACCAGCTTGGCGATAGCCTGAAGCAGGATCAGCGCCGCGCCGACCGGCAGGACGAGGTAGACGGGAAACAGCGACGGGCTCCAGTCCGAACTGGCGCGTTGTCCGGTCTCCCAGGCCTCATAGGTCATCACCGCGGTTTCGCGCAGCAGCACGGCACAGTAGATGATAACGAAGCCGGCGGTCAGAACGTCAAGCGTTGCCTGCGCGCGCGGGCTGAGCCGTGCATAGACGATATCCATCGCAACATGGTCGCGGTGCAGCAGCGTGTAGCCGCCGCCGAGCAGGATGTATCCGGCGAAGACATAGCCGACGAGCTCGTTGCTCCAGGTGGTGGGGGCCTGCAGCACGTAGCGCTGGAACACCTCCCAGACGACCATCCCGATCAGGCCAAGGATGGACAAAGCCGTCACACGCCCGATGGCACCGTTCAGCGCCTCGATCGCCTGGACGATCAGCCGGTAGGCTTTCATCGCATCATCCTTGGGAAGGTCCCTTGCCCAGCACGGGGCGGCCCCGGAGAGCCGCACCGGATGGCCGGTGCGGCAGGGCCTTGGGATGGTCAGCCGCGATCAGATCTCGGCAGGGCGCAGTCCAAGGGTGTCACGCGTCTCGGCGATGATCTTGAGCACGCGCTGGGTGTCCTCATCCTTCCCGGCCATGCGATCGAGCGCCTCGCTCGAGATCTTCCTCATCGCAACGAGATCCTCCGCCGGGAGGGAAGAGAACTTAACCCCCGCCTGCCGCATCACGGCTACAGCCTTTGCGCTGTTGATTGTCGAAGTCGTGGCACGCTCGACCGCGTAGATGCGGGTCGCCAGGTTCATCACCGCCTTCAGGTCGTCCGGCAGGCGGTTGTAGGCCCGCATGCTCATGAACTGGTCCTCCATGTCGAACTTGATAATGGAGGGACCGAGATAGAACTTGGCAACCTCGTGCAGCTTCACCGCCACGAAGCCGTCCGGCGAGCCCCAGTTGGAAGCGTCGATGACACCGGTAGACATGGCGGTGTACTGCTCCTCGCCAGGGACCGTGACGATGCTGGCTCCTTGCGACTTCCAGATCTCGGCTCCCAAGCCGAAGCTGCGGATCTTGAGGCCGCTGAAGTCGGAGAGCCGCCTCAGCTCCCGCCGCGACATCGTGGCACCCCATTCATCGGAATAGACGGGCCCGAGAAAATGCACGTTGTGCTTGGCGAAGGCCGCGCGGACGATATTGATCAAATCGGTTTCGTGCCAAAGATAGTCGTAGTGGTCGAGGGCGGAGAATGCGAAGGGAATGCCCCAGGTCCAAAGCGTGAAGGGGATTTTCCCCCTCCAGTAAACCTGCGCACCATAGCCGATGTCGACGACACCCTTGCCCACTGCGTCCAGCATCTCGAAGGTCGGCACCAGCGCGCCTGGTGGAAAAGCCTGGATCTGGATCCGCCCATTGGAGAGATCGGACACGCGCTTTATGTAGCGGGGCACCAGGACGTCCCACTCGGTCGTGCCCGGCCCAAGGAAGGACTGCATGCGGAAGCGGAATTCAGCCCGCTGTGCCCGTGCGCCTGTCGGGAGGCTGGCCACCGCAGCAAGCGTCGCGCCTGTCAAGCCCGCGCGGACGATGTGCCGTCGGCGGATTGCCGCGCCGCCGATCTCGTGGACAATGCGATCATTCTTGTCGCGATCGATCATGGAACCCTCGGACGTTTCCTGCCTCAACCAACCCAAGGCGTGCAAAAGGGCAAGCAGTATTCCCGCGAGCCAATTGCTGCCGCACTTCCAGGCCACGGGAATGAAGATCCCCGTTGATTCGTGTTTGTTGGCGTTGAGACTAAGCTGGCCGCGACGCAAGCGCAACCGTCGCCGGCAGGAGCGGCTGAAGCTGTCCCTTCTCCGTCGGAAGCTCAGCGCGTTCGACCTTCAGCAGGTGGCGGCCAAGGGCCTTTCACCGGTCGCGCCCTCGCCCCGACTGTTGGTGAGCCTGCGCGGGCACAACGGTTGGTTTGCCGGCAAACGCCGGGTCCATCCCTCCCCCGGCTTGCCCGGCTAACCTATATCAGCAGGAATGAGGCGCGGGTCATCCGGTCGAAGTCTGCGGCGCAGTCGCGGAAAAGGCTGGGCCGTCAATAGCGGCGAGGCCAGGCGGGTACCGACCGCGGCAGCCATTGCGCCCCGCTCCCGCATGCGATCAAGGACATGCTGGTACATCGCAGCCTCGATACCTCTGCCTGCCTGTACGGAGTGCACGGCGTTCACCCGATCGCCCATGCTCGCCTGGGTGCATGGCGACGGATACGACGGTAGAATTGCTTTCGCGGTCACTCGCGCAGGGCGCCGCGAATGCGCAAGCGGAGCTCGGCCGCCGCGTCCGCGACGGTGCGGCCCGCAGTGTCCAGCACGAGCCGCGGCTCGTCCCAGGCCTCGTACTCGTGCCTCTGCACGCTGTCCCAACTCGGTGGGACTAGGCCGAGTATGTCGCTTCCGCGCGCCTCCACCCTCCGGCGGTGCTCGGCGGGGTCGGAGCAGACGATCTCGATCTCGACAATGGGCGAGGACGTCGCTTGCGCCACCGCTCGCCAGGCGGCGCGTGTCACGGCCAGCGGGTTGACGCAGTCCGTCACCACGCTTTGGCCGTGGCGGAGATTGGTTTCGGCCAGGGCATAAGCGACCATGTAACCGAATGGCCCGACATCGCCCTTCAGCATACCCGACGAGCGCAGCGCCTGTTCGATGGTGTCGATGCGCAGGTAGGTCGCGCGCCACTCCCGGGCGAGCTGGGTTGCGAGCGTTGTCTTGCCGGTTCCCGGCAACCCGCCGAACGCGATCAGCATGACGGCAACCTCCGGCCCGATCGTGGATCTTGTTGTAGTCCTTAGGCCACATTCGGCCGCCATGCGAGGAACCGTGTGGAGCCCGCAGGTGAAGTTCCTTATCGCGCATGCCGAACCCAGCTTCGGCGGGGCAGCGGATGGTGGCTCTCTGGTTTGGTTGGGCGGGACACGAGCATAACCCGTGAAGATGCGGCAGCGGCCTCAACGTCCTCCGGCGTAGCCGCGCAGGCGCGCATAGGTCGCCCGCTGCTCCGGCTCGAGCGCGTCGCGCATGGCGATGTGCGTGACTAGGTGCACCTCGCGGAGCCTGCCGCTCAATGCGCCGATCGAGGCAGTCAGGACCGCAAGGCTCGCCGCCTCCGCAGCCTCGGTCGCGAATATTCGGTCGAGTTCCTCCTCCATCGCCACGATCCGGGCGCCGAGGATCCGGGCCTCGCCGGCCATGCGGTCGCGCAAGGCCTCCGTCGTCGCCCGCTGAGCAGGGGTCAGGCGCAGAGCCTCCGCGTGCTCCAGCACGTGCATGGGCCCCGGATAGCCATTCAGTTCTGCCGCAAGAGCGAGGCTCATGCCTCGTCCCTCAAGAAGAGCCGTTGTGTTTTCCTCGGACAATGCTTTGGTCCGGCGCCCCTCCAGACCCGCATAGGGTTGCGTCGAGGCACCGCCTTGTCCGGCGCCGTGGTGATGGTGTCCCCGGTGCGACCCCGCGTGCTGGGCTGAAGCAGGCAGCGCGAGGCCGAGGGCCAGGGCGGCAATCAGTTGTGCGGTTGAAGAGGTCATGACGGAAGCGGGTAGTGCGGAACCAAACGCGCCTAGTATGATTGCGGTCACATGGACGCTGATTTCCTCCAAGCGCTGCCTCCCGGCCAGGACCGCCGCCTCGCCCATGGCGAGGCGCTGTTCCACACCGGCGACGCCGCCCTCGGCCTCGTCCTTGTGCGCAAGGGGGTGCTGGAACTCGTCCGCACCTCGCCCGAAGGGCGCCGCCTCATTCTCCACCGGGCCGGACCGGGCGGGACCTTCGCCGAGGCCAGCCTGTTCGAGAGCCACCATCATTGCGACGCTGTCGCCACCGTCCCGAGCCTCGTGACGGTGCATTCGGCCGCCGAACTGCGCCAAGCAGCCGAGGCCGAGCCGGGGCTCGCATGGCGCGTCGCCGCGCATCTCGCGGCTCGGCTCGTCGCCGAGCGTGCTCGCGCCGAGCGCCTCGCCATGCCGCATGCCGCCGACCGGCTGCTCGACGTGCTGCACGCGCTCCCACCCGAACCCAACGGCACCCGCCGCCTTGGGCGGTCCTGGAAGTCGCTCGCAGCCGAACTCGGTCTCTCCCACGAGGCGACCTACCGGGCGCTCGCCCGGCTGGAGCGCGCGGGCCTGCTGCAGCGTGAGGGCGGCGATCGCGTGCGGCTTCCCGCCAAGGCCGAGGCATGAAGCTCATCCAGCCCCGGCCCACGGACGAGGTAGGTGGCGCATCTGGCGACCTCGGCACCCTGCTGCCGATCCCGCTCGGTACCGTCGCCGTGACCGGCATGCCCGCAGATGGCATGCCAATGAGCTGCGGTGCCTTCCGCCTCGAGATCGGGCCGTTGCGGCGTGAGTACGTGGCCGATCCCGGGCCCGGTCTTGCAGATCCGCACGATGTCATCCACCACAGGGCCCGCCAGCCCCAACCGTCCCGCGCGGTCCACGGTCCGGAAGCGGATGGACGCCAGCGGCCGCAGACGATCGCTGCCATTCGAGGCACAATCATGCTGCATACCTGGCGCGGTTGTGGAGGAGAGGATCATCAAGACTTGGAACGAGACGCCGGCTGCCGCACTTCCCTTCCGGGAGCGGTCCGGGAATCAGCAGCCGTCAGCTACATGGCCCGAGCTCCAGATTAGATCCTGTTAACAGGAGAACGGAGTAGTGCAAGCGTTCCCGTCGGGTACTTGAGCGTAGACGACCAGCTGCAGGGTGCTGCCACACGATGTTCGTAAGCGGCGACAGGGCACGCCGGCATGGATCTGGAAGAATGAGAGGATAGGCAGATGGCAGAGCAGCCGCGTCAACAAGGCGAGTACGAGCAGTATGCCGAAGATGCCGCACCCGGCCTGCGCTCAGCCGCGCTGGTCTGGGGCCTGCGTGCCCTTGGGCTCGGTGCGGCGGCTCTGGTCTGGATCGCCATGGCGGGCGCGGAGGGGCTGTCCTCCGACGCGCGCTGGGTGGCCGCGATCGCTACGCTCATGGCAGTGTGGTGGATGACCGAGGCGGTTCCGCTGTCGGCCACGTCGCTCCTGCCGATCGTGCTGCTGCCGATGCTGACGCAGCGGACCGTCGCGGAGGCGACCGCGCCCTACGCCAGTCCCATCGTCTTCCTGTTCCTCGGCGGCTTCCTGATCGCCATTGCGATGGAGAAGTGGAACCTGCACCGGCGCGTCGCACTCCTCACCCTGCGCCGGGTCGGGGTCGAGCCGACCCGGATCGTGCTCGGGCTGATGCTGGCAACCGGCTTCATGTCCATGTGGGTTTCGAACACCGCGACGACGCTGATGATGCTACCGATCGGCCTCTCCGTACTGGCCCTCGTCGTGGAGCGGCGCGGCGGGCCTGCGGCCCCCGGGCATGATCATCGTAGGCATGACCATCATAGGCCTGGCCAGGTCGACGTCATCCACGATGAGAACATCAAGCGGTTTGGCGTCTGCCTCCTCCTGGCGATTGCCTGGTCGGCGACCATGGGCGGTCTCGGCACCCTCCTCGGCAGCCCGCCCAATGCCATCGTCGCCGGCTACGCCGCAGCCGAGCTCGGGCGCACCATCGGGTTCTTCGAGTGGATGATGGTCGGCCTGCCGCTCGCTCTCGTCTTCATCCTGATCGGCTGGGTGCTGATGACACGCGTACTCTACCCGTTCGATGTCGCCGAGGTTCCAGGTGGGCGTCAGATGATCGAGGACGAAATCACCAAGCTTGGCCCTCTGAGCCAGGGCGAAAAGATGGTGCTGGCCGTGTTCGCCTCAGCGGCCTTCCTCTGGGTTGTTCCGGGGGTCCTCGCCAGCATTCCCGGCATGGGTGAGCAATTAGGGCCGCTCGGCCAGCTTAACGACACCGCCATCGCCGTCGCCGCCGGCATCGCCATGTTCGTCCTGCCCGGACGCGGGCGAACAGAGATGGTCCTGACCTGGAAGGATGCAGAGGACGGCTTGCCCTGGGGCGTGCTGCTGCTTTTCGGTGGCGGACTCAGCCTTGCCGGTGCTGTCGCCGCCTCGGGGCTCGACAAGTGGTTCGGCCAGCAGGTCGTCGGGCTCGGGACGCTGCCGATCGTGCTCCTTGTGGCTGCCGTCTGCGCAATCGTCCTCTTCCTCACGGAGGTGACCAGCAATACCGCGACTGCTGCGACATTCATTCCCGTGCTTGGCGGTGTGGCTGCCGGCATCGGCGCCGATCCAATGACGCTGCTGATCCCGGCAGCCTTCGCCGCGACCTGCGCCTTTATGCTGCCCGTCGGCACGCCGCCCAACGCCATCGTCTTCGGGACCGGCGCCGTCACGATTGCGCAAATGGCGCGTGGTGGCTTCGTGCTGAACATGGTCGGCATCGTGCTGATTACAGGCGCCTGCTACCTCCTCGGCGGCTTCGCCCTCGGGCTAAGGTTCTGAGGACTGCATCTTGCAGCGCCGTCAGCGGTACCGGCTCCGTCAGGCTTGGCGCCGTTCCCGCCGATGGGCAGCCCATCCAACCGAGGACATCGCTCCCACACCTGGGTTGGGCCACACCTCCAACCCAAAAGTGTTTAGCGCTAGCCAGAAAATTCAACGTTTAAGCTATTTCGCCGATGACCTGTCTGCGGTGCCTATCCCACGCGATTGACCGCGCTTGGCGGGCTGGTGCCGGTGTCTTTATGACTGGCAGGCTACCCCGTCAGCTTTCGCTTGGACATCCACTCGGGATGTCAAAGAAGCTCGTCGGACAGATTACTGTTGGCTTCCGCGGGCAGCCTCCTCGAGCAGCCAGTCGCGGAAGGCCGTGATCGTCGGGTCCTCCGCGTCCTGCGGGCGGCACACCACGTAATACGCAAGTTCGCAGGCAAGCGCAGGCTCGAACGGGCGAGTGAGCCGTTGCTCTGCTAGGTCCTGCGCGACAAGGGTGGTACGGCCGAGAGCCACGCCGCCTCCAGAAATCGCCATGCGAAACGCGGCCGCGGAATCATCGATGCGCACTCCACGTTCAGCCCCTGTCGTGGCGAGGCCGGCGCGCTCGTACCAATCACGCCAACCCGGAAATCTTGGCTCCGAGGGCATCGACGTATCGTGGATGAGCTGGTGGTGGCGCAAGTCTGCCGGCGAGACGAGCGGATGTCGCCCCTTGAGCAGCGAGGGGCTGCAAACCGGGAAGAACAGGTCGGCAGCGAACCTCGTCGCCACGAGGCCCGGCCAGACGCCGCGCCCGTAGCGGATACCGACATCGACCGGCTCGGTGGCGAAGTCCACCAGGCTGGTACGCGTGTCGACCCGAAGTTCGCACCCTGGGTGGGCGCGGCCGAAGGTCTCGAGGCGAGGCAGCAACCATTTATCAGCGAAGGCCATCGGCACCGTTACGGTGAGCGTCTGTCGTTTCCTGGCCAACCGCAGGCAGTCCATGGCCGCCGACAGATGCCCGAACCCCGCCCGCAGGTCGGGCAGCGCGGCTCTCGCAGCCTCCGTCAGGATCAGCCGGGCCGGGCCGGACTGGGCGCGGTGGAACAACTCGACGCCGAGGACTTGCTCAAGCCGCCGGACGAGCTGGCCGACCGCAGCGGGCGTGACATTCAGCTCCTCCGCGGCGAGGGCGAAACTGAGGTGGCGCGCCGCGGCGTCGAAGGCACGGAGCGCGTTGAGATGGTCAGGGCCACGCATGCCGCCAAAGATAATCTATCCTGGCTGCACAGATCATCTCGTTTGTCGCGCCCTCCCCCTGCCGTCATTCTTCTCGTCACGGAACGCGCGCTCCGGCTTCGCAACATACTGAAGTCAGGAGAATTTCCATGAAACTCAATGGCAAGATTGCCCTCGTCACCGGCGGTACGTCCGGCATCGGCCTCGCCGCTGCGGCCTTGTTCCGCGCCGAGGGGGCGCAGGTCGTCGTGGTCGGCAACGACCGGGACCGACTCGCTAGTGCGGCGTCCATGATCGGTCCAGACACCCTCGCCCTCGGGGCCGACCTGCGGCAACCGGCCGAGATCGGCCGGGTGATCGAGGCGATCCGCGAGCGCTTCGGCCGCCTCGATGTCGTATTCGCCAATGCCGGCCTGGGCCTGGCCGCGCCGTTCGAAGCGGTCACGGAAGCCAACATCGACGAGCAGTTCGCGGTCAACTTCAAGGGTCTCTTCTTTACCGTGCAAAAGGCAGTGCCGCTGATGGGCAAGGGCGGCAGCGTCGTGTTGACCACGTCCTTCCTCAATGCGGTCGGCGTGCCGGGCCTGTCGATCCTCTCGGCCACTAAGGCGGCGGTGCGCTCGCTGGCCAGGTCTCTGGGCGCCGAGCTGGCGCCGCGCGGCATCCGGGTTAACGCGGTGAGCCCCGGCCCGACCAGTACGCCCTTCGCCGGCAAGATGGGCCTGAGCCAAGCGGAACTGAAAGCCATGGCGGAGGGCGTCGAGGCCCAGGTCCCGCTGCAGCGCTTCGGCGAAGCGGAGGAGGTTGCGCGCGCGGCGCTGTTCCTGGCCAGCCCCGACAGCTCCTACGTCACCGGCGCGGAACTCGTCGTCGATGGCGGGCTGTCCCAGATCTAGGCCGGGCCGCAAGGCCTGAACCCGGCAATACGGTCAGGCATGGCCCGCGCCGAGATGGCCTCATCCCTGTCCGACCCTCGCCACTATCCTGCCGACGGCGCTGCCCCAGCAGGCATCGCCACAGAAACCAAAAGGAGAAGCACGATGAACAAGCTCGCCAAAACACTCACCGCAGTCGCAGCGGGCACCCTTCTCGTCACGGGCGCCCTGGCCCAGAGCGCGAGCGAGATTCGTGGCGCCTCGCCCTACGCCACCATCCAAAACGAACCCTCGCCGCGGCTGATTGTCGATCCGCCGCTGCCCGGGCCACTTGCCCTTGGCATCTTCCAGGCCCAGTACCGGGTCGAGAACCTGCGGATCGTGCCCGTATTCGGACCTGGCGCCCTCACCGTCTCGCCACGCATCGGGCATCTGCACATCACCGTCGACGACCTGCCCTGGTGGTGGGCGGATGCGAGCGACAGCAACACGGTCGACGTGGCCGGGCTTCCGCCTGGTGAGCACAAGGTCAAGATCGAGCTGGTCGACGCCAACCACACCGTCTTTCCAGGGCAAGTGGTGACGCTGTCCTTCACGGTGCCGCCTAGGGCCCAGGCCAACCATCACGGGCATACCGCCAACTAGGATGAGTGCAAGCAGCTCAATGCCGCTCGCGGCCGGGCTGCATAGGAACTCGGACGAACTCCGTCAGAAACCTTGATTTCCTGTTTGAGGAGAAGAACCATGACAACCACCGTCAATACGGCCACCAACCGGGCGCCGGACATGAAGCTCGAGGTCATCGTCATCCCTGTGTCGGACGTCGATCGCGCCAAGCGGTTCTACGGCGGGCTGGGCTGGAGGCTTGATGCGGATTTCGCCTCTGGCAGCGACTGGCGTGCGGTGCAGTTCACGCCGCCCGGCTCCGGCGCTTCGGTCATATTCGGCACGAACCTCACCGCGGCAGCGCCCGGCTCCGCCCAGGGTCTCTACCTCGTCGTCTCCGACATCGAGGCGGCCCGCGCGGAGCTGCTCAGCCGCGGCGTCGATGTCACCAAAACCTTTCACAGCGCCGACGACGCCTATACGGGCACCGATGAGCCGTATCTCTTCGGGCGCAGCCGGATCGCCGGGCCGGATCCGGAGCACCGCAGCTACCGCTCGCATGCGGCCTTCACCGATCCGGACGGCAATGGTTGGCTCCTGCAGGAGGTCACCACGCGCCTCCCGGGCCGCGTGGAGGCGGAGACCACCTTCGCCTCCGTGACCGACCTTGCGGCTGCGCTCCGCCGCGCGGCGGCGGCGCATGGCGAACACGAGGAGCGGACCGGCGTGCACGACGCTGACTGGCCCGACTGGTACGCCGGGTACATCGTCAGCGAGCAAGCCGGAAAGCCGCTGCCCCGCTGAGGCCGCGGTGGCAGCTCCGTCACCAGTGACGGTCCGCCGACGGCCGGCGGACCGGCCGCTGCCAGAAACCGGCCGTCGAGCAAATCCCATGAGCAACCGCATTCTCGTGTTCTACGGTTCCTATCGGTCCGATCGGGTGGGGATCCGCCTCGCCGAATTCGTGGTCGACCGGCTGAGGCGTCGCGGCGACGATGCCGAGTTGATCGACGCAAAGGCCATCAACCTTCCGATGCTCGACCGGATGTACAAGGAATATCCGAAGGGCGAAGCTCCGGCGGCTCTCGAGCAGCTGGCGGACAAGATCCGCAGCGCCGACGGCTTCATCTTCGTAACCGGCGAGTACAACTGGGGCGTCCAACCCGGACTCAAGAATCTTACCGACCATTTCCTTGAGGAGTGGTTCTGGCGGCCCGGCGCGATCGTGAGTTATTCGGCCGGCCGCCTGGCAGGCGCACGGGCCGCTACCGCGTGGCACGGCACGCTTTCCGAGATGGGCATGATTGTTGTCTCGAGCACGATCGCGGTCGGCCCCATCGGGCAAACCCTGTCGCTGGAAGGCGAGCCGACCGGCGAGAGCGGCCAGGCGCTGGAGCGTGCATTCCCACGCTTCGCCGACGATCTCGCCTGGTGGGCTGACGCAGCGAAGGCCCAGCGGCAGCGAAGGCAGCCGCCGTACTGACTACCGACACGTCGAGCCCGGCGACAAGGGCCGTCCGGGCGACCTTGAAGCAAAGGAGTCCGTCATGCGCCCCGACATCATCCCAGGAGCCGCCTTTCCCGACTATGAGTTAGCTGACCATACCGGCAAGCGTCGGAAGCTCTCTGACCTACAAGGGCAGCATCCCTTGGTCCTCGTGCTCAGCCGCGGCGGTTTCTGCCCAAAGGACCGCCGGCAACATGAAGGCCTGGTCCAACTCCACCGAGAGCTCGAGGTCAGCTATTGCCGGCTCGTCACCATCAGCACCGACAGCATCGTGGAGACCAACGAGTTCAGGACCGGTTTGGGGGCCCATTGGACCTTTCTATCCGACACACGGCGTGTGGTTCAAAAAGACCTCGACATCGCCGAGTACACCGACCCAGTCCACAACCCCATGATCCCACATACGCTGGTGCTTGAGCCCAATCTGATCATCCATAAAATTTACATGGGCTACTGGTACTTCGGGCGCCCGACGGTGGAGGAACTGCGCCAGGATTTGCGTGCCACCCTCAAGAAATGCCGGCCAGATTGGGACATCGGCACGCCCGACTTAAAGGCAGCGTGGCGGGATGGAAAAAAGGAGCTCTTTTACCCCTATGGCAAACGCTACGCGCAGACGATTGGCGAACAAGATTAGCTGCTAAATGAAAGCCAGACCATGCTGGACTTATCGCACATGATCGCTGTGTGCAGACGGTCCGGATATACATCATGGCTGCCGCTCGAGCGCCGCTCGCCAGCTGAGTTGGGTCGCAAGGCAACCCAAAGAGCCTCTGGTCCCACCCCGCTTCCATAGCCCCCTGATCAGCTGAGGCTTCGAGAAGTGGTGTCGGACATAAGGACACCTGCGGCTTGGGGGTTGTCGGCGGCGGTCTGCGCTGGGACGCGGCTGGCCAGCGTGCCGGCCACATACTCCGCATGCAGGGCAGTCAGCGTTTCAGAGTTTGCTGCAACTGATCCGAGCTTGCTTCAACTTGTTCACTGACTGTGTGGAAAAGCGGATCATTACGAAGTGCGTTGGAAAGGCGCAATCTTTCAGGCTGAGGCGCGCTTGTCAGGTCTCGCGTTAGACTCCGCTTGAGAATGGTTAGGGGTGAGCGACGCGGCGGAGCAGAAGCGCGCCGAGGCTGACGCGGATCATGGTTTCGCCGAGGTCGCAGCGGCGCTCGTAGTCGCGGATGAGGCGGCGCCAGCGCATCATCCAGCCGAAGGTTCACTCTACAATCCATCGCTTTGGTGGCCACGACGGATGAACCAACCCGGGTTTGTCGGCTGCCCCAACTGTTGGGAGGATGGGGCCATGACGAAGGAGACGTCGAACGCAGGAGATCTCCTGGCGCAGCAAGGCAGCCAGGAACTCGAGGGCGGAGAAGCCGCTGTCGGTCACCACAACCAGGCGTCGGCCTGGCATCCAGCGGCGGGCTTGCAGGACCAGTTGCCGTCCCC
>JAESFM010000194.1_pt1 | contig 17919 bp, 15 predicted proteins | sample 9266171 | NCBI WGS metagenome assembly JAESFM01 (sample SAMN14505069, study PRJNA617099) | algae metagenome | isolation source: Hassallia sp. WJT32-NPBG1 and co-occurring heterotrophs from well developed... | place: USA: Mojave Desert, Joshua Tree National Park, California | collected 2006-06-22
TTTCGCATAGATTTACCTATATATCACCTCTGTACTACCAGCGTAGTATATTTTCCTCTTTTTTAGGTAATCTTCTGCCGGGAAGGGAGTAATACCTGCCCCTTTCCTTATCCCGAACTCAGGTTAGTTAGTGCGATCGCACTATTGCAGCAAAATACTAACTTGCCCATTGCCCGCATTTTTTTAGCAGCTTTAGAATTAGAAGAAGCGACACCAGAAGACTTTCGTTTAGCATTAGAAACAGCAGCGCAAGCCGAGATACCTTTACTCAAACGATTTCAAAACATCTTCGACACAATTATTAGCCTTGCACCTTTGTTAGGTCTTTTAGGAACCGTCTTAGGATTAATTACCTCATTTGCCTCTCTGAATATCGGTGATGTGGGAGGTACTCAAACAGGGGATGTTACAAGTGGGATTAGCGAAGCTTTAGTGTCTACCGCATCAGGATTAGTAGTTGCTATCTTTACACTGCTATTTGCTAATACCTTTCGGGGGCTTTACCAGCGACAAATCGCCATGATTCAAGAGTATGGCGGACAGTTAGAATTGCTTTACCGTCGTCGCTATGAACGAGGAGAGAAGCCTTATGCACCTTTTAGATAAACCAGATTTACTATCCTAAATCAACGGGGCAATGGGAATTGGGCATTGGGCAATGGGAATTGGGCATTGGGCATTGGGCAATGGGCATTGGGCAATGGGGATTAAACAAGTTCAAGATCGCTCATGCGCGTTCTAATACGATTATTTCCATGCCCCATGCCTCATCTCGTAGTATTCTAAAATGGCAAATTCCTTTTTTGGCAAAAGATTTTGAGAGGATACGCCATGACTATTTGGGTAAACGAGCAAATTGATCCGTCTGGCATGATTCATGCTTGTATAGCCTGTTGTGATGAGTCTCAGGCAAAAGATTGTCATGAATCCTTTGAGAACAATTTGACTCAGACGCAAAAGGCAACTGGTTGGGTAGCGCAATTGCGAACTGTTAATTCTTGGGATGAAGTTCCTGTCAATGCTTTAAAACTGAATTAATTTACCAAGAAGGGGAAAAGGGGAAAGGGGAAAGGGGAAGGGGTAAGGGGTAAAGGAACAAGAAAGAACTTTTCTTTTCTCCGGTATAAAGCCCCTATTTTTAAATATGGAGAATATTAAAGAACGGCAGCTTATGCGTGTCCGATGACATGCATAAGCTGCCGAAGATTTTACCAGACACGTAGAAGCGTAAAAATCACCATCCATGCTCTTATTCCCCTATTTTTCAAGAGGGGGAAAGGGACTCATGTGAAAGGGAAAGGGACTCATGTAAAGAAGTAATTTTAAATATTTTTACTAATTTTAAATAACTCCGACCCTTTCCCCCTACCCCTTTACCCCTCTAATCCTCCACCGTTTCCCCTTTCCCCCTTCCCCCTTCCCCCTCTTTTTCATTTGCTCTTATCCCATTTTTCCTTGTTTTTTGATCCATTATCCTTTATGCCTGATATTTTCCCAGGTACGATTTTGATTTTGGGAATTAGAGACGCAAGCGATTGTTTGCGTCTCTAACTATATAACGTTGCATAAATCCGGAAATTGTCTGCGAATATAAGTAAGTAGTATCAGAACAAGTTAAGAAAGGATAAAAGTGCGATTAAAAATTCACATTTTTGTCACAATGAATTCAAATAAACATAACATATTATGGAAAATTGATGATTTTTATGAATGTTTAAGAGTTATCATCGAAATCAAGGATTTAAATACAAAACTTGCAAAAACCGAATAAATGTAGTGAACTACCCCAACGTTTACACTTCGGAGCAAGGCTGTCCCATTAATTTAGTTGGCAAACCGGGACAAGCAGTTGACATTTCGATTCATTCCCCCAGCCAGTATATCTGTGCCAACCGTGAACGGATATTACCAGATTGGAAAAACCAGCCGTCTTTTTGGGTGGTGATTGTCTTACAGCGATCGCGATATCAATTAGTAGAAAGTACGCCAACAATAGAGAAAGAAAAAGAACGCTTGCGGGAAAAATTTATGAGGTTTGGCTGTGACGTAGCTTTTAATTTGCGCGATCGCAGTTACATGACAGACATAATCGATCCCCGCACTGGCTATCCCTTACTTTCTCATCCTGGACAAATTCCCCACGACGACACAGCCGTTGTCAAAGCTTTACTTAACTACCCAGTGCTCAAAAATAAATGCCGTGTCTTAATTCATCCGAATTGGGGCATGGCAGTTTATCCAAGTATCTTAATATCCGAAGCTCCCCCAACGATCATCGAATCGGTAACTAAAAGTATAGCCCCCATGCATGGTTGGCAAGAGGTTGGTCAAGAGTCATTAGTTACTAGTTAATTGTTCATAGTTAGTGGTTACTGGTTAGTGGTTAGCTGTTAATTCTTGATTATTTTTGTCTCCCTCATCTCCCTCCTAAACCCCCACTTTTCCACACCGCATCAGCTATTTTTCGGTTTACGCACTTTCTGAGAACCAATTGGTCCTAGGATTTGGTTTAGGCTACGCAGCTGTTCAGCTGTACCCATGCAAATCAGCAAATCTCCAGGTAATAAAATAGTATCGCCAGTGGGACCGCCGATGAGAGTGCCATCGGTGCGACGAATTGCTAAAATTAACGCTCCAGTTTGCGATCGCAATCTTGCTTTCTGCAAAGTTTGACCGAGATACGGACAAATTGCCGGATCGAGCAAAACTTCTTCCATATATAGTTGTCGGTCTGCACCTGTGAGAATACCATCAACAAAATCCATTACCTGCGGTCTGAGGGCAGATGCTGCCATTCTTTTGCCCCCAGTAATATAAGGAGAAATCACCGCATCAGCACCCCCACGTTGTAATTTTTGTACAGCTTCTTCTGTACTTGCGCGGGCGATCGCTCGAATATTTGGATTGAGTGTTTTTGCTGAAAGCACCACGTATAAATTTTCTGCGTCTGAAGGCAGTGCTGCTACAATACAAATTGCCCGTTGAATCCCAACCTTATATAGAGTTTCATCCAAAGTTGCATCACCTTGGTATAATGTGAAACCTTCAGATTGCGCTTTTCGCACCGATTCAATCTCCGAATCAATAATTACAAAAGGTACGCCTTCTGCCCGAAACTCTTTGGCAATTTGACGACCAGTCCGACTAAATCCACAGAGGATGTAATGTTCTGACAAAGATTCCATTAGGCGTCGCTGTTGTCGTAATCGAATTCCTTCTTGAAAGTAACCTTGAATTAACGCTTCTGTAAATCTATTGACGATGAAACCGATAGTAATCACGCCCATTAAAATCAAGGCGATCGTAAACAAGCGTCCTCGGTTTCCCAAAGGATTTGTCTCACCATAGCCCACAGTAGCTAAGGTGATCACCGTCATATAAGCTGCATCTTCCCAACTCCACTGTTCTACTAACCTGTACCATAAAGTCCCAATGATGAAGACACCGCCGAGGGCAGCGGTTCCTGCCATCAACTCTGTTTGGATGCGACGATATTTTTGCTCAAGCGTTGAATACACAGTTTTTCATAATTTGGGGCATGGGGAAGGGGGAGGAGGGGAGCAGGGGAGAGGGGGAGAGGGGGAGAGGGGGAAAGAAGAATTATTCTCCTTGCCCCGTTGTCTCCTAGTCTCCTAGTCTCCTAGTCTCCCCAGTCCCTTTGTCGCCATTCACTAACACAGGACAGTAAATAATAAGAAATTTTGAAGATTTTCTATCACACTAGTAAATAACTATAGGATGAAAAACTTTCACTTCTAGGCGATAGTAAGTATGCAGACTTTAAAACAAGCGACAATACCTCCACAGTCAGATTCTGTACAATCTACTCCGTTTGATGCAGATAGCTTTGATCAAGTTGTCATGTCCACTTATGCGCGATTTCCCTTAGCCCTAGAAAAAGGCGCAGGATGCCGCGTTTGGGATACACAAGGACGGGAATATCTAGATTTTGTCGCCGGAATTGCCACTTGCACTTTAGGACACGCCCACCCAGCATTAGTAGAAGCGGTGACAAACCAAATTCAAAAGCTGCACCACGTTTCTAATTTGTACTACATCCCCGAACAAGCGGAATTAGCAAAATGGATAGTTGAACATTCATGTAGCGATCGCGTGTTTTTCTGCAATTCCGGCGCGGAAGCGAATGAAGCTGCAATTAAACTTGCGCGAAAATACGCACACACAGTATTACAAATTGACAAACCAATAATACTCACAGCTCATGCCAGTTTCCACGGACGGACTTTGGCGACAATTACCGCTACCGGACAGCCGAAGTATCAAAAACACTTTGATCCATTAGTGCCGGGATTCCACTATGTACCTTACAACGATATTACCGCAGTAGAAGCCGCAATTAGCGAACTTGATGAAGGTGATTATCGCGTAGCGGCGATTTTAATCGAGCCATTGCAAGGAGAAGGCGGAGTGCGTCCGGGTGACGTTGCTTACTTCCAAAAATTGCGGAAAATATGCGATGAAACTGGCATTTTATTGATTTTCGATGAAGTGCAGGTAGGGATGGGACGCAGCGGTAAATTATGGGGTTATGAATATCTTGGCGTTGAGCCGGATATTTTCACCAGTGCTAAAGGCTTAGGTGGCGGTATCCCCATCGGCGCAATGATGAGCAAGTCATTCTGCGATGTTTTCCAACCTGGAGAACATGCTAGCACCTTTGGTGGCAATCCCTTTGCCTGTGGAGTAGCGCTCTCCGTGTGTCAGACATTGAAACAAGAGAATATTTTACAGAATGTGCAGGATCGGGGCGAACAATTGCGAGATGGATTGAGAGCGATCGCTCTTAAATATCCCCATATAATTACCGAAGTACGCGGCTGGGGTTTAATCAACGGGATGGAGTTACAAGCAGACATTCAGCTAACCGCTGGTGATATCGTCAAAGCCGCAATGGACGAAGGCTTATTACTCGTACCAGCAGGACCGAAAGTTCTCCGCTTTGTACCACCGTTGATTGTGACAGAAAAAGAAGTAGAAACAGCGTTGCAAGCTCTTGATAAGGCGATCGCCACTGTAACTGCATAGGGCATTGGGCATAGGGCATAGGGCATAGGGCATCGGGCATCGGGAGATCGGGAGATGAGGAAGCAAATTCTCCCTTGTCCCCTTGTCCCCTTGTCCCCCTGTCCCCCTGTCCCCTTGTCCCCAGTCCCTAATCCCCAGTCGCCAACTTATTCGCAGTCCGCAAAATCTGCCCTGCTAAAACAGCTGCGCCAAAGCCATTATCAATATTCACTACTCCGACTCCGGCTGCACAGGAATTGAGCATTGTCAAGAGGGGCGCTAACCCACCAAAACTTGCACCGTAACCGATGCTAGTGGGAACGGCAATTACCGGACAATCTGCCAAACCCGCAACTACACTGGGTAAAGCGCCTTCCATCCCCGCAACGACAATTAACACCGAAGCGGAATCGATGACATGGCGGTTATTCAACAAGCGGTGAATACCAGCGACACCCACATCCCAAAGGCGTTCTACGCGGAAACCAGAAAGTTCAGCAGTGACAGCAGCTTCTTCAGCTACAGGTAAATCAGCAGTACCAGCCGAAAGAATGCCAATATTACCAGAATACTGAGGTTCGATATTTGGGGGAGTTATGGCACAAATTCGCGCCGACTCGTAATATCGCAAACCTTGAACCTCGGTTGCGAGTGTAGCGTAAACTTCTGGTTCAATTCGCGTAGCCATCACCACCGGGTTACGCAGACGCATCACTTCCATAATTTGAGCAATTTGAGCCGTAGTTTTGCCAAGTCCCCAAATCACCTCTGGAAAACCGGTTCTCAATTGGCGATGGTGGTCGATTTTGGCAAATTCACCGACAGGCTCATAAGCTAAATTTTTCAGTTTGTCTAACGCCACATCAGGGGTGACGTTACCATTAGCGACTGCTTGTAAAAGCGATCGCAAATCTTTTTCATCAGTCATTGTTAATTGGGCATAGGGGATAGGGCATAGGGCATAGGGCATAGGGCATAGGGCATTGGTAATAATTCTTTTTCTAATCCCTAGTCCCTAGTCCCTAGTCCCCATCCCCTAATCTGTTACTTTCAATTCGTAGAGGTTCCAGAAGGGACCACCAAGAGCAGTGTACTTCACACCGGTAAAGCGATCGCGCACAGCTTGCAAATTCAACCTTTCCACCAAATGAATAAACGGCAACTGTTCGGAAGCGATGCGCTGATATTCGTAATAATATTGCTTGCGCTTGTTTTCATCAACTTCCTGCGCTCCTTTAATATAAAGCAGATCAATTTGCTTTTCCCAGTCAGCAGCTTCCCACCCAGTTATCTTTGAGTCTCCCGGTTGTGGAGCTTGATTAAATGCGTGGGATGCTCCATTAAGCCTCCAGATATTGCTGGCACCATGAGGTTCAATTCCACCTCCAGCAAAACCCCCAAGGTAACAATCCCAATTTTGGGCGACTTTCAGTTTATCCAAATAAGCGTTGAAACTGAGAATTTGTAAATCAACTCTAATCCCTAGTTTAGCCAAATCGCGTCTGATTTGCGCTGCCATATCTCCTCTAACTCTTCTTTCGGCATTCGTTAGCAAAGTGAATCGTACTTGATTTCCGTCAGCATCTACTAATTGATTTGCAGAGTTATATTTGAAGCCTGCTTGTAAAAGTAATTTCTTTGCCTTTTCTGGATCGTGATTGTAAACCTTTAAGCCTTTTTCTGGTGGCAAAAAGAAAGGACTTTTGACATAAACAAAGGAATTTTGCAGTTCACCCAATCCCCGAAAAGCATTTGTTTTCATCGTTTCGCGGTCAAGGGCATAAGCTATAGCCTGCCGAAATTCTTTTTTATTAAACCAGCGAGACTTAATTGGATCTACAAAAGGCTGACCCTTAGAATTTTTAGCTTTACTCAGGTTGAAAGAAATAAAAGTCGTACCTGTATCTGGTCCACCGTTATATATTTTAAAGTTCGCCCGCTTTTCCTCTCGCTTCAGTAAACTAAACCCTTCCGGAGCAACTTCCAAATCATCCAATTGTCCAGAGCGAAAACTAATCAACTGGTTCTCAGTATTTTCAATAATTTGGTAAACAATTCGCTCAATATAAGGTTGAGGTTTACCTTGAGCATCTTTACGCCAATAGTATGGATTGCGCCGGAATATCACTCGCTGACTGGGAATATAGCTTTCCATCACATAGGGACCGTTGCCAACAATTTGTTTAAGATCCGTGTCTGTCCTCCACATTGATAAAAACTGAAGCCTACCATCAGGTCCCTTCGTTTGGGTAGATTTTTGCAGGATATGAGCCGGCAAAATTTCTATTCCACCTACTAATCTCAAAAAAGGAGCAAATGGTTCGGGCACAGTGAATTCTACTCGACGTTCATCAACTTTTTTTACTGTTGGTAATTTACCGGTTTCACCAATTTTTAGAGCATCTTTGCTAGGTGCAGGTATTTTTGGATTTAGGTAAATATCTTTGTAGGTAAAGACAACATCATCAGCCGTCATTGGTTTACCATCTGACCATTTAAGTCCTGGTCGCAGGGTAATTACAATTCGCTGCCCATTATTAGTGACTTCCCAAGACTCAGCTAAAGCAGGTTCTAGCTTAGTCGTGAACGGGTTTGTTGTCATCAACGAGTCATAAATAAAACCAAAAACACTATATGCCGACTCATTTAACGCTGGGTTAAAAGTTTGAGGCTCACCCAAAGCAGCGATGACGAGTTGCGGCACCTGAGCAGCAGCGGTTCTGAAATTAGCCGGGTTGCAAGCGGTAACTGTAAGTGCTGCAATCATCAGAATTACAAGTAACCAAGAACGCCTGATTGTGGGAAAGATGCTAGCAAATTTCATAATTTTAATATTCAAGTCTTTTGCTAAAGTGATTAAGATTGTAGCCAACCCAGGAAGTTTTGAGTTTTTTTGAGATCCTGAAGACCACTATCTCGTAAAATCTCTACAACTTGATATTTGGAATTGCTACTTAAAAATACTTTTGTTTTATCATCCTTTAGCAATGCCCATCCAAAAATTACTTTCAATGTAAAGTATCACTGGCGATTGCTAATAAGCTTGACTAGTTCGGTCTGATAATACTTGTAATCAACCGATATTTGTTTATTTCTTATAAGGTTTATTTGCTGCTATCAATCATTAATTTCCATCTTAACCACTGTTAAAATAGCGCCACTAAGCCAGCAAATAAAATTTACTCACTCAGCAAAGAGCAAAACAACAGCATAAGCACAAATACCTTCTTCGCGTCCCACGGGACCTAATTTTTCGTTAGTCGTGGCTTTGATACCAACTTGATTTGGTTGTAATTGTAAAACACCCGCTAATTTGTCGCGCATATTACCAATATGCGGTTTTAATTTTGGACGTTCTGCGACTACTACCGAATCAATATTGCCAATTTGCCAACCGCGATCGCGTATCAGTTTATCTACTTGAGCTAATAACATTAAACTATCAGCCCCCGCCCATTGAGCATCGCTAGGGGGAAAATAATGTCCAATATCCCCCAAAGACAAAGCACCCAGCATCGCGTCCATAATCGCGTGCGTTAGGACATCAGCATCACTATGTCCTAACAAACCAACTTCGTGAGGAATCTTAACACCTCCCAAAATCAAAGAGCGATCGCTCACCAGTCGGTGAATATCATAACCGTTACCAATGCGAATATTAGTCATTTGTTAGTTGTTAGTTGATGGGCATTGGGCATTGGGCATTGGCCATTGGGCATTGGAAAACAGGAGGGGACTCATGTTAAAGAGAAAAGGGAAAAGGCTAAGAAAGAAGAAATATTTTCCCTTTCCCCCTCCCTGCTCCCCATCTCCCTTATTTCCCTATCGCTTCTACTCCCCCGGCTCATTGAGCAAATCGGGACGGCGTAAGCGTGTTCTTGCAACTTGTTGTTGATAACGCCACTTGGCGATCGCTGCATGATTCCCGCTAAGTAATACATCAGGCACTTTCCAGCCGCGAAAATTTGCCGGACGGGTATACTGGGGATAGTCTAATAATCCCTCCTCAAAACTTTCTGATTGTAAAGACTCCGCTTTGCCCACGGTTCCGGGAAGCAGTCGCATCACCCCATTAATCAAAGCCATTGCCGGAATTTCCCCACCCGTTAATACAAAATCACCCAGAGATACTTCGCGGGTAACTAAATGCAGCACTCGCTCATCTACTCCTTCATAATGTCCACAGATGACAATTAACTGGTCATAATTTGTCGCCAGTTCTCGTAACAGCGGTTGATTTATCGTTTGACCTTGAGGACTCATCAAAATAACCTCTCTGCGAGGTAAAATCGGCAGCGACTCCACAGCCTTAAAAATGGGTTCTGGCTTCATCAGCATTCCCACTCCACCACCATATGGTTCATCATCCACCTTCCGGTGCTTGTCAGTGGTAAAGTCTCGTGGATTAACCAAATTAATTTCGGCAATTTTTTTGGCTAAAGCTTTACCCAAAAGCCCAGAACTGAGAACAGAGATAAACGAGTCAGGAAATAGCGTAACTATATCAAAGCGCACAGTAATTCGTATTCAACGACACTAATCTTAAATTGGCATGTCTGAAAAAAGAGGGGGAAAGGGGAATTTTAAGAGGAAAAAGGTTAAAGGGGAAAGGGGAAAGGAATAAAAAAACTTTTATCTTTGTTGTTCGCTTTCCCCCCTTTATGCCCCTTGCCCCTTGCAACAGTGCAAGAGTCCCCCTCTTCGTATGATGTCGCGTACAAGACTTATGGGGTTTCATCAATAGTATCTAAAAGTACCAGACAAGATTGGATTTTCTGCGGCAGCAAAAGTTTTTCTAATTACTTAATTTATGTTTAAATATTGTGACAACTACATTTAAATTAATAATCGAAGCAAGTTAACAACTTCCACCTGATGCATCAAGCCAGCCTCAGAAAAAAGCGTGCCAATACCTGCTTTCCCCAAGCAGTATTATGCCAGTCTGGAAAATTAGGACAGGTGAAAAACACTCTTCTTTGTGCTGAGGAACGGCAAAAGACACTACCGCTCGTTGGGGTATGACAGTCTCAAGGAAGCAAAAATTTCTCCCTACCTTCAGATTTGTCTACACATCAAGCAACAGAGCGGAGTTTCTGCAAAAGCCGCAACTCAACGCCTGTTCAAGTGTCCTCCTTTGAAGCGAAGCGGGAACATTATCAGAAAAAATGAACCTTGTTTTATTCACCCGAAGTTGTTGACAGGAGAAACACAATGCCGCAATTAAAAGCTAAATCGCTGGAAATGAGGACACCTCAAGCAACTAAGACCGCCGTTCTAGTTATCGGAGGCGCAGAAGACAAAGTTCACGGACGTGAGATCCTAAGAACTTTTTTTGGACGTGCCGGTGCTAGCAATGGCTATATTACAATAATTCCATCAGCCTCCCGCGAACCTGCCATCATTGGTGGTCGGTATACCCGGATTTTTGAAGAAATGGGTGCTAAAAAGGTTGAGATATTAGACATTCGGGAACGGGAACAGTGTGAAAGCGCCGAAACAAAAGCATCCTTAGAAGCCTGTAGCGGGGTGTTTTTAACAGGAGGGGATCAATTGCGCCTTTGTGGTGTGTTGGCGGATACGCCAGCGATGGAAATTATCAGGCAACGAGTGAGAGCAGGGCAGCTTACCTTAGCAGGCACTTCGGCAGGGGCAGCAGTGATGGGGCATCATATGATTGCTGGCGGTGGCAGTGGTGAAACACCAAAACGTTCTCTAGTTGATATGGCAACAGGTTTAGGATTTATTCCAGAAGTTATTGTCGATCAACACTTTCACAATCGCAATCGGATGGGAAGGTTAATTAGCGCGATCGCCGCACATCCCGATCGCCTAGGCATTGGTATCGATGAAGACACTTGTGCCATGTTTGAAAGGGATGGTTGGCTACAAGCTATGGGCAAAGGCAGTGTAACAATTGTCGATCCCACAGAAGTGACACACACCAACGAACCCCATGTCGGAGCCTCAGAACCGCTAACGGTGCATAATTTGCGACTGCATATCCTCAGTCATGGCGATCGCTTTCACCTATACCAACGCACGGTTCTACCCGCTGTACACCGTATTTCCAGCTGACGGAATAGAGTATCTGAGGTTACACTGTGTTGACCGCTAATTTCTCGCTAGCTGGAGAAAAGTAAGGATAATACCATGTAAAAATAAAAAACTGTTTGCAATGAACAGTTTAGCGGTCAATTCGAGTATGAAACTAGTAGAAAACTAGAATTTAGGTTCCGAATCTCCATCTACCTATTCCCATGAGAATCCTCAAGATCCAGACATTACGCGGCCCCAATTACTGGAGCATTCGACGCCACAAGCTCATAGTCATGCGCCTCGACTTGGAAAATCTCGCCGAGACGCCCTCGAATGAAATTCCTGGCTTCTATGAAGGATTAGTTGAGGCACTGCCAAGTTTGGAGGGTCATTATTGCTCGCCTGGCTGTCGTGGTGGCTTTTTGTTACGGGTTCGCGAAGGCACCATGATGGGTCATATCGTCGAACACGTAGCCTTAGAACTCCAGGAATTATCCGGAATGCAGGTAGGCTTTGGTCGGACTCGCGAAACCGCCACACCTGGGGTTTACCAGGTAGTAATCGAATACCTGAATGAAGAAGCCGGACGCTATGCAGCACGCGCAGCAGTGCGGTTGTGCCAAAGCATAGTTGATCGAGGTCGCTATCCTAAAGCCGAATTAGAGCAAGACTTACAAGACTTAAAAGAATTGTGGCGTGATGCTTCCTTAGGACCCTCAACAGAAGCAATTGTCAAAGAAGCCGAAAAAAGAGGCATTCCCTGGATGTCTTTGCCGGCACGCTTTTTGATTCAGCTAGGTTACGGGGCTAACCAAAAGCGGATGCAAGCCACAATGACCGATAATACGAGCGTTCTGGGCGTAGAACTCGCTGGCGACAAAGAAGCCACCAAACGCATCTTAGCTGCATCGGGAGTGCCAGTTCCCAGAGGCACGGTAATTAACTTCTTAGATGATTTAGAAGAAGCTATTGAACACGTTGGCGGCTTTCCCATCGTCATCAAGCCCGTAGATGGCAATCATGGACGCGGCATCACCATTGATATCCGCACCAGAGAAGAAGCAGAAGCCGCTTACGATGCCGCCAGACAAGTTTCTCGCGCAATCATTGTTGAGCGCTATTACGTCGGACGCGACCATAGAGTACTGGTGATAGATGGCAAAGTAGTAGCAGTAGCTGAACGCGTGCCAGCTCATGTAGTCGGTAATGGCAGATCCACCATAGCCGACTTGATTGAGGAAACCAATCAAGACCCAAATCGCGGTGAAGGACATGATAATGTCCTGACAAAAATTGAGCTAGACCGCACCAGTTATCAGCTACTAGAAAGGCAAGGCTACACTCTCAATAGCGTGCCAAATAAAGGTGTGATGTGTTATCTCCGGGCAACTGCTAACCTAAGTACAGGTGGTATTGCAGTAGACCGCACCGACGAAATCCACCCAGAAACCGTTTGGCTAGCACAACGGGTAGTCAAAATTATCGGTTTGGATATCGCCGGACTTGATGTTGTCACCACCGATATTAGCCGTCCTTTGCGCGAAGTCGATGGCGTGATTGTTGAAGTTAACGCTGCCCCAGGTTTCCGGATGCACGTTGCCCCCAGCGTTGGCATCCCCCGCAACGTCGCCGGCGCTGTGATGGATATGCTGTTCCCCAACGACCAATCCAGCAGCATTCCGATTCTCACTGTAACGGGTACGAACGGCAAAACCACTACCACTCGCCTGCTAGCACACATTTGCAAGCAAACAGGCAAAGTTGTAGGTTATACGACTACAGACGGAACTTATATCGGTGATTACTTAGTTGAGACGGGAGACAATACTGGTCCCCAAAGCGCTCAGTTAATTTTGCAAGACGCAACTGTAGAAGTAGCAGTGCTGGAAACGGCTCGCGGCGGTCTTCTCCGCTCAGGGCTGGGTTTTGAAGCCGCAAATGTGGGTGTGGTATTGAATGTTGCCGCCGATCATTTAGGCATAGGCGACATTGATACTATCGATCAATTGGCTAATCTCAAGAGTGTGGTAGCCGAATCTGTGTATCCTGATGGCTATGCAGTGCTCAACGCCGATGATGTGCGCGTCGCTGCGATGGCAGAAAAAACCAAAGCGAATATTGCTTACTTCACCATGAACCCGGATTCGGATCTGGTGCGAAAGCACATCCAAAAGGGTGGAGTCGCAGCAGTGTATGAAAATGGCTATTTGTCAATAGTCAAAGGCGATTGGACGCACCGTATAGAAAGGGCAGAAAATATACCTCTGACAATGGGTGGACGTGCGCCGTTTATGATTGCTAATGCTTTAGCAGCTTCTCTGGCGGCGTTTGTGCAAAATGTGACAATTGAACAGATTCGTGCTGGCTTGAAAACGTTCCGTGCTTCGGTCAGTCAAACGCCAGGACGAATGAATTTGTTTAATTTGGGGAATCACCACGCTTTGGTAGATTATGCTCATAACGCGGCTAGTTATGAAGCTGTAGGTTCATTTGTCCGCAACTGGAATACAGGACAGCGAATTGGTGTAGTTGGTGGACCAGGCGATCGCCGTGACGAAGACTTTGTTACTTTAGGTAAACTGGCAGCAGATATTTTCGATTACATCATCGTCAAAGAAGATGATGACACGCGGGGACGCGCACGAGGTTCAGCTTCAAGCCTAATTACCCAAGGCATCACCCAAGTCAAGCCTAATTGCCGCTATGAAGTCGTTATGGACGAAACGCAAGCAATTAACAAAGCTTTAGATATGGCTCCTGATAACAGTCTGGTGGTGATTTTACCAGAAAGTGTCAGTCGCGCTATTAAGTTAATTAAACTGCGCGGTCTAGTTAAAGAGGAGTTGCATCAACCAAATACTACAACTAATCCTGTAGATTCCCAAATTGGGGTGACTTCTTCTGTGTTAAATAAGCTGTTATGAGTGGGGTTTCCCACTTTATCCTTGATACTTCTGACTTCATCCTTTACTTGACATCTTCTTTTTCTTCCGGACTGGTTTCGTGACTGGGATTTTTCATTTCCTCTTTAAACCCCCTGAGGGTTTTGCCCAGTGCGCTTCCTAGTTCGGGAATTTTTTTTGGTCCAAAAATTAAAATAGCAACTATAGCTATTACACCCACTTCCGGCCATCCCAGTCCAAACATAGGCATCTCCTGTCAACTCTTCTTTACTAACTATAGACAGTAGTGAGCGTTTTAACGCTTCATGAAAGGACTTCAGTCCTTACTACGAATCTCGCGTAATCGGTATATTTAACCAATCACTCAATTCATGTGCTAGCCATTCGAGTTCAACTTCAGATTTGACAATACCATTATTAATACCTATTTCATACTTCTGGACTCCTGCCCAAATCTCTAATTGCGCCGGTACTTGAAAGCGGTTTCCTTCAAAATCTTTAGTAAAGTGGTTGCAAGTGTAAACCAATTTAGTAATATCTTGTGTTGGCGATGGACGCTGATAAAATTTAAATCCAAATATCTTTGTTGTGAAGGCAATTTGCTTTTTTGTCAAGCGCAATCCGGTACTTTTGAATAAAGGAAATAGTAGCAAAGACGCTAGATGAAAGCCAGCACCCCAAAAAGGAAGGGAGAATAAACCGAAGATAACATTGACCGGAAAAGGAGCGGCAAGAGCGGCAGTTGTCCAAAAAAAGATAAATGAATTCCAGGCGATTGCAAACAAACCCGTGAACACCATCGATGATTGAAAACCAGCCGGCGGAATCAAAATTAAGAGCGAATCTCTATCCTTGGTAAGTTGTATTTTGCTACCAGCTGGTTTAGGCAAAGCTAAAGTAGTGATTCTGGGTTGTGAATCATTTAAAGCTGCAAGTGCTTCAACAGCAGAACTCAAACGCTTTTCTAAACTCGGTTCAGTTATCCACCGCAACCAATCAGTAAAAGCGGGACTGAGATTAGTAAGATGCTCAAAAGAAATGCGAAAATCCTTTTGGGGTAAATCTGCTGGGTGCAAACCCGTGACCAAGTAAATTAACGTCGCACCTAAACTATAAAGGTCAGAGGCGCTTGTTGTGCGATCGCCAAATTGTTCTGGTGGCATATAACCATATGTTCCTACCACAGTGCGAGTTCCGCCTTCTCTTGCCGCGACGGTCTGGACTGAGCCAAAATCTACAAGGTATACTTGACCGACACTATTACCAGTGCGTTGGCGTAGCCCGCCGTAGGCATCGCCCAATAAAATATTGCTAGGCTTAATATCGCGGTGAATTACAGACGGATGCAACCCATGTAAGTAAATGAGAATGGATAAAAGTTCTTTAGCTACTTCTTTTACTTCTGCTTCCGTAAAACTACGCCCACTGTTTAAGTATTGCTCTAAAGTTTGTGCCGGGATATAAGACTGTACTAAAGCAAATCCTTTAATAAAAGGTGAATTTACCTCAAAATAATCTAAATAGCGCGGAATTTGGGGATGATACAAAGATTTTAAAGTTTCGGCTTCTCGTTCAAACAGCTTGAGATCGTCCCATTCAAAATCACTGTTGAAAGAAAGTAACTTTATTACAACTAATTCCTCAGTTTTCAAATCACGAGCTAAGAGCGATCGCCGTCCTGCCTTTTTTCCCAACTGCTGCTGAATTTCGTAGCGTTCGCCTAATATTTGACCGTTCATGACAAAAAAGAAGGGTAAAGGGCAAAGGGCAAAGGGCAATCATGGTCTGGGTGAAAGGGAAAAGGGGAAGGGGGAAAGGAAAAAACTCTTCTTCCTTTACCCTTTACCCTTTACCCTTTTCCCCTCTTAAAAAAGCCCATTCCCCATTCCCATTCCCCTTTTAGTTTAATTGTAGAACCCTATGCCCTCACAACTTTGGCCCTACATTACTCCTGGTATTCCCGATGAGTTGTTTGAAAGCTTACCCGGAATTCCTCTTTCACAGCGCGAAATTCGCCTGCTGTTGATAGCTCAACTGCGTCTGTTACCTAATTCCGTGTTGTGGGATATTGGCGCGGGAACAGGTACAATTCCGGTAGAAGTGGGGTTGTTGTGTCCTGAGGGGCAGATTATCGCAGTGGAAAGAGATGAAGAAGTAGCCAACTTGATTCGGCGCAACTGCGATCGCTTTGAAGTGAAGAATGTTGAAGTCATTGAAGGTAGTGCCCCAGAGTGTTTGCATAATCTGAAAGAAAAACCCGATCGCGTTTGCATTGAGTCCGGACGTTCCATCCAGGAAATTTTGCCAGCAGTCTGGCATTATTTACCATCATCCGGTCGAGTTGTCGCCACAGCTGCTAGTCTAGAAACTCTGTATGCTATTTCTCAAAGCTTTTCTCAACTGCAAGCTCGGAATGTTGAAGTTGTACAGTCGGCAATTAATCGCTTAGAAACACGCGGCTATTCGCAAACCTTTGCAGCTGTCGATCCCATTTTTATCCTCAGTGGTGAGAAACTAGACTAAATCTGAAGGATGAACGCTGTTCGCGCAGCGTCTCCAAAGGAGAAGGATAAAGGATAAATAACAACTCAAACTTCAAACTTCATCCTTTTTACTCCACACTTATATCTATGCCCTGGTCTCGAATTATTAGTGGAATTGTGGCGATCGCCCTTGCTTTAAGTGCGACCCTTTTAGGGGGTTGGTACTTTACTTTTATGTTTGCGGCGATTATCTTTTTGGGTCAACAGGAATATTTTGAATTAGTGCGAAGCAAAGGTATCGCTCCTGCCGCTAAAACTACTCTTGTTGTCAGCCAAGCCTTGTTAGTGATTTGTACTCTTAATGGCTCTTTAGCTGATGCTGTCACGCCATTGGCTGGCACATTTATTTGTTTTTACTTATTGTTTCAGCCGAAGATGGCAACGATCGCCGATATTTCCGCTTCGATTATGGGGTTATTTTACACCGGTTATTTGCCGAGCTACTGGGTAAGGTTACGCGGAATTGATAGTGAAGGTATCAACAATCTACCTTTAGGTGGGTACTTACCCCCAGATTGGCTAGATATTATTCAAAAAGGAAATTTTGCTTTTCTACCACAAGGTTTGACAGCAACAGCGCTGACCTTCCTCTGCATTTGGTCAGCTGACATCGGCGCTTACACTTTCGGCAAATTCTTCGGTAAAACTCCTCTGTCTGATATCAGCCCGAAAAAAACCGTTGAAGGAGCACTATTTGGCATTAGCGCCAGCGTTCTCACAGCCGTGGCAGGAGCTTATTTTCTTAACTGGTCAAAACCTCCTTTGACTGGTATGGCGCTGGGTTTGCTGATTGGGATCGCTAGTCTTTTGGGCGACCTCACCGAATCCATGCTCAAACGCGATGCTGGGGTAAAAGATTCAGGGCAATTAATCCCAGGTCACGGCGGGATCTTAGATCGTACTGATAGTTATATTTTTACCGCTCCTTTAGTTTACTACTTCGTCACACTCGTATTACCACTGCTAGGGACTAGAGGCTAGGGGCAATTGAACAGGGGGAAAGGGAAAAGGGACTCATGGGAAAGGGGAAAGGGGATTAGAAGAGGGGGAAAGGGGAGGCAGTGCGGTGAGGCAGTACGGTCTTCTCCCAAAGGGAGAGGCGCTTCTCCAAGGGGTCTCCCCAAGTAGAGTAACTGCCTATCTTCGTAGCGATCTTCTCCCAACTCCCAAGGGGAGACGCTACGCGAACGACGCAGGAGCGTCACCCGTAAGGGTCTTCTCCGGAAGGGAGAGGCGCTTCTCCAAGGGGTTTCCACTCATTGGAGCATCTGCCTATGATTGGGGATTGACATTCTCCCACAGCTAATCAGGAGTACCTGATGTAGCGGGGGATTCCAAAGATTGCTCTTTGAGTTTCCTCTTTCTGTGAGTTGACTTGCTTAAAGGAGTTTCCCCACTCAAGTATTGGTCAA
>JAESFM010000195.1_pt1 | contig 17906 bp, 18 predicted proteins | sample 9266171 | NCBI WGS metagenome assembly JAESFM01 (sample SAMN14505069, study PRJNA617099) | algae metagenome | isolation source: Hassallia sp. WJT32-NPBG1 and co-occurring heterotrophs from well developed... | place: USA: Mojave Desert, Joshua Tree National Park, California | collected 2006-06-22
AGGGCTGGTGTGTCGGCTGGCATCGGCACGCTGTGGCGGTTCTTCGACCGGCGCGGGATGACGCGTAAAAAAAGACAGCCCACGCCGCGGAGCAGGACCGCCCGGACGTCCTGAGGCGGCGCTGGGCTTGGTTCGAGGCCCAGCCGGACCTCGACCCGGACCGGCTGGTGTTCATTGATGAAACCTGGGCCTCGACCAACATGGCCCGCACCCATGGCCGGGCACCCCGGGGCGAGCGGCTGCGGGCCGCCATCCCACACGGCCACTGGCTGACCACGACCTTCGTCGCCGGCTTGCGCAACACCGGCATGGTCGCGCCCATGGTGCTCGACGGGCCGATTAACGGCTCGCTCTTCCTGGACTATGTGGAGCAGGTGCTGGTGCCCGAGCTCCGCCCTGGCGACATCGTCGTGATGGACAACCTCAGCAGCCACAAGGGCGCAGGCGTCGGGGCTGCCATCGAGGCCGCAGGCGCAAGCCTGCTCTACCTCCCACCCTACAGCCCCGACTTCAACCCAATCGAGCAGGCCTTCGCCAAGCTGAAGGCTGCCCTCCGCGCAGCGGCCGAACGCAGCCTCGACGGCCTGTGGACTGCCATCGGCCGCATCATCGAAACCTTCACGCCAACCGAGTGCGCCAACTACTTCGCCAACGCAGGCTATGATGCAGACTGATGGGAAAACGCTCTAGAAGCACCACGAGCGGCCTTTTCCCTTGACTGGACGGGTGTCGGGCCGGTGCTGTGACAGCAACAATATCAAAGGGAGGATACAACGTCATGCCGCGAAGCATGCCCGCCATCCCGCGCCGCGTCCTGCTGGGCACTACGCTGGCCGCGCCCTGGCCCATCCAGGCACAGGAGGCATTCCCCAATCGCCCGGTGCGGCTGGTTCTGCCCTTTGGCCCCGGCGGCGTCTCCGACACGCTGGCGCGGCTGATCGCGGAGCAGGCGCGGCAGTTGCTTGGCCAAAACGTGGTGATCGACCCGAAACCTGGCTCGAATGGCGTCATAGCGACCGAGCACGTCGCCCGCTCGGCAAAGGATGGCTACACGGTGGGCTACATGGCCTATGGCTCCATGGTTACCGGCCCGGCTCTGGGCCAGCCGTTGAATTACCGGATCGAGGAGTTTCAGCTGCTGACGGCGATTTTTCGGGCCGCACAGGTGCTGGCTGTGGCTAAATCCGTCCCGGCGCACAGCGTGGCGGAGTTAGTCTCGCTGTCGAAAGAGCGACCTGTCGCCTATGGTACGGTCGGGCGTGGCGGGCCCGGCCACATCTTGATGGAGATGTTGGCGGGCGAGACAGGCGGCCGCTTCGAAAACGCAGTTTACCGCACCGAAGCGACAGTGGTGCAAGACATGATTGGTGGCGCCATCCCCGGCTTCATGGGAAGCCTGATGCCGGCGCTGGCTCAGCACCAGGCCGGCGAGATCCGCATTCTGGCAATCACCACGCCCCAGCGCATTGGGGCGCTTCCCGACGTGCCAAGCTTCGCCGAACTCGGACTGCCCGCCCTGACTTTCCTGTACTGTCATGGCTTGGCGGTGCCAGCCGGCACGCCGCGACCAGTGGTGGAGCGGCTGCACGGCGCCTTCGGCGCTGCGATCTTGAGCGAGGCGGTGCGATCGCGCATGACACCCGACATGGCACCCGACGTGACGACCCCGGAGGAGTTCACGGCAAACATTCGGCGGGAGACGGCGGCGCTGTCGAAGGTGATCCGCGAGCGCGGGATCACTGTCGGGTAGGCCGTGTCAGATATCGATAACGATGTAGTTCTCCTCGATGCTCACCGCGACCGTTTCCGCTACATAAGGCCTCTGCACCAGGCTTGCGCCTGGCGCGACTTCGACCGGGTAGTGCCTAATCTTGATCCGCGACGGGTCGCACCAGGACTGGCCGGTGCGGATGTCGAATTCCCAGCCATGCCAGGGACAACGGATAATCTCGCCGGCACGGGAAACCTGAAATTCGCCGGGCCGGTCGGAGGTGAGGAGGCCGGTGATCTCGCCATCGCAGAGGCCGGCGCCCTGATGCGGGCACTGATTAATCAGCGCGAAGAACTCGCCGCTCAGGTTGAAGACGACGATCGGCCGCCCCTTCACGTTCACCAGTTTGCGGCTGCCGGGCGGCAGGTCGGTAACCGCGGCGACGATATGCTTGCTCATTCGGCGGTATTTCCCGTCCCTGGCCCGTCCACGGCGTTTCGCCGGACGCTAACATCCGCGCTCGGCGACCGGCAACGCGGCGTAGGTGTCAGCCACCCTCGAAGGTAATGCCGAGTTTGCGGATCAGGTCGCGCTCGATCGGCACGCGCTTCGCCACCCAGGCGCGGTACTCCTCACCGGTCATATAGAGGGTTGGCATGTCGTAGCGCGCCAGCGCCGCCTGGTGCGCCGGATCGAAGAGCGCCTTGCGGAAGGTATCGTGCAACAGCTGCACCACCGCCGGGTCCATCCCCTTCGGCCCCGCCAGCGCATAGGGCGCGATGCCGCCGATATCGTGGCCGTATTCGCTGATCGCCGGGGCCTCGGGGAAGCGCTTCGGCCGCTCGTTGCCCCAGATCGCCAGGATACGCATTCGCCCCGCGTCGACATGCGGCGCCCAGCCGCTGGAGTCGGCGATGGCATCCACTTGGCCCGAGAGCAGCGCTGTCGTCGTCTCAGCCACGCCACGATAGGGCACGTGCAGCATCTCGGCCCGCTCGGCGGCCAGCAGCTGCGCCATGACGAGGTGCGACAGCCCACCGACGCCCGAACTCCCGAAGGAAATCTTCCCCGGGTTCGCCCGTGCCTCTGCCATCAGCGAGGGCCAGTCACGCCAGCGCGCCTCGCTCCGCACTACCAAGCCTGAGAGATAGCCGGTCAGTGCCAGGATATAGGTGAAGTCGTTCACCGAATCCCAGCTGGCAGACCGCGTCATGAAGGGGTGCGACAGGACGCCGGAATGGATCTGGCCGATCGTATAGCCATCGGGCTTGGCTTGGCCGTGCAGCATTTGCGCGGCGAAGGTGCCGCGCGCGCCGGGACGGTTTTCCACCAGGACCGGCTGGCCCAGCTCTCGCCCCGCGATCTCCGCTAGCACGCGCATCTGGCCATCGGTGGAGCCGCCCGCAGCCCAGGGCACGATCAGCCGGATCGGCCGGTCCGGAAAGCCGGCGGCGTGGCCAAGCGATGGCGCAGCGAGCATCGCGGCGGTGATCGGCCCCAGCCGGCGACGGGTGGGATGCATGGCCTATCCTCCTGCGGCCGCTCTGTCGGCGGCCATCGGAAGGCAGGCTAGGTCGGACGGGCGCCGAAGTTCAATGGCAGAGCCGCCGTGCAGGGCGGCGCTGGATGATTTCGGCCTTCGCAGCAGCCGGTATCGCCCCTAGCCTTCCCGCAAGCCAAAAGAGCCAGGCATCCAGCTGCCAAGCCGGTGGAGGAGGCCAGTCCGGGTGGCGGAAATCTCAGGGTGCGTGGTGCGGGCCCGATGAACCGCGTCCGCATCTTCCGCCGTACCCTGCTGGGCAGTGTCGGAGCCCTCGTTGCGCCGTCGCTGTGCCGCGCCCAGGGCATCAGCGCCCAGGGTAAGGGGCCCAAAGGCTGGCCGGACGGCCGCAGCGTCAGCCTGGTGATCCCGCACCGTGCGCAGCGGCATCCGCGGCCAGGCCTATCACGCGGCGCGGCGGGCCTTCGAGCAGCGGCAGGCGGCGGCGCTGGGCTTGTGGCTGGAGCCCAAGCTTGATGTGTATCGTTACGCCGGTACGTCGGCAAAGTGGCAGGCGACGGCGCCGCCAAACCCGTCGGCGTGCAACTCCGGCTCCACTTGGCTGCAGAGCGGCTGCGCCTTCGGACAGCGGGTCACGAACCGGCAGCCGCTCGGCGGGCTAATCGGGTTCGGCGGCTCGCCCTTCAGCGGCAGGCTGCGCCCGCCGCGTTCCAGCTTCGGATCGGGGACTGGCACCGCGGCGATCAGCGTCTGGGTGTAGGGATGCCGCGGCGCCCGGAACAGCGCCTCGGCCAGCGCGACTTCCATGATCTTGCCGAGATAGAGCACGACGATGCGGTCGCAGACATGCCGTACGACGGCCAAGTCGTGGGCGATGAACAGGTAGGTCAGGCGGAAGCGTTCCTGCAGATCGACCATCAGGTTGATGATCTGTGCCTGGATATTGACGTCGAGCGCAGAGACCGGCTCGTCCGCCACGACTAGGTCGGGCTGCATGGCAAGCGCGCGGGCGATTGAGATCCGCTGCCGCTGGCCGCCGGAGAACTCATGCGGGAACAGCGCGGCAGACCGGGCGGGCAGGTTGACGATATCGAGCAATTCCGCGACCCGGCGCCGTGCCGCGGCCTCGCCGGCGACGATGCCGTGCAGCCGCAGCGGGCCCGCCAGGATGTCGCCAACCGACATTCGCGGGTTGAGCGAGGCGTAGGGGTCCTGGAAAATCATCTGCATCCGCCGGCGCAGCGGCCGGATCGCTGCTTGCGACAATGAGGCGATATCCTGACCGTCGAAGCGGATCGTGCCTGCGGTCGGCTTGTGCAGCCGGGTCACAAGCCGTGCCAGGGTGGACTTGCCGCAGCCGGATTCGCCGACCAATCCCACCGTCTCGCCGCGATGCACGGTCAGGTCGATGCCGTCCACCGCGCGAAGGATGCGCTGCGGGACGAAAAAGCCCTCGCGCGGTAGGGCAAAATGCTTCCTCAGGCCGCTCAGGACCAGCAGCGGTTCCGCCTTCGCCGTTTGCTGGGGCGCCGTGTATGCTGGCCGAGCCGGCACCCGCAGCGTTTCGCCCTGCTGCGTCACCCAGCAGCGCGTCGCGCGATCCGCGTTGATCGGCAGCAATTCGGGATGTTTCGAGCACTTTTCCACGGCAAAGGGGCAGCGGGCGCGGAAGCGACATCCGGTCGGCCACGCGCGTCGGTCTGGCGGCTGACCCTCGATGGTTGTCAGCCGCCGACCGTGTGTCTGGCTGTCGAGCCGCGGCGCGGCATTCAGCAACGCCCAGGTATAGGGGTGCTTCGGGTCGCTCAGCAGGTCCTCGGGCGAGCCTTCCTCCACTACCTCGCCGGCATACATGACCAGCACGCGGGAGCAGATATTGGCGATGACGCCGAGATCGTGGCTGATCAGGATAACCGCCGTGCCCAGGTCGGCATTCAGCCCGCGCAGCAGGTCGAGGATCTGGGCCTGGATCGTCACGTCGAGCGCGGTGGTCGGCTCATCGGCGATCAACAGCGCCGGCTCGTTGGAGAAGCCCATTGCCAGCATCACGCGTTGCCGCATGCCACCCGAGTATTGGTGCGGGTAGCTGCGCACCGCGCGCTCCGGCGCGGTGACGCCCATCCGGCCGAGCAGCGAGATGGCGCGGGTCTGTGCGGCTTCCGGCGTGAAGCGGCCATGCGCGGTCATCGCCTCGACCAGCTGCTTGGCGATGCGCAGCACCGGGTTCAACGAGGTCATCGGATCTTGGAAGACCATGGCGATGTCTCGGCCACGCACCTTACGGATCGCGTCCTCGTCCAAGTGCGCCAGGTCTCGGCCGCGGAAGGTCACCGCGCCGTCCACGATGCGGGCCGGCTCGTCTAGCAGCCGCATGATCGACTTGGCGCAGACGCTCTTGCCCGAGCCGGATTCGCCGACGATACCTAGCGTCTCGCCCGCGTGCAGGTCGAAGCTGACGCCGTCCACGGCGCGGACCGGGCCGGCATCGGTCAGGAACCAGGTTCGCAGGTCGCGGACCTGCAGCAGCACCTCAGCGGTTTCTTGCATGGGGATCCAGCCAGTCGCGCAGGCCGTCGCCGACGAAGTTGAAGCCCATGACCACGGTCAGGATCGCCAGTCCAGGGAAGGTCGCCACCCACCACTGCTGCACGAGTTGCCGCCCTTCGCCGACCATGGCGCCCCATTCGGCGGTCGGCGGGATGGTGCCGAGGCCGAGGAAGGAGAGGCCGGCGAAGACCAGGATGGCGTTGCCGAGGTCGAGCGTTACTAGCACGATTAGCGGCCCGACAGCGTTTGGCAGGATCTGCCGCAGTAGGATATGCGCCGGGCCGAAGCCCACCGATTGCGCCGCTTCAACATACTCGAGGTTGCGCTGCGTCAGCACCAGGCTGCGGGCGAGCCGGGCAAATTTTGGCCACCAGACCACTAGCATGGCGATGCAGGTGTTCACCGTGCCGATGCCAAGCGCCGCGGCGATCGCCATGGCCAAGATGATCGGCGGAAAGCAGAAGACGAGGTCGGTGACGCGCATCATCACCTCCTCCGCCCAGTGTCCCGCATAAGCGGCAATCGCGCCGACCAAGGTGCCGAAGAATGCACCGAGCAGGACGACGGTGAAGCCGACCGAGAGCGATACGCGCGCCCCATAGATCACCCGCGTCATCACGTCCCGGCCTAAGGTGTCGGTGCCGAGCCAGTGTGCGGCGGAGGGTGACTGCAGCCGCGCGCCAACCTCGACGAAATTCGGATCGTAGGGCGTCACCATCGGCGCCGCGACCGCCAGCAAGACCCAGATCAGCACGACGCAGCCGCCGAAGGCCGGCAGGCCGTAACGCCGCCGCCATCGCTGTGCCGGTGTGGCGACTGGAGGCAGGGCAGGGGTCCTCATGTCTTCGCCACCCGCGGGTCGAGCAGGGCGTAGGACAAGTCGACGACGATGTTCACGAAGACGAAGACGATCGCCACGATCATGGTGATGCCCATGATGGCGGGGAAGTCGAGCGCCACGGCACTCTGGTAGGTGTAGCGGCCGAGGCCGGGCCAGGAGAAGACGGTCTCCGTCAGCACCGCGCCCGACAGCAGGTTGGCATAGGCGAGGCCGCCGAGGGTCACCACCGGCAGCATCGCGTTCGGCGCCGCATGACCCAGGACAACGATGCGCTGGCGCAATCCCTTGGCACGGGCAACGCGGACATAATCCTGCGAAAGCGCCTCCAGCATTGCCGCGCGGGTAGTCCGGGTGATTAGGCCGAGTGTCGCGCTGGCAAGCACTATCGAAGGCAGCACCAGATGCGCCACGGCGTCGTGGAGGGTTTCCCAATCCCCGGCGAGGATGGTGTCCACCAGCAACAGGCCGGTGACACGGTCGGGCGGGAAGGCGACTGGGTCGAGCTGGCCCGGTCCCGGCGCGATGTCGAGCCAGCCGTAGAAGATCGCCAGCATGATAAAGGCGAGCCAGAAGGTCGGAGCCGAGACGCCGATCAGCGACACGACGCGGGCGATGTTGTCGATCCAACTGTCCCGCCGCACCGCGGCGATGACGCCGAGCGGAAGGCCAACGAGCAGCGACAGCAAGAAGGCGACCGAGGCAAGCTCGACCGTCGCCGGCGCATATTCCGCGATATCCGCCAGCACTGGCCGACGCGAAACCAGCGACGTCCCGAGGTCCCCGTGCAGCAGGCCTTTCAAAAAAATCCAGTACCGGTCCCAAATCGGCAGATCGAGGCCCCATTTCTGGCGGAACTCGGCAACGGTGGCTGGGTCGGACGCCGCCATGTCGCCGAGCTGCGACAGCACCGGGTCGCCCGGGCGGTATTGGCAATCAGAAAGATCGCCAATGTCGCCAGCAGCACCATGACGGCGGCGGTGACCAGCCGCGTCGCGACGTATCGGATCATCCGGCGGGTTTCGCACCGTCCAGTTCCGCCATCCAGCCCGCCGCCGTCAGGCGCAGCCCGGCGACGGACTTGCGGACCGCGAGGCACCGTCAAGTTGAGCGGACTTGGCGAGCCGGTCCGGGTCAGGTAGGCAGCCGAAATGAGCTCTCCGGCCGCCAAGTCCCCCTATTCTGGCCATCGCTTCCCGGCCGAGGTGATCAGCCAGGCGGTCTGGCTGTATTTTCGTTTTCCGCTCAGCCTTCGGATGGTCGAAGACATGCTGGCAGCACGTGGCATCGTGGTCAGCCATGAAACCGTGCGGCAATGGGCGCTCAAATTCGGCCGGGAGTTCGCCAATCAGATCTGGGGCGGCTGCCCCGCGCCGGCGACAAATGGCATCTTGATGAGGTTGTCATCATGATTGCCGGGGTGAAGCATTGGCTCTGGCGTGCTGTGGATCAGACCGGGATGGTGCTCGACGTGCTGGTCCAAAACCGACCCGACAAGCGTGCCGCCAAGCGCCTGCTGCGCAAGCTGCTGAAGCGGCAGTGCCGGGCGCCTCGCGTCATGATTACTGACAAACTCCCGAGCTACGGAGCGGCCAAGCGGGAGGTGATGCCCGGTGTCGAGCACCGCCAGCACAAAGGCCTGAACAATAGGGCCGAGAATTCACACCAGCCAACGCGACGAAGAGAGCGACAGATGAAACGCTTCAAGTCAGCGCGGCAGGCACAGCGTTTTCTCTCTGCCCACGATCAGATCGCCAACCTCTTCCATCTCCGCCGCGACCACGTCACTGCCAGTGAGTATCGCGCTGCAAGGCTGCGTGCGCTTGAGGTTTGGGCTGATATCAGCGGGGCCGCTGCGGCAGCTTGACTGTCGACTGGTGACCGCCGTGACCGGCCAGCTTGCTCGCCCAAAGGCCAGCAACTTGACGGTGCCGGTCACCTCCATCACCACCCGTGCCTGGGCTCAGGTCAAACTCTAGGGCGGCTGGTATCAGGCCATCTATGCAACAGAGCCGATTTGCTTCGACAATATGCCAATTCGTTCCGCACTGAGCGTATAAAGCCAGGCTGTTAAATCGATCTGAGGTAGTGCTAGCCTCCCTAACAGTGTCTACTTCGTTTGGCGCCTGCACCTTAGCAGTGTGCAGCGGGGAGTAGTCCCAAAGGGGAGGATTCCGCGTGGCCTTTGACCCGACCAACTACACCTTCACCAAACTTACGCAGTTCGGCGACTATGATCCGCCTACTCTCTATGACATCAACAACAAAGGCGAAATCATCGGCGAAACTGGAGTAAAAGGCATTCTGCTGCGCAATGGTGTCGTGACTGACGTGATCGTGCCCGGAGCAATTCGCACCATCCCGCAGGGGATCAACGACAAGGGCGACATTGTCGGCACCTATACCGATCCAGACTTCTCGCTCCATGGTTTCCTATACAGCCAGGGCGACTACACGCAGCTGGACATTCCTGGCGCTGGCCGCACGGATGTCACGGGCATCAACAACCGCGGCCAGATTGTAGCCTTCGCCGCCGATGGCGGCACGGCGACCGAACCCGGCGGCTACATCTACGAAAAGGGCGAATGGAGCAAGATCGAGGTCACCAATGACCCCGACGCCTTTCTCGTTCCCGATGGCATCAACAACCGTGGGGTCATCGTCGGATCAACCAGCAACGAAGCCTTTGTGCTCGAGGGCGGCCAACTGACCTTGGTCGACAATCCGCTGTCCGAGTTTTACATCGATTTCAGGGACATCAATAACCAGGGCCAAGTCGCTGGCACCCTCGCGCCATTCGCGCGCTCCAGTTCTGGCTTCGTCTACGACGAAGGTGGGGTCACGACGATTGGCCCGCCTCGGCCGACCGACCGGCCAACGCAATGGACCATCAACGGCATCAACGATGCCGGTGCCCTCGTCGGAAACTTCGACAATAGGTTCAGAGACGAACAGGGAGACCCCACCGGCAACTATGCCTTCATAGCCACGCCCAAGGTCGCCCAGCCACCAAAGCCGGCCCAGCCGGCCGTAGACTGGAACGAGCTGGCTGCACGGGTGGAGGCCAACTTCGCGGCCACTGGCAAGTGGTTCATCCCTGACGACATCAGAGTGCCAGAGCCAGCCGAACCCGCCGTGGACTGGAACGCCTTGGCGGCTCAGGTCGAAGCGAATTTCGCCGCCACCGGGAAGTGGTTCCTCTAGGCTCCGGCATCGATCAGGCCCATCCGCGTAGAATGGCGCTTCGAGACCCGTCAGGTCGATCTGATTGGGCAGGGTTTCGACGCCGCCATCGGCAGCGGCATGGAACTGGCGCCAGGCGTGGTGGCTCAGCAACTCGCGCCGCTGCATGTCATCGCAGTGGCTTCGCCGGAGTATTTGCAAGGTCGCCAGCCGCCGCAGGAACCACACGAGCTAGCAGACATGGATGGAGTCTCGATGCGCTCGGCGCTCACCGGACGCCTACGCGTCTGGAGGATGCGTAATCGCGAAGGGGTGGAAGCCACACTGCAGCACAAAGCGCGCCTGATGGCCGACGAGCCCGAGGCGATCTGCCGTGCGGTCCTGATGGGATTAGGAGTGGTAATGATCTCCATGACAAGCGTGGAACGTCATCTGCAAAGCGGCGCGCTCCAGCGCCTGCTGCCGGATTGGTATGCTGACCTCGGTGCCGTATCCCTCTACTTCCCCAGCCAAAAACTGCTGCGCGCCAAAACCCGCGCCTTCGTCGATTATGTCACCGCCGCGTTTCGCAAACAGAATTTGGCGCGGCGATTTTCAGCGGAAGGCTGACGGAGGGGAAGGACAGGACAGATTGCGGCTTTCAGCGGTGAGCAGCGTCCGCACCGACACTCAGGCAAGGAAGACCGGCAAACACGTCCTAAATTCGGCGGTTCGAAGAGGCATTCCACGACCGCTCGTGGCGCAACGATGACTCGACGTTTGCAGTTCCCGATGTCCGCTTGCGGCTGAGCGGCGTCCAGACCTAACTAACCGTCGTGGGCGCAAAGCAGTCGATCCAGCCACTTCCGAGCATATGCCTACACCGTCTCCGAACCTGACCTTATCCGGCGAAGGTTCTGAGCTTGAAAGGGCTAGATGCAAGCCGTAACCTATGGGAACCCATCAGGTTGTTGGATAAGGCGCGATATGGAAAAAGCGGACGATTAAGCGTGAGGCCGACGCGACCGTCATTGACGATGATGGGACACCCGCCCGATGTGTCACCCATTCTCTGCGAATATAGGACGTAAGCATTCAAATGACTGTCTCGTTGCTCACTCGCGCCGTGATTAATCATCTTCCGCTAAGCGCGTTCGCCAATCTTCTTTATCGTTCGGAACTTCCTGACTCTTGGTAGATCACACGCGGCAGTTCGGAGCTTCGTGTCGGTGAAAGCCCGCTTTGCGAACAGCCTTTCGGTAAACCGTTCCGCTATTCGGGCTTGACGCCAGCCTCGCGGGCGATGCGGCCCCAGGTGGCGACCTCCTCCTCCACCTGGCGGGCGAAGTCGGTAGCTGGCCCGCCGGCCGGAGTGATGCCCTGCGACTGCAGCCGGTCGGCGACTGCGGGACTCCTGACCACACGCGACATCGAGGCGTTGATAAAGGCGACAAGCTCAGGCGGCATGCCCGCGGGCCCGAAGGCAGCGTACCAGTTGACGGCCGTCAGCCCACGATAGGTTTCGCTCATCAAGGGGACGTCCGGGAGCACTGGCGAGCGCTCCAGCCCGCCGATTGCGACGGGGACCATACGCCCTTCTGAGATGTGCGGGAGCGAGTTGACCAGGTTGTTGATCATGGCCTGCACCTCACCGCTCAGCAGCGCCGTGGTGGCTGGGGCGGCGCCGCCGTAGGCAACATGCGAAATGTTGATTCCGGCCATGGCTTTCAGTCGCTCCATGGCGAGGTGGTTGTTCGTGCCATGCCCTGCGGAGGAATAGTTGAAAGCGCCTGGCTGCTCTCGCACGCGGGCCACGAACTCGGGCAGCGTCCGAACGCGAAGCGAGGGGTGCACCACGAGCAAGAAGGGACCATCGGCGAGGCGGACGATAGGCGTGAAGTCGCGGACCGTGTCGAAAGGCAAGCTGCGCAGCACCGCCGGGTTGATGACGTGCGAGTTCGCGGTCACCAGCAGAGTGTGCCCATCGGGGGTGGCGCGCGCTACAACGGCGCTGCCTGTGCTACCGCCAGCTCCGGGACGGTTCTCCACGACGACTGGCTGCCGCCATTCCGTCTCCAGCTCGGCGGCGACGGACCGGGCGATCGCGTCGGTCGGCCCGCCCGCAGCGAAGGGCATGACGACCCGGACGGGACGAGTAGGGAAGGAGGTCTGAGCCGTGACGGCCTTCGGTGCGAGCAGAAGCGGCGCAGCCAGCGCCAGAGGCAGCAGGGTTCGTCGCGTACAGGTCATTGGCGTCATCCCAAACAGTTCTGGCGGCAGGGTGCCATGACCGCTTCGATCCGCGCCACAGGCTCCACCTCGAGTGGCGCTCGCAGGTTGGAAGCCGGGGCGAGCTGCACCTGGCGAACCGGCCGATATCCAAGCCACCTTCCCCCTCTCGCACGTCGAGAGCAGCTGTGTTCCGCCCCACCGGTCTGCCCTCGCGCGGTTGACGGAATCAAGCCGGGCCGACACGCTGACCCTCGAGAGGGAGAGACGTCATGCCTAATCGCCGCGCCTTGCTTGCCGCGCTGCTTGCTGCCCCGGCCGCCACCCGCGCGCAGGGCACCTGGCCCGCGCGGAGCGTGACGGTCGTGGTGCCATGGGCGGCCGGAGGCTCAACCGACTTCCTCGCCCGCGTGCTGTGCCAGCGACTGTCCTCCGACCTCGGCCAATCCTTTGTCGTGGAGAACCGGCCCGGTGCAGCTGGGACAGTCGGCCACGCCGCCGTGTCCCGCGCGAGGCCGGACGGCCACACATTGCTGATCGGTGCCAACGGCACCTACGCCATGGCGCCGCACCTCTACGACAACCTTGGCTACGACACGTTGACGGGCTTCGCGCCGGTCGGGCTGCTCGCCCGCACGCCTATCTTCTTCGGCGCGAACCCGCGTCTGGTGCCCGGCGGAATGGCGGAGTTCATCGCACGCGCGAAGGTCGAGCCGGGCAAGGTTGCCTATGCTTCGTCCGGCGCCGGCTCGTCGGCGCATCTCGCGGCGGAGCTGTTGGCCATCATGGCGGGCGTGGAGCTGCTGCACGTGCCCTACCGCGGCGGCGGGCCCGCGGCCCAGGCGCTGGTGGCGGGGGAGGTTGCGATGGGCCCGACCGATGCGCCGACCGCGCTGCCACTGATGCGCGGCGGGCAGATCAAGGCGCTTGGCGTCGGCAATCCCGCGAGAACGGCCCAAGCGGCAGAGGTGCCGACTGTGGCCGAGGCGCTGCCTGAACTCGCCGGGTTCGAGTGCGCCGCCGAGTTCTGCATGCTCGCGCCGCCTGGTACGTCAACCGAGATCATCTCCCGGCTGCATGGTGCTGTCCTCACCTCGCTCCGTCATCCGGAGGTAATCGGGCGCCTCAATGAAGGGGCGATGGAGCCGATCGGAGCGCTCCCAGAAGCGTGGGAGCCCTATCTTCGCCGCGAGCTGGAGAAATGGGGTAGCGTGATCCGCACGCGCGGCATCCGCATAGGCTGAAACGCCGTCCAACGCCGCCTGCACGGTAATCTGCTGTGAATTCGGCAGCGCCAGCGGGTGCGGGGCTGCCGCACGGTTCCACACGGTACGGTACCTTAAGCAGCCTTCGTGTGGGCGGTCGTGTCAGCACCGCCAGACGCAGCTGCTTCATCACTCGCCAGCACTCGTGCCAGCGGAACCACGATCTCGAAAACAAGCCCACCCGGTTCCCAGCGTCGCACCACGGATCCACCCAGCTGGCCGCGCACCGTGTTCTCGACCACCCGCGTGCCGAAGCCTCGATGCCCCGGGGCACCGGCGACGGCAGGCCCGCCTGTTTCGGCCCAGTGCAGGCGCAGCAGCCCGTCTTCACCCTCCCTGCGGCCCGCCCGCCAACCCACCTCAACGCGCCCGTCGGGGACGGAAAGCGCGCCGTATTTCGCTGCGTTGGTGGCCAACTCGTGCAGCACCATGGCGAGCGGCTGTACTGCCGAGGTAGCGAGCGTGATCGGCGGCCCATCCAGGGACACCGTCGACCTCACTTCTCCGATGCCCGGCGAGCAGTAGGCGGCCAACTCCCGCTCTGCGACGACGCGCAAATCGGTGCCCGACCAACCTCCCTCCGCAAGCAGCGAATGCACGCGCGCGAGCCCGGCGATCCGTGCCTCGGCAGCGGCGAACGCCCCTGGCCTGTCCCGAGGGGTGAGCCGCAGCACCGACTGCACCACGGCAAGGACGTTCTTCGAACGATGGTCCACCTCGCGCATGAGGAGGTGCTGGCGCGCCTCGGCCGCCTTCCGCGCCGAGACGTCACGCATGATGACGGTGAGAAAGCTCCGGTCCTCGGCATCTCGCCATTTGGCGATGGAGAGATCGAGCGGCACGGTCGAGCCGTCTTTTCGCCGCCCCTCAACCTCGCGCACGGCACCATTGGCGTTCTGCTCGATGGTCCGAGAGAAGGTTGCGAAGCAGGTGCCGTGACCCGTTTCCACGAGCCTGGCCATGCTGGTCCCGATGACTTCTGACGCGGCATAGCCAAAGGTCACCTTGGCGGCACGGTTGAAGGAGAGCACCGTCCCGCCCTCGTCGGTCACCACGATGGCGTCCGCAGCCGTGTCCAGAACCGCACGCAGCCGCGCTTCCCCGACCGCCACCGCTCGCGCCCGCTCCCGCAGTGCCATGTGCGCGTGCAACACTGCCGCGCGAAGCCGTTCGAACTCGAGCACGCGCACCCGCGGTCCCTGCGGCACGATCTCGGCGGCACCGCCGCTCGCGGCGACGCGCTCGGCCTTCTGGGTCAGCCAGTCCACCGGCCGGAGCACCCGCCTGGCGATCCGGATGGCGACGGCGAGGGCGATGCCAAGCGCGCCCAAGGCTCCGAACGCCAGCGTGGCGAGCGGATTGGATAGGCTCGCGTGATAGGTGGACAGCGGCTCGGCGACGGTGACGAACCATCCAGGCGTGCCCGACACACGCCGGAAGGCGGTGACCACCTCGACGCCGGACCGGTTGGGGCCTCGCAGGATGCCAGACTCGCCACGGTTCACGCCCTCGGTCACCCATCCACGGACCGCTTGGCCAACGAAACTCTCGGGCTCGGCGGATCGGGCCATGATCCGCCCGGTCCCGTCCATGAGCGATGCGTAGCCATTGCCACGAAAGGTCTGCCCGGACAGCATACGCGAGATCCTGTCGGCCTCCAGCGCGGCTCCGATGGCGAACACAATCTGCTCCTGGCGAACAACTGGGACGTAGACCGGTGCCACCCATCGCCCGGTCACCTGCCCCTTCACGAGACCGCCGACCGCGGGGCGGCCGGTATCGAGGACGCGCCGCACCACTTCCGCCGATTCCCTTGGACGCCAATCTGGGATCCCGTCGCTTATGGGGAAGTGGGTGTGCAGCAGAAGGGACAGGTCTGGTGCCACGAGAACGATGCGAGTGTTGAGCATGGTGGCTAACTGCCGTGCCCGCTCGTGGAACGCGACCAGGTCGCCTTTCCCGTCAAGGCTACGCGCGGTCGCCAAGGTGGCAAGGGCCAAGGTGTGGGATGCGACCTCAGCCTCGACGGCGCTCGCCAGCGCCTTGGCAGTGCCCTCCAACCGATCGTCAAAAGCTTGGCGGTAGCTGCTGGCCCCGGCCCACACCGCGATGGCACCGACGGCGAAAGCCGGAATGAGCGCCGCGACCACCAGGGCGACGATATGCGCCCGAAGGCCGTGCATCTTGGTCGCGGTCGCTGCTGGTGCCTGCATGCTGGTACTGTATGGCTTCATAGATGAGCTAATACTCTACCAAAAGGCGACAGACTGCAAATGAAGTTGCAAAATCAAAACACTTGATCTTGCAATCACGAGCTTTATCCTGTACCTTCGTCTTCGTTCTCCGGTTTCTCGGCCATCGTACCGACCTTCATGCCAACGAGCGTCTGAGGCTTGGCCGCGCTTGGCGCATCACGGTTCGTCAGGCCCTGGTCCGACAGCGAGGCGCCACCGCATGGGCCCACACATGGCCGCGGCTCCGCCTTGGTCGTCTCATGGACGATGCGCTGCAGATCCTCATCGCTGCTGCTCTCAGGAAGGCCCGCAGCGCTGCGTCCGACTATCTTGCTAGCGGCACGCTCTTCCAGGCCTTCCAAGCGGCTCCACGGCGCTCCAGCCGCTGGCGTAGGCCACGCTCGATCACTTCGTCTTTTCGAGAGGCCCAAGGGAGCAGATCACCAGCAACGCGTGTCTTTGGTGCATTGCGCTTGCGGGGGCTGCTCTGATGGGCTCGGCTCTAGGGTCGGCTTGGGAGCGGGACCGTGTGATGGCGGTGCGGGGTCATCGAGGTGGGCCGCTGGCGCGGTACAACGTCCGGGACTGGGCGGCGTATGACCGTGCGCTCTTGCGACGCTGGTCCTGACCCTCGAAACCGGTCCACTTGGAGCACAAATTTTTCGGGCACTCTGATCCCAAGGAGGGGTCGTGCCTGGAAGCAGAAGCGGTACACGGACGAACAGATCGCCTTCGCCCTGAGGCAGACGGAGACAACGTCTGGTGAGACCCAGACCTTGATATCGCCCTGGCGCACGAGCGAGCGGTCGTAGGCGGCCCAGTCCCGCGCCCCACACCTCGCCCGCGGCCCACTTCGACGACCCCGCATCGATATTTACCCCATTCTGTTCCTACCCCCACCCCGGAGCCGAGCCCACCAGGGCAGCTCCCATAAGTGAGATGCACCAAAGGCCTCTCAGACCTCACAGACGTGCAACAGTGTGCTTATATGCGGGGCATGAAGACGACTCGGTCCCCCAAGCCCGCCGCTCGCTCCAGCCGAACGGTTGCTGCCAAGGCAACGGCCAAGCGTGCAACGGCGAAGAAGGTCGCGCCGAAGACTGGAAGCGGCGTGGTCGTTCGCAAGCGCGCCAGCATGGGCGGCACGGTCCGAGCCTCCGTGTCCGCCCGCGCCGAGCTGGCCAGCCTACTCGACCGCATTCATCGCAACATCGACGAGACCGAGGCGCTGTTGGCGGACTGACGGTCGGTGGCTATCTGGGACGATCTGAAGGCCGTCGCGCTGGCGGTGCACCGCCTCACCGAGGCGGAAAAGAAGCTGGCCGAGCTCGCGGCGGAGAACAAGACCGCTATCAAGGAGCTACGCGGCCAAATGCAGGAGTTGCGCGAGCGCCAGATCCGGATCGAGGCGAAGCTTGAGAGCCTGGACGAGGTGGTCACCACCAAGGCACAGGGAAGTGCGGCGATGGCGGTCGCGCAGGCGCTGGGTCCAATTATGGAGCGCCTGGCCCGGTTGGAGAGCCAGCCGCCTTTGCCACCGCGACTACTCCCGCCGGGCGGCTGATCTGTCGGGCGGCATGCGCAGGATCCGAGTGCTGTTGTGCTGGACGGCCACCGAGGAAACTGGTGATCTCCGCAACCCTGAGGAACTGGGCGCCGAGTGCACCCAGACGGACCCCCGCTGTGCGATCCAGGCCACGGCTGTCCGGCGGACTTCCGGCGCGAGGACGGTCGCTTGGTGCCGGTCTTCCCGGATCTCTTGCAGGTGACCGACGCCAATTGGGAGGCGCTGGAGTGGGTTCGCTCGCTGCGCTGGTACGTCGAGTTCTGAGACATCGATTGGATGCTCCGGATGCTGCACAGCTACGTCATCAGCCGCCGGACCAGTCGTGGGTCATCCTTTATTGGACACGTTACACGCCCAAGCCCGTACAATCATGGCTCTTTCACTTTGCGGATAAGTCGCTTCAGCAGATATTGGATAAGGGATGTTGTGGAGTTGACTAGGCTCGCTACGAGCTCATCAAACAAACAAACTATAGCCTAAAATTGCCCTGGTCGTAATAGATTTGACAATGTCGCAAGTGATGGTGGGCTTGTTCTTATTTTATAGATCATTCTTTTCGTACGGCTCCATGCCTCGTTGTAGAAGCCAGCTAAAGCTGAGCGAACTGCGCATCACCAGCTATCAATATATTTCAGGTTTCTTCATTTGATCAGCCTAATCTTTCGTCAATGTGGCCGCCCCGCGACTGTCTCTCTAGCCGACCGACGGAGATGGTTGCACACTCTTGAGTGTCCGTCCGGGATCATATTGTTCTTCGGCATAGCCTTCGCAGCATGAGGCGGACGGAGGCCCAGCGTAGGAAAGCAAGCGCGGAGCGGTTCAGGCACTCCCAATCCTTGGCCAGCCGTCGAC
>JAESFM010000196.1_pt1 | contig 17764 bp, 22 predicted proteins | sample 9266171 | NCBI WGS metagenome assembly JAESFM01 (sample SAMN14505069, study PRJNA617099) | algae metagenome | isolation source: Hassallia sp. WJT32-NPBG1 and co-occurring heterotrophs from well developed... | place: USA: Mojave Desert, Joshua Tree National Park, California | collected 2006-06-22
CTACTGCAAAGCCCAAGAAAGAACCAGCAAAGTCAGCTTGACCTTTTAGTTTTTATCTTTTCAGCTGTGTAGCTTGTCAACTCAGTGCTGCTGAGTCATTTTGTCATGGATTAGTCTAAACTCCAGTCAATTAAGGAGATGGCAAATACCAATGTCCGCAGCTTCCCCTCAGGCAGTCAATCGACTGCTAGCATCTCTACCAGATGCTGAGTACCAGCGCCTTGTTCCCCACCTAAAGCAAGTCTCGCTTTCTCTAAAGCAAGTCATTCACGAGGTTGGTGAACCAATCGAATACGTCTATTTCCCCCATCGGTCAATAGTTTCTTTGATCTCCACTATGGATGATGGCTCAAGCGTCGAAGTCGGCTTAGTCGGTAATGATGGGATAACGGGTATCCCCCCAGCTTTGGGAGACAACATCGCGACCACAACGGGGGTCGTGCAAGTTCCTGACTCTGCGATGAGAATGAAGGCAAGCTTGCTGAAAACCGAGTTTGAGCAGGGTGGTTCACTGCAAAGTCTGCTGCTGCGGTATATGCAAGCGCTGTACGCCCTAGTCTCTCAAGGGGCTGCCTGCAACCGCCTCCATCGTTTGGATGAGAGACTTGCCCGTTGGCTACTCATCATCTGTGACCGTGTAGAGTCAAACGAGTTGCCGATGACTCAAGAATTTATGTCCCAGATGCTGGGTGTACGACGTGCTGGGGTCACGGAGGCGGCTAACAGCCTTCAACGGGCAGGACTGATTCGCTACACCCGTGGTAAAATTACCATCCTGAATCGGCAGGAATTGGAAGCAGCTTCCTGTGAGTGTTATGAAACGATCAAAGGCGAGTACGCTAGGTTGCTAGGCACTAAACACAGTTGAACGCTGTTGTAAAGTAGAGATGCGATCGGCGCTTTGCAGCAGTCTTAAGTCTGTGCCGCGTCTACCGCTCGCGGTAGACGCGGCAAAATTTTGAATATCTATCATATAATAAATAGGTTTTAAGTTTCTGTTAAATTAACATCTTCTAACATTCGGATTGGGGTATAAATTCTTTTCCTTATGTTGTCAGTTGTTTTTTGGCAACGACTCAAGCCGAGGAAATTCCTAATACCCCATGTCTGAATCCTCGCCGCAGATAGCCAATCGACTACTAGCCGCTCTGCCAGATGCTGAGTACCAGCACCTTCTTCCCCATCTAGAGCGCGTCCCACTTTCTGTGAAGCAAATCCTTCACAAAGCTGGTGAATTAATCGAATACGTCTATTTCCCCGATCGCGCAGTAGTTTCTTTGATGTCCACTCCGGAAGAAGGCTCTCAGGTAGAAGTCGGCTTAGTGGGTAATGAGGGGATAACGGGTATCCCCGCAGTTTTGGGAGACAACATCGCGAACACAACCGCGATGGTGCAGATAGCAGGTTTTAGCATGAGCATGAAGGCAAGCTTACTGAAAACCGAGTTTGAGCGGGGTGGGTCACTGCAAAGTCTGCTGCTGCGGTACACGCAAGCGCTGTACGCCCTAGTCTCTCAAGGGGCTGCCTGCAACGGCATCCATCTGATGGAGGAGAGACTTGCCCGTTGGCTGTTGCTCATGTGTGAGCGTGTAGAGTCAAACGAGTTGTTGCTGACTCACGAATTCATCTCCAAGATGCTGGGTGTACGACGTGCTGGGGTCACGGAGGCAGCTAACAGCCTTCAACGGGCAGGAATCATTCGCTATACCCGTGGCAAAATTACTATCCTGAATCGGCAGGAATTGGAAACAGCTTCCTGTCCGTGTTATAAAATCGTCAAAAGCGAGTACGCTAGGTTGCTAGGCACTGAACAAAATTGAACGCTGTTGTAAAGTAGAGATGCGATCGGCGCTTTGCAGCAGTCTTAGTTCTCCGCCGCCTCTACCGCGAGCGGTAGAGGCGGCGGCAAATGTCAATTCTCTAGTATATAAAGGCTAGCTTTTCAGTTACTGCTAGATTAACACCTTTTAACATTCGGATTGGGGTATAAATTCTTTTCCTTATGCTGTCAGTTGTTTTTTTACAACGAATCGCATCCGAGGAAATTTTTAATACCTTATGTCCGAAGGCTCCCCCCAAGCAGTCAATCGACTGCTAGCCACTCTACCAGATGCTGAGTACCTGCGCCTTGTTCCCCATCTAGAGCGCGTCCCGCTTTCTCACAAGCAAGTCCTTTACAAAGCTGGTGAATCAATCGAATACGTCTATTTTCCCCTTCGCGCAGTAGTTTCTTTGATTTCCACTCCGGAAGAAGGCTCTCAGGTAGAAGTCGGCTTAGTGGGTAATGAGGGGATAGTGGGTATCCCCGCAGTTTTAGGAGACAACATCGCGATCACAACCGCGATGGTGCAGGTAGCAGGCTTTGGCATGAAGATGAAGGCAAGCTTGCTTAAAACCGAGTTTCAGCGGGGTGGCTCACTGCAAAGTCTGCTGCTGCGGTACACGCAAGCGCTCTACGCCCTAGTCTCTCAAGCGGCTGCCTGCAACGGCATCCATCGTTTGGATGAGAAACTTGCCCGTTGGCTGCTGCTCATGTGTGAGCGTGTAGATTCAAACGAGTTGTCGCTGACTCAGGAAGTTATCTCCAAGATGGTGGGTGTACGACGTGCTAGTGTCACGGAGGCAGCTAACAGCCTTCAACGGGCAGGAATAATTCGCTATACCCGTGGCAAAATTACTATCCTGAATCGGCAAAAATTGGAAGCTGCTTCCTGTCCGTGTTATAAAATCATCAAAAGCGAGTACGCTAGGTTGCTAGGCACTGAACAAAGTTAAAAGCTCATGTGAGATAGAGCAAGGCGATCGCCCAAGCGCTAGCTATCCAAAAAGGCGAATATGCCCTGAAAGGTCGAATAAACTTTGGGCAACTGAACAGATTGCAAAATTATTGGCAGGTTTTAAGGAGTAATTGCTGATGTCGCTATCAACTCAGGTATCTTCAAACCTTTCGCTAGAAGAGTTTTTGAAATTGTCAGAAACCAAACCAGCTAGTGAATATATCGACGGACGCATTTACCAAAAGCCAATGCCACAGGGAAAACATAGTACAATTCAAATTCGTTTAGCTACTGCTATTAATCAGATTGCAATCAATCAAAAAATAGCCTATGCATTTCCAGAATTACGCTGCACATTTGCGGGACGCTCTTTAGTTCCAGATATTGCTGTGTTTGAATGGCAAAGAATTCCTCTTGATGTTAAAGGCAGAGTTGCTAATAAATTTGAAATTTATCCAGATTGGATAATTGAAATTCTTTCTCCCGAACAATCTCCAAACCGAGTTATCCGTAAAATTACATTTTCTATACAAAATGGTACAAAGCTAGGTTGGTTTCTTGACCCTGAAGATGAATCTGTAATGGTTTTTCAACCTAACCAACTACCAGAAATCAAAGAAGGACAAGATATCTTACCAGTTCTCAATGTATTAAAAGACTGGCAATTATCTGTTGCAGATGTATTCGCTTGGTTGAGTTTTACATAAATTGGGCGTTGCTGAATTATTGCGCTATCAAACAAGATTAAAATTCAAAAATTAATTTTTTAACTTACCCCCTGAACATCTTGCCCGTAAGCCTGCCAAGCTAAATCTATTAGACCATCGGCGATCGCTGCTGCTACCACAGCATTACCTTTGCGACTGTCAATTGTAATGTGAGGAACGAGAGAATGTAACAAACGTTCTTTAGCCGCATCCACATTTATAAATCCGGCTGGGGTGGCGATGATTAAAGCTGGTCGAATTTCTTCGGTTTCAATTAAATCAACTAATGCAGTCAAAGCCGTTTGCGCTTGACCGACAATATAAATGCCTTCTGGGTAACGTTTAGCTAAAGTTTCAATTCCCCAGGCAACACGAGTTTTGTCTTTTTGGGGACGAGTCAGCGCTTCAATGCTGCAATAAACCGGATTGGCAAAAGTATTTTGAATGCGTTGTGCAATACCCACTTGCACCATCGGCACATCTACAACAATCGTAGTACGTGCGGCTAGTGCTGCGGCTCCCGCTTGCAAAGCACGCTCAGAAAAGCGAATCAAAGACTTATACTCAAAGTCAGCAGTCGCATAAATTACCCGCCTGACAATTTCATACTCTGCGGGTGAAAAGACATGTTCGCCAATTTCACTATCAATGATTGCCAAACTTTGAGCATCAGTTACGTGCCATTCCATCGGTATCAGCGCAATTTGCTTTCAGCTTACAGCTTATCAGCTTTTATACAGTCAGGAGTCAGGAGTTAGGAGTCAGGAGTTCTTAAAAACTCATAACTCATAACTCAGCACTTAGGACTCAGCACTAGGAGAAGAGCGACTGAAAACAATTGACAGATAAGCAACTAACGCACCAATCAGGAAACCAGAGATATTACGAACTATAGGTAGCCACTCGTGCGTCCGCGTTACTACTGGTCCAATACCGAAGGCAATAAACAAAATCCCCCACAAAGGCGAGAAAATTAAAGCCCATTGCCAAGCAAAACCTTGTTTTTCGCTGCGGGGTTGACCTGCAAATCCACAAATTATCCCACCAAGCACAGAGCTAATCAGAGTGAGAATCCATTGCTCTCGTGGTAGTCCCGGAACGGCAATGCAACCGCCTTTAAGCAAACAGCCTTTAACTGATTGTAAGGCTTGGAGAATCGCTTGGTCTTCGCCTTCTTCTCGGACAAAGTATAAGTTACCGAAACGAGTTTGTAATTCTATCCAAAAAGTGCGCGGTAGAAGTTCATAAACTGCATCACCGACGCTAAAGCTGAGGATATTACCACCACGGGAATCGGCAACTAGCAGAATGCTTTTGTCATCCAAACCCCAAAATTTAATTACTGCGCGACCTGGAGTGCGGTCATATTGAGTCAAAACTCTCAATTTCCAGCCAGTTTCGGCTTGAAATTCATTTAAGTCTTGGACAAGCTGTTCTTCTTGAATGTCGGTGAGAGTTTTAGCTAAGTCTACAACTGGGGTTGGTTTGTTGGGTAGTAACTCAGGATTGTCATAAGCCAGTGCAGGGGGGGAATGCATTACCCAAATTGACCCAACCAAGAAAAATACAGTAATGGATACCAGAATTCGTCGCCAAAAACAATTCTGCATGGACGTTTTTATACAAATTTAAACAGTAGATGTGAAGAAGTTATTTTTAAAATAATACGGTAAAAGTGATACTTCTTTACACTTCTTTACTTTACTCTAATCTAATGGTCTAGAGCAAAGCATTGTTTTGCATCCTCATTTTTGGGGAAAAACGAAGACTAGGGACTAGAGACTAGCAATTAGGTACTACGTATTAAAAATTAAATATGAGGAAGAAAGAATAATTTTCTTCCCCAGTAGAGACTCGCTAATCCTCAGACCATTCCTCAGCAGCTGTGGATTGAGGCAACGAATCTTCATCATCGAAATCCCAGTTAGCAGGGTCATTGTAACCGTTGTCATTCCGGCTGCGCTGCCTCTTGGCTTCTCGTTCTCGCAACGTTAGCGCTGGTTTTGCATTGGGTGACAATCGATCAACTTGTCGCCTAGGAGATTTTTGGCGTGTAAACGTCTTCCAGGCTGTTTTCACGCCCGCAAATATGCTGCGCGTGCCTATTTGAACGTTTTGCGCTTGCTTTTTGGCACTATCCAAGCTTTGATCAACTTGTTGAACAACTTGACTAGCACTTTTGACACCTTCGCTGACATCATCAGTTAAGTCAGTGATTTCCATACCAGCCGTGCGGATAGCATTTAGAGTTGGCGGTAACTCTCGTGAGAGGGTATCAAATAATTTTTCAGCACTGCGGGCAGCTCTAGCTAACTCCTGCAAAGCTGGTATAGCCGCTACTAAAACAGCAGTTAAACTAACGGCGACCAAAAGAATCGATAGTCCCAGCCAAAACAGGGGGTCAATCACAGTATGCTATCTATGGGCGATCTAGATGTAAAGGAACGGAATCGGGATTTTCTAGTTGCACTGTTACAGCGTTTTGCTTTTCTTGTGCGGTTTGCCGCTTAAGAACTTGGCTTTCTCGCTGAGTTGCATCTATCCCGGAGGCGATCGCTTCTCGCAATCGATCCAATGTCTCATCCCAGTTTTTCATTGCGCTGGTAGAAAGACGATCTGCCTGAATCTGGACACTTGTTGATAAATCTTCTGCCAATTCTGGCAAAGCATCGGCAGATTTCTTCAATATTTTACGCGTTTCGCGCCCTGTGCGTGGAGCCGCCAGTAAACCGGTCAAAGCACCGATGGTAGCTCCCAGCATCAAACCGCCAATAAATACTCCAGAACGGTTGTTAGACATGTTGTTTCTCTCCTTACACCCATTTTAGGTGGGTTTTCACGCCTTGGAAGTCCAAAATAATTTTACTTATTTGTTTTTAAGTGACAATATCTCAGCTTTAATTGTTGCCTTTATATCTCAGTTGATTTTACTACTATCTTTTTCTTAAATTTTGTCCCCAACCCAACTTTGACAAAATAACGCCGTTGGATTTGCTGTCCTAGAAGCAGCAGGCTGAAGATTTGCCGCACTTGTTGAATTTGTACCTGTATCGATTGGTTTCCCTGCCGCAAGTTATGAATATTCTGCTGCCGTCTAGAAATATTTTCCGGTGCTTTGTCAAGTAGCGCATGAGTGAAGCGTTCAGCGGCAGTTAAGCTATTAGTTATCCTCACCAGCCGCTTTTTAAGTTGCCACACTTGCCGAGCAATATAAAGTAATATTAAGGAAATGACAGTATTAATAATAACAACTACTATTACCATTTTTTACCTAGGGTAGATGCATGGCGGAGCTTGTTTTAAAAAAGCTTAACTTGCTTCTTGAATTAATCATAGCGACAGCGCCAGAAATATAGATCAGCTATTTTCAGTTTCAATAAGGTAAAAAACAAGTAAAAACAAAACCCCACACCAAGCCAAGGTTAGGGGATTGCGCGTACAAAGCCTACTTTTGTAGGTAGTAAGTACTGAAGTACTTAAAATAGCCGTCAAAACGCCTACTATAAACTGTATCAATTTCTTGCCCAGCGAGTACCTTTCCAAATACTAATAAACAAACCCGCAGCAACTAAAGCTCCCAAATTCCATTTTACAGAAGACTTGATTAAAGTTAAACCTCGAGAAGACTGAGTCGCTTCAGCTTGAGTTTTAATTTGTTTCTTAGCTTGAGAAACTTGTGATAATACTTGAGTTTTCAATTCTTCAGTATTTTTACCGTTTAATGAGCGACCTTGGCTTTTGATAAAATTATCAATTTGTTGTGGTGTAGCTTGGTTCAGTTGTTTTTCAACCTGTTCGGCTTGAGATATTTGTTGCTTAGATAAAGTACTAATTTGAGCAACGCTTTGATTATTAAGCCTCAGAGTGTTACCAATTCCTAAAGGAATTAGTAAGAAAAACAATAATGCAAATAACACAGTTAACCAAGATAATAATTTTAATATAGGGAATTCCCATTGGGAACGCGAATTCATTTCTCCAAAAAATACCAAGACTAAACCGATTAAAGGCACCGGCACTCGTTCAACCAGTGCCCCAAAAGTTTGAAATTCCCAAGCGGGGTTCATAAAGTTGGGTGGGACAAACATTTCAACGATGTCAAAAAATGCTAGTAATAGCAGACCATAGCCAAGCGATCGCAAAATACTCATCGAGCCTTGCTGACTAAAAGCAAATGCCTCTAACTCTTGTATTAAGGGAGTAAATCTATCAATATTTGATTTAGCCATGTTGTTAATTGTTAATTGTTAGTTGTTGGTGGGTAATGGGCATTGGGCAGTGGGCAATGGGCATTGGTAATAATTATTTTACTTTTCCCTTTTCCCTTTCGCCCTCTTAAAAAAACCCCTTTTACCCTCTTGAAATTCCCACTATCCACTTTAAAGTTTTGGAAAGTTAGGTTGCCACCATTGATGCCAGGAAAACCAGGCATTTTCCAGTTTTTTGTAAGCAGCTTCCGGGGTAGAATTCTGTAAAGGAATGGACAAATGTGCCCATAAACAACGTTGGTCTGGAACTGACTGTTGACTCAATAGCCAAGCCAGTATACGCTCCCAGTTTCCCTCGTATAAATACTGTTTTCGGTTCAACTCTTGAGGGGTGAATGTACTGCCACCCTGTGGGTTAATACAGGCACTCAGGTAGGCTCGCTGGCGATCTACTAACAGTCCGTAGTAGCCTACTCCTTGGTGCTGACGTACTACAGCAGAGGATGATATGGAAGTGTACTTTCGCATCAGTTGCCTGAGATTTCCATCTGTCACATAGCGCATTTCGATATTTAAAGGCAGGTCGTTCTGAATGTATTGATAATGTTTTTGTGCTATCAGTTCCGGATGTTCTTCTGTTGGCTCAGGTAGAGGACTGCTAGCTTTTAGCTGCCATTGTGGTAACGGTACTGCTTCTGGGAAAACAAAGGGGGTAAGCGTGCGTTTTTCTGCGCTGGGAAGTAGGATGACTTTGCCTAAAACTAAAAGGACACTACTAAAGGTAAGAGCCAAAAGCGGAATGCGAAATTGTTTCCAAATAAACATCACCTTGAACACGACTTAGGCTTTTGATTTTTGGGTTCATTCATACGTAGTACAAACCAACAGAATAACCCCAAAAGTAAAACGGCAATCATGGAAAAAATCAGGGAACCATCCCCTTCATGCCAGTATTTAAATGCTTCCTCATTTCTTTTTGCTACTAAGATACCCATGAGGGCAACCCGCACGCTATTGACGATAAATGCTAAGGTGGCAGCTACTATCGGTACGAGGATTTTTTGCTGAGAATTTAGGGGAAACATTAACACAAAAAGCAGTCCTAAACCCAGCATCTGGAAGATGAGTTCTATCCCAGAGCAGCCCATATATACTTCTATACTGCCCGTTGGCAGATAAATATTCACCCCAGAACGAGCAACTTCAAACCCTGTGTACCAAAGAATGAAAGCAGAAAATTTTGCGGTGATAGGAGATATATCAATAAGCGATGGAGGTAATAATTTGGGTGCGGCAAGAAAAAACAGTGCTAGCAGTTCTCCCCTGTATTGCTTTAATCCTTTAAAGCCAGAAGCTAGTAGGGCAAGACCAAGGGCAGAAATGGTAGGTGAGAGGTACAAAAAGCCACCCAAACTTTTCAGCGAGGCGCTCTTGAGGAGTACTATTGCGATGATTGATAAACCCAAAAAGCTGGAGAAAATTCCACTTTCTAACTTGAAAGTGTCGCGTTTTTCCCAAACTAGAGAAGATACCGCTGCCCAAAATATCAAACTGCCGCTTAACAGGTTAGGATTGTTAGCTTTACAAGTTAAAGTTATGTGAATTGCAATTAAGCCGGCTCCGATTGCTAATAGCCAGAATTGGGCATTTTTTAAACGACTGACTGGGGTCAGATGGATTGATTTCATTTCAATGTGGCGGCAGTTTCAGCAAATATTTGATTATTAGGTAGGCGGAACAAAACATAACTATTAGGTGTCTGGTAATGGGTAATGGCAATTACTAATTACCGATTTGCTTTTTTAAGTGATGTTTAATTACCGCCTACCTGCTTAGGTTAGACTTTGGCGGTTTCTTTTTCTTGCTGCTGGCGCTTGCGGCGTAATGCTACACCAATACCGCCGGCAGTTAATGAACCTAAGATTGTAAAAGGTTCCGGAACGGGTTCTGATGAATTATAAGTCACATTATCTACCACACGACTGGCTCCTCCCCCAATGCGAACTTCATCTACTAACCCGTTGTAGCCGGAAGCCAAAAACGTTGGTATCGAAGAAGGTGTAAGCGTAGCGGATGTTGCAACCTCTAAGCCTGCTTTGTAAAGTTTGAAGACAACTGGATTTGTGGAATACCCCGCAAAAAATGCCCCATCAAATACTACGGGTGAGTTAAAGTAGAATGGAATATCGTTACTTTCATCACCCCACTTCTCGTAGTTATTATAAATGCGGTTCGGATTTGATGAAGGGGTATATGGAAATTCCTCATCCCCATAGTAGCTCCAGTTGCTGTCCCATCTTATTCCGCCGTAATTATCCGGTACTAGATCGCCATTGCCACTGAGATCGTCAAAAGTTACAACAACCGCGTGCGCCTGTCCTGTGCTAAACGTTGCTGCTCCCACAACAGTAAATGTTGCTACAACACCAGCCTTCAGTAACTTCTTTCTCAGGGAAAACCCAGTTAATGTTTTGCCAGTAGAAGCTTTCAGTAACTTCTTTCTAACTTGAAATCTTGTCATTAAACTCACTTCCATAAATAGGTAAAGGTTGATGGTAGATTTACCCGGTAGTGAGAGTCGCTCTTTACCTCAAAGTCGCAAGCACAAACTCCCGCAAGACGCATTTACCCTGCGATAGGTGAGTGCTCCTTGTTAGAACACAGCGCAGATATGACTTAAGTCTTTAATCTCGCATTCTTTGAGTTGATAGCGATGTCTTCAGTGTTTATTCTCGAAGTCACAGTATTCAGTGTTACTAGTTTGGTAAAAAAAATCAACTAGTACAGGCTTGTCTTGATGGAATCTTTAAACTAGCCAAGGTTACTGCTAAATATTTTCACCTACCAAAAGTTAGATTTTATAAGGATTGTAGGCTAAATCTAGTTATGCAGTGTATAAAATTTATGTGAATACTATTTAAATTGTAGGAAATTATTTAATAGTTAGAGAGACGCGATAAATCGCCGTCTCTACAGAAAATCTATCCGTCAATTAGTCTTTGACGCACTACTAGAAGGGTGTGGCTATACGTACAAAGCCACACGATCACAGGCTTCAAGAACCTTCATTTTCCCCAGTCCGCGCAGGCGGACTTAGTTCGTATAGTCCTAGGCTTCTAGCCTGAGGGCGAAGGGGTGCAAAATGTGAAAATATTTGTTTTAAGCACTCAAGTGCTTACTACGAAAAAATAAGGTGGGTATTATACCCCACCTTACCTAATCAAAACTTACACACAACTCCATACTCAGCTATTATTTGTGATGACCCAGCCATTTCGCAGCTGCGATTCCCAAAACGGCAGCGACAACGGGGTTGCTGAGGAACCTCATTATGGCTGGTTGCTCGGCTAGTACTTCGCGGAATATGTCGGGATGGTTGTGATATGCGAAGGACGCGAGTTTGCTGACATCATCAGCGCTCATGTGGCTAGCGTGATGAGTGGAAAGCCCAATCTGTTGCTCTAGATGACGCTCATCCAATCCTCTTTGCTTGAAGTGTTTGAAAAACGAGCGTGCTACATCATCGCGTTCGTTGGGTTTGATTTGAGCGATCGCCTTTTGCAATTCTGGCTCCATTTGGCTGGTAGGAATGCGATCGGGATGCAAAGACTTACCAAACATCTGACGACGTTCATCTGTAGTTGTCCGTTGAGCAAAATCGTCGAAGCTTTGATATTGCTTTGATGGATCAACTGGCGCATCATCCAATGATTCTACATTCCCTTGAGCCAAGTCGTTCATTATTTGACGTTTGTACTGGTCGCTACTTGACACTTTACTTACCTCCGTTGTTTAGAAAGCTCATGGCTTTCTTTATCAAATTTTCAACAGCAACTAATTAACACGTATTTAAGTTGCCTATCTTTGGTAATTAGTAATCCAAAAACTTATTACCAATTACCTCAAACCAAAATTGAGTGATTACGCGTTGTACTCAATTTTATTGGTCTGAACATCATACTTAGTGGTCAAAATCAATTGCTTATCAGGCGCATAAATCAAAACTGTTAAGTCTTGATTCGGGAAATTCTTCCGGAAACCTTGTGCTAAGGATTTTGCTAAGTCTCGCACTTCGTTAGGACGAACTTGAGGAGAAATAACAATGCCTAGTTTGTTATTATCACGCACGTAAGCATCACGAATTAATCCCTTTGATGATTTCACTACCCAGTCAGCAAAGGTTTGTCCTGTTGGAGTATTTCCTCGCTCTAGTTCAGCGTAAGCTGTACTTGTACCAATTGCTGGTTGGTTGGTTGTGCGGTCTAGTTGTGCTACATTACCGCTGCTGCAAGCAGTACTTATTGTCAGAACTAAAACCAAGACGAAAGCAGTTAATATTCGCCGACCCCGCTGAAGCAAAATCATTTTTATATTCCTCCAAAAATTACATTTCAAACCAGACAAAATATAGTAAGCCTACTTGAGTTTTTTTAAACCCACTTGGCATGTATAGCAATAACAACATAATATTTACAAATTATTTAATATTGCTATGTTTGCTATTTTGAATTTTATTGAATTTTATTGAATTTATTATTTTGCAGGTCTATTAATTAAATACTAAGCATCCCTTAATGTTTTAATTAAGTCTGCACAGCTATCGTTTACATCTTTATCCCCCATTCAAGGGGGATAAAAGAGGTATGGCAATTTCTGTTTTTAGCTATCTTTTCAGAAATCGAATGCACCTCTGTTATCCTATAGACGTTCTGCAAAAAGCATTCTGCTTAGTCAATGGCTTTTTTGACGTTATCTTTTACGTCTTCGACACCGTGACGTACTTCGCCTTCGGCTTGCTTTGCTTTGCCTTCTGCTTTATCTTCAGGATCTCCGGTAACATTTCCTAGAGCTTCTTGAGCCTTACCTTCAACGTTTTTAGCTGTTGCTTTGGCGCGATCTTCTATGCTCATTTTTGTTCTCCTTATTTAGATACTTCTTATTTCAAAGCTTCTTTGTAACTTTGAAATTCTTTGTTATTACTTCTACAAATTAACTTAATATTGTTTCTGTAGCCTTCCGCCACAAGATATATTAGTTGTCTATGCTAAAAGAGGGAGATAAGACAATTAGATGGCAACTGGAGTACTAAGAAAGCAAATAGCTAATAGTTAACAATTATTAACTATTAGCTATTTTAATAAAAAAACCCGGTTTATATGCGGAACCGGGTTAATAAAGTTCTAAGTATTATTTTCTTTAATCCAAAAAACCCATGATAGTATCTGCATCGTCAATCGTATTTGATGCTACTGGGCGATTCCCCATTGCGGAGTAAGTTTGCGAAATTACTAGTCCACTTGAGGAGATTGGACGAATCCCAGACTGGTGAATATTATCAACGACGTGCATTGTATTCGCACCAATTGGACGAATTCCTGAAGAATTCATTGTATGAGCAACTTCCAAATGACTGGCGGTAATTGGACGTACAGTAGAAATAGCTAGTGTTTCATGAACTTCTACTTTATTTGGTGACTCTAGCAATACTTGCTTATCATCTTGCCCTTGTGCATCTGTATTCAAGCTATTACCTTGGTTATTTTCAATTTCCACTGTTGTGTCTCCCTGTAACTTGGCAACCTTTTGCCCTTGATTGATTGCTTTACGAGTATTACTAACGCTCATGACCTAACCCCCCTCCATTGTTAAGTAAATTTTACAATAGTTAGGGTAAAAATAAATTTTTCCTTAATATTTAGAGTGTAACCTTAAAAAAGTTGCTATGGATATATACTTTTTCAAAACATACGTATAAGTAAATTTAAATAGTAAATTTTTGTAATAAAAAATGACGTTTGATTAAGTTTATTCAGGTGTGCAATGACGTTCGGTTAGTACTCAACTTAAAACACAGCGCATTCGCTACCATGAGGTAGGGTATTTATAGTACATTTGTATGACAGAATTTTGTCTTCAAGCGCCGTTTGTTCCTACAGGGGATCAACCACAAGCGATCGCCCAACTTACCGCCAGTATCGAAGCGAACAACCATTATCAAACTTTACTGGGAGCCACGGGAACAGGCAAGACATTTACAGTCGCATCAGTAATTCAGAAGGTAGGGAAACCCACACTTGTATTAGCGCATAACAAAACTCTTGCCGCACAACTTTGTAACGAGTTGCGGGAATTCTTTCCCAACAACGCAGTCGAGTACTTCGTAAGCTACTACGACTACTATCAGCCAGAAGCTTATATTCCCGTCAGCGACACGTATATAGAAAAAACAGCATCGATTAACGATGAAATTGACATGTTGCGTCACTCAGCCACGCGATCGCTTTTTGAACGTCGCGATGTCATCGTTGTTGCTTCCATTAGCTGCATCTATGGTTTAGGAATTCCCTCAGAATATCTCAAAGCTGCCATTCCCTTTCAAGTGGGTATGGAAGTTAATCAACGCCAGATTTTGCGAGATTTAGCATCAATTCAATATAGCCGCAACGATATAGAAATGGGTCGCGGTAAATTTCGCGTTCGAGGTGATGTTTTAGAAATTGGTCCCGCTTACGAAGATAGAATTATTCGCGTTGAATTCTTTGGGGATGAAATTGACGCGATTCGTTACGTAGATCCGGTGACAGGTGAAATCATTAAAAGTATAGAAGCGGTCAATATCTATCCAGCGCGTCACTTTGTCACCCCAGAAGAAAGATTGCAAATAGCTTGTGATGAGATTCAAGCAGAATTAAAAGAACGCAAATCCGAATTAGAAGAAGCGGGTAAATTATTAGAAGCGCAACGTATAGATCAGCGTACTCGCTATGATTTGGAAATGTTGCGCGAGGTCGGTTATTGCAACGGTGTAGAAAACTATTCTCGCCACTTAGCCGGCAGACAAGCTGGAGAACCACCAGAGTCTTTAATTGATTATTTTCCCAAAGATTGGCTATTGGTAATTGATGAATCTCACGTTACTGTGCCACAAATTCGCGGCATGTACAACGGCGACCAAGCTAGGAAAAAAGTATTAATTGAGCATGGATTTCGTTTACCCAGTGCTGCTGATAACCGTCCTTTAAAAGCAGAAGAATTTTGGGAAAAGGTGAATCAGTGTATATTTGTTTCTGCTACACCGGGAAATTGGGAATTAGAAATTTCGGAAAATAATATAGCACAACAAATAATTCGCCCAACGGGAGTGATTGATCCAGAAATCAATGTGCGTCCGACAGAAGGACAAATTGATGATTTGTTGGGAGAAATAAAAGATAGAGTTGACCTTCGCGAACGCGTGTTAATTACTACATTAACTAAGCGCATGGCGGAAGATTTAACTGAGTATTTGGAAGATAATGGTATTCGCGTGCGATATTTGCATTCTGAGATTAATTCAATTCAAAGAATTGAGATAATTCAGGATTTGCGCGAGGGTAAGTTTGATGTGTTGGTTGGGGTGAACTTGCTGCGGGAAGGTTTAGATTTACCAGAAGTTTCGCTGGTAGCGATTTTGGATGCAGATAAAGAAGGGTTTTTGCGTGCAGAGCGATCGCTAATTCAAACTATAGGTAGAGCAGCGCGTCACATTCGCGGCAAAGCAATCATGTATGCTGATAATCTCACAGGTAGCATGATTAAAGCAATTGACGAAACTGATAGGCGTCGTGGGATTCAAACCGCATACAACAAGTTGCACAATATTACACCGCAACCGATTGTGAAAAAATCGACTAATGCGATTTTATCATTTTTGGAAGTATCGCGGCGATTGAATGCAACTGAGTTAGAAATAGTTGATGAACATATAGATGAATTACCCTTAGAGCAGATTCCCGATTTGATAACTTTGTTAGAAGCACAAATGAAAGAAGCAGCGAAGAAACTGGAATTTGAAGAAGCGGGTAAATTGCGCGATCGCATTAAGCATTTGCGGGATAAATTAGTGGGACGTTAGATATTTTATAACAACGCCCTCACCCTTCTAGGCTGAGGGCGATAAAGCGCATCTTCACACAGAATTGGTATAACGACAAAACCTCACTCTTAAAGCTTATGAATGCCATCACTTTGAATATCCCCAATTTGGGTGTTGAGGGATTTAAGGAACTGTGCCAAGCTAATCAAGATTTGCAGTTAGAACGTGCTGCAACTGGAGAAGTTATAATTATGCCTCCAACGTATCCGTGGACGGGTAAGAAAAATTCTGGTTTGAATGCTCAACTATGGAATTGGAACGATCGCACAGATTTAGGTATTGTATTTGACTCGTCCAGTGGTTTTACATTCCCTAATGGTGCAGTTTACTCACCCGATGCTTCTTGGGTTAGTAATGAAAAATGGGAGGCTTTAACACAGATTCAACAAGAAGAAGAATTTTCTCCTCTAGCACCTGATTTTGTGGTGGAATTGCGTTCTAGTAGTGATTCTCTGAAAAAACTCAGAGAAAAGATGCGAGAGTACATTGATAATGGCGTTCGCTTAGGTTGGTTGCTTGACCCTAAGAATAAAACAGTAGAAATTTTTCGTTTAGGCAAAGAGGTAGAAATATTGGAGTCTCCCGTAACCGTATCGGGTGAAGATGTTTTACCAGGGTTTGAGTTGAATTTAAATAAAGTGTGGTAGCAAATTAAACTCACATATTTTCACAGATCAATAATATTGAGTAGTTGATGCTGGTAGTAACCAAACCATCAATGAAGGACAAGTGATCGCATTCGACAGCAGCTTCACCGACCCTGGTATAGCGGATACCCACACCATCACTTGGGACTTTGGGGACGGTGCGATCGCCTTTATGCGTAAACTGCACTATGAATGCACGTTAATTTGTCTGCAATATTAAAACCTGAAAAATTCCAGAACTTTTTCCGCAGACTGGTTCACTATAACTATTACCATCCGCGTAAAGTTTTGTGTACCTGCGCCAGATGCCACATATAATCATCAATTTTGTATTTGTCGGCAGCTTTAACTATGTATTTGAAAGCCATTTCGACATTATTCTCAGCTTCGTAATACAATCCTACATAAAGATGACTGTAAAACTTGCCGCCTTTGGCTTCTAACTCACCAATACTTAAAACATCATCTGGCGTACAATTGCCAGCATACAAATCGTAAATATGTCGCATTACCCGTCGCGCGTCATTTTTCACCATTAATAGAGAACTGCGTGCCTCTGCCACACTCGCAAGCCTTGCAATGCAGAGATATCGCCAGACTGTTTCTTCTACATCTTGGGCGTTGACCGTCAAGTCTATCTCGAATTGTTGAGCGCCCTCAGCAAATCTTTCTGCATAATAGTAAGATAATCCACGTTGCCACAGATAAGGTTTAAGACGTGCATCAAGTTGCTCTGCCATATCGAAATCTTGAATCGATTCATTAATTTTGGCAAGCTGAAAATTGACCATACCTCTTTGGATATAAGCTTTTGGATCTTCGGGTTGATTTTGGATGATATCGTTCCAGCGTTTAAGTTTATTTTCGAGAGAATTTGAAAAAAACATTTGTTAGTGCGATCGCTTTTGCTAATTTCAATTTATCTTGTATATTTCCAGCCTAAAAGAGAAACTGTCAATATCTAACCGCTCTTACCCATCTTCTAATCAGTGTTAACCAGTAAGCTATTAATGAGATACTAAATATTTGACGTTATCTTTTCCTTCCCTATGACCAATACGATCCAATTTCCTTGGCAACAAGAAGCGATCGCTCGTCACAGTCAACGTCTACTGCACAGTTATCAACATTGGACAAGAACTTCTCTACTCAATGTCAACGGTACATCAGAGGAAATAGCACAAGCACTTTTTGAAGCACCTTTTGTTTTAGTATCTCACGGCACCCAAGCCGACCCAATCTTTAATTATGGCAACCGCAAAGCGTTGCAACTATGGGAACTTAGTTGGCAAGAATTTACCAAAATGCCTTCGCGGAAGTCAGCGGAAAAGATAGTGCAAGAAGAACGCGATCGCCTTTTAGCAGAAGCAGCATCCAAAGGCTTTAGGTGATTTTTGAAAAAGAAATTACCAGCTAAAGTGGTTGAATCAATACATCCCATTTGGGTAAAAGTGGATTTCGCTGTAATCTTGACTCGACTGGCTTCATGGCATTCTTAGTCAGGGAAATT
>JAESFM010000197.1_pt1 | contig 17747 bp, 17 predicted proteins | sample 9266171 | NCBI WGS metagenome assembly JAESFM01 (sample SAMN14505069, study PRJNA617099) | algae metagenome | isolation source: Hassallia sp. WJT32-NPBG1 and co-occurring heterotrophs from well developed... | place: USA: Mojave Desert, Joshua Tree National Park, California | collected 2006-06-22
GGATAGGGCATGAGAAAACCCTCAGGCTAATGGCGCTAAGGGTTAGTGTTTATTTCGCTTAACGAGCTTCAAAACTATTTAGGTGTCACACCTGAAGATAAGCAAAATGCAGTGCTACAACTCAGCTTTTTAGGGTAAAAGATTAGAAAAACCCACACACCTAACGGAATCATGGATGGGTGGGGTTTTGGAAGATTTTGCTATTTACCTTTTACTCAAAAGGGCAGTGATTGCTGCCCCAGCCGTTTCAATGTAAATTTGGCGACATGCGGGGTCAAACCAAGCAAAAATCAAGGAAGTACTCAGCAAAATAGCTACTACAACCGATTTCCCACTAGGTTTGAAATTATGTGATATAATATCAATCTTGGTTTTTATAGGTTTTTTCGCTGTTTTTGCTTTGGCTAATTCATCCGAATCGATACTATTGCCAAAATTGTCACTATGTGACATGATAAATTAAGGACCCTTATAGGGCTGCGAATGAGGACATAGAGAAATTCACATCACATGAGAATTGTTTACCAGACGCAGGCTCATGTTCGATGAATTTCAAATTAGACATTATAAGCATTAAAAAAGAGAGACGTTAAAAAGAAGCGTCTCTCTTTTTTGCTTACCTACTCACCATAGGTTATTTTTGTTCTGGTGTCAACTTAAATATAACTATATGTATAGCTATGATAGCAAGCATTGCTGGTTTTTACTTCCGTATTTTTACGTATTTTTACGTGGTATTTTTGTGTCATAAAACTTTTTTTATATATTTAGATAATACAAAAACCCTGTAATGCTTATGTATACAGGGTTTTTTAGTTTTTCGTTCTAAGTACAAAATCTTCACTGAGATAGAAAAATTAAAAATGTTACATAACCCGTAAAAGTGACCATGAATCGACTCTGGTAAAAACCAAAATGGGGTAGTCCCTTTAAAATCAAGTTCCTCGTTTCCCGCTTCATCAAGCAAACCCCTCACTACTTTGACCCGTGGCAGAGGTGCTTTACCATTGGCTGAGAAAGCTTGTATTAAGATGGTTCCTGATTCTCTTTGTGCCTGTGTTCCTTCTGGATAACTGCTGTTAGTGTCATTGTGAGTGATTAGTTTGCTTACTAGTGTAGTTGTCTGAGGGGTTTATTTTTCGCTCCAGTTATTTACAACCAATTTTGTCCAGTTGCTCTCTCGTCCATCGCTAACTTTGTCTAGTGTCTCAGCAAAACAATCACCGATTATGTCATTAACTGTGGTTGCAACTTCCTCTGCATAATCACTGTTGAATTCTATGTTGATTTCATCATGCACGTAATTGATGGCTTTTAATTCCCATTCAGGTTTTTCATCTGACAGATCAACAATCTTGATTAATGCTCGTTTGAGTGCTGTTGCTTCAGTTCTACTCCAGATTGCCGCTAAACATTTGGTGTAAGGTAAATCAACGGTTGTATCATCTACAGTTACTGGATGAGTGATTCTGTTGTTAACTGATTTCATTTTGTTAACCGCATAATAGTTACCATCAATATGTAGCAAGTTAGCCGGGTTACTCAATTCCTCAATCATTGTCTTTCGGAAATTAACTACATTCGGGTATAAAGCTTCACACCCTTTGATAGCTGCCTGACAAGCTTCAATAGAAACGATCTGCCCTGAGTTAGCTTTAATTTGTTCTTGCACTCGCTTTGGACCCGCGCCATTGAGCCAACCATAATAAGTGTTCTTAGCCGCATCCCGATACAATTTATACGGCATTTCTTTTTTATTTTTGGCTATTTCTTCCCAAGTGATGTCATCCCCTAATGCTTTTGCAATATAAACACCAACCTTACTGTGATTGTCTATATTGTCATCATTACAACCTGCAATAGCTGTTTCATCATCGGCGACATCAGCGGCTATCCGTCCGTGTGATGCTGCTAAATCTACAATGATTATCCCTTTGTCAGTAATCTTTCGTGCTATGTTTTCTAATTGCGGGTTTTTATCCTTAAATAACTTAATGAAGGTTTTATTATCAACCCAATCAAAATCATTCCCTAGATAAAGTATTTTACAGCTATTAGTCGCAACCAATCTTGTTAAATAACTGAGTGCAACTTCAATGTAATCACGATGTTCAGGATTATTTTGCCAGAGTTTTTCATAATTAGCTAATTGTTTTTTAGCCGCTTTTTGATTGATAATCCAGTGTTTAAAGTTACTAGATATATCATTTGTCACGCAAGCTCTAACACCCTCTAAGCCATACGCCTTTAATGCAGGGTTATCTTTAGCGCTAATTGATTGCAGGTTGGGTAAATCATTAAATATTTTGCTATTACCAGAACTGAATCTACCCGTGCCTGTTAGTGTGTTGAAAGTCGTTTGCACCCTGCCTGTTTTTTCAGCACTCCTTAAAAGAGATTCTAATTGCTGAATAGGTATTTTAATCGCTCGTAGTTTACCTAACAATTTGACTTCATCATATTCAGCTAAATCAGCTAATGCTGTCTTATCAAGCTTCTTAATACCTAGTGAGTACTTAACATTTAAATGCACCTTTAATATTTTGTTTTGGGTGTATTGAAAAGCTGGACTTAACAAAGATGCCCAATCTACAAGCAAGCTTTCAAGATTACCTTTCAACTTTTTATCAAGCGTTAACTCATCAGGAAGTTCACAGATGCTTAGTAAGTGCTGATATAACCAAAACAAAATTTGATTGTTTTTTATTTTAGGTATCAGTAAAGCCCAATGTTTTAACAATTTAGTTTGCTCATTTTTACACTTGACTAAATTATTCTCAGCTAATTGTCTATCAAAGGGTAAACCGTTTTTTTCTAACTCAACAGCACAAGAGATAACGTCATTTTCTAGTTTCCAAGCGTCCATCAAGCCATCTTGAGCAAGTTTACCAAATCCAAATTTACCAGGATTTTCATAAACTTCTAATTCCCTTTGATACAACCAATAAGTGATAAACGGATCGTAAACAGCATAGTCAATCTGAGATTGAGTTAATTGAGCACCCCAGTCTGATTTCTGTTCAGCCTTGTTAACCTTTAATCCCAAAAATTTAGCGCCTAAATTCCCTAGTCCGTATCCACCGGGTAAAGTTGGCGGTTGTTTTAAGGCTCCATAATTACCGAAAAAGATTTTGGCTCCCAACATTGTATCGATAACATTTGTAGCTTTTGGGAAGTCAAGCTGGAATGTTAAGAACCTTAAATCAAAGTGGATGTTTTGCCCGATGATTTTAGTATTCTTGTCAGCTACCTTTTGTTTTAGTAATGAGATGAAAGCTTGTAGTTTGCTGCCAATTAGCTCTCTGTTGTCATCCCTACCACCTAAATCAACATAATAGACCTTGTACCCGTTACTAATCTGAAACAGCCTAATGAAGCCTTTACGAGCGTGTAGACCTTCCTTGTTTTTAGGGTCTTTACCGAAAGATTCTATATCTACTGAAATTGTATCCCACCCAGCAATCTCATCTAAAATAGCTTGGTAATCAGTAGCATCGGGATCAATCTGTTGCTTGATTGGTGTGGGTAGTTGGAAGTTATCAACGCGGTTGATTATTTGGATTCTGGTATCTGTATTGATGTGTTCCCAAGCATCACCAAATAGTTCTGTTTGTTTGAACTGTTCAAAGTATTTCAAGTCAACATCAGCCGGACATAGAGAGATTAGTTTTTCAATTTCAATATCTCTTAACCGTTTTGTCCAGTTTTCAGCTTTTTCAACATCTCTTGCTAACCAATTTGGGAAAATACTATCAAATAATTCTTGTGTTGTGATGCCGAAGAAAAGGAGATAACTGTTACACCGCGTACCATCCACAGTAATTTTTTCGACATCTCCTTTAGTTGCACCTACTGCCTCTATTAAAGGTGTGAAAGCTTGAATTGTCCAATCTTCTTTTAGCTTTGAGGATGTAACATTTCCAAAAGTTAGGCGGTATCTCTCTCTATTATCTAGTAGGTATTGATGCACCTTTAATGTTTCGGGATCATATTTGTGTACACTATTCCCTATTAAACTAAAAAAGCCAGAATCAGAAACAAACTCAGCTTTCAGAGTAGTTAAATTACTGTCTATAAAATCGTGTGCTATTGGTTGCCCTTTATCCCGTTTTAAAGTTCGATAGCCTCTTAACTGACTCAGTTGTTTTGTGACATCTCTACCGATTGTTAACCTGTAAACTAATGCTGCTTGAGTAAAGAATCCATCACGATCTTTAGCGCTTAATTCTTCAGTTAATTCAACATCACCATACCGCTTTGAGATTACCTTTGACTCTAATTGGTCTTGTTCCTCTCGCGTTAGTTCTGTTGCTTCTTTTAGCTGTTTATAGTCTTCATCTGTGATTGTTTCCGCTGGTTTAACTTGAGCTAATCGAGTATCTCTTTCTTGAGTAGCTGTAGTTTTTTGTTCTTTAATACCTGCTAACAGTTCATCACAATCAAACTCATACGGGAAGATTTCACTAGCATCCTCAATGTGAATTAATTTATTACCTTCTTTGACTGATAAATCAAACAAAACACGTTTTCTGTATTCAAAAATCTCACTATTTTGTACAGCTACTCGATTAGCAAAATACTCAGCAGGTGATAAATTAGGTTTGAAGTCAGGGTAATCATATTTCCATTGAATGCTAGTTTGACTTAATACCCTATCAGTTTCGTCTAGTAATTTAGCGCTTTGTAGTGCAACTGATGATGGTGTTTTCCCGTATCTTGCAAACTCACCGGGCATACCGCGATCCGCTACCCAAATTAATCTAAAGCAGTCGAGATTCCTGTACCTCATTAAAGTTTGTCGAACGCTATCAGGGGAGCCTGTACCAGTGAAAATCCCTATTACTAAATCAAACGGTCTTACTAAACCTTTCTGTTCGTCAAGAGGCTTTGTCAAGTCTCTGTCTTCAATTGATACACCTGTTTGCATCACTGGACTAGTAACAAGTACATCACAAGCATCACAGACAGCATGTATATTACTAGTGCTTCTAAACGCTGGATGTCCTGTTTCCATTGTTGTTTTAGAATCATTTCTGATAATCAAAAAACTAGGATCACAATACTGATTTAATAGTGCCTCAATGTTGAATGTACCCCACGGACTGTTTTGTTTTTGTCCAGTTAAGTGAACTAAAACGTGTTTTCCGTTGTTTGTTTGTGTGATTGCTGTAGCTATTAAGTCAACTGGTTTTTCACTATTAGAAACATAAGCTGTATAACCTTTTTCGCGATAGGTATTTTCGATTACATAGGGATCTACATTACCTAACAAACTACTAAAAAACTTAACTGTGTTGTGATCTAAATCAGCGTCACTCAGTATTAATTGCCCACATGAACTGCTAATAGTTTCACAAAGCAGTTTCAAAGTTTTAAGTAGTTTGCTTCTCTCTTTAAAACAAGTCGGGCTAAGTACAAGATTATTTAGTACTTGAGTAGCTTCATCAATGACAATAAGAGAACCTTTAAACCGATCTAACGTTTTTGGATTTTCTAGTTCAATCAATTTGTAAATACTGTTAATCACAAGACTTACATACTTAGCTTCATAAGCCTTTTCTACTAAATCTCGAATGTATTCAAGACCTAATCTCTTAGCATTTGAAACAGCTAATTGAATTAAAGGATTAATCAGAATAACCGCTCTACCTTCTGATTTAGCTTTAGTGGTTATCTGATCTAAAAGCCACGTTTTACCTGTTCCCTTTGCACCTAAAATAGCTACTAATAAAGCTTCTATAGGTGGTTCAACCTTGATAAATTGAGGTGCATTAAAAGTTACGTCAGGCTTATAACCTAGAATGTGATCTGCACTTTTTACCCAATTTTGACAAGGTGTAGCTGTTTTTAAAACCTTTTCAACAGATTCAATACCCTCAGCTACTAGTAAATCATCAATACCCTTGTGAGATAGCCAGAAGCCTATTTTTAGCTGACATCTTAGTATTTCATCTTCATCTTTAGTTGCAGGTGTGTATATATGCTTAATAACACGCTCTATACTCGCTTCTGTACCCCTACGCGCTTCGACCTTGTAATCTTGGTCATAGAGCAAAACTACTTCGCGATCTGGGTGTAAAAACTCAGCAAAAGCAACATCGCTTTTATCCTTCAAACAGCTTAAGGTATGTCCCTCAATTGCTATAGCTAGTATAGGTAATGCTGACATCAGCGCCGCAGTCTTTTTCAATCCCTCAACTACATACAATGGGATTAAGTTTTTCAATGCCCAAGTGTGCCCGTCTTCATCTGGAAGCTTAGGAGTGACACCATAATTGCGTGCAATAGCATCCCATCGTTGCTGAGAAATCTTAAGCTGTAAAGGCTTCTTAGGTACACCCACAGGATTTAAATATCTTGTACCCTTAGTATTTTTTAGCGGTAAATCAGCCTTGAAACAGGATTCGCAACCTAGCAACCCGCCACCCTTTAATACATCAGCATAAAGCCGTCTGTCGTAAGGGGTTTTGATATTATTAGCTAAATACTTTTCAGTCTGGGTAGAATCTAACGTTCGGTAATTATCATCAATGATGTCGTTAGCAATTCCAGAAGCTTGAAGCGTATCTCTGTGATGATCAGCTATAATACAGATACCAACAAAAGTGGTATTGTTCTTTATAGCTGAATTCTTTATTTCTTGAGAAAAAGCGTGATTGTGGGATAACATAAAGTTAATTAAGGATTTAAAAACAATCATGAGGGTAGGAGATTACAAGTCTCGCCCTCTTATTTTTTGTCTATTGAGCCAACCAACCAAATTTACTTTAACTACTTTACATCATTGCGTGGTAGCAACACATTATTAGTATACCTTGCGATCTATGCGGTTACGATTTATGCGTGCTTAATAACTTCTTTTAAATAATAAATATCTAAGTGAGTAGTTTGTAAGTAGCTAATGACACCAGTAAAAAAGAGACTAGTCTAACCCATACGCAAAAGACAGTATAAAATCATTCAACGTGTTCAACTAATCTAAAAAAGTAGCTACAGGTTGCATCATCCCTTAAGGCTCGGTCTTTCCACCGTCCTTTGTAGCCCTCAAAGCCAGTTATTAATACGTTGTCTGCAAAGAATTCATCTTCAAAAGTACCAGGTGAATCTTTAGTTCTTGCTGCATAAGCACGCTGGATAAGTTTCTCATGAATTTCAAACTCTAGACCGTGGTTTACGATCTCCCAACACAGCATTTTACATCTATTGCTGTAGAATTTGATACTCCCCACACCTTTTTGCCTAACCCACAAAAACATACAATAAGCCCGGAACAAACTTTTTGAGTGCGCTAAAATCTGTTGTTCTCGTATTTGGCGTAATTCTTGTTTTAACTTGGCGATCTCTGCATCGCGATCCGCTAAAAGGCTTTCTGTTAGACCTTGCTTGATGCCGAGAATTACTTTTTCCCTGGTAGTATCAGTCATTTTGGTTGCTCAGATAATAATTTTCAGTATATAGCACGCATTTTTAAGACTAAGTAGTATGATATTGCAGGTAAAACTATCTGTGATAACTATTCTTCTTTAATATTTTCTAGATGATTGGTTATTTCGTTAAATTTTTCCACAACATCTAACTCGGACATCTTATATATGTTCACCCCTTTGCTATGTAAATAGGCAATTTTTAGGCTGTACTCTACTTGTAAGTTTTCCGATCTACCAAACATCTCAGCTAACTCGCTTACGGCAGCCTTTACTAGAGGTGAAAGTCTGTAAGTAACTGAGTAGACTGCTTTTTTGGTTTTAGGTTTTCTTTTGCGTGCTTGTGGTTCAGTCAAAATTAATAATGCTTGCATAATGAATCTATTATGATTTTCCATCTATATCTAGCATAACGCAAGTATTTATTATAGTGCAGCCATTATAGTATCAGTATTTTGTAAGTCTTTAAGGTAATCCATAATTTATAATGGTATCATAATACTTGTAAATTAGCTGCACTATGTTATATTTAAATAGTGAGAGGCAAGCGAAACCAACCGACCAGCCAAACGGTTTGAGTACATCACAGGCACGCTAGCCAAACGCACCACACACGCACATATATAAAGTACAAAAATGAATCTTCAATCTGATCTCGACAAATCCGCTGCCGATCTAGCATTTAAAATCGCTGAACTATCCACCAAATTATCTGAGACGCTAGATGCTCTTACTAGTAAGGATTACAGTGCTTTAGATGAGGAAATTAGCAGCAATTGCGACTTAAATTTAGGCGATCTAAAAGCGATTCTCAAAGCTATTACGGATTTTTAAAATTTTTAAACCGGGTAATTGAGCCTAACTAAAACTTTTTACCCGGTCTTACTCCTCACACTTCACTTAAGGCATAGAGTATGTACAAAAGTATACCACTGATTCTCATCGTTGTCACACTTACCAGTTTTTTACCAACTTTTCAGAATAACTCAGACTGCACACATCGCGGCAATAGCCGTCAGGAGCAATGTTGATGATTGCAAAGATACATCATTTTGGTTCTAACTTAGCCTTAATTGGCGCTGGAATACTTTTAGCTTCAAGTTGTATTACCACTGTGTGTTGGCTGAATGATGAAGACCCCGATCAAATTACAAAAACTTCATTAATTGGCTCTATTGTTTTGCTAACCACGGGTACGTTGCTCTCAGGCATTACCAGCAAAGAAAAACCTGATTCAGGTGATTTGAATGCTGATCATATCTGGAATCATTTTAAAGAGATACGTGCCCTGAGAGAAGCTTCACCGTGCCCAAATTGCAGACATCTAGGTCAATATTGTGCGATGAATCCGCATGTTGCTTGTACTCCAGAAGCTAATAACTGTTCAGACTTTGAATCAAAGGAGAATTAACAATCATGGCTATCAAAAAAGATAAAGTAGGAACCGTTACAGGCGCTAATTTAAATCCTAAAAGTCGAGGTAAAAAAGGTGGGCTAACCAACAGCGCACGGGTCACTGGTACTAACACAGAAGCAACTGAAGAATCAAAACCTATTGGCGAAAAATTTCAGGACAGCATTCAAACCGTAGGCGCGGCTATCAATACCGTTAACAACACCGTATCAACTATCCAGTATTACGCTTCCCAAGTACAAGGCGCTATCAAGGGTACGGCTAACGATTCCAGTCCTTTAGCGGTTACAGATGGCAAAATAAACAGCGCTGAAATACTTGCTAAAGCTACTGCTGAAATTGATGAATCTATCGGGAAACTAGAGGGCGGTGAAGCAACACGACGCAACATTATCATTGCTCAACAGCGTAATTATGTCGGTGTAGCAACTAATAATGTTCGCCTACAACAGGATATAGCTACTCTCAATAATGAACAAAAACGGCTGATTGGACTATTAGTTGATGGTAAAACTCTTGACATTAATAATGAGACAAAAGCGGTAGGCTATCACCGTGCTGTTACTCATCGTGACACTGAAATATCTGCATTAGAACAGGATCGCGAACTACTCACACACCAACGAATTAGGACTGAAGGCACGCAGCAACAAACCTCTTTAGTTCGTGACCAAGAGCAACTCAAAATCCAAAAAATGAAAGAGGAAGTTGACAAGCAACGGTTTGAAATTGAGAACTTACAGCACGAGAAAGAGGTAATTAAGCAACAGGTTGCAGCTAAGTTTATGGCAGGATTTTAAATAAAACAAGAGGGGTTTCACCCCCTCTCAGTTCTTGTTACTACTTACTAATTAAAATATCATGTTTAAGCAAGTTTACACGGGTTTGTTTGTCGGTTCTACGATTCTAGGCATTACTGGACTAGTTCAAATTAGAAACACTCAAGGCTTAGAAAGAGATATTGCATTAGCCGTTGGTATGACTGGTACAGCGTCAGCATTAACAACCGTTGGACTGGGTATGGCTTATGACCGCAAAAAGAAGAATCAAGATACTGACTTAGCTGATGAGATTCAAAAAACTGAACGTGTTTATAAGGATAAGTTATCCATATTAGATGCCGAAATTCAAGCTTTGAAAGTAAATATAAAGACTCTTGAATCTTCAAATACAGAATATCTTAATGAGGTTAAAGATTTAAAAAATCTGCTCAACACTAAAGCTAATCAGTACCTCACTGCTATGGCTGAGAAAGATTTGAAAGTAAGTCAACTGCAAACTGTTACCTCTGAACGTGACACTAGAATATCTGACTTTTTAGAAGATTGTCGCCAACATGTGATTAGTTTTCTAAATCTCAGAAACAACAACTTAGACGGTATTCAGTCAGCAATTAGTCAAGGTATTAATCAATCTGAGTTACCCCAAGCTACTAGAGAATCATTAGGTAGTCGGTTAACTGATATCAACAAATTGCGCGGTGAATTGGTAGATGCAATCAACGAAATAAGAACTATTGACATTGCCAGTTTCAAAACTGTTCTAGATTTTATTTTTGAGTTTGATAACAAATTCTTAAATGTAAAAGTTAGATGGAAAGACGCGCTAGTAAAAAAGGTAAAGGTTGAGTCTACTAGTTTGAGAGAAGCGCTAAATGATTCGATGCCTAAGCCAATTGCAATTGAACGTTTTACCAGTGGCATGGATGAAGTAGATCAGCGGATTACTGAAAAATATGAAGCATTACTACTGAACAATAATTCAATCCATGCCCAATTACTTGACCTATTAGAACAACGCAACTTAGTAATTGATGACTTGCAACAGAGCAATGATTCATTAATGCGAGATGTAGCCGAGTTACAAAAACCATTACAAGCTGTAGGAACTTCTGATTATGCATTAGCCGCCAATAGAGTAGCTAATTATTACTATGAAAATTACGGCTATAAGCTTGATGTGTTGAATTGGGTTGAGACTGAAACAGGCTTTAATATCTTGTTTGCTACTAGACGCAACCCTGGATTAACTGAGACTGAACTGCTACCACATAACACGCAAGAGCAACTTGCAGCTTTTACCAACTCCTTGCATGGAACACTACCCAAACTAGACTTCAATTATCAACACAGCTTGTTAACTCTAGAAATCATTCTCAGAAAACCTGCTAAGAAAAAACCTTTAGGCGAAAGTGACATCAACAAGCTTTGGATACCTGCTAGTAAATTTGAGGATACCGTCAAAGGTTGGTCTAGAGTACGCTTAACAGGTGGATCTGAATCGGGTAAGAGTCCGACCGCTGAGAACTTAGCTGTATGCATACTAAAGAATCGACCGGGAACCGCTAAACTATTCAATCCACAGCATGACTCAGTTAAAAATTACTGGACTGTTCCTGTAGTGGGCACAAGCCACAATGATTCTGAGAAAGCGATTGCTGCTCTTGCAAAACAGGTTGATGCACGTTCTAACGGTCTTGAGTCTAGAGATACCTTTCAGCTTTACATTTTTGACGAGATAGACAGCACTATGAGCCATACCAAGGGTAAAAAGTCGGTTATTGGTTCAGATGTCAACTTCATCATCAAACAGGCTTCACATCAAAATCTAGGGGCAATATTCATCGGTCAAAATGCTAACGTCTCTGAGTACCCAGGTATGGATAGAAGCGATTGGAATAGCGCGGTGAATGTACACATCGGGTCAAATGCGTATGATGCGCTAACCAATAGCAATCTGTTCACCAATGAGCAAAAAGACTTACTCAAAGAAAAAGCTGATAAATTAAGTGACTTTTGTAGCTTTAAAAATGATGAATTGATGCTCGATAAAAGTGACTCTAATTCATATCGTTTTGCGCTAGTAGTGGAACCAAACAAGAAACCATATTTTATTGAGTTACCGTCATTTGGAACTTACACTTATGACCTAGTGCTTAATAGCTGCTCTAGCACAACTGACAGCGCTGCCGTAGCACATCACCAACAACTATAAACGCTAGAACCCTTGCAGAATAAGGATGTGCTAGCAGCTAAAAACAGCGCTGTTTCCGGGTATGTGGGGTCTAGCTGCCCAAGCTGCTCCAGCACTAATCTCAAGCGTAATGGAAAGCAAAACGGTAGCCAGAGGTACGTGTGTAAAGACTGCGGGAAACACTTTACTGAGTGATTAGTTAATAAGTTTTGCAGATTTATAGCAGAGATAGTTAATAAGGTAATCGAAAGCTTCTAATCAGTTTAATTAAGTGTAAAGCCTTATTAACTATCTCTGCAAAGTAGCTCAATTTTTCCTAATAATTCAGTCGCAATAGAAGCTCAATTTTATCAATAAAACGTATTACTGCGCGTAGTATGCACATTACAAACAACTTCACAAGGAACGAATCATGAATATCGAAGCTAGCAACGGACACACTCAACAACCCATCCAAGATTTAACCATGCTAAAAATCGAACCTACCACAACTGCTAAAACACGTACACCTAGAGAGACAAGAAACCCTCTTATTGACTGTTCACTGATTCTAGACGCAGGTAGCAAGCGTATCAAGTTCCTACTCAATGGTTATGAGTCAACGATTGAGAGCATTTACAAGCAAGTCAAAGGTGATTTACCTAGTGGTATGGCAGGTTGTTTTCAATATAAAGGTAAAAACTTTGTAGTAGGCAAGGGATCTGAGTCAGTCTTAGGCGAACTCATAGAAGCCCAAAGGGATAATAAAATCAAAAAACTTGATGTGTGGGTACTTGGAGCGCTTACTAGTGATTCAGATTTTCTTGATGATGTCTTAGAAGACAAACGCAATCGCTACAAAACCAAGCCTATCCGGTTAAGTGTAGATATCAAGCTACTTTCGCTCTCAAGTAACCGCCAAGGTGACATCAGTAAAATCCTAAACACTATTGAAGGATTTAATTACCGAGGTAGAGATTTCACCATTGAGTTTAAGAATCTTAAATCTGAATTTATTTATTCAGAGGGTTACGGTGCTGCATTGTCGGCTAAGAATTCATTACCCGATGGTATTACTAGTTTCGCAGTGCTTGACCTTGGCGGTGGAACCTTGACGCTGACATCTTACGGTATTGGCAGAAGATTACCTAAAGTGCTTAGTAGAAGTGTCGCTAGTGGGGGAGGAATGCAGAATCTAGCTAGTCAAATCTTTGTGAGTCTGAATAAAACTGATATCGGTGGTGAAACTAAAAGCCTGAATAGTATTTTTGAGGCATTAAAGGCTTGTAAGCGTGAGAATGAAGAATTTTTAGTACCTTACCGAGTTGGTGGACGGACTGAAAACATTGCCGAAAGTGTGACGGATGGCTTGAGTAATTGGATCGCTGATAATCCCTCAATTGCAGATATACTCACAAAATCTTCACAAATACTAGTTAGTGGCGGATCTATTTTCGCTACCGGGGGAGGTTTTGGTAGTGGAATTATTGCCGCCAAGATTATTGAGATTATCACTAGTGGTATTACCTCTGGGAATTGTGAGGTGCTAGAAAATCCCCACATCATCAATGTGTCTGGCATGAAGTATCTGTAATCAAAAACCTGGGAGGCGGTCAAACTTCCCAGTAGAGTACTATTGATACCCTTGTTTTTTTTGGTTGCTAGTTAAAATTACCTGCTTTTTTAACTACTTCCTTTAACTCTTCATAGGTAATACTATCGTTTTTGTTTAAATTACTCTGTGATAGTAACTCCTGAGGACTATTGGTATTTGTTTCTAATGAGAGGATTGTACTTAAGCCAGGACTTAAAAAAATCTCATTAAGAGAGACTTTGCCGTCTTGATCGCGATCTAATTTATCAAAAAGAGATTGAAGCTCTTGCTCGGTTGCCATAACTTTTTACCTGAATTAATTCTTCAAAAACCTAGATAGCGGTGTAACTACCCAGGTTCTCTATCCCTCATAACAAAGGATTATTTAATTATGCCTTACCAACAACGCGATGATAATGTTCAAGGGTATATTTATCTACTCAAAGCAAAAGGTTTTCACGGCTGGATACCGGGCGCGGTGCTAGGTCGATACAAAATCGGATTGAGTAGAGATGTGGATCGGCGACTTGACACACTACACGGCAACCAACCACCAACCGACTTGGAAGTGGTTAAAGTTATTGTCGTTGAGGATATGGCAAGTGTTGAGGCTGAATTACATAGAGTTTTTAAAAGCCAAAACGTCAAGCTTCTCAAGTCGAGAGAGTACTTTGACCTTAACCCTTTGCAAGTACAGTACTGTTTATGGTTGATGAGACGATATGAGGCTAGGCGATGGAGTAGTTCAGAGATTCCACTGAAACCGATCGCAGCCTCTCTCATTGCTCTCTTAGGCGTTGGTATCCTCATCGGGCAAAGCTTTCAGCCCGAACCGACAAATCAGACAATAATCGAAAAATCCGTCAAGTCTAACTATCGAGATACTAGACCGTTCTAATATAAATAAAAATTAAGAGACAAAGTGTTATGGATATATTTTTAAAGCAAGCAAAACAACAACGCGAAGAAGCGCAAATAATGATTGAACAAGCAAAACAGCAACGCGAAGAAGCGCAAATTATGGTTGAACGAGCAAGACAACAACGCGAAGAAGCGCAAATAATGATTGAACAAGCAAAACAGCAACGCGAAGAAGCGCAAATTATGGTTGAACGAGCAAGACAACAACGCGAAGAAGCGCAAATAATGATTGAACAAACGAGACAACACTTTAGCATTCAGTGAAAAATCCGTCAAATTGAAATAGGTTGCGAGAATATCTTTTCTCAACACTCAATCAAACTATAAGCCCGTGTCAGAGCGGGTTTTTGCTTTTAGATATATTTGAACTGTATTCCGTACACTACAATACTTTTATACATTCATATATTTTTATGTCAGATTTTGATTTTGACTTACAAGACCTCTCCGAAGATTTAACTTCCGAACAAATTCAGGCGATTGTATTACTAGCAAGTGGTGAAAAAATTGTAACTATCGCCGAACGGTTAAATATTTCTACTCGATCTGTTGAAAAGTGGCGGAAGAATCCAAAATTCAAAAGTTATTTACGAATGGCGATGGCGCGAATGTTTGAGGGTGCGATTGCCGAATTAGTTTTTGATGTCAGAACTGTGGCAGCAGAATTGAAGTTAATCGCCCTTGATCGCAATCAACCAGCACGGGTAAGAGTAAGTGCTATTACAGCGATTTTATCCACCCTTGATGTATGCAGACAGTGGGAACTTGACGACAGACTAGCAAAATTAGAAGAATTAAATTATGCCGTCGATAGAAACTAGACTAAAGCAACTTGAGAAGCGAATTAGTGAGCAACAAACAGCTAAAAAGTTAAAATCTATTCCTGAAAACTGGGAAGATTTTATCGCCTTAACCACTATCCGATCCGGTGGTGAAATGAAGCCTTTTATCGCTTATGAATATCAAAAAATACTAATTCGACTGATGCAGCAATACCCTAATATTGTTGTTTTAAAGTCTAGGCAGATGGGAACAACGCAATGTATTTTGAGTAAATATTTACATGATTCTTGCGTTAACCCAGCCTCTTCTAACATTATGTTTATGAGAAATGGGGATGATGCTTCTGCCATTTGTAGACGTGCTAGACAAATGCTTTTATCTATTCCAGAATATGCTACTGCTGATAGTGATAGTGTTGGATATCTCAAGATAAAAGGTAAGGGCGATCTGTACTTTAAGAACTCTGGTAAGGAAGGTAGCAGAAGCCTAGACTCTATGACTGGTATGCTTTTTGATGAAGCTGCTTTTGTGGAAAATGTACAACAAATTTACGCGGCTAGTAGTCCATCGGGTGCATTGTCAGGAGATAAAATATCTAAACTAATTGTCAGCACACCGAGCGCCAAAAGTGGTTTTTACTGGGATAAATTAAATGAGAATAACGGTAATTACGACATTGAAAGTATTGCCGCTGATGTAGCTGATGGACTTGTTTATACTGAAATTCCTGGTATACATTGGTTCGTTGATAAAGCTGGATGTTGTAAATTAATTTTGCATTTTAGAGGACATCCTATATATAGTCAGATACCAAATTATTTAGAATACCGATTACAGCAAGACGGAACCGATGAAGAAACTATTCAGCGCGAATATAATTTAAAGTTTGTTGACAGCGCTGTTGCAGTTTTTGAAAGTGATTTAATCAGGAAGAATGTATCTGGTAGTTTTGAATCTTTTGTTGATGATGAAGCTCATTATTATTGTGGTTTGGATACCAGTACTGTAGGTTTAGATTTTTGCGTATTTTCAGTCTTAAAATTTAAAGATAATAAATATTCAATTGTTTGTCAGTACCGTAAAAGGCAGGAAACATCAGATTATCATTTATTCCAAATTGGTAAATTAATCGATTTATACCAGCCTCAAAAAGTCGGAATTGAGGTAACTGGCGGTGTGGGTCAAGTATTTTTAGAGCAACTGAGTAGGCAACATAAACATATACGGTTTGAAGCTATTAAGACTACACAAGACTCAAAAGCAACACGGATCACATTGATGCAATTGGCTCTAGAGCAAGAGGTTTTGAGTTTTCCGGCTAATAGTGTACTTATTCAAGAATTGTTGTCTTTCCGGCGTATAGGGCATAAATTAGAGGCGGCACAGAGTAAACACGACGATTCCGTTATGTCTACGAGTTTTGCGCTGGCTGTGACACCATTTAATAGAGAAAAGAAAAGCGTGTTTAATTTTTGAAAATATGTCTAATTTTTGTGTTTTTTATTTTGATTTAAAAGGTTTTAGTTATCTGTTAGGTAGTTTGTCTGAAGATTATCACCAAATACTGAAAGTGGAATCTTTGCATCAATCAGATAATTTTTCAGTTGAGTCTGTAAATGAAGTACTTAATCAATTACAAAGCTATCACCTCTATTCAAATGACATCGCAGGAGTTAAACAGTGCTTTAAAAGTATTAAATGCCTTAACCCGTTTAATGAGGCAGATAGTGTTGCAAGCTTAAATATTCTGGTTAAAAGCGGTCAATTATCATTAACTGAACATGTGAAAAGTGTTTTAGAAACATGGGAATTAGGAGAAGTAACGCCGTTAATTGCAAAACCACTGTTACTATTTACAGAAAATTTTAATAATATTTGCAGTACTGTACAATATCACTATATGTTGAAACATCAATTATTCACTCCGAGAAATCGCAGATTTAGATATTAAAATGCAAATAAACTATACCCCTCCCGAACTTGGTTACACTATCCACGAAACTGGCAACCCTTGTTTTCAAATTTTTGAATTAAAGAATGAAGATAAAATAAGTTATTCCCTGTTATTAACGCACAAGCAAGGTTTATTCACAGCCGAGTCAAAACGAGTGCTGAAAGAAGATATTTTTCAAGAAATTGAGTCTCTAAAAAAGCGTATGTTAGTATTTGAGAAGATGAATAGCTCTTATTAATATTCTGTCTTTCATTTTTCATTAGGTAGTCTAAGTTGCTAAAGTGCCTGATAATCTTAATTGGTTGTCGGGTATTTTAGTTTTTATAAAAGCTTTAGTTGATATCATTAAATAGTTACTATCTAATTAAAATTATGAAAACTATTTGGTTTACAGATCGAGAATTTGGTTTAGCTGTCGAGCAATCAGTTAGAAATCTAGACAGCGAACAAAAGCTTGATAATGATTTTCGAGAAGCAATGACTAATCAGCGTCGCACCAAAACTAAGAAAAAATAAACCCACAACCCAACCTTTCTAACAGCACCTATAAACACTCTTTCTAATTCACCCGATTCACCACCCCCGGTAGTCGGATTTTATTTTATTTTTTTTCAATAAACTAGTAAGTACCCCATCTGTTCCAACGCCCGTTAGCCTCCCTTAGCTCGCGGGTTTTCCCATGCCCACGCCCCTATCCCACACCCC
>JAESFM010000198.1_pt1 | contig 17604 bp, 20 predicted proteins | sample 9266171 | NCBI WGS metagenome assembly JAESFM01 (sample SAMN14505069, study PRJNA617099) | algae metagenome | isolation source: Hassallia sp. WJT32-NPBG1 and co-occurring heterotrophs from well developed... | place: USA: Mojave Desert, Joshua Tree National Park, California | collected 2006-06-22
GCAATCACAGCAAATGTGATTCTGCTTACCTCTTTTTCTTCCATTCTTACGGATATGGCACGACCCACAACGCGGACATTCCATCGAAATTTTACCTCAATTCATACCGCCATTATGCAACGCCCAAAAAACCTCTGCCAAAACGAACCTATCTCAAAAACAAGCCCCATGTCTCAACTGTTAAGATTCTAGACCAGAAAAAGCTGGAAAATAACACACCTTGAAAGGGCTAGTCCTAAGTAAGCCTTAATCTGAGATTTTTCGTGTTTGGGCTAGCCCGAAAACTCACCCCAAAATTAAAAAACACCCTTTAAATCGCTTGATTGGAGAGCTGCACGATCCGTTACTCATCATTAGAGAAACACCATTCCCGCACTTTTCATGTTCTTTATATGGGCATCGAAGTAGCTAATTAAAAAAGTTAGAGAAAATGCATCTTTTATGATTAAGATCTGGTTATGAAATACATCGGATTTCACTTACCCAACCTTTAGTTTCACAACAGCCATTGCATACCCCAAAGACTTTTCCAATTGGAGAAAGAGTGTTGATTCTAGATCCAGCATATGTAGCTGGAAAAATTGGAGTAGTCTGTGCTCAAGAAATACTTTCAGACGGTCAAGCTAGCGGACGTTGGCTAATTGAGATAGATTCTGAAAATATAATAGTCTCGCTGACTGCAAGGGAGTTTCAGGTCATCATACGCTAAAAAGAGCAATTTTAGGTCGATGTTGGCGGATCTTCACCAATTCCTAGTTGTTTTTTGCTGTGTTTCAACTGCTTCCACAGCGCTTTAATCTGGTCATAAGCATCAACAGGAGAAAGTTTCCCAGATGTTTCTAAAGCGGTGATAAAGCCAACTTTTTGGGCAAATTCTTGGAGATTCGCATTAAATATAAGCTCTTGTGGTTTAGCTTGACCGTAATAGCGACTTCTGGGGTAAAGAAACTTGTCTTTTTCGTTTTGATTAGGCTCCACGATTTATTTACCCCCTGTAAAAAGTAATTTTATGCAAACTTTTAACTTATTCTTAACCTATGTCATAAATTTAACATTATATATCAATTAATTTTGCGTAATATCCTCCTAAAGACAGAATTAAAAAAGCATTCCGAAGCAAGGTTTGCCCGGAATGCTTTGTAATTTGCAAAATAGGGAATGGGTAATGGGGAAAACGCTTTGCCAATTACCGCTTTTCCCCTTCCCGCTGCGTAATGCCCAATTACCAAAAAACGAGTAAATCTCGTTGTCCCCACAGCATCCATACACCGCTGATAGCCATTGTTGCCAGTACTATCGAGCGAAACTGTTGAGCATTTATCTTATTGAGAATATACTTACCGAGAAAGTTAGCTGGTATAGCTACTAGACCAATGACTAAACCAGTAGCGATAATCTGCGGTGATAATATTCCAAATGCAGCATAAGTCAATATTTTAACTAAGTGAATAATTACTACATGAGTTGCTTTAGTAGCAATCAACTCTTCTTTAAGTAGACCATAATTTAAATAAAAAGCATTCAATACTGGACCTGTAGTTCCAATTAGTCCAGAGACAAAAGCTTTGACGAAGCCCGCAGGTAAAATATACCAAGCTTTGACTTTAAATGTAGTTTCTTTTTGTTCTAATCCAAAGCCAAAAATGCTAATTACCAAAAAAACGCCGATGAGTAACTGCAACCAATCTATATGAATTTGGGTAAAAGTATACGCACCGAGCATCGCTCCAAGAATAGCGCCTGGAGCATACCATAATGTCAATTTCCAGTCAATATATCGCCAAAAAAGTACGATGCGATGTGCGTTTCCCAAAAACATACCGATAGTAATTACCGGCGGAACCGATGCGGCACCTTGAATCGAGTTAACTAGAGGTATGAGCATGAAAGGACTACCACCACCAGCTAGGGTGCTAACCAACCAAGCAAAAAAGCTGACTACTGCTAGAGAGAAAATAAGCATTTAAATAAAAGAAACAGGTATAAGAAGGTGTGTATCTGCGGTTCCTTTATTCTTTTATGTATTGCAACTAATTAAAACCCGCTATGGTGGTAGGTTGCTGCAATTACTCAGGTATCACAGGACTCATTGGATCGAGGGGGACAGAGAAGACAAAATAGATTACCCCAGCACCCAAAATAAGCATAGCGAGGCTGAAAAGAATTACCCAGCGATCTGCGGGTTCATAGGTATCTTCATCAATGTTATCGCGGACGGCGAAATAGTGTTGAGTTGAGAGTAAGACTGTCAATAGACCAACTAGAGCGAAAGTTAAACCCAACTTCCACCCCGCCCCAGGATGTGGTATGAGTGGTGCTTGGAAGTGGCGAAGACGGACGATGACAACACCAAAACCCATGAGAGCGATCGCACTCCGCATCCATGCCAAGTAAGTGCGCTCATTAGCCAAGTGATCCCGCACTCGCGACGGATTCCTTAACTTTGCCTTTTGTATATCTACATTTCTGGCTTTGAACAGCAACCCCATGAGTAACACCCTAACTCTAATTTTATATTTATAAATAAAATGAGCCTGAAATCCAACTACCTTCAGTAGCAATTTCATCTTTCATTTTAGTCACAATGTCTCTTGTGTTAAAAAGAAAAAGCCAGATTCCAAGTTTTATTTGTTCCCAGATTCTGGCTTTGGCGATATTCAGATTTTTTTGCACTTTTCGCCTACTTACGGATGCGCGTTTTTTCAGACGCGACTTTTATTCATTGAGCGCAGATCAACTCTTCAGGGTGTTTTATAATAACCTTCTTTTGGTAAAGTTGGCTCCTCGTACCGACGTTGAAGTAGAGGCTGCACCTGTGGCTCAGTCTTAGTAGGAATCTTGGATTCTACAGTCTCTTTCTCTAGATTCTTCTGTACACTATCTTTCTCTAGATTCTTCTGTACACTGTCTTTCTCTAGATTCTTCTGCACAACCAATTGATTTTTTTCAGTTATCTTAGCAGTAGGCGCGTTTGCAACTCGTGTATCTATAGTTGCGCTCGTTACATTAGGGATAAACCAATTCAGATCACCTGCTTTGAAAACTTGAGTAGGAGGAATATTCAACTCAACAGCAGAAGTATCAGGATTTGTCTTCGCGACTAACTGAGTTCCATTAACTATCTTAATAGCACCAGGTCCAGCTAATTGTTCACCTTGTTGGTTAGAGCTTATAGCTGTTAGTTTGGCATCATTTGGGAGATAAATTCCGTTACAATCCCATTTTTCTTTAGTTGTCCGACCAGGTGCTAAAAAGTAAAGCCCAGTATCGTATGGATAATCTTCTCCAACCTCGTCATCATCTGGTTGTGGTCCATAGACAGCCAGCGTTTTGTCTGTTTGGTTTGCACACTGTCCCCAGCTGGTTCCGGTTTCTAAAGCGTATTTTTTAAACTCTAACTCATCAATTTTCTTTTGAATTTCCTCAGGGTTAGTGTTTTCGCCTTCAGCTAGTGTCTTTTGTGCGGTCTTTAGACTTTCAAGAGCTTTAGTCACCTCTATGTAGTCAGGATTTTTGGTGAATTTAGGTCTATCAGCAAATGAAGGTTGGGCAAACACTAGGTTGACCAAAATTACCAAAACAATTAAAACAGATTGCAATAGTTTCACGTTTTTTCTCCTTTTCGATTTTACCCTGTATTCAACTTGACAACTTTTCTTTAAGTCTATTCTAAGTTATCAAATCTAAAATATTTACTTAAGCTTTTATTCTCTGTGCTATTCAATTTATTTACTATAATAGTAAATTTTAGAAATAGAATACATATAAATATAAAAATTTATAAACAATTTATAGTGCGAAGTATTCTTCAGGAAATTGAAAATTGGAGAGTAACATCTTGATTTGAATACTTCGCTTTTGCCTTTAATTTTTCTCCAATTCCGGAGACTCTCCCAAATTTTTTGCCAAAATTAACCAGGTTAAATATAAGCAGCTTGCAACTGAAGTGATGAGAATTGAAGCGCCGCTTTCCCAGACAATATAAGCACCTAATGCAATCAATACAAAGGGAACGAGTGCGTTGCTGTGAGGAGTAATAACTTGATTAATAGCTGGGAGCCTAGTTAATGTGTAGGCAGCGTAACACCAAACTCCTACCAGCGAAAAGAAAATTCCGAGAATTATCAAAAGGCTTTCCCACGTACTATTGGCAAATAAAGGCATATAGATGCCAATATTGTCACTTCCGTTAGCGATAGTCACAGCAGCTACGCTGTAAGTTTGAGGAGAAATAAAACTAGCGATCGCAAAGCGACTCCAATGGAGTCTCGCACTTTTTTCTGCCACAACTGTTTCTGATTCAACAGAATCACTTTCTTTATTCAGCAAGCGACTTAAACCAGTAGCAATTGGCATCAATCCAAGTAGTCCAATCCAGTTTGATGGCACTACTAAACCACCAAAAAATCCAGTCAAACTAGCAATAACTAGTACTCCAAAACCCAAATATTGACCAATATAGATGTGCCGACTACGAAATGTGTTATTTACTTGTGAAAAAAACAACGTGAGGATAACAAGGTCATCAATGTTGGTTGCACTGAAAGCGGCTAAACCAGTAGGAATTGCTGTTACTAATTGATTCATTTACATTCATTCCTTATTTGCAAGGTTAGTTGTTAGTCGATAGTAGTTATTAGTTAGTGCAACTAAGTAGAAAATATTTTCGGCATCAGTGAAACTGAAGTGAGTTGTTTCAATTTCGTGCTTCATTTTCCTCACCATTTTGGGATAACGTCCTCTTTGGATGAAAAACCAGCTACAACCGAGCATCAAATACAACAAGAACAAGTAAGGGAAAGTATTGCCAGGTGTAGTACGCAGAATGTTTGTAATGCTACTGCCAATGCCAACAGTATCGACAACAGAAATCCGGCATCAAAGCCACTCCCAACAACGAGAACACCAGCTTGGACATCGCGACAAACATTAGCCCAATCATCCCAACCAGAAAACTTAGCCACGTGCGGTTTCCATAAAAGGGAATTATCAAGGCTATATTTGCGGCTGGTGTTGTCGTAGGTGCGATAACGGCAATAGATTGAGCTATAATTTCCCCGTAGGAAAGACATTCTCTCTTTAAACCGTGAGCACTTTGATTTAGTTGGATTTCAGCAGTCATAGACAATCTCCTTTTATTGCCAAGCTATGTGTAGCTATAAGCGCTACCACCTATGCTTCTTGGCTCAACTTCAAAAAAGCAAGCTATGCCTCAAGCAATTTAAGTTTTAAAATTACAAAACTTAATTTTCTTGATACGCATCAGCTTTGCAAGGGCTGCCGTGCATCTAGCTTGATATTTACTCTAAGCGACCTATATCATGAAAGCAAATGTTATTTATTTTCCAAACAATAAATAAAAGTGATTAAGAGTCAGATAATTAGTACATTTGGTTGAATAAATTTAGCCATTGCAGATACCCCCCAACCCTAGTAGGAAATGAGTCTTTATTTCTCTTTCCTGAAAGGATTGTGGGCTCAAGATTTAACTGAAAAGTTTTTATCAAACACTAAGTTTTAGGGATGCATTAAATGGCGGGAATGACACTTGACCAATTGCGAGTTTTTGTAGCTGTGGCGGAAAATCTCCACTTTACCCGTGCTGCGGAAGCGCTTTACATTACTCAACCCGCTGTGAGTGCCGCAATTCAAAGCTTGGAAGAGGAATATGCAGTCAAACTTTTCCATCGAATTGGTCGCCACATCGAGATCACTGAGGCAGGAAAGTTGCTACAAATAGAAGCACAGGCAATTCTTGAGCAAGTTACTCTAACTGAAAGGAATTTACGGGAATTAAACGATCTGCAACGTGGTAAGTTGAATTTGGGAGCAAGTCTGACGATTGGTAATTATTGGTTGCCAGAAAAAATTAGCGAATTTCAGCGCAGATATCCGGGGATCACTCTCAATTGCACTCTCGCTAATGCAGAAACAATTTGTGCAGGAACAGCGACGGGTGTGTTTGATTTGGGTTTGGTGGAAGGGGAAGTGCAACCATCGCTGAAGGCTTCTTTAGAGGAAGAAATTGTAGCCAGCGATCGCCTGCTAATTGTGGTTGGCAAATCTCACCCTTGGTTTGAATTAGGAGAGGTTCGCTTAACAGAACTAGCTCAAACTGCATGGGTGATGCGCGAGTCCGGTTCTGGTACGCAGCAAAGGTTTGACCAAGCTTTGGAAAATTGGGGGATCGACCCATCGCAATTAAATGTCATTTCTGTTTTGAACAGTGGGGAGATGGTCAAGGCTGTAGTTGAAAACGGTGTAGGTGCTACAGCAATCTCTGATTTGATGGTGAAAAAAGAACTGTCTCTGTCAACTTTGCGATCGCTTACAGTCATTGATAATAGAAATGGTTCGTTAAGTCCTACGGAAATAATCCGTCCTTTTTTAAAGCTGAAACATCGCCAGCGTTTTCAGAGTCGGCTTTCTACCGCTTTTGAACAAATGTTGATCCCTGTAGAGACTTTAAAACTTTGAATAAGCGCCACAAAATGAAGCGATCGCACTCAGAGGTGCTTGCTGAGTCCTCTGTTTTTTCCTGTTTGTCCTGTTCCACCCGAACTAAAACAGAAGTTGACTCATTGATCCGCTTGACTCTACTAAGCGTTACCAAAGTCAGCAGTCCTCCCAGTAATGCCATTTGCCACTCAAGCCTGGTACGTAGCGCTTGGCTCGTTAAGGCTCAAAGAAAGCACTCCCCCTGCTTTTTTTGAAGCAAGCATACTCATAATTTACACAAAGTTGATAGAGATGCAGTATTTAATTTTGTAAAACCCCTTGCGTAGCTCAGTTGTATGTGCAATACTCCTAATTTATAACTACTAAATACGGTAAATAGACCAATTTATCGTAGATTAAAGGACGGGAGTTATGCAGCTACTCTGGTTTATCCCGACTATCTCGGCACTGCAAAACGCGAACAAACCGACAAATTGTCCAGACGGTCGATGACCTAGCTTACACACAGGCATTGCTGCAAAAACTTGTTTGCGGTTGGGGAATTTTTTCACCCATATTTAATTAGCAGCAAGTATTGAGTAATATGATGTGCGGATAATTGCTTGTCATTGCGTTCGCCCTTGGCGTTCCCGAAAGGTACGGAGCGATAGCGAAGTGTAAAGCCTTCGGCATAGCTTCGCTTAACGCGGAGCGTGTCGCAGACAAGCAATCACAAAGCCTTGCGGTTGCTTCGCTTCACTTCGTTTCGCTCGCAATGACATATTGTGGGTGATTTGCCGGACATCATATAACATTTTCGACACGCAGCAACGCCAACTCGAAGGCTATAAGCACATCCAAGTAACGATTGGGAGATTGTAAGGGATGTTGGATCGTTCTCAATCACTTTGTACAAGCTGTAAATCGTTCTCAACCAGTAACTCAAGAATTTGCTCAAAAATTTTTAATTCATATTTAAAATCAGCAACGCCATATTCTCAAAGCTACTTTAAACTTGTTGTAAAAGTCGATATCCTAGAATACTAGATTTACTTTTGTGGAAGAATGGGCTTCTCATGAAGCTCTAGATACTCATCTAGTCTCAGATCATTTGAAAACGGCAGCAGCTAAACTCGAAGGATTGGTTGCTGCTGAACCGGATATCCGCCGCTACAATCTTTTAGCATAGAAAGAAGGTATTTAACAAAGGGAAATCTTCATTCTTGTTGCGATCGCTCCAGATTAAATCAGTCATTGTGAAGTATCTTGAGGCTACAGGCATTAATGTCTATAGTTCACAGATGCAACCGCTATGTGCCAATTACTCGGAATGAACTGCAATGTCCCCACGGATATTTGCTTTTCTTTTGAAGGCTTTTCTGCACGAGGAGGAAAAACTGACGACCATAGTGATGGTTGGGGGATTGCTTTTTTTGAAGGTAAAGGATGTCGGCTTTTTATAGATGCCAAACCCTCGGTTACTTCTCCGATCGCAGAAGTGGTACGATGCTATCCCATCCACTCTACCCATGTAATTGCCCATATCCGCAAAGCTACTCAAGGGGAAATTAGTTTAGAAAATTGCCATCCCTTCCGTCGGGAACTGTGGGGAAGGTATTGGGTATTTGCTCACAATGGAGATTTACCAGATTTTCATCCTCAAAGTATGGGGTTTTATTACCCCGTAGGTAAAACCGATAGTGAAAGAGCGTTTTGCTTGATACTAGAAACGTTAAGACAACGATTTCCTGAAGGTCAGCCAAACGTTAAAGAACTTTATCTGGCACTTTGCGAAATTACTGAATTAATTTCTATATACGGTATTTTTAATTACTTATTATCAGAAGGAGAGCATTTTTTTGCTCACTGTTCAACTAAACTTAGCTATATTGTACGCCAAGCGCCCTTTGCTGCGGCTCACTTAATTGACCAAGATGTAACTGTAGATTTCCAGGAATTGACCACTCCAAGCGATCGCGTTGCTGTTATCGCTACTACCCCCCTCACCGACAACGAAGTTTGGACGCAAATTCAACCAGGAGAACTACTAGTATTTCAGGACGGTTTACCCTTAAAATTTACATAGTAATCGCGCATGGGGCATCGGGCATGGGGCATGGAAGGAATCCTCGGATCGTTCGCGCATTAGGTTCTTGAACTTGTTTAATTCGAGCGTGCCCAATGCCCATTGCCCGATGCCCAATGCCGAAATTTTTTATGTTCTTAAATCTACATATTATCTATCGACCATGTGGAGTTATTCGCTTGCGTTTTTAGCTTCATCGCTGTAATATCTATTGCACGATATGTATATCGATAAATAGTAGATTAATTTATTAGGAGCATAAAAAATGAGTTTTTGGCAACGCCAGCTGAAGCAATCGGGGCTTACCATTCAGCATCTGAGCCTCAGACTCAGGTTGCGTTCCATTAAAGGCTTTGTATCGATGTTTTTGGTGGGAGCGATATTAAGTGTGGCGATCGCCTCCTGCTCTGGTGGAAATGCAAACAATTCTGCCAATAACGCTGCTGGTAGTTCTGGTGCTAGCCCTGTTGCCGCCAACAACAAGGATGTTGAACTAACCCTCGTTTCTTTCGCCGTCACCAAAGCGGTTCACGAAGCGATTATACCCAAATTTGTCGAACAGTGGAAGAAAGACCACAATCAAAATGTCAGCTTTAAGCAAAGCTACGGTGGATCTGGTTCGCAAACTCGCGCTGTTATCGATGGTTTAGAAGCGGATGTGGTTCACTTAGCACTAGCATTAGACACTCAAAGAATTGAGAAAGCTGGATTGATTGAGCCAGGATGGGAAAAAGAAGTCCCCAACAATGGTATTGTCTCAAAATCAGTTGCCGTATTAGTCACCAGAGAAGGCAACCCGAAAGGCATCAAAACCTGGGCGGATTTGGGTACAAATGGTGTCAAGCTGATTACCGCTGACCCGAAAACATCAGGTATTGCGCGTTGGAATTTCTTAGCATTATGGAATTCAGTAATTAAAACTGGTGGAGACGAAGCTAAAGCGACTGATTTTGTCACCAACGTTTATAAAAATGTGCCTCTTTTGACCAAAGATGCCCGTGAAGCTAGCGATGCCTTCTTCAAACAGGGTCAAGGAGATGCCCTAATTAACTACGAAAACGAAATTATCTTGGCACAACAAAAAGGCGAAAAAGTAAACTATGTCGTCCCTGATGTCAATATATCCATCGACAACCCGATCGCAGTCGTAGACAAAAACGTTGATAAGCACGGCACAAGGGAAGTAGCAGAAGGTTTTGTCAAATACCTTTATAGCCCCGAAGCACAACAAGAATTCGCCAAATTGGGATTCCGACCAGTAGACGAGACAGCACCGCAAACTAAAGAACTTGCCGGCAAATATCCCAAAGTCAAAACTCTCGGTACAGTTGGTGACTACGGTGGTTGGGATACAGTGCAGAACAAATTCTTCGCAGATGGCGGTCTTTTTGACAAAATTCAAGCACAAAAGAAATAGTTATAGGGTATAGGGCATAGGGCATTGGGCATTGGGCATTGGGCATCGGGCATCGGGCATCGGGCATCGGGCATCGGTAATTGGTACTCCCCCTGCCTCCCTGCCCCCCCTGCCTCCCCTGCTCCCCCTACCTCCCGTGCTCAAGAAAGCTCCCCCTGCCTGCCCTCCGGCACTCCCCCACTCCCCCCCTCTTTTTCAAAATGGCAGTCTCCTCACCTCCCTCTTCTCCTCGGCAACTCATTCCCCCAGAACCTCCGGTGTGGAAGAAGTTCTTAAGCAATTTGTCTAGAATTCCTTGGACATGGCGAATTACTGTGGGATACCTCACGGTAATGTTGTTCGTCCCCATAGCCGCAATGTTCCTGAAAGCGGGTACCGAACCACCGGCTAAATTTTGGGAAATTGCGACTAGTCCGATCGCACTGGCAACTTATGATGTAACTTTTACCACATCACTAATTGCATCTCTGTTTAATGGGGTCTTTGGTACTCTCATTGCTTGGGTTTTGGTTCGTTATAAATTTCCTTTGAAACGGTTCATTGAAGCTTCAGTAGATTTACCTTTTGCGCTACCGTCAGCGGTTGCGGGGTTAACTCTGGCAACAGTTTACAGCGATAATGGCTGGCTTGGCTCGTTGCTAGCACCATTAGGTATTAAGGTATCTTTCACCCGTTTGGGGGTAGGGGTGGCAATGACGTATATCTCGCTGCCCTTTGTCGTGCGGACAGTGCAACCTGTACTTCAGGAAATGGAACGCGAAATTGAAGAAGCTGCCTGGAGTTTGGGTGCAACGCAATGGCAGACTTTCTGGAAAGTGATTTTTCCGCCTTTATTTCCGACAATTTTGACTGGTATTGCCTTGGGTTTCTCCCGTGCAGTTGGGGAGTATGGTTCGACGGTGATTATCGCTTCCAATACTCCGTTTAAAGATTTGATTGCACCTGTACTGATTTTCCAGCGATTAGAGCAGTATGACTATTCTGGGGCAACTGTAATTGGTACTGTCTTACTGCTGATTTCCTTGGTGTTGTTAATAGGAATTAATCTTTTACAAGCTTGGGCAAGAAGATATGACACAAAATGATGCCTCTTTTCCACCTCGCATTCACTCAGGTGCAGCAGATCCAAAGCCGCAAAAACCTGTTAAATCGAGGGATTGGATGCCCATTATTTTGATTGGGATAGCGATCGCCTATTTAGGCTTAGTTCTCTACATCCCTGCTGCTAACGTCTTTTACCAAGCTTTCAAAAAAGGGGTTGGTCCATTTCTGTCTAACCTGACGCATCCTGCCTTTCTTCATGCAGCTTGGCTAACACTGATATTAGCTGTAATTACTGTACCTTTAAATACAGTATTTGGTTTATGTGCAGCTTGGGCGATCACCCGTCACAAGTTCCCCGGTCGTGCTTTCGTCCTCAGCATTATTGACTTGCCCTTTTCTATCTCCCCCGTTGTCGCAGGTTTAATGATTGTGCTACTCTACGGGCGAAATGGATGGTTTGGTGGTTGGCTCCAGGCTCATAATATCAATATTATCTTTGCCTTTCCTGGTATGGTGTTGGCTACAGCATTCGTCACTATGCCGTTTGTCGCTCGTGAAGTGATTCCGGTTTTAGAAGAATTCGGCAAAGATCAAGAAGAAGCAGCCAGAACGTTGGGTGCAGAGGACTGGCAGATATTTTGGCGCGTCACTTTACCTAGTATCCGCTGGGGTTTACTCTACGGCGTGATTTTGACAAATGCCAGAGCAATGGGTGAATTCGGTGCTGTATCGGTAGTTTCGGGAAACATTGCCGATAAAACTCAAAGCTTACCTTTATTTGTCGAAGACGCTTATAAGCAGTATGAAACCGAAGCCGCTTACTCGGCTGCTGTATTGTTAGCGCTCCTAGCAGTTGTCACTTTGGTGTTGAAGGAGATTCTCGAACGGAAAACCCGCATTAAAGACGTTGAATAGGATGTTGGCTGACGGTTGTTAATTGGAAAATCCCTAACTCCTAATTCCTAACTCCTAACTCTTAACCACTATCCACGCTTCCACTATGGCTAATGACATTGCGCTCACCCATAAACGGATTCGCTTAAGAATTCCTAAGGACTATCACTCTCAACCTGTGATTTCTCGCTTGGTGTCTGACTACGGTTTGACTGTGAATATCACTGCTGCTGTTCTCGGTGCCAATGCTATTGGTGATGGTTGGTTTGACTTGGATTTACAAGGCACAATTGGACAAATTGATATTGCTTTAAGTTATCTGCATGACTTGGGTTTGCAAATCTGGGATAACAACAGCGAAACAGGTATTTGGTGAAGCAGGTTAATTACTGGTTGTTTCAAACAAAATAAAATATTTAGCAAAAATAATGCCCTGAGACGGATTTGTTAGGTGATGCGGAGTAACGCAACCTTACGGAACGCAGTTGGGCATTTTTTGTTGTAATTTACCATGCCCCATGCTTATTGCCCCACCCCATTTACTATATATTCAGCACTATTGGCGCATTGTTTTTTAGTCACTCTTGTGCTAAATTTCTTTACATCAACACTAAGTACTGTAATTCGATAGAATAACCGTAGATTAATAATCACCGAGAAAAGCAATTCATCATTGTCAAGGAGTGCAATGTCTTTCAGCAACTTTGAAAAACCTGCTCCAGTCCACAGCCGGATTCGCATACCCCAGCGGTATAATAGACAACCGATAATTTCTCGTCTTGTATCTCGTTATAATTTAACCGTCAATATTACCGCAGCATCTTTAACATCAGACACTAACGATGATGGCTGGTTTGACCTAGAACTTTCAGGAAATCCCTCAGAATTGGCAAATAGCCTATCCTACCTGCAAGGATTGGGGGTGGATTTGATGCAATTAGCGATCGCCAATCACATTCAATCACGAAACACTCAGCCTTTCCCTAACTTAGTTAGCAATTTAATTAACAGAGAATCTGCATCAACAAAGTTGAAACAAGAACCAATATACAATGCGATCGCTCAGACAAATCGAGTGCGTTTGCAAGTGTGCATTTTGAAAAACTATTACCATAAACCGATAATTTCCGAATTAGTTTCTCATTATATGCTCACAGTCAACATCACTAGTGCGGTGCTAAATCCCGACATCCAAGATGATGGCTGGTTTGACTTAGATTTGTGGGGTAGACCGCAACAACTCCGCGCTAGTATAAGTTACTTAGAAAAATTGGAATTACCGCTTTGGTTAGTTTCAATTTTTGATAGCAATTAATTGTAAATAAATATCATAAATAATGAAAATTTTTAATAAATATCAACTATCACTACAAACCAGACCATCTCTGATTTCCCCAGCCTTGCAAAAAAATAATCTTACTAAAGTTCGCTTGCGCTTACATATTCCCCAATGCTATCAACAAGAACCTGTGATTTCCCGGCTAATTTCTGCTCATGGTTTAGTTGTTAATATTACTAAAGCAATAGTGGAAGAACATACGGATGGACATGGTTCTTTTGACTTAGAACTTCAAGGAACACCACCACAGATTAGCAGTGGTCTGACTTATTTAGAATCTCTAAATTTGACAATTAAAGGCAAACCAAATGCTGATGGAGATGGTTGGTATTGCTGATTAAGGACTGAGGGCTGTTCTCAAACTACTGACACCCACCTAAGGGTGTTGGCTACTAAAACCCACAAAGTCTACCTGCGGGGACTATATATATAATAGGGTTTTTAGCCTGGGTGGGCAGGCTTTATTTTAATTGATAGTAGCTCATAAGTCTGTTGTTAACCTTGTTTTTCTGAGGATAAATTGCAGTGCAGTTTCTTCTTTGGAAATAATGTCAGCTTTGGCATCCATCCCTGCTTGGATTAGACACTGACGATCACTATTTCCAAATGAACGGCTTTCAGGTTTAATTGTCACTTCAAAATAGCTTGCGGCAGTAGGTGTTGCTGCACCTAAATTATTAGTTTGAGGTGCGATTGCATCTGGAGAAATGGCATTGACAGCACCTTTAAGAGTACCGTAATCCGGATAAGGGCAAGCATCAACTCGCAATTGGACTTTTTGACCAATTGCGACCTTTTTAATTTCGGTAGTAGGTATAGCTGCTTTAATTAATAGAGGAGCATTATCAGGAACAATTTCGGCAATAGATTCGCTCTTCTGTACCACTTGACCAGAGTTGCGTAAATTTAGTTTGAAGATGATACCGTCACTAGTTGCCCGAATTATGCTATTTTTCTGTAAATTTCTAACTTGTTGCAGTTCTTTATTAAATTGATTTATTTGGTTTTGCATTTCCACTTGCCGCTGAATTGAAGCTTGTTTTTCTTTATTCAAAGTTGCGATAGTTGATTCACCTCTGGCTTTTTCTTGAGCAATTTTTCCGAGCGCGATCGCTACTGTTGCTTTACTAGGATTAAGAGCGACTTTGGCTGATGCAACTTTCGCTTTAGCGATTTCAATAGATTTTTTTTGAGCTTCGAGTATTGATTTTGTCTGCACAACAATTAGTTTTTTCTGCTCAAATTCACGCTTCCCAATTGCACCAAGTTGCGAAAGCTGCTCGTAGCGATCGCGATCAACAGCTGCAAATTCTAAATCTGCTTTGGCTTTTTGCAAGTCTAAATTGGCTTTTTCTAAGTCTGCTTGAGCTGCTAGCAATTCGTTATTAGTTGTACTTGTTCGCTCTTGATATTCGCGTTGGTTGCGTTCCAAATCCGCTGTAGCAGCAGAAACTGAGCGCTCTATCACTGTAGATTCAGCCTTTATCTGAGTATCTAAAGTTCTGATTTGAGCATTAATTTGAATTAGTTGCAACATACCTTGTTGGATATTGCCTTGCAGTTGGCTTTTTTTGATGCGTAGTTGCTCATCATCCAAGATAGCGATCGCATCACCTTTTTTCACATTCTGATTTTCTCTAACAAAGATATTTTTAACACTTCCTTCCATGTCCGATTGCACTACCCGGATATCTCCTGTAGGACGCACAGTGCCAGCAGCTTTGACTATGACATTGTATTTCACCCAAGAAGAAAGAGCGATCGCACTACAAACAGTCCCAACTAGAAATATGCCGGTTAATGATGTCCAAGGACTAATAGGAGGTAGAAACTCCTGAGTGTTAATTCCGGGAAGTAATTTTCGATTGTCGGTGTGAAACATTATGACTCTTAATAAATAATAAATAATTAAGGAATTAAAAAGTTTATATGGTCTCCTGGTTGAGAGAGTAACTCTGAAAGAGTTCCTTGAATTTTCAACTTGCCTTGATCTAACAATATAATCCAATCAGCCCGATTAACTACCTTGGGACGGTGAGTAATCAAAATAGTGGTTTCACCCCGACGATGCTCAAATAACTGATCTAAAACTTGCGCTTCACTTACTGGATCTAATCTACCAGTGGATTCATCTAAAATAAGGACTGGTGGATCTGTAACAATCGCTCTTGCTATTGCCAGTCTTTGACGTTGCCCACCAGAAAGATTTGCACCAAACTCCCCTAAAATAGTTTGATATTTATCAGGCAATTTACTGATAAATTCATCAGCTTCAGCAACTTTGCAAGCTCTGACAATCTGCTCAAACGTTACAAATGGCGCTCCTAAACGAAAGTTTTCCATAATAGAACGACTCCAAAAGTGAGGCTCTTGGGGAACAAGAACCACCTGCTGCCTGAGACAATCAAGAGAAAGGTCTTGTTGGTTATAAAGTCCCATCCGAATATTCCCAGATTGCAGGGGATATAACCCAGCAATGAGTTTTGCTAAAGTGCTTTTCCCACAACCAGATTTACCGATGATGGCAACAACTTTACCACCGGGAATAGTTAAAGAAAAATCTTCTATTAAATCCAACCTGCCAGCATAGTGAAAGTTAACCTTTGTACAAGTAATGTCAGCATCTCCAGGAATTTTGGCAAAAGGCTTTTTCCCGTCGTTTTCATTTTATGGGGTTGAATCTATAACTTCTGTTAAGCGTTGGGTAGCTGTTTTTGCACGAGTAAATTCATCGACAAAACTGATTAAAGTACTAATTAAAGCGACAAAATTGCCATTCATCGAGTTAAATGCAAATAGCTGCCCAATACTCAAATTTTCTGCTGGGTTAATTACCAAATTGCCGCCGAACCAAAGCAAAACAACGCTACCAATACCAGAAATCAAGCCAGAAAATGTACTATTGATAATTCCAATTTGAATTGTGTTATATGTAACATTAGCAAGACGACCAAATCGAACTTGAAATTCATCCCAAAATTGTATTCCCGATGTGGTAGTTTTGAGAGTAAGTGCGCCTTTAAAAGTTTCAACTAAAACACCTTGGGTTTCGGCTTCTTGAACTAAAAGTTCACGGGTTCTTTGTTGCAAAGTTGGCTGGAAGACTATCGTAGATAAACTCATCACTATAGCGATGAATACAGCCACTAATGTTAGTTTCCAGCTATAGAACACCATGAAACCAAAAGAAATCAGCGCAATAAAAAATTGGCTGGGCAAACTAACTACAACTTGAGTAACTAATTGATTAATTTGGTTAATATCTCGCAAACGACTAACAATTTCACCACTGCGACGCGCTTCGTAGTAAGAAAGAGGTAATCGCAGAATTTGCCGTGCAAATTCCAGGACTAATCCTAATTGCAGACGTTGGGCAAAGTGAGCGATTAAGTTAGATTGCACAAACGAAAGACTGCGAGAAATAAAATTCATCACTACTACAGAAATTGCTACAGTAGTAAGTAACTTTGTATCACCTCGAACTAGCACATCATCAGTCAAGATTTGCAGCAAAAAAGGGGAAGCTAAAGATAGCAATCCCAAAATTAAGTTGAGGGGTAAAGCTTGGGCTAGAATACCGCGATAAATCCAAACGCGCTTAAAGAAACGCCAAAACCCACCAATTTCGTCATTGTCATTGGCAAAAAACTTTACTGGATCGGGTTCCAGTAACAACATCAACCAATCTGTCCAACTTTCTGCTATCTCTTCTTTAGAAAGATAACGAATACCTACTGCTGGATCAGCGACTACACATTTTTTACCTTTCTTGCCATATAAAATAACCCAGTGATTACCTTTCCAGTGAATAATTGCTGGTAGGGGTGCTTCATTAATCCTATTTAATAATTCTTTTGAAGTTTTTACAGCACGAGCATTAAACCCAAGTGTTTCTGCCCCCCGTTTCAGCCCCAACATAGTTGTGCCTAATTGTCCAGTGCCTACGGCTTCGCGGATATGATTTAGGGTAAAACTACGTCCATAATGTTTGGCAATAGAAGCTAGACAAGCAGCACCGCAATCTTCTTCACTGTATTGTAAAACGTTAGCGTATTTCATCAAATGCTTGTCTTTATTTTCCTGTCCATAAAAAAAGCACCCATCATTTAAAGGTGTCTACGATGCGCGATCTACGCCATTTAAATGCTTATTTTTTACATTTTACACTCTTTGAATAAGCGACAGAAAAACTTTTCTCAAATCTATTTCTTCGCTTTACATAATTTTTATACATTTATTTGATTTGACGTATTTTTTGCTAAACAGGACTTACGCAACTGGCACAGTGCGATCGCTATTTTATAGTATTTATGTACTATTAAAAAATGGGATACCCACAGGTAATTGCTGAAATTAGTAACAATAATCGGCTGTGTCAGTATTCTT
>JAESFM010000199.1_pt1 | contig 17542 bp, 20 predicted proteins | sample 9266171 | NCBI WGS metagenome assembly JAESFM01 (sample SAMN14505069, study PRJNA617099) | algae metagenome | isolation source: Hassallia sp. WJT32-NPBG1 and co-occurring heterotrophs from well developed... | place: USA: Mojave Desert, Joshua Tree National Park, California | collected 2006-06-22
TACAACTTTGCCCGTTGGCTGAAGACCCTGCGCGGCCTCACCCCTTACAAAGCCATCTGCAAAAGCTGGACGGAAGAGCCGTTTAGATGCATCCAGAACCCGCACCACAAAATCCCGGGACCAAACAGCTAGCCCCCCGCCACGCCCTGCGTGTTGACGTAGAGCGAGAAGAGCGACTGCGCCGCCGACATGAAGAGCCGGTTCCGGTGCCGCCCGCCGAAGCAGAGATTGGCGCAGCGCTCCGGCAGGTGGATATGCCCGATCACCGCCCCGGCGCCGTTGTAGACCCGCACGCCGTCGAGCGCCGGCGTCATCCCCCAGCCGCACCAGAGATTGCCGTCGACATCCACGCGGAAGCCGTCCGGCGTCTCCTCCGGCTCGCAGGCGACGAAGATGCGGCGGTTGCGCAGCCCGTCGCCCACCACGTCATAGGCGAGGATGTTGCGCGGATTGCCCCGGCTCTCGATGACGTAGAGCAGGCCCTCATCCGGGCTGAAGGCGAGGCCGTTCGGGTGGTCGATGTCGTCGGCGACGCAGGTGATCGCGCCGGTCCTGCCGTCGACACGATAGACATGGGTATGCGGTAGCTCCGCCTCGGTCTTGATCCCCTCGTAGAAGGCGTAGGTGCCGAAGGGCGGGTCAGTGAACCAGACGGAGCCGTCGGACTTCACCACCACGTCGTTCGGGCTGTTGAGCCGCTTGCCCTGGTAGCTGTCGGCCAGCACCGTGGTGCTGCCGTCATGCTCGAAGCGCACCACCCGCCGCCCGGCATGCTCGCAGGCGATGATGCGTCCCTCGCGGTCGCGCGTATGGCCGTTGGCGTTGTTGGAGGGCTTCTGCCAGTCGCATACCTGCCCCGTCGCCTCGTCCCATTTCAGCACGCGGTTGTTGGGGATGTCGGACCACAGCAGGCAGCGCATGTCGCCGAGCCAGACCGGCCCCTCGCCCCAGCGGGAGCCGGTCCACAGCCGCTCCACCGCCGAGAGGGCAAGGTGGTACTTCCGGAAGGCGGGATCGAGGGCGACGATCGACGGATCCGGATAGCGCTCGCTCGGCTGCCAGCGTTCGGTCATGGCGGTTCCTTCCCAGGGTGGGGGCCGATCCTGCCCCCGCCTCGCCGCCCGCGCCAGACGGCCTGCGGGGCGGCGCGTCGTGGCCGAAGGCGGCGCGGTAGCAGGCGGTGGCGGCGTCGAGGGCGCGGGGGCGCCATCCATCCGGTGGATGGATCTCATTCGGGCTGCGCATTGGTCTTCCCCGGCGGCGGCGGCCACCTTCCGGGCAACAGGCAGGGCCGGAGGGGTTTTCCAACACTCCGGCTGCCTCCCGGAAGGAAAGCAGCACCATGATCCGCCATACCGTATTTGCTTCGCTGATCACCTTCGCCGCGGCCGGTGCGGCCCAGGCGCAGGATGCCGGCCCCCGCCTGGTCGGCGGCGGCGCCGATGGTGGGCCGCGCGTCGAGTATGCCGAGCCCAGCCGGAATGTCGTCGGCGGCGGCCATGCCCGCATCACCGGCGAGGCCAGCAACCGCAGCCTCGCCTATTCCGGCCCGACCACGACCCAGGGCGAGACCGGCTATGTCGCCCGGCTGGTCGGCGGCGGCCGCGAGCAGGCGCTGGTCCATCTCCCCGCCCGGGCCGCGAGCCCGACGCTCGCCGGCCAGCCCACCGGCCAGGGTGGCTGACCGGGACGGAGGGGGCTCGCCTCCTCCTCAGCCCCTCGGCCGCGCCAGGCTCGCGGCGATGCCGACCGCGACGCCGAGGAGCATCAGCAGCGCCATGGGCCGCGGCGTGCCGTCGGTCAGCACCCCGACCAGGGCGCTGCCGGTCGCGGCCAGGCTGAACTGCAGCGTGCCCATCAGGGCAGAGGCGCTGCCCGCCCGCGCCGCATGGCGCGACATCGCCCCGACCGCGGCATTGGGGAAGATCAGCCCGGTGCAGGCCAGCGCCACCGCCCCCGGCAGGAAGATGCCGAGGAAGCCGCCGACCCCGGTGAAGACCAAGAGCACCAGCACCAACACCGCCACGGCGCAGATTTGGAGGGCGAGCATCGGCACCGCCCGGGCGCCCAGCCGGTGCAGCAGCCAGGGATTGGCCTGCGAGGTGGCGATGAAGCCCGCCGCACTGACGGCGAAGAGCAGGCCGAAGCGTTCCGGCGAGATCCCGAACTGGCGGATATAGATCTCCGGCGCGCCGCCGATGAAGGCGAAGACGACGAAACTGCTCGCCCCCGCCATCACCGTGTTGGCGAGGAAGCCCCGCTCCTGCCCGATGCGGGCGAAATCGCCGAGCAGCGCCGCCGGGGCGCGGCGCACGCGCCGGGCGGGCGGCAGGGTCTCAGGCAGCAGCATGGCGGCGAGCAGGCAGGAGAGCAGCCCGTAGCCGGCGCAGGCCCAGAAGATCATGCGCCATCCCCCGGCCTGCAGCAGCAGCCCGCCGAGCGTCGGCGCGAGGATCGGCGCGGCGCCCATCACCAGCATCAGCCGCGACATCATCCGCGCCGCCTCGTGCCCATCCGCCCGGTCCCGCACCATGGCGCGCGGGATGACGGCACTTGCCGCCCCGCCGAAGGCCGCGATGCAGCGCCAGGCCGAGAGCGCCGTCATGCTCACCGCCAGGGCGCAGCCGAGCGAGGCGAGGGTGTAGATCGCCGTGCCGAGGATGAGCGGCCGCCGTCGCCCGAGCCGGTCCGCCAGCGTGCCCTGGACGAGCTGCCCGACCGCGAGGCCGAGGAACCAAGCAGCGAGCGTCACCTGCGCGCCGCCCCAGCCGCTGCCGAGCTCCGCCTCGATGGCGGGGAAGGCCGGCAGGTACATGTCGGTCGAGACGGGGCCGATCGCCGTCAGGAAACCGAGCAGCAGGGGAAGCCAGCGGGGCATGGGCCTCGTCCGCCTCGGGACGAGGCCAGTCGGATCAGGGGAATGGTGCCCAGGGGCGGAATCGAACCACCGACACTGCGATTTTCAGTTGAGAGATCCCAAGTGTAAGTTACTGTTCTAGATGAACAGCAGCAATGTTGCGCTAGAATTGTGCTAAACTTTATCCCGAGCACAGGAAAAAACACGTTGCCCAACCTTTGAAGAAATCGCTGTTTTTGGCAGATACCACTCAAAGACAACGCTGGAGGTCGCTACCATTCTTCCTTCCTGCTCGGCGCTTCATTCAGCGAACTGTCGAACTGCAGTTCCAACTGTAGCGCAAATGGCTCCCGCCCTTTCGGGCGTGTTCGTAGCGCCGCGGAGCCGGTGTGCGAAGAGCTGGGTCAGAGCGTCTTCAGGTACTCCACGATGTCGCGCCTCTGCTGCTCGGTAAGCTCGGGCCCAATAACGCCGTTGCCACGCGGGCCATTGCGGAATTCGTGTCCGCGGTTCGAGTTGCCAGGAATGGCGGTATCGAATCGAAATCCGCCCTCGAAGGCGGCCCTGGAGAACCCGACGTCTTTTGGGTCGAACTCGCGACTCCCCACATAGAAAACTGCGTCGCGGCGATCCGCGGGCAGCAGCATCTGGTACAGGCTCGGGACTGACCCGTTGTGCAGGTAAGGCGCGGTCGCCCAGACGCCATTGAGCGGACGCGCCCGGTATGCAAGCGGCGCGCGCCACTCATTAGGTCTGCCGCCGTTCATCTCCTCCCGGCCCGGCCGCACCGTCCCGCTGGGGTCAGTCCAAGTGCCGCGCTCCGGCACTCCATTGACGTCATACCATTTGTTGATGACGTCGGTAGTCACGAGCCGCAGCCCCTCGCTCGCGGTCACCCGCTGGCCAGAGGGCAGGACCGCCGTTCGGGTGGCGAAGTTTCTGGCGGCCTTGGGGTCGGTGCCGATAGCCTGAAGGCCAACCATCGTCACGCGAGGCGGGTTGGACTGGCTCCCCGGCGCGCTCGGCTCCCAGGGCACGTGGCAACCGGCGCAGAGCCGCCTGAACTCACCCCGGCCACGTTCCGCAGCAGCGCGGTCGATGGACCCCAAAATGTCCTCTTGCCAGGGCGGCGACCGCAGGCCTTGTCCAGGGGCCGGGCCGGAGAGCTGGCGCTCGAGGTCGTAGATGTTTTGGATTCTAACCGAAGATCTGTAGATCTGTTCTGGCGGTCCGGAGAGCTTCACCAGGGACCGGACGCCCATTGCCTCAGCGACGTTGCGTCCCATCGCTTGTCGGATGGCGCCATTATACTGCACCCAATCGAACCAGGGGGCATCCCACAGAGCCGGGTAACTCACTGGCCCGTCCGCCACTGCCAAGTTCGAGGGGTTTTGAGGCAAAGTGCCAAAGACGAAGTTCCCACCCCGGCCCAGCGCATCCAGCCGCCCGAAACCCTCCGCTACCGGGTAAAGCCGACGCTGCTCCGCAAGCCCTTTCTCGGTCGCGCCCGCGTCCAAGGCGAGCTGGAGACGGCGTCGCAGCCGCTCCCGGGCCTCCGGCGTGTCCGCCTCGCCGGTCGCGGCTAGCACTCGTCCGGCGAAGCGGGCGAAGCGGGGATCCGAGTGGTAGGTCATGTAAAGCGCGAGGCCGATCCGCTCTTGGAAGGCGCCGGTATCCGCCATCGAGGGCCCGCCATCGATCCGGATGGCTCGGCCTCGATACTCAACCTGGCCCGTGTGGCAGGCGGCGCAGGTCAGCCCGACCACCGTCTCAGTTTCGGAGGTGCCCTCATTCGCACCGAATTCGTCCTTGGCGAAGCCGATCGGCAAGCCGTCGGGGTTGGCCGCCGAGGATGGGGATGGGATGAACCCGAGCCGCGGCAGGTAGTCCGCTTCGACGAAGCGGGGCGCGGCGCCGGGCCAACTGGGCTGGGGCTGCTCAAGCGCCATGAACCAGGCGTAGGGCATGATTTTGGTGCCCTGGGAGGTATGGTGGAACCACTGGCGCTGCGCCGTCGTCCAGTTCTGCTCGGCAATCTCCCGGACAGTCTCTGGTGACTTGTACTCCGGAAGCCGTCCAGTGCATCCGACCGACGCCGCCGCAATGGTAAGTGCGGCCACGGTGCGGATCCGCCCTACGGGGTATCCCGTACCGCAATTTCGCTGCGGCGCGGTCCACTCGGCTTCACCGTGCCCCTTGGCGTGCAGAACCATGGCCTAGCTCCCTCCGAGGAAAGCAGATGCTAGGTCCGCATGATCGCGATTGCGACGCTATTGATTGTCTCGGTCGAATCCGACGCCGGGCGCTTCGTGGAGCGCGTCGCGCCCAACCTGCGAACTTGCTGTTCGGGATGCCGCAGGCCGTGCCTCGCTTTACGTTTCGAGCAACGTGGCCGCAACAAAATCACGGCAGAGCTCTACAACGACTATAATGTGGTGGGGACGCACCGGAACTGCTCCTTGCGTTCAGCCTTTCGGTCTCCAGCCCACGGAGTTGAAAATGCCGAACGAAAAGAGAAAGGGAACGGGGGAGCCTGGCTGGACTGCGGAGGAGAAAGGCCGGGGAGCTCCCACGTCGAGCGACGCGGAAGCGGCGGGGGAAGCGGGCGACGCGGCTCCTAAGGCAGGCTATGGCGGCGATGAGCGCGCCGCGACGGAAGCCGCAGCGGCACAGGTGGAGCAGGACTCGAAGGGCGAAGCCGGCCCCAAGGACCTTAGGCGCTGACTAACCACGCCCAGTTTGAAACCTACGGCCCTGCCTCCGCCAGCTAGCGCAATGCTTTTTCAAAGTGGCGTAATAAACAGGGTGGACTACGATTTCCAGGCTCGAGGCGGTTTAGCCTTGGCGCGCAACATTCAGCAAAAGCGCGTCGGGCGCGACTGGTCTCGCGTCGCTTTCCTATTATGCTCGGGCCTATGCAGCGATATGATGCAGTCCTAGTGCCCGGCGGTGGCTTGCGACCAAGCGGCACCCTGCCCCCGTTCGTGCAGAACCGACTAGAGGCGGCCCAGGCCCTGGCCGGCGAGGCACCTATCATCCCGCTAAGTGCCCACACCGTCCATCGTGCCCCACCGCTCAACACTGCGGGCTACCCGGTGCTGGAATCCGTTGCAGCCGCAGAGGCCCTGCTCGCGCGGCGTGCCGGCAGCACGGATCTGGGCTGAGACGGCGTCACTCGACACGATCGGTAACGCCTATTTCGCCCGGGTGATCCACACCGATCCCGCCGGTCTGCGGCGGCTGTTGGTGGTGAACTCGGAGTTCCACATGCCGCGGACCCGGATGATCTTCGACTGGGTCTTCGGCCTTCCCCCAGCCGAACCGCCTTACACCTTGGACTACCATACCGTGCCGGACCTAGGTCTGACGGAGGTGGGCATTGAGGCGCGGCGCGCGAAGGAGGTGGCGAGAATGGAGGGCTTGCGGCGCCTCATCCCTCGCATCGGCAGCCTTGCCGCAATGCATTGGTTTTTATTCACCGAACATCAGGCCTATGCCGCGGGAGCCGATCCTCAAAGCGACGCACCACCAGCTGCAGCGCTCGAGAGTTATTAATAAGAGAGCCGCCAAGTCAAACCGAAGCTGTCCGGACTTGGCGTGAGCGGCGGCCCTACTGCATCTCGATACCCGCCGCTTTGATGGCCGCGGCGTTGCGTTCAATATCGGTGGCGATGCGCTCGCGGAAGCGTACTGGGTCTAGTACGAAGATGTCGCCCTGAGCCAGCAGCGGCGGGCGCGCCGTTGGCGAAGCCGCTGTTGCCTGCATCATAGCGTATAGGCGGTGCACCAGATCGGATGGCGTGTTGGCTGGTGCGACCAAGCCGTTCCAAAACACGGCGGTGAAGTCCGGGTATCCGGCTTCCTTAACCGTCGGCACCTCCGGCAGCTCGCGCCAACGCGTCTCACCAGTGGTGGCCAACGCCGCAAAGGTGCCAGCTTGGATCAGCGGTCCGCCTGTGGTGGGCGTGTCTAATAGTACGTCCACCTCACCAGCCACCATTGCATTGGTCGCCACCGAGGAGCCGCGGTAGGGCACATGCAACATCCGCACACCGGCTGCCGCCAACAGCTGCTCCATATGCAGGTGCTGGAGGTTCCCGACGCCGGCCGAGGCATAGGTGACTTGCCCCGGCTGTCGCTGTGCCAGCGCAATCAGATCCTGCAATGTGCGCACGCCTTGGGTGCGTTGATTGCGTGGGTTGATCACTAAGATGAAAGGGCTGATGGTGATCGTGGCGATGGGCAGCAGGTCGCGCAGCGGGTCGTAGCGCGTATCGCGATAAAGCAAGTGGTTCACGGTCATGGTGCTGGTGTTGCTGACTAGCAGAGTGTGGCCGTCCGTCGTTGCGGCGACGTATGCCGCGCCGAGCGAACCGTTTGCGCCAGTCCGGTTCTCCACCACGATGGGCTGGGGAAGGCGGGTTCGAAAGTCCTCGGCCAGAATACGGGCACAGATGTCGGTCGAGCCGCCGGCAGGATAGCCGACGACCAGACGCACCGGGCGGTTTGGCCAGGCGGCAGCGTCGGTCTGCGTCAGACCAGGCCTCGCTAGTGCAGAAAGTGCCATGACGCCCAGAGCGCGTCGACCGAGGAGTGCCTGCATGAACGCTCCTTTCCTCCCCTTGCCGCTCCCACAGGGCGGCGCCACTGGTGATCAGACCAGCTTCGCCGCGCATCGTCCAGACGAGCGCTGCCAGAGCTTTGTGCGCTGCTCGGGCTCCTCGAATACCTCCCGTCCAGGGTGGTCGACCTGGTCTACCGGGCGGGTGCCTCCTATCTCCCGCTGGTGCGCCAGGATCTACGCAGCGGGCTTGGCGTGCAGCGCACACTCGTCATGCGATGTCTCTCCACGGCACCACCGGGGATGGGGGCTACAGCGAGTGCATTGAAGGGCACAGCCCTCTGCACGATCGGCGTAGGGGCAGGAAGGGGCATGCTGGCGTCAATCGATCCAGCGCGAGGACGTAGGGCCGTAGAGCCACCGTTTTTCAGTTGAGAGATCCCGGGCGTAACTTGTTGACTAGGTCGGGTCCTGCCGCCGCTGCGTTAGAATTGTGCTAAACGTCGAGTGTTTCTTCAGGCGCGCCGGCAGCCGGCGTCATTGCGCGCAGCATTCTGTCGTGCAACGACGCCGTGACATTCACTAAGCCGGCGCAGGGCCTCGCTCTCCTCAACGCCGGGCGGTTAGCAGGCCCAGTGCATAGCCGATGACACCCACAATAAGCAGTGCAATGACCAGCTGCTGCTCTACTCCACGGCCGACTTGGGCCGCAGTGCTGCGGGCCACTTCCTTGGCCTGCCCGTAAGTCCTCTGCGCCTGTCCAGCGACTTCTCGCGCGGCGCCCTCAACCTGGGTTTTGGTGTCGCCCAGGATGACCCGCCGCGCCCTGCACCTTACCGGCTGCCTGCTGGATGGCGCCGCCGACCTGGTTCTCGTCCACGACCGTCTCCTTCCTGCTTGCTTCCTTGCTATTCTGCAGCGATTGAGCAGCTCAGACCGTCCGCCGTCCGATCACAGCGTGGTAGACGACCAGCACGACAACGGCGCCAATCACGGCCACGAACATGCTGTAGAGATTGAAGCCCGTGACCCCCGTTCCACCAAACGCGGCGAAGAGCCAACCACCGACGATTGCGCCGACGATCCCAAGTACGATGTCCAGCACCAGGCCCTCGCCGGTTTTGTTGACCACTTTGCTGGCAATGAAACCTGCGATGAGGCCCAGGACGAGCCATCCGATGATCGACATCCGCGTTCTCTCCCCGAGCGTATTTCTTCACTCGGCTTGAGCGCGCGCGGTGCCGGATCGTTCCCTTTGGCTGGACGTGGATACGACGTGGATACATGGTGTGCAGCGAAGCTTGGCAGGCCAGAAGAGCTCTGCGAACCGCCCGCCTGACAGCAACACCACCGGTGTGGATTGCTTCAGGGGATCACTCGCCAAGGCACGCGTAACAGCCGAAGGGCAAGGTCCGGCTTCAGGAGGAGACGCCAATGGCCCGCATACCCTACGCCGACCCGAACAAGCCCGAAACCAAAGAGCTGGCAGACCGGATCGTCCGCGAGCGTGGCAGCGTGCTGCATCTCTACGCCATGTTGCTGCACAGCGGCCCGGTCGCCAAAGGCTGGCTGCGGTACCTGACGGCCATCCGACATCAGTGCGCGCTTCCGGGTTCACTCCGGGAACTGGTCATCATGCAGATCGCCCACTTGAACGGCGCTGCTTACGAGGCCGAGCAGCACGCCCCAATTGCGCTCAGGGAAGGACTGACCCAGGCGCAAGTAGACGCCTTGCCGAACTGGAAGGGCACCGGCCTGTTCAATGCCACCCAGGAAGCGGTCCTGGCTTATTGCGACGCCATGACTCGCGAGATCCATGTCCCGGCTGAGACATTCGCGCCTGTCCGGGCCGCCCTCGACGAGCGGTGCTTGGTCGAGCTGACCGCCACAATCGGAGCTTACAACATGGTGTCCCGGTTCATCGAGGCTCTCGGCATCGACTCGAAAGATGACCTGTCCAACAGAGAGGCAAGCAGCCGTGTTCAGCCTTGAGGGAAAGGTCGCCTTCGTCACCGGGTGCGGTTCGCAGTCAGCGGGGTGGGGCAATGGCAAGGCGATTGCCGTCCTTTTCGCCCGGCGGGGTGCGGCGGTCTACGGCGTCGACCTGAACCGCGAGGCAGCCGAGGAAACCCGGCGCATCGTCGAGGAAGAGGGCGGTACCTTCGCCGTGGGCGTCGGCGATGTCACGGACAAGGCGGCAGTCGATGCTCTCGTGGCCGATTGCGTGGCGCGTCTTGGGCGCGTCGACATCTTGGTCAACAATGTGGGCCACTCGCTGCCTGGAGATCCGGCCACCATGACGGAGGAGGCCTGGGACAGTCAGATCGATGTCAACCTCAAGAGCGCCTTCCTGTGCTGTAAGGCCGTCCTGCCGCGGATGGAAGCCCAGGGTAGGGGCGTCATCGTCTCCGTCGCCTCAACCGCTGCCATCCGCTACACGGGAAAGCCCCAGGCGGGCTACGCGGCTGCCAAGGCAGGCTTGGTACAGTTCAGCCGCGTGGTTGCGATCGACTACGCCCGCCGCGGCGTTCGGCTGAACTGTGTACTGCCGGGATTGATGGACACCCCCCTTGTGGAGAAGATCGCGCGAGATTTCGCCAGCGGCGAGACGGGGACGGACAGGGACGCGTTCTATCGCCGCCGTCACGAGCAGGTGCCGATGGGCCGCATGGGTGAAGCGTGGGACGTCGCCAACGCGGCGCTCTTCCTGGCGTCCGATGAATCGAAATACATCACCGGGACCGAGATCCTGGTGGATGGCGGGCTCTGCGCGGCCGTTCGTGGTTGAAGGCGCTGCGAGGCAGTAGAGGGGCGAAATAGATGCCGAGGCTCGACGGCAAGGTGGCGATCATGACCGGCGCCGGATCGGCCGGTCCAGGCTGGGGCAATGGCAAAGCGACGGCTGTTCTGATGGCCCGGCAGGGAGCTTCAGTTGTCGCCACCGATAACCGTCATGAGGCAGTCGAAGAGACGCTCGACATCACTCGGACTGAGCTCATCGTCTACGGGAGCATTTCCGCGGCGATACCGTAACGGTGCCGCAACGAACCAACCAGCGCACGACGCAACATAACCGCCGAAAAAGCGGGCACACCGGGAGGGTGACGAAATGAAGAAAGCTCTGGAATGGAAGACTGGTAGGCGGGCGGCCCTCACTGCTGCCGCGGCATGCGGTATTGCAAGGCGCGCCGTCGCACAGAGCCGCTTTCCGAGCCGCGCCGTGAGCATCGTGGTGCCGATTCCGGCCGGCGGAGGAACCGACTACGCCGCCCGACTAATCTCGGCGCCCATGGGAACTCTGCTAGGCCAACCTGTCGTAGTGGAGAATCGTCCTGGCGGAAATGACGTCGTCGGACTGATGTACGTCGCCCGGTCCCAACCTGACGGACACACGCTCCTAATGGGCTACTGCGGGACGATGGCTGGGCGTGCGGCGATCGGCGGCACCGGCAGCGTGAGCACGGTCGACGATTTCGTGCCCATCGGCCAGATCTCTGACACGCCGCAGCTCTTCGTGGTTCATCCCTCACTGCCGGTTAACAACCTGCAGGAGCTAATCGCATACACCAAGGCGAACCCTGGCAAGGTCAGCTACGCCTCAGCGGGCAATGGCTCCATGCATCACCTGGGGACCGAGCTGCTGAAGTCGCGGACCGGGATGGACATGCTGCACGTTCCCTACCGGGGAACAGGAGAGACCATTGGCGACCTCATCGCGGGGCGCGTCCAATTCTATATGAACTCGCCCCCACCCCTGGTCAGCCTGGTGCGGGACGGCAAGGTCAGGGCGTTGTGCGTCAGTTCCAATGAGCGGCATTCGGGGCTGCCGGAAGTGCCCTCGCTGGCTGAGAACGGGCTGCGCGACCTGCCGCTCAACGTTTGGTTTGCCCTCTACGCACCAAAGCGAGTCCCGGCTGATGTGAGGCAGAAACTCTCCGAGGCACTGGAGCGGTGCCTTGCCGACGAGGATCTTAAGAGGAGAGCGTTCGAGGCCGGGTCGCTGGTGCAGTATGCCGCGCCGGAGGACGTAGCCCGCCGGCTTCGTTCCGAGATTGCGGGTTGGAGGGACACGGCACAAGCAGCCAATATTCACGCTGATTGAGTGATCGCTCGTCGAGAGCCAAGGGTGTTTCGACCGGCTGCGTTTGGGCACCAGGTGTACAGTCAGAAGCTAAACGCCTTCTGCGCTGGCTCGGGCGTCTCAACCGGCCGGACTCCTTCGAGCTCGAGCATGCGTGCTTTGGAAGCCGCGCCGCCCGGTGCGGAGAAGCCTCCAATCTTCCCTCCAGCGGCAAGGACGCGGTGGCAGGGGATGATGAGCGGGACCGGATTATGGGCCATTGCCTGTCCCACATCGCGCGCTGCCTCTGGCCCGACGCCGAGCGCCTTTGCCAATGCTCCGTAGGTGGTCGTCTCGCCCCACCGAAGCCCCCGCACGGTTGTGTAGATCCGGTCGAAGAGGTCGCTCTGCTGACCGAGATCAAGTCGGAAGCGGGAGAAGTCGACCTCCTCGCCTTCGAAGTAGGCCTGCGCGGCCAAGATTGCGTCTATCACCTCTGCCACTTGCGTACCGGGCTCCGCATCCGGAACCCGGCGCCGCACGAGACGCTCCGCCGCCTCGGGGGTATTCACCGGAAGCTGAAAGGCGGTGATGCCGGCGCCGCACGAGGCGATGCCGCAGAAGCCGAGTGCGGTCTCGAACACTCGAAAATACTGCTTTGATGCAGGCATGACGCACATCCGGGCCAGAGACTGCTTTACTTGGGGCGGAACGGGCCTTGGTCCAAGCGGCATGTCACCGACGGGTACCGCGCGTGCCACCTCATCGTGGCTGGTCAAGATCTCCGTCAGGAAGCTCTGCCCCGGGCCGCCGTGTCCAGCGCCGCGACGCCGAGCTTGGCCATGCCGAGCATCGCCTCCGTCACGCGCAGGGCCCTCTGTCGGTCCGGGTCGCGCATCACGGGCTTCGTGGCCGCGGGCATTCTGCTGTTCAGTGGTATGCCAATTTCCTACGGGCCGCCGCCAAGGCCGTGCTGCAGCCGCTGATTGAGGCCGACTTGAACGCCAGGTCGGTGCCGCCAAGCAGCGACATCAGGCGGCCAAAAAACACTTCACCTCCTCTAACGAGATCGGACCCTGCATGCGAAAAAAGGAAACACTTCAGGCCTTCTTGTCGCCAGAACGCCTATATGAATTAGCTGGCCCCAAGGTTTATGCGCGCGGCGAAAAATACGTTACCAGCGACCTTGTCCAACTGATTGAGCACACGCGCGACGAAGCAATTGCCGAAGTAACGGGCTCGCATCCCTACCGCGCTGAACTGAAATTAGGTCCGAAGGGGTTGATCGCCAACTGCACCTGCCCCGCTATGTCAGACTACGGATTCTGTAAACATGCGGTTGCCCTTGGTCTCCACCTGATCAAGGCGTCGCCACCAACAGCCAAAAAGACCACCGAAGCGCAGAACGCCCCGAGTGATAGCTTTGCCGAAAAGTATCCCAATATAACAGGCTGGATTAGAGATGGGTGGATTGAAATCGGACGGAATGGCTATAGCGCATCCATCATACGGGTGCTGGATGAAGGCGGTTCGGTGTGGGAAGGGGGCACGAGACACAGGTCCATGGATAAAATTCTGCAAGAGGCCGAAGATGCCATCGCGGATTGGACAAAGGCAAATCAGATACAGCTTGGGAAGAAATAGTTACTCCAAATTTCCCATTCTCGCCATGGCACGTTTTTGCTCAATCGAGCGCCGTGGCGGTGGCCAACGGTTAACTGCCTATGTCGTTTGAGTCCGCTTCTGAGGCGTTCAATTCGGTTCAGTCCTACGGTGTCTCATTTGCTCTGCCGCACAGCACGAAAAGCAGATCTGTCGCCGTCGAATAGCCCAATATTGCCGCAGAGCCCTCCTTCTTGGATTTCGCAGTGGAGATCCCCGTGGGCAGGATCCATCTCGTCGTTACCCTCCCAAAGAGCATCTATGCGACCGTTTTTTGCCAACCAAGCAAACGAGCCGTACACATAGCCAAATTGGAAGTCTCCAAGGCCCTTATCACCAAGCGTGACATGCCCCGGGACTTCTTCGTCAACGAAATCCTGATCCCACATTTCCATGCCAACTATTTTCCAGCGCCCCGTGAAGGAGCGGACTGCCGGCTTCATGAGGCGTCCCTTTCACATGCGCTGATGTGTCAGATTGGATCTTATCGCGGATCCCCAGTCGTCGGAATCCTACGTTGGCCGGCTGAGGGCAAGAATAAACCCTGGACACAGCTAGAGCTGAGCAAGGCTACAGCCCCTGTATGACCCTCGCAGGCGGGAAGGGGTATGCTGCGCTCGGAACGCTGTACAGGCAGGGCGGACCTGGGTGGACCTTGGAGCGTGGAGCCGCTGTTTTTCAGTTGAGAGATCCCGAGTGTAAGCTCTTGGGCGGACAGGGCCGTGCTGCCGCTGCGCTAGGATTGTGCTAGATGTCGAATGTTCCTTCAGGCCCGCCGGCAGCTGGCGTCATTGCGAGCAGCATTTTGCCTTGCAACGACGCCGTGAGATTCAATAGTCCAGCGCGGGGCCTCGCTCCCCTCAGCGCCGGGCGGTTAGCAGGCCCAGCACGTAGCCGATGACACCCGCAATGAACAGTGCAGTGATCGGTTGCTGCTCTACTCCACGGCCGACTTGGGCCGCAGTGCTGCGGGCCACTTCCTTAGCCTGCCCGTAAGTCTTCTGCGCCTGCACAGGGACTTCTCGTGCGGCGCCCTCAACGTGGGCTTTCCTATCGCCCAGAATGTCGCCCGCCGCGCCCTGGACCTTACTGGTCAGCCTCTTCAGACGAAAGATCACAAGGGAGCTGCTCGGCGACCTCGATTGCCACCGCGGTCACGACGGCGCGACCGGATCATCGACCTGGCGCTGGCCGAACCCGAGTTGTCGCCGCGTGAGCTGGCGGTGCGCTTCACCGACCGGGAGCGCTACTTCGTCTCCGAGGCGTCTGTCTATCGCCTGCTCAAAGCACACGACCTGATCACCAGCCCAGCCTTCATCGTGGTCAAGGCGGCCGACGAGTTCCACACCAAGACCACCGCGCCAAACCAGCTCTGGCAAACCGATTTCACCTACCTCAAGGTCATCGGCTGGGGCTGGTTCTAACTCTCCACCGTGCTGGATGACTTCTCCCGCTACGTGATCGCCTGGAAGCTCTGCGCGACCATGGCGGCGGGCGACGTCACCGCCACGCTGGAACTCGCACTCACCGCGTCAGGCTGCACGCAGGCGCGGGTGCGTCATCGGCCACGACTGCTGTCCGACAATGGGCCAAGCTATATCGCCGGTGACCTGGCCGACTGGCTGGCCAGCCAAAGGATGGAGCACATGCGCGGCGCACCCTGTCACCCGCAGACCCAGGGCAAGATCGAGCGCTGGCATCAGACGCTGAAGAACCGCATCCTGCTCGAGCACTCCTACCTGCCCGGCGAACTCGAAGCACGGATCGAGGCCTTCATCGACCACTATAATCACCGGCGCGCTCACGAGAGCCTTGGCAACCTCACGCCTGCCGATGTCTACTTCGGCCGCGGTCAGGCCATCCTGCAGGAACGCGAGCGCATCAAGCGACAGACCATCCAACAACGTCGCTTGCTGCATCAGCAGCAGGCCGCATAACCTCTAACTCCGATGAGTCAGAGCCTCCGCTAGGAAAACGCCTCGCCTGTCTCAAAGCATTCGACGACGGACAAGAGGTGTTCCCGACGGAGCTCAACTGAATCTAGGCTCATTTCCTTTGAGGGGGATAGTCGATGCCCGCGTCGCAGCAGTACATCACTCCCGACACTCCGATGGGCGCGACTCTTGTGCAGGGAGGAGCCACCTTCCGAACCTGGGCGCGAGAAGCCCAGCAGGTCTACATTGCCGTTCAGCCGCATGCCAACCCCTACCCGAAACCAGACGCCGATCTCCTCGTGAGCGATGGCCAAGGCCATTGGACAGGCTTCATTCCCAACCTCGCGGACGGCGCTCTTTACCGGTTCTACGTCGTCGGCAATGCGGGCGAAGGGTTCAAACGCGACCCCTACGCGCGCGAGCTCGAATTCAACGGCTACCCCGATTGCGATTGCATTCTGCGCAATGTCAACGATTATCCTTGGCACGACCAAGGGTTTCGGCCACCGAAAGCGCAAGATCTAATCGTCTACCAGTTCCACGTCGGGGCGTTCTACGCAAAAGGCGCCGGCGGCAACGACATACGCCCAAACCGCGTGAGCAAGATCCTCGACGTGCTGGACCGTATCGAGTACCTCGCCGACCTCGGGGTAAACGCAGTGATGCCGCTGCCTTTCCAGGAGTTCCAGGGCGCGAACGGCCTCGGGTACAATGGCACGGATCTCTTCTCGCCCGAGATGGACTACGCCGTGCAGACCGCGGACCTGGCGGCCTACCTGGGCCGCGTCAACAGGCTTCTCGCAGCCAAGGGCGCCACAAACCTAACAAATGCGCAACTGAGGGGTCAGATCAACCAGTTCAAGGCATTCATCGACCTCTGCCACCTTTACGGAATCGCCGTGATAGCGGACGTGGTCTACAACCACGCCGGCGGCAATTTCGACCCGCAAAGCATCTATTTCTACGACTTCCAGAACCGGATTACCAACGCCAACAGCCTCTTCTTTACCGCCGATGGGCATGCCGGAGGACTGGTCTTCGATTACTCGAAGGCAGAGGTGCGCCAGTTCCTAATCGACAACGCAAAATCCCTCATCCAGGAGTATCACATCGACGGCCTGCGCTACGACCAGGTGACCGTCATCGACGAGCACCGCGGCTGGTTCTTCTGCCAGGATCTTACGAGCACCCTGCGCTTCATCAAAAACGATCTTGTGCAGATCGCCGAATATTGGCCTTGGAACAGGGGGGATCGATGGAGGGGCATAGCCAACCCACCTTCGGGCATGGGGTTTGACGTCGGCTACAGTGACGTCCTGCGAGACGGCGTGCGGAAGGCCATCTCAGACGCCTCCCGCGGCGGGAGCGCCCAGGTGGATATGGACGTCGTCAGGGAAGCTCTCTACTTCACCTACAACGACCCTAACCGATCCACCGTGTTCCAGTGCATCGAGAACCACGACCTTGTGGACGACACGCACGTGGGGAACGACAAGAAACCTCGCATCGCCTTGCTCGCGGACCCCTCGAACGCCCGCAGCGACTACGCCCGCAAGCGCGCAAAAATCGCCACCGGATTGCTTCTAACTGCGCCAGGTGTGCCCATGATCTTTATGGGGCAGGAGTTCCTCGAATACCGATATTGGACGGACTGGGTATTCAATCCACACATCCGGGAACTCCTTATCGACTGGGCGGGCCTCGAGGGACGGGACAAGCACATGTCCGACCACCACCGCTTTACTCGGGACCTCATGTGGCTCCGCCGCCGCCAGCCGGCGCTGCGGGACAACGGGCTGAACGTCTTCCACACGCACAACGACAACCGCGTGATCGCCTTCCATCGGTGGGTGCCCGGCAACGGCCGCGACGTGGTCATCGTGGCCAGTCTCAACGAGACGACCTTCCGTGACCGGAGCTACCGCATCGGGCTCCCTTCGGGCGGCCACTGGCAGGAGGTCTTCAACAGCGACGTCTACGACAACTGGTTCAACCCCACCGCGATGGGTAACTATGGCGGGGTCGCCGCCGAAGCGATCCCATGGGACGGGATGCCCGCCTCAGGGGCGATCACGCTACCAGCAAACAGCCTGCTGGTCTTCGCCCGCGACCAGGGAGGCTGAGCCCGTCTGGCCTGGTTCCCTTCGATGGACACACCGGCCCAGCAACACCTCGGTTAATAGCGAGACGGCGCGGCGATTACGCCAGACAACGCGTCAAGCCCGCCCACCTCCACGCTGGTGCTGCCGCCCTTGTTCAGCGGCAGAGGCTTGGTGCCGTACCGAATCATGAAGCGCCGTGCGGCGTTGGGGTCTACGAAGCTCGCACAGGGGCAGGAAGACTGATACCCAGCGCCCGAAGGTCTGACTCTTGGGGCTTGAGCCGGCGCGGTCGGACGTGATTCGTCAGCAGGCATGGCATCTGGAGATGGACCATGCCGGCGCTGATGATCCGGGAAGACCTGCCGC
>JAESFM010000200.1_pt1 | contig 17484 bp, 16 predicted proteins | sample 9266171 | NCBI WGS metagenome assembly JAESFM01 (sample SAMN14505069, study PRJNA617099) | algae metagenome | isolation source: Hassallia sp. WJT32-NPBG1 and co-occurring heterotrophs from well developed... | place: USA: Mojave Desert, Joshua Tree National Park, California | collected 2006-06-22
CTTGCTGCGGTCATACCGAACGCGGTTCTCCTGCGTCCACATGACCGCAGTTCTTCCAACGCCGGCCGTCCCCCGCCAGTCACAACCGATTCAGATGCCTCAAGCTGTTCCCGGATGGACACTTAGCGGGGGCAGCGGGCGGCTCCTGAGCCAGCAGGGCGGCCTCGTGAGCCTCAGGCGCGTGCCGGGCAATCGTAGTGGCATCTGCCGGGGCGCCCCCGTCGGTCTTCCCTACAGCAGCGCGCAGGCCTGCCTCGGCCAGGCGGTAGTGCACGGGGACACCGTTCACCGTCCAGGCTGTGCTCTCGTCCGGCTGCTCGAGCGCTGCCGGCTCGATCAGGCCCTTGGCGAGGAGGCTCCGGCGAATGGCGTCGCGCGGCGCCGGGGCGAGCCGAGCCGGCGGGGACACAATGTGCTGCGGGTGTTGCTGCGCCGCAGTGAGGATCGCGGCCTGCGTCGGGGTAGGCGTCATGGCGGGCTCCTGGTGCAGCACCCGACCATCCGGGTGCTACTGACCGGAGCCCCGTTGAGGAGGCAGCTGGGGCGATGCACCGGCGTTAAATATGGCGCCGAGCTGCTATTCGCTCTCCGCCGGGCTGAAGTGAAGCAGAAAATGAAACCGGGGAGCCCTGTGTCCCGGCTAAGCGATCCGGTAATCGCCACCAGCTGGGAATATCATTCGACACCTTAAGTCAGTCAGCCCGCCACACGAGCAAGGAAGCCATTGTATGACCCAACCATTGCGCGGTCGCGTTGCCCTGGTCACGGGCGGGTCTCGAGGGATTGGCGCCGCGGTTTCCTTAGCCTTGGGTGAGGCTGGGGCAGCCGTCGCCATCAACTACCGTTCAAGGTCAGCCGACGCCGAGGCGGTTGCCCGCAAGATTAACCAAGGATCTGGCCGAGCAGTCACCCTTCAAGCAGACGTCGCTGACAGTAGTGCCGTTGCCGCTCTGGTGCAGAGCGTTTCTGAGAAGATCGGGCTCGTTGATATTCTCATCAACAACGCCGGCATCGCCCTGATCCGCGGCATCGACGATCTGACCGAGGCCGAATTCGATGAAACGATCACCGTTAACCTGAAATCCGCTCTTCTTTGCACCCAGGCGGTGCTGCCACACATGCGCGCGCAGCGCTAGGGCCGCATCGTCAACATGTCGTCCGGCGCAGCGCGAGGCGCAGGTGCAGTTGGGGTGCACTACAACGCGTCCAAAGCTGGCATGGAAGGATTGACGCGCGGCTATGCCGCTCGGCTTGTAAAGGAGGGTATTACGGTCAATGCAGTCGCGCCGTCCCTGGTTGAAACCGACATGGTGAAGTCGGGCGTGGCTCAATCGCCGTCTCGCATTCCGCTTGGCCGATTTGGAACGATTGATGAGGTGGCGCAAGTGGTTATGATGTTAGTGAGCAACGCGTATATGACTGGCCAAACCGTGGCGCTCTCCGGCGGAATGGCTTTCAACTAATGTGAGGAGCTTTTCGCTGGCTGGTAACAAGATGGGCAGAAGCGAGTTAAATTTCACTTTGCTGAGCATAATCTCTGCGAAAGCTTGGTTTTTTTTGCTTGCCGATGAACATTGGCATTCACGCAGCAGATCAGGCACTAACTTTGAATTTGCTGCTGGATTCGAAACTAAAAATCGGCACCGTGGAGTCAACGATGGATCATCGAACCGTAACTGACTCAAGTGGCAAAAACTATATACTTTGGACCCAGGATCTTGGAAGTTCATGTGGGCCTGCTTGTTGTTTTATGGTTTATTGTATGGTGAAGCGGCAAAGCCACATTGGAGGCGAGGAGTATCAACGAGATCTTGCGATAAAGTATGGTGCTAAACTTCAAGATCTCCAAACAGGTGGGCCTGGAGTTGGTTCTGGACTGCTTAAAATAATACTCGAGGATCAGGGCCTAAAGATTGATCATCGTCAACTGGCCGTCGGTGAGCTGGCCCCAATGTTCCTTAGTGCAAGTGAAGATCGGCCTATTATATTTCATATAAAATGGCCAACAGTTGGCGGGCATTTTGTGGTTTGCGCAGGAAGTAATCGAACTGGCGCTATCATCCTCGATCCTTGGTACGGTCTAGTAGAAGTGCCAATACCATCTGGTATATCTCTTACACTTAAGTCGATATTTGACACTGGCATTGATTATTCTCCTACATCTAAGAATACGGGGACTTTTTCTGGCTGGTTTGCGCGAGTGGTCAGTAGTTAGAGACTGAATGCGAAATAAGTGGCGACCTCTAAAACGCCCTGGCCGGTGTCGAGGTGTTCGTGTTCTTTTGCTGAGCTGGAACTGGAGGCCCGGGATTGCGAACAGGTCGATGTCTATGTCGCAGGCGCAAACCGGACCTCAACTCGCGGCGACGGCCAATCAGGTTGATCTCGGTACCCACCTTCGGCGGTGTGTAGTGGTGCACCGCCGACACAATCTCGGACATCCCCTTTCCGACGTTGCGCAGCAACTTGGTCATGGCTTGGGCTGTGGCGTCGGCTGGGCCAGCACCTGGCGCTGGTCTAGCATTTGGTCAGTGGTGATGAGGTGCTATTTCGAGCGTGGTGATCGACAGCCGTCCGCTCCTCCCCGAGTGCGGCATTCGCTGGGCTACTTGGACCACTTTTGCGCTTTGGAGCTTGAAGGCCCGGGGGCGCCGGATGAGTGCCCGCCCATGAATGGCCCAATGGCAAAGTTTCTTCGCCGCTTGAGCTTCGGCGTCAGGGCCGCCTGACGGCAGCGACACGGGAGTGGGTGGGCGCGAACGCTGATCCACCCTTCAGCGCGATCGCATTAAGCCAGCGCTCGCTGGCGCGCCGAGCCCGCACATCTTCAGTGGCCCATGCTTCGGCAAGTTCGGCCTCTGTGCTGGCAAGCGCGAGGCGTAGGGTCTCATCGGTGTGGTCTGTGAAGGTTCGTGCGCCTGCGACCCGTTCACCCTATCCCAGCTTGAAGGACATGTACCACGCGCCGCGCGGCCGGAGTGCCCATGCTAGACGCGCGGCAACGCTGGGGAAGTCCGCGGCCGGGACGTGCAGTAGGGAGGCGCAGGCCCAGATCCCGTCGAACTCCTCCTGCGAAGCTACGTCCTCGAAGCGCATGTGAAGGACCTCGGCCCGACTGCCGACGCGCTCCCGCGCCAGCCTCACCATCTCGGCCGAAGCGTCGAAGGCCGTCACTGAGTACCCGCGTTCCGCGAAAGCAAGTGCATCACGCCCGACACCGCAGCCCGCGTCCAGGATCCGTCCGCCGGGCGGTAGGTGCTGAAGGAACCGCTCGTAGAGCGCCGACATGTCGAGATCGGCCGTGTCGGCTGCGAAGCGCACGGCATTGCGGTCGTAGTAGCCGATTGTGTCCTCCCACTCGTCAGACACCGGCCGCTGCGTCCTCTGGCTCCCACTCATGGATGAGGTGGTCGCGCGCAATCTGCTGCCGTCCACGCAGGAAGGAAGCCCTCGCCTCGGCATCCACCCCGGTCTGAGCTATACCGGAAGCGAACAGCCACAGGCATCAGGACGTTTCAGGCATGATCGGGGCAACCGAGCTCTCCGGGGTGCCGGGGTGCGGCTCGGGTGACTGGGTGGCTTTGGTGAGGGTCAGCAGTGCGTCCAAGTCCCGGTCCGGTAGGATGCCGAGGTCGGGGCCGAGCCGGAACAGCCGCTCCATTGCCCGGCCTTCGAACAGCCGCTTCACCTCAGCGTCCAGCCCCTTAGCCTCGCGCCCCTTACCGATCTGCTCTGCGGCTTTGAGCGTCTCCCGCCCGCCGGCCGCCACCGCTCGCCAGGCCGGGTCGAAGCAGACCTGCAACAGTAATAGCTTGCACAGCCGCCGCACCCGATCCTTCCGTGCCATGCTCGGTTTTGTGTCCGCCAGTGCGGCGTCATCGAAGCCATCGAGGTAAAGGGTCAGCAGCAGCGAATTAAGAAGCCGCTTTAGCGTGCGCGGATTCGGCGGCGCCACCTCGAGGATCAGGTCGCTACAGGCGCCGAATGCGCCCGCCGCGGCGGCCTCCGAGATGCCGGCGAGGTATGCCCTAACTTGGGTCTCGCCGAGCATGGGCAGATTGAGTGGAACCTGGATCACCTTGTCGAGGTAGGCGACCGCGTCGAAGTCGAAGCCTAGGTCTTTTAAACCCTTGTAGCGCACCCGGATGCCCTGTTCGACCATGAGGCGGTCCATGCCAAGGACGAAAATACAACCGGGCAGATCCAGAAACAGCTTGATCGCCTCTAGTGCCGCCACCGCGTCCTCCGGCAGGCAGCGATCGAGGTCGTCTACGAAGACGAAGAGTCGCCTGCCCTTTTCGCCAATTCCAAACCGGGCCAGTAGCTCGCGGAACAGCTCCTGGAACTGCTCTAACGAGGTCACCTGCTCGACGTAGCGCTCGCTTGCTTCGCGTTCGATCAGCTTGACCGCCTTCCTGGTGTCCTCACCCTTGAACCACTTCGCCAGTGCGGTGGTTAGGCCGCCCTGAGCGTCCTTGCCGACGATGGCCTGGGCCACCTGCGCGTTCAGCCCAGCCGTGACTGCTGTAAGAGCCGCATCCGCCGCCAGAGGCAGGGCGCCCCACCAGTCCACCTTTAGCCCGCCTTTGGTGGTCAAGGTCATGCTGCGATAGAGTCGGTCCCGCGCCTCGTCCAGCGCCGCCCGGGCCGCCTCCGCGTCCTGGTCATTGACCCAGAGCTTCTTATAGCGGGCAAACGCGACATCATAGGCGGAACTGGTTAGGGTCTTGTCGTCCGGCATCTCGGTGCGTTCACGGAGAGCGGCGACGATGCGCAGCAGGAGGGCACGCCAGAGCGCGGTCTCCTGCCGGGCGTAGATCCAGGCGTCGAACCAGATAGCCAAAGGATCGGAAGCCGTTTCTTCCAGTCTTACGCGCAAAGTTTGCATGACGCTGGTCTTCCCCGTGCCCCAGCCGCCGTAAATACCAACCACGAGCGGCGTGGACAGAGCCGCGCCGCCAAGCATACGTCGCAGCGCCTCGACTGCCGGCCCTCGGCCGAGCAGGTCAGGCTTGGCGTTTTCGCCGGCGAACACGAACGGGGCGTCGGAGAGACTCATGGCGGCTCAATCCTTAGGCATGTCACGTCGCCTCGGCCATCGCCAATCAGGATATGACGGCCAACTGCGTCGATCGCGACACACGTTGGGTTCGTGGAGAGCGCAAGGAAATGGCGCGCCTCACCACGCGCCAGATCCCATAAAACTATCATGCCATCGTCAGAAGCCGATAGGCCAAGGGTCCCGTCGGCGTTCACAGCGCAGCCGCGCACCAGCCTTTGATGGCCCTCCAGCCGGTGACGTGCCAAACCGCGCTCCAAATCCCAGACGATCAGTGTACAATCCTCAGACGCAGACAGACCGAGCCGGCCATCGGCACTCACGGCACAGCCGGTCACCGCGTCGTTGTGGCTTATCAAATAGTCGCGCCTCCTGCCTCGCTCCAAATCCCAGACGATGAGCGTGCGATCGGAGGAAGCGGACAGCCCAAGTCGGCCGTTCGCGCTCACCGCGCAGCTGCGCACGGTACGGTCATGGCCTTCTAGACGGTGGCGTCTCCTGCCCCGCTTCAAATCCCAAACAATCAGGGTACCGTCGGATGAAGCGGACAGCCCAAGCCGACCGTCGGCACTCACCGCGCAATCGGTCAGCCAGCTTCCTTGGCCGCTATGCCCCCGCAGCTGGTGGCGCGCCTCGCCACGCTCTAAATCCCAAACGATCAGTGTGCAATCCTCAGACGCAGATAGCCCGAGCCGGCCATCCGCACTTACTGCGCAGCCGCGCACCCAGTGATCATGGCCGCGCAGGCGGTGGCGTATGTCACCATGCTCCAAGTCCCAGACGATCAACGTGCCGTCCAAAGAGGCCGATAGTCCGAGCGCGCCATTTGCGCATATGGCGGAGCTAAGCACTCGGTCCGCGTGAGGTTGACGGAGATGGTGTGCCTCCTTCTGGGCGAGATCCCATAGGATGAGTGTACGGTCATCTGACGCCGACAGTCCGATCCGGCCATCTGCGCTCACAGCACAGTCGGATACCCCGCTCTCGTGGCCTTGTAGGCTATTGAGCGCCTCTCCCCGCGTCAGATTCCAGACGATTAAGACCTTGTCGTCTGAGGCGGAGAGACCAATCGTGCCGTCTGCACTTATGGCGCAGCCGACTACTCCGCGCACGTGGCTTCGCAGACGGTAGCGTTCGGTGCCTTCCAACAAATTCCAAACAATAAGCGTGCAATCCTCGGAGGCGGACAGCCCGACTGTGCCGTCCGCACTTATTGCGCAATCGGCGACTTTATGAGTGTGACCTCGCAGGCGGTGGCGCTCCCTGCCTCCCAATAAGTCCCAAACAATCACTGTGCCGTCCAATGACGCGGAGAGCCCGAGTGCACCATTCGCGCTCATAGCGCAGCGAAGGACCCACCTTGCATGTCCCCGCAAGCGGTGACGCGCCTCGCCGCGCTCCAGATCCCACAAAATAAGTGTGTTATCCAAGGAAGCAGACAACCCGAGCGTGCCGTCTGCACTTATCGCGCAGCCACGCACCTCACTCTCGTGACCTTGCAGATGGTAGCGCGCCTCACCGCGTGCGAGATCCCAAACGATTAAGGTGCAATCTCCGGCGCCCGACAGACCAATCTGACCGTTCGCGCTCACTGCGCATCCGTGCACCCAGCTGTGATGGCCTTCCAAACGGTGGCGCGCCAGGCAGCGCTCAAGATCCCACACGATTAACGTGTTGTCCCCGGAGCCCGACAGACCGGTCTTGCCGTCTGCACTCACGGCACAGCAGAACACCCAACTCTCGTGGCCACGAAGCCGCTGTCGTAGCGCCTCCACCGGCGGGCTGGAGGAGCTCCAGCGCAAAGAAAACCCAAGTTTTCCTGTAGGAATGGCCGCCTCGGCCGCATTCTTGAGTTCGTCGAGCCCGTGTAGACCGGCGCTATAGGCGAGCTGCGCGGCCGTAGCCAAGCCCGCGGTCGGATCGCGGGTTTGCCACAACGCGTGCGCCTGCAGCCGCAGCAGCCGGCAGATCCGCTGCGCTACTTCATCCTCCCTACGAGTGCTTGCCAAGAAGGATTCGAGCGCCCCGGTGATCGCCGGCAATGCCGCCGCAGGCAATGCAAGTAGCCGATTCACTGAGCCAAGACGCCGGTCGAGGCCCGCTGCCAGCTCCGACACAAACCCCTCCGGCTGCTGGCACGCCGCGAACTCGCGTATTAATGGGTGCAAGCGTACTGCGCGGGCCTCCGCGTGTCGTTCGACCATCTGCAGCACGGTCAGCCGTTCCAGCGCGGCCTCGTTCCAATCCGGCTCCAAGGGGTCGGGCGGGGGGGGCTCGACCAGGAGCGGCAGAGCCGCTTCCGGAACGAATAAGCTCTCACCGAGCGCTGAGAGCGCAAGCAGAACCTGACGCGCCAGGTTGTCCTCGGGTTTGGCCAGAAGGCCCCAGACCTCACCCATCACTGCCGCCATGGAGGCGCCCAGCCGCTCCCTGTAGTCAGGCGGCAGCGTGCCCGCTTTCGTCAACACGACGACGGCGCCGCCACGGCGGAGCACATCCCGCAGCTCCGTGAAACTCAGCCGAGGTCGATCCCGGAGAAGTCGGCCCACGAGGATCAGCGCCAACGGCAACCCGCCGAGCATCCCCATCACCTCCTCCATTGCCGCTTCACCGGCCGCTGACGGCGGCGCGCGGCCTGCCTCGCGCAACACCAGGCTGCGGTCGGCGGGCGGACGCAGAAAGCTGAGCGGATGGTTGGCGCAGTCAGGCACGGGCGCGCGACTGGTGACCAGCAGGCGGCAGCCGAGCCGGCGTGGGGCGCTGTTTGGAAGCCCAGGCAAGTCCAAATCGAGGACGTGCCCATCTGCGAAGGGATCCTGCTTTCGCCAGTCCTCGAGGTTGTCGAGCACGAGCAGTGCATCGATCCGTCCCCGCAGCCGACCGAGTAGCGCCGTCGCGCGCGCCTCCCGGCTCATATCGCCCGTTGAAGGATCTACTTCCCGCGCCCAAGCGGCCAGTTCCTCCATAGCCCGACCCGGGTCGGCGAAGCTGAGCCAGACTACGCCACCGGGCCAGTCGCGCCGGTACGCATGGCAGTAGGCGGCCGCAAGCTGAGTTTTTCCAATCCCGCCCGTACCCTGCAGCACCGTCACCGCCGCAGCATTACTCCCTCGGAGCAACCGATCAAGTTCGTTGAGCTCAGCGGCGCGCCCGATCAGGGCACCGCCGGGATCCGCGTGGGGTACCCGGAATATTGGTTCCGATGACGGCTGCATCACGGTACCCGGGCCTCCTGGGCTTTAGCCGAGGCAGCGTGGCACTTACCACGGACATGTCGCAACCAGCATCATGGCCGACTCTTCAGCGCTGTACCGCGTAGAAGCGGATCCGCCTTGCGCTGACACACGCATCATGCTGGCCTTGCGACTACCGAGGCGCCGTAGATGCCGGTCATCGGGGGCGTGTACAAGGGCCTCGCTAGTCAGGATGCGTCGCAGCGCCCCCGCTGGTACCCGTTCAGCGCGCCGCGCACAGGGTCAGGCTGGTGCGCCGGATCCGGCGGTCCTGCTCGACGATGAGCAGGTCCTGGATCGCATCGGCCTGAGACGCGACGCCGGCCCGGGGCAGGTCAAGCTGCCAAGCAGTTTCCACTAGCCGCCAGCGCGCATCTGCCTCATCGGAAAGCCCGCCGCCTTGCAGGGAGCCCGCGAGCTGCCGCAGGTCATCGGTCAGACGAATGGCGCCGCCTCCGCCGCGGTTACCGCCTCTCTCGTCCGCGAAGAAGCGGGCTGGGACCGGTCCGATGCCGACCACATGGAAGGCGTCAATGACGTTGTTGAAGCCGAGCCGGGCCGTGGCGTCGACCAGCGTGCCCTCGGGGAGCTCGCAGCGGTTGAAGGCGCGGCAGGCATCCAGGAACTTGCTCGACCGCGAGATGGTTTGTTTGTCAATGAGCTTCAGATGCTCGCACAGGTGCCGCGCGAAGGGACCGGCGAGCTCCTCGAGCGTCACGCGGTCGTCGGTGCGGTCCGCCAGCCCGAGCAGCGTCTTGGCGAGGGCGAACTGTAAGCGTCGCGGCGGCCGCACATTGCGACGCGGGCTAGGCTTGTGATCGAAGTCGGTCATGGGCAAGACGCAGACGCCGCCGACCGAGGCTGAGGACGCTCACACGATTACTCGTATGAGTGTGCGTGAGAAGCCGGTTGAGGTGATCACCCGCGGTGAACGGCGACGGGTTTGGACGGACGCGCAGAAGCACGACATCGTCCTGGAAAGTCTGGAGCCGGGCGGCTCGCCGATTGCGGTAGCGCGGCGGCACGGCATTGGCACCGGCCTGCTCTACACTTGGCGTCGGCAGATGGTGGAGGGGCATCTCAAGGTGCTGCTGCCCGCGACGCCGAGCTTCTTGCCAGTCGCCGCGGTACCTGACGGCGCGGTCGCGGCAGTAGCCCCGCCAATGCCGGAGGCGGCATCCCCAGCTGCGGAACCCGATGCCGCGCCCGCCCCGATCGAGATCGTGCTGCCGGACGGCGTGATGGTGCGGGTAGGGGCGGCGGTGGAGGAGGTGGCGCTGCGCCGTGTTCTGGCGGCGTTGGGTCGCCGATGATCGCGCCGCCCGTTGGATTGCGGATCTGGCTGGCCTGCGGCGTGACCGACATGCGCAAGGGCATGACGGGTCTAGCGATGCTGGTGCAGCAGGGCCTGGCGGAGGATCCATTCAGCGGGGCGGTGTACGCCTTTCGCGGTCGTCGGGCCGGGCTGATCAAGCTGCTCTGGCACGATGGGGTTGGCCTGTGCCTGCTGACCAAGCGGTTGGAACAGGGCCAGTTCGTGTGGCCGACCACCACCACGGGATGCATCGCATTGTCCACGGCGCAGCTGGCGGCGCTGCTCGACGGCTGCGAGTGGCGGGCTCCGGTGGCACGCCGCAGGCCGGAACTGGCGGGGTAACAGCGCTGCGATTCGGTTGGAAACGGTAGGCCCGACGCGGCGGCCTTTGGCATCATCCGGGCGTGCAGATCGACCTCGACACGCTGCCCGGTGATCCCGCCATCCTGCAGCAGATGCTGCGGGATGTGGTGCATCAGCAAGGCGCCCTGCATGCCGAGAACGACAAGCTGCGGCTGCTGATCCAGCGACTGCTGCGGCAGCAGTTCGGCCGTCGGTCGGAGCAGCTCAGCCCGGACCAGCTGCAGCTCGGGCTCGAGGATCTCGAGCAGAGCGTCGCCGAGAACCAGGCCGGGCAGGATGCGGCGGAGGCCCAGCAGGGCCGTGGCCGCTCAGCACCGCCCCGGCGCAACCACGGTGCCCTGCCGGAGCATCTGCCGCGCTACGAGGTGCTGATCGACGTCGAGCGGCGTGACTGCCCATGCTGTGGCGGCGCGCTGCATGCCATCGGCGAACTCCGCACCGAGCAGCTCGAAATCGTGCCCGCCCAGCTGCGGGTCCGGGTCACCCGCCGCCCGCGCTACGCCTGCCGGGCCTGCGAGGGCACGGTGGTGGTGACGCCCGCGCCGGAGCGGCCGATCGATGGCGGCATGGCGACCGAGGCGCTGATCGTACACGTGGTGGTCAGCAAGTTCTGCGACAGCCTGCCGCTGTATCGCCAGGCGCAGATGCTGGCGCGGCAGGGTGTGACGCTCGACCGCTCGACACTCAGCACCTGGGTCGGCCGGGCCTGCTGGTGGCTGACTCCGCTCTACGACCTGCTGGTCGGCACGGCGCTGTCCGCGGCCAAGCTGTTCGCCGACGACACGACGCTGCCAGTCCTCGACCCCGGCCGCGGCCGGACCAAGACCGGGCGGCTCTGGTGCTACGCAGTCGACGACCGACCATGGTGCGGTCAAGGTCATCCGGTGGTGGCCTACGTCTACTCCGAAGATCGCAAGGGGCTGCGCCCCGCCGGGCATCTGGCGGCATTCCGCGGCGTGCTGCAGGTCGACGGCTATCCCGGATTCAAGCGGCTGGCGGGCGAGCGCGCCGACGCCTCGGTCGGCCTGGCGTTCTGCTGGGCCCATATGCGGCGGTACTTCTACGAGTTCCACGCCTCCACCCAATCGCCGCTCGCAGCCGAGGTGCTGGCGCAGATCCAGGCGCTCTACGCGATCGAGGGCCAGATCCGCGGCCATCCCGCCGAACACCGGCAACAGGCCCGGCAGGAATGCAGTCGCCCCATTGTCGAGGCCCTGTACGCCTGGCTGCTGGTCCACCAGGGCCGTGTCTCCGCCGCCTCGGACCTCGCCAAGGCCATCCGCTACGCCTTGCGGCACTGGTCTGGCCTGACGGTGTTCCTCGACGATGGCCGGGTCGAGATGGACACGAACGTGGTCGAGCGCGCCATCAGGCCCGTGGCCCTCGGGCGCAAGAATGCGCTGTTCGCCGGGAGCGATGGCGGAGCGCGCCACTGGGCGATGGCCATGACGCTCATCCAGACCGCCAAGCTGAACGGCGTCGACCCACAGGCCTGGCTCACCGACGTGCTGCAGCGCGTCGTCTCCGGGCGGACCAAGGCCACCGAGTTGGACGCGCTGCTGCCGTGGAACTGGCGCCCCGACGCCGACGCCCCGATCGCCGCGGCGGCATGATCGACAATCCCGGGCAGGCGGAACGGCTCCTCGCCAAGTTGCAGGCGGCACTGCCGGTGCCCGCCCGCATGACGCCGGAACTCACCGCCACGCTGCGCACCCCGGAGACCGCGCCGGAGGTCCCGGCGGCCTGCTCGATCATCGCCCTCCACTATGCCGGTGACGAAGGCGGCATCGTCTGCGGGCTCGACGTCGCCACAGCGACCGGCAACGCAGTCTACACCTCGATCACCCATCTGCGATTCGATCCGCGCCTGCCCATGGCACGCGAGATCGCCGCCTACCAGAAGCATCGGGTGAAGCGCCTACGACGCCAGCTGCCCGGGCCAAGCTGAGCCGCAGCGCCTGCTCACCCAGCAGCGTGGGCAGCCTGTCCAGTCACATGTGCCGTGCGACCGCCGCGACGCTTACGGCGAACTTGTAGGAGGCGACGTTTCGACCGAACAGCACGACGGCGCGCCAGCTGGCGTCGAGCGTAGGGGCTTTGGCGAGGAAATCGGTCAAGCGACGCGGCTCCAAGGCGATGCGAATCGTCGGAGCTTATCATCGCGTTGCCCTCGGCGAGTGAGCGCGCGGTGCTTCACTCCTGCTCGCAGACCGCTCTCGCTGTGGCGTCAGCCGGCAGAGTTGCCAGCCGACTGCCCAGCCAAGTCCACTGTCAGGGTGGCACCCGGTTCATAGGTGCGGGTCGCCATAGGGTCGTTGACGACCGGCCGATTGCGCAATCCGAGCTTCGGCCGCGGCGCAGTGCCATCGCCCTCACCCGTTACATTCTGGACGCCGTCGAAGAGCGAGACACTGAGCGCTGAGGCGGCGGAAGGCAACGCAACGGCTTCGGAGTGCAAAGTTTCGGCCAAGGCGAGCACCGCCTCTGTGCCGCGCCCCGCCGCCTTGGCAGTCTCTTCGTTGCGCCAGCGGTAGCTTGGCGTCGCGCGGCGGCCGGGCAGCAGACTACGCAGATTTTCGGGATCGGAGAGCTCCCAGTGCCGGCGAACTTCGTCATAAGCGCGCGTGCCCTGCGGCTCGTACTCCCACGAGCGACGGAAATCGGCGAGGAAGCGCTCGAGTGCGGCCATCGTTGAGCGGTAGCGCACCCAACGCTGATTCGCCCAGCCTAGGCGAAAACCGGCCTGCGCCGCTGCACCCTCAGGGTGGAAACGGCTGACCAGCAGTTCCGCCGCCCTTCGACCACGACGGCTGAGGCCGGTGATAATGTCAGCCGGCATGTTCAAATTGAGCCCGCCCTCTTCCGGCCGTGTCAGCACATGTGCGATGCGATCCCGGTAACCTGGCATCAACATCAGCTCGTTCTCCTGTGCGCTGCGCGCGGTGGAGACGATGGAGGCGAGGAAGGCTGGCAAGCTGCCGCTGATTTCGGCACGAAAGAGCGGCGCAGAGGGGCGGTTGTCCCGCGCCATCACTATCAGCGGGTCCGCACTCTGGCCGAGCGAAGTCGGTGCGGTATTCGGCGGGGGCGGCACGGCAGCATCCTGCTGCGCCGCTGGCGCATCGCGGAGGTCAATGCAGAAGGTCGGGCGTGAGGGCAGAGGGCTGTCGAAGGCGTATATCGGGAAATTTGAGGTGATGCCGCCGTCGGAGAACCAGCAGGGACGGAGCGTGCTCGAGCGACCCCTCGCGTCCTCACCTTGGGCAAAAAGCCGTACTGCAGCAATCAGCCCGGGAAAGCTGAGGGACAGGCGGATGCCAAACAGAACAGGTAGATGCTCGGGCAGCGGCAGGCGGAGCAGGCCGCGGGAGCGTGCTGTCTCGGCGGTTTCCGCATCGTCCTCGCGTGGTGCCGCGATAACCATCCAGCGCACCACGTCGCGCGGCAGTACCTTCTTTAGATCGTCGGGGTGGAAGTAGATTGCGCCGGGATTACGTTCCAAAAAGGGGAACTGATGTGGAAGCTGCTGCGAAAGATTGGTAGTGGTTAGCAGCAACTCGATCGCGCGTTCCGCCTCGCCGCCCCAAAGATCGCCCATGGTGAGCGGCCGGTTTTCAAGTGGCACCGCCTCCGGCCCGGCAGCCGAGCTGGGTACCTCACATACCTGGCGGCCTGCAAGGCGTTGGATGGTAGCGTGCATCCAGTCCATCAGGGCGCCCTTAAGGTGCAACCCATTTCGATCCTGTGCCGCTTCCGGATTGACGCCTGGAGAGAGGCCGAACCCGGCTTTTGGCAGCGCCACTAGCAGCGTCCAGGCAAGCCAGCCGCTGAACAAGATCGGCAGCGCCAGAAAGCAGGCAACGCCAGCCCAGACTGTGCCGAACCTCACCGTTGCCGCAACCGCGACCACCAAGCCGGCCGCTAACAAACCGAGCAGCACAACGCTCATGCCTAGGCGGAGTAATGCCCAGACTACCCATTCCAGCGACCGGAGCCTCCTGTCCGCGCGGAAAAGCCGGCGCAGCCCGCCCGTGCCGCCGCCCACCTCAGCTGCAAGCGCTTCAACCTCGGCAAAGGCGTCAGCGCGGCCGGCTTGACGGCCATACTCTGCTGCTGCGGCCACGCCTGCCGCGATCGCACCTGCCGAAGCGCCGCCGATGCTGCGGAAGCGGTAGCGTTCTGCGAGTGCAGCGACTGCCCCAGGGTAAACGACGCCGGATGTGATGCCGCCACGGAAGACGACGTCGCAGTCGAGCAGCTTAGAGAAGTCGTGCGCCGACTGCGGCGTACTGGGTCGGGAGGTCGTCTCGTTCATGGGCCACCGATCCTGACCGGGAGGCCAATGGTGTCGCCGATCGCGGGCAGATCGCAACGCTTAATCACGGTACTCACACACCGGCGCATCACCTCGCGTTATTACTGTTGGGTGAACCCATAGGCGGGCAGGTGGCTTTCACTGCCCACCGAAGTGGGTTAGCCCTTAATCCGGCGCACCGAGGACGACGGCCGGCTCATTGTTCGTCGTCCGGACCAGTGCGGCATCTTACGAATGCGGCCCCGTGGCAGAGAGCGTCAGCACTACGGCGGTGACATGGCTCACTCCGTGATCTCGCTCCGAGTGCCCTCGGCGTACTGGAGCGCGGGTGCCCTGTCATTGACAGAGAAGTGCCAGCCGAGCAAATCGCTCTCGAGCTCCCGCAGCAGGTGCTTCGGTGTCCCCTCGGGCAAGGGCAGGTAGGCGAGCCAGGGCTCCCGGACGGGCCACGACACGGCGGCGTGAGTTGCAGCCCACGCCGCCAGGAACGAGGTCTCCCCGAGGTAGACCGGCTCGTCAGCAGCGCGATCATGGATGCAGTAGACGGCCGATCCGGGTAGCAGGGAGCGTGCCTCGGTGAGCGGCGCCCGCTGCCACCAGGATGTCTGGAGCGGTCCCGCCTCGCCCTGTAGAGCCGGTCTCGACGTGGCGAAGTCGATCCTGGCATGGGCCGTGGGCAGAGGCTTCGCAGCGCAGCAGCGCGTCACGCTCCGCGGCGAGTGCAGCACCTTTGGCGCGCAGCGCAGCAATGGCTTTGGTGGTCATCCGGCACTCCTTCACCAGCGTGCCGATCTACGCCACCATCGGTCCTCGTCCTGGTGGCGTTTGCTACCGAATAGAGGGGAAGCGCCTGTTCCTCAGCGGCAGCCTCTACGGGGACCAGATCAGGCTCGACGCCATCGTCGTGGAGCACAAGGGGCGCGGCCTCGGCTCCGGCGTGCTGGAGGGGCTGAAGGCGCACGCCGACGCGCGGCCTCAAGATCCTGCTGAGCCAAATCGAGAACTGGCCCTTTTCCGCCCGTTTCGCCTAGCTAGCCCCCGAGCGCCACGGCGGCCACGTGGTGGCCTGCTGACACCAGCCGAAGCGCCCGCAGCCCGGCGTTCTCTAGGTGAGGGACGGACGCGTGTCGGAGGCGTGGGATGCCTGTCCCGGCCAGGAACCCGCCGGATGCCCTGTCCGTTCGCCACCTGGGCGCGGTGCACCAATGCGGTGGGGGAAACGGTGAGCGACACGACAAGGTTTCCGGGGCAGCGGTTTGGTGCCCGCGACCACACGCGCGAGGACCAGTCGCGGGCGGAGAACCGCATCAACGTGCTGCTCTATGCGTGCCAGGCCATCCCTGATTTCTGGCGGGAGTGCCGGGATCTGCTCGGCCTCAAGCCCGACTCCTACCTCCGCCGCGTGCTGGTGGAAGGCAGGCAGGAGAGGCCGGACTTCCTCGTCATCGAGGGGGGCATCCCTACGCGGTGGATCGAGTCCGAGCTCGCGGACAGGAACGAGACCCAACTCGCCCACTACAAGGACGAGCAGCTGGAGCCTCGCGAGGTGCTGTCGCTCGTCGGCCCGGCGGTGAACCGCGAGGGCGACCCCTCCCTGGAGGCCATCGCCGCGCTTGCGGACCGGGCCGCCGGGGAGATCCGGCAGTCGAACCCGCCCGGCGCGGAGGTCCTCAGCTTCCTCGCCGAGCTTATCCGGGAGCACGTCCGTCCCTCCAAGCTGCGGCCGACGCTGCACGACGTGCCGGAGCGCCTGGGGATGCCGTGGTTCGAGCGGGCGGCGGGTCCGTTGCTCCACCTCATGGCCGACAAAACCGTCGAGAACATCACCTCGAACCCCGTCTCGCTGTCCCTCCAGCTCAGGCGGGGGCTGCGGGGCACCATCGCCATGTCCCTGCTGACCCAGCGGGGCCTCGGGAATTTCAGCTTCCCGTCGCCTGTCCGCATGGAGCACTACCTCGTCGTGTCCGTCTGGCAGGAGGTCGGCACGGCATGGACGGCGCTCTGCGACGGTGTCCAGCCGGGGTGGCGGCACCGCATGGACGCGTCCCAGCGCATCAGCGTCCCGCCAGCGGACGTCGAGCGGCACGCCGACCTGTTCGCCGCCGCCTTCCGGGCCATCAGGGACTCGCTGTCGCCCGGCGCGACCTGACCGGCGCCCCTCCGCGGCAAGGACTGACCGGCGGGGCCCGGCGCATCTCGGCTCCCGGGATCGGGCGCTGGCCTTCCCAGCCTGCAGGTGGCGATCTTGGCAGCGGCGCCTCTGTCGCCGCGCCTTGGCACTCTCCTGCTGGGGCAGTAAAAAAAATCGCAAAATCTTTCCGATCCCGCGGCCTCACGGTACACGAACTGCGTGATTCCCTGACTAGGCTGCAGCATTGTGAAGGATCCCGACGGCAACATGGTCGAGTTTATCGGACCGCCCGGAGCGCCCCTGTCTGGCTAGTTCGGAGCCAGGTGACATCCTGGTTCACCGCATGCTGCACACGCGCACAGAGAATTTCGTTCCCCAGTTCCCACCGCTGCTCCAGTCGGTCTCCTCACAACTTGTCTCTCCCGACCGAACCAGCGCGCTGAGGCGCAGGTTTGGCCTGGGTTTCTGCGGCAACCTTGATGGTTTGGCTGCGGAACGGAGCCGGATTTTCTCTCCGAAGTGCCGGAGACTCTCCGGACCTTGAGGGTAAGGCGATTTTACCCTCAAGCTTTACTGCGTTGAAAATGCTGAATATTTCGGCCGGGTGCCAGCCCATCTTTCAGTGTGTTCATCGCTTGCCGGTCGAAACTGCGAACCAAATCAGCTTCTCTATTCCCAAGCTCTTGCACTTTCTGGGGGCCCCATAAGTGAGCGCTTCAGGTTCTGGTTGCAGGGAGCTGCCCCGACCACAGCCGCACTGGGTATCTCATCTAGGCACCTCAATAGTACCGACATTGGGAGCTACGGTTCTGCTCCCGCTGTGTGACCAGCCGCACGACACATCGGAACTGCCGTCAACGTGCGATCTTTCGCTCTTCTATCCAAGGAGCCGAAGATGCCGAACGATCAGCAGAAAGGAACCGGGGAGCCCGGGTGGACCGAGGAGGAAAAGGGCCAAGGAGCTCCGACGTCCAGCGACGCGGGCGCGGCGGGCGAAGCGGGCGACGCGGTACCCAAGGCTGGCTACGGCGGCGACGAACGCGCTGCAACGGAAGCCGCAGCGGCGCA
>JAESFM010000201.1_pt1 | contig 17348 bp, 21 predicted proteins | sample 9266171 | NCBI WGS metagenome assembly JAESFM01 (sample SAMN14505069, study PRJNA617099) | algae metagenome | isolation source: Hassallia sp. WJT32-NPBG1 and co-occurring heterotrophs from well developed... | place: USA: Mojave Desert, Joshua Tree National Park, California | collected 2006-06-22
GATTGTTATCAAATTATTTAGTTCAGCAACTAAAACGTCCGGCTGTTCCTGTGTTTATCGCGTAGTTGCTTGGCGCGCGGCGCGGCTACACCGCGCCATTGCTTGTGACAGTTGCGTAAGTCCTGAAATCCTTAGAGCCGCATTTTTGCGGAGGCTGAATATAAACTACAGGCACAATCGGAGGTCTTCCAACTTCCTGCTGTGGCTTTTGCCTGTACCTATAGGCATCACAGGCAACGGTCTTGCCAGTCCGTGATTCTCCTACTACTCGACAAGATTGCCGTGCTTTACGCTTGCCATCCAACCAATCATGCAGAGTTTTTACCTGCTGTAACGGTACAATGCTCTTACCCTTAAGACGAGCAATTTCAGCTTGCAACCACTCATCATCCGGTTTTACCCCACCCAACTGCTTGGCGATCGCACTCGCATCTGTCATTTTTTACAACCCATATTCTTCACGAAGTTGTTCATAGTCCCACACTTCCATCTCTTCGTATTGAGAGTAAACCGTTTCTGTAGATTCCACTTCATCTGGTTCAACTGTTTGCGAAGGCAAGGATTCTGTTTTACTTTCATCAAGCGCAACAGATCGCAAAACAGCTTGTTCCAATTTTTGAAGCTCCTTACGGCTTTTCTTGGTAGCTACAAGAGCATCGCGGTCAACGACTTCTTGCAATAATGATTGGTTACTGATATTTTTGCCTGCGGTACGGAGTCTGCGACTTGCTGCAAGAGCCTCATCTAATGCCAGTTGCTCCGTCTCCAAACCTTGAGCGTGAGCACGGGTCAGAAATACTTCCTGATTGTTTTCCTGGCGATAAACCAAAATTGTTGTAATGTCTCTGGGGTCAAACCTTAAGTTGACAGTTTCCCCTGCATAACCTGCCAGATATTCTCCTCGATACATCAAATTCTGGAACTGTAAGCAACCACCTCTTTGTACAGTTCGCCGTGACTGCTTCATTAAACAAATATCCAAATCTCGTTCTGGGATTGGCACTGGCACTGTAGGCAATCCTGCTTCCCAACGCTCAAATCGGGTTTGGTCGCCCATGCGGGCATCAATACTTTGGTTATAACGGTCTACGATGTAGCGTACTAGTAACTGTTCTAGCTCTCGCAGAGTGAGTCTTGCGTCTTTCTCCGCATCCTCTGGGCGTTCTTGTACATTAGATCCGGTGTACCCAGGTAGGGTTGAAAATAGTTGATCATTCAATGTTTTGAAAGGACGTTCCACTACTCCACCTTCACTAGGGCGATCGCGTAAATGACAGACAAACCCTAATTGCGCCCCAATCTGACTCAAGTGGTTAGAGCGAAAGTCTTTACCGCCATCAGTATAAAAGTGTTCTGGTTTTCCATAGGTTCCCCACTCACAATGCAGTTTGTACTCGAAACCGTACTGTTTGGGTAAAATTGCATGGCGTAACGCTAATGCTACGACTCCAGAACTGGGTGCATCAAAGCCCAAATTGATACCCATAATGCAACGAGAGTAAGTATCAATTACTGTTGTTAGCCAGGGACGACTTAGCAATTCACCATGTTGATCCACCAGCAACACATCCACGCGGGTATGATCACATTGCCAGACATGGTTGCTGTAATCAACAGATAAATCTTTTCCTTCACGGGTCTTAACTGAAAGGGTTGTTCCTCTCCAGCCAGGGCTACGAATACTCTTAGTTTTTTCTTGTTTTTCTAATATGGGTGCTAATAGCCGTAAAACGGTTCTGTAATTAGGAGGTTTTAAATCGCCTAACTCACGGGCTTTAGCTTGAACCCTGAGAGCAACTTGTTTGGGGGTCATTCGCTTACTACCCTTGTTACCCTCCCGATAGGTCTTGAGAATAAAGTTTTCCCATTCCTCACCAATTCGATGCTTTCCTTTATCAGCCCTGCCAGTTTGAGTGAGTCCGACTATGCCATCTTGCTCCCACTTTTTAACTAACCGCTGCACTGTTCGCAGCGATACACCTAGTTTTTCAGCAGCCTCTTTTAACTTCTGCCCATAGCTAGCGCGATCGCACGGTTCGAGCAAACTTTGTAACACCTCTAGCTTGTGTTGAGCTTCGTCTGAGAGTTGCGTCACAATCACGTTCGTCTCAGAAGGTGTATTATCTCCTTCTGATATGGGTTCCACAGGAACTGCTGAGGTATGAACAGTTAAATCAGAAACTTTATCTCTGTTCATAAATGAAATAACTTTTATAAAAACATAATGTTATCCTAGCCTGCTAGAAAGCGACAGTCAATTTGTCATTCTCAAAATATACAAAAACTTTTTTCTAATCCGTGAAACGACAGTTAATTTGTCTCAAATAGTGAAAACGACATTTATTTTGTCACTAAACGGTATGGCTCATAATACCGTAAATTAGCTTAAAGCCTTGTATAGCAAGGATTTATTAAATGACATTTATTTGTCACGACGACAAATAATCTGTCACTGTACATCAGCCTCGGTGATTTCACCCCAATAACTGCAATATTTCCCGTACTGGTGCTTTTTCTATATCTAACTGCTGCACTTGGGCTAACAGCCGTTTGGGAATGTACTTGGTAGATTTAACTTCACGATCGCCCCCGTTCCAAAACTCATAGTGATAATAAGCCTGCGGGTAATCTTTGCCACCCTTAGTAATAGTACGCCAGTGAATGGTTCCGCTGCCCTCCCCCTTGTATCGCCGCATTTTACTAGGGGATATATCATTACTAGGGTTAATAGCTGCATCATTACTAGGGTTTACCTTTATGTCCCCTAGTACCTCATCATTACTAGGGTTTACCTTTATGTCCCCTAGTACCTCATCATTACTAGGGTTTACCTTTATGTCCCCTAGTAATTTACTAGAACAGCTTGCAGCGCCCAGCAAGCCCAGTATCTCTATAACTGGACGCTTGGCTGCTTCAGCTTCTTCAACCAGCCCTAGTAATTGTTTAGGAATGTACTTAGTTTTTTTCTGCCCGTTTTCTTTCCAGTGATAGTAAGCCTGGGGATAATCCTTGCCGTTCTTGGTAATGGTACGCCAGTGAATGTAGCCGCTACCATTACCCCTTTGTCTGCGTTTACCAGGGGATAAGTCAACTTTACTAGGGCTTTTACTAGGGTTTATTTTAATATCCCCTTGTAATTGCTTTGAATTGCTGCAAGCATCATTCAGCCGTTGTAATAACTCATTTAGATCCTCTTGAATGGCGGGGTAAACATTAAAAAGTCCCTGTTTCCCTTTAACTGCAAGCGGTTCTGTTATCCCCTGAATATTTTCTAACTTCCAGGCATACCGCCCCATTTGCCAATCCCCGCATAAAATTTCAGTTGTTGATTGCTGACTGATAAATTCAGCCGTCATCTCGATGCAGTCAACCAAATCGCAGAGGGCGATCGCACACCCATGTGGAAAATTCTCCCAAGGTGGAAGCTGCAATTGTTCACAAATCTTCAAGTATTGCTTGTGTTGCTTAGAATTTATTGCTGTTGAACAAATCAGTACTTTACCTCTGTAGTTTGTCTTCCAACTTCTAGTTTCATAGTGCTTTAGTCCCAACGGTATTAAAGATGCCCAAGGCTGCCACAAACTAATTGCTTTTAAAGTTATTGACCTTGAGTTAGAGTAATCGCCTATTGCCTCCTTAGCTTGTTGTGGTGCAAGTTTGTTATCTGCTGCGAAGCGCTGCTGCGATCTGCGCTTCGCTATCGTCTGTTGCTCCGAGATGTTTTCCTTGTCTGGAAAAGGGAGGACAGGGGACTCCGGCTGTGATAATATCAAAGGCTCTGTCATAAGCGTAGGCGTTGAAGTTAGTAATATCCGAATGAATGGGAACACCGGGGAAGTTTATAGCAAGTGTTCCTTGACAAAATTCGTTCTACTCGCACAAAAGATTAGTTGTAATTCCTAGTTCTTTGGCGGCAAGACTAAAAACTCCGAGTCCTGCAAAAAAGTCAGCGTGGGTGAGCATAACCATCGCATGTTTACCAGCCGGCGCGAGCCAAGCTTTTAAACTTAGTAAATTGGTTATCGAACAGTAGCTTTATTGTTCCCGTCGGACCATCGCGGTGTTTAGCTATAATTACCTCGCATATACCCCGTTCGAGTGAATCTAAGTTGTAGTAGTCATCGCGGTATAACATCAGCACCTTGTCAGAGTCTTGCTCAATTGAGCCGCTGTCTCTCAAGTCACTAAGCACGGGGCGTTTATTCGGGCGTGTTTCAACTGCACGCGAAAGCTGGGATAAACAAATTACGGGTACAGAAAGCTTCATAGCTAGGCGTTTCAACCCGCGTGTAATTGCGCCTATTTCGTTGTTGCGGTTGCCTGAGTAACCGTCCATCAATTGCAAATAATCAATTACCACAACCCCTAATTCGCGTTGTTCGGCTGCCATAACTTTGCGGCATTCAGTTTCAAAATACTCAAGCGATGGTGTAGCGCACTCGTTAAGATATATTGGTAATGTTGATATATCTGATACTGCTTGCGCTAATGGCTGCCATTGACTGTTGCTAATGCGCCCAGTTTTGAGAAAGCCGCTTTCAATGTTTGTTTCTGCACAGAGCATCCGCATCGCAATTTGAGTCTTACTCATCTCCAAACTAAACAAAACTACCGTCCGATTTTGCAATTGGGCAACATTGAAGGCAATCTGCGCTGCTAGAGACGATTTACCCATTGATGGGCGACCTGCTAAAATTACCAACTCACCGCGATTTATACCACCGCTCATTAATGCGTCAAGGTCATAAAATCCAATCGGGATACTTGGTAAAGTTAGCCCTTGATTGCACGACTCTATCTGTTGATAAGTGTCAATCATCACTTCAGATATATGACTTGTGCTATAGGCGGGGTCTTGCCCAAGTTGCAAATTGGTCAGGTGTGTTTGCAACTCTTCAAAAGCCTGTTCTAGTGGTACTTCATCGTCTGATTTGTGTTGCAATTCCATTGCAATAGTGCCCAGCCTTCCCAATTCGCGTCGTTTCCACTTGCTTATAACTAAATCAGCTAGCGCGTCAATGTTGATTGCGCTAACGCACTTGTCAAGCAAATTAGCTATCTTGGTGCGACCGCCTATAATTTCTAGTAAATTGTTATCCGACAGATAGGACGTAACCAAAAGTATATCTGTAGGTAATTTAAGGGCATTAAGCCTAATCGCTGCTTGATAAATATCCCGGTGGGCACCGATATAAAAGTGGTGCGGTTTCAATTGGTCACGCACGCGCATTATTGCATTAGGGTCGAGCATTATGCCTCCCAGTATCGCCTCTTCAGCTTCTAAGCACTGCGGTGGCAGCTTACTTGCAGCCGAGGCAAATTGAAGCACGTTGTCTTGATTTGCGTACATAATTTTATGAAAGTCTAAATTTTGGCGGCGGAGTCAGTATGTGTGGTTTTTGTCAGTCAGGGATTTTGATAAACCTTTCTGGGTGTTTAGCTCTAGCCCACTCATACCAAGCCGAAGATGTTGTATTTTCGCAAAACTTAACTAAACCAAGATTCATCAGCGTATGGTATTGCCCCTCATGGGTGCTTCCCTCCCAACTTTCAAAGTCATGTACCTTTGTACTATTCGCCGCCCCGCTCGGTGTCAGTGCATTTGTACTATTCTCTTTTTCCCACTGCGATGGCTTCGCCCGCCAAAGGCATCGCAATTCTTCAAAATGGGTTTCAATCCACTTACTTGGTAAGATTGGCGGCTTTGGCAATTCAGATGCCTTTTTATTACCAAAATTTAAAAAATCCTCTCTCTGTTCTTCTGAGAGAGAGTCTAAAAAGTCTAAATAAGTCTTATTAATCTTAGAGATGCTAGAATCCTCATCTGGCAAGGGTTTTGGCTGGCGCTTGTTGCGTGGCGATCGCGCTTGTTGCGTCATGATCACCTAAGTTGCCTCATCACAACTTGTTGCCTCATCACAACTTGTTGCCTCATCACAACTTGTTGCCTCATCACAACTTGTTGCCTCATCGCAACTTGTTGCCTCATCGCAACAATGCAAGCCTTTGGTGAGAACGTGAACCTTGACTTGCAGAAGCTCTATATCGACAAACCCCTTCTCATCCAACGCTTTGAGAGCGCGTCCTACAGTGCTGCGGTGAACTGGCTTTTCTGCGGTAGATAAATCCTTGGCAATCCGTGCTGGCGATACTTCCATTCCGGTGCTGTATGGGTCAAGAGTGCGAAGGTAGTATAGTAGATCCCTCTGTGCTGGGGTTAATTCCCGGCAGGCTCTCAACCATTCCTCATGTTGGAGCGGATAGAACTTTCCCTGAATCTTTGTATCTGTCATAATGTGAGTAAAACGAGTTTTGCCCTTACCTGCATATGCAAGTAGAGCTAGTTTGTTGTTGTAAAAGTCGCTAAAATTTCACAAAACTGTCACCCCAGCAACATTAAGCCAGTGTGATTTTTTGCTAGATTGTATTTCCGAGATAAATTTGATAATATTCAATAACTTGAAAAAAAGCAAGTAGTGGCAATATGGATAAGCATCAAGAAATATTAATTACAGCAATTAGGGAAAGTGGCTTAACAGCAAGAGATATTTCTATCAAGGCTGGTGTTCATGAGAGTACTATCAGTAAGTTTCTTGATGGCAAAAACGACCTAAAAGCTGGTAATTACTTCAAAATCCTTCATGCCCTGCCAGAAAGCTGTAGAATTCCAGCACTAGCCAGAATAGGAGTAGTTGAGCTAACGCCTGTTCAATTAATCGAATCTGCCACACCTAAAGAAAAGGCTGAGATACTGCAAGCGATCGCAGCTTGGGTATTACAGCCAGGAGCCATATCTGGGAAAAATACGGATACTAGTGACCTGCAAGTAGCAGTATGATTGCCTGAGAAATTTTTTTATATACACTTAGGCGCTTATTGTGGTAGATAAGGGTGAGGTTGATGCGAGAAAAATTAATGGAAAATTGCGAACGCTTGGATGTTGACGGAAAAGCCAAGTTAATTCGCGCATTTGCTAGGCGAACCTGGGTAACAAGTGGTGATAGGTAGTAATCAAGTCCACGCCACGACTGTATATCAGGTGAGTTTAAATAGCCCTGACCAGATATCAACGATATTGGATGCGATCGCCAAAAAAATTTCCTCTCAAGATTCAAGAGAAGAATCTGGGGGCAAGACACAGGAAACGGCTTAATTCGAGAGAGAAGCGGTTTCTCTTTCACCATCTCCGTAATTACTTTGTTATGAGGTGTACAGTTGAAGCTAAAACTACATTAAAAAGCTAAGTAACAACATCTACAACTTTTATTGGACTCCGCACTCTTTGACCCAATGCTCACATTTACGGACTCCTATCTCTAACACGCAGCGCTACATTTAAAAAGTTTTAGGGCTTTATAAAAACTTAACAACGCCCTTATATTAAACTTTGACAACGCAGACATCATAAATTTTTGAGCAGCAACCTTGCGTAATGTGAATTACAAAAAACGATATTATGATAAGTCATGCGAAAGCTAATTTTTTGTTGACAGCAATAGCTGTGCTAACTGCACTCACGCTTATTGGTTGCAGCACCTTGACAGTAAACGAGTATGAGGCTACAGCCCTTACTACTTACAGTTGGCAAGTCAAATATGCCATTGATCTAGCTAACGAGAGATCGCCGCGCTTTGAAACCTTTGCCACTACCTCGTTGCTCAATCGCAATGGCTTGAAGCCATCTGGAGCAGTCACGGGTTCTGATGACCGGGGTTTATGGTGGGCTGCTCTGCCACCGCGACCAACAGTTGATGAAGTGGAACAACGCAAAAGACCTCAAGAACAAGCAAGCCAGCCCGAATTGTTGAAAGCTGTGGAGTATAAAATGACGTACGCAGCGGGCGGGCAAGAGAAAACACTGACCACTAATTACGATGTTTACCGAGAGGTAGTGAAGGCAAAAAGGTCACAGACTCCTTTACAGCTAACTTTGGGAGTTGGCGATAATTCAGTTGAGAAGGTTGAAACAGTTGGTAGGTGAGCAAGTATAGTTATGTAGTGCGATGCCTTCTCTTCTCAATGGCGGAGACGCTGCGCTCTCCTAGAGGCACGCGGCTACGGCAACAGAAGGAACGCACTTCATGTGGATTGTGGCTTCACTGCGTTCAGTTTTGCCCATAGTATTTTGGAAAGAAAAAGTCAATAAAAATGATTAAGCCTAAAAATAATGTATATCGCGGACACACAATAGAAAAAGTTGGTCACGGGAAAAGGGCGGTATTTAAAACAATTATTAATGAAAAAGAGTGGTCTGCTGTTACTGAATCAGAAGTGAAAACAGCAATTGATGCTTGGATTGATGAAGGAATAGAGCCGTACTCCTAGTTGATTCACTTTTAACAGTTACCAACTCCAAATTGTTTAAGCTGTTGCATCAATGTATACTTTTTACCATCTGGTAAGATGGCATCTGTCAAGTCGGCACCTGTCAAGATAGCACCTGTCAAGTTAGCATCTGTTAAATCGGTGTTACGCAGATCAGCATTGCTAAGGTCGGCATTACTTAAGTCAGTATTTTTGAGAATGGCATTTTTAAGAATAGCACTTTTGAAGCAAGCACTAGGTAAAAAACGTCCGCTCAAGTCGGCATTTTGTAAGTCAGCGCAGTATAGCAGTACTCCAGTATCAGCACAACCTGATAATGTTGGTAATGCCCTCTGGATTCTCTTTATAATGCGTGCGTCGGTAAGACTTAAGTTAGCGTTACTTAATTTTGCATAGCCTAATTTTGCACCTTTGAGTTTAACATTATTTAAGTTGGCATCAGTCAATTCAGCCTGTTCTAAATTCAATTCACCTATCAATCCTACGTCACTTAGAAATCGAATGATGCGTCCTTTGCGTTCTCCGTCTTTATCTAGCCTGCGTAGTATTGATAAAGTACACGCGCGTGCTGCGTCTAGTAATGCATTTAGTTTAGGGTCTTTGAAGTTCGTATCTTCTTGTTTTTTAGTAATTAACAGTTTCAGTTCTTTGTCTATAAGTAGTTCTGAAATATGCTTGAAGTAAGCCAGCATCGCTTCTTCACGAGAATTAATATCAACTTGCTGTTGTTCGCTACGCTGAAATTGGTACAACACAATTGGAATCGCAAGTGTACCCAAAAGCCCTAACCAGTCCCAAAGTGTCTTGCCTGATTGAAAATGTTCAGTAGTTTTTGTAAGTTTGACAATTTTTCCATCTCTAGGATTAATTGCCTCTTCTACAGTTACTGATTTGTTAGAGTCTGCGCCGAATCCAACCCAATTCACTCGGTACAATGCAGGAAGAACTGCAATAGCTCCAGCAATGGCTAGCACTATTAGTAGCTTACGCTTTGTGTTCCAGCCATTCAGAGGTTCTCGCACGCTCATAGTCGGTAACTATAATAAATATGTATATAGTTGTATTCATTCGGATAGTGCCTAATTCCTGATAAATAACTATGCCCAATTCAAGCGAGGAAACCCCGGTTCTATCGCCCAAGCTCGCCCAATCTCCCGCTTTCTTTTCTCGTAAGCCATCTGTAGAGCTGGTGCCAACACTGTACCAGTTGCGTAAGTCCTCTTTATAATAAGAGGCTGATAAAACAGTTAAGAGGCGAAGAAAACGTGATAGAGTCCGTTAGCATGAAAGAGCTTCAGCAACGGTGGAAAACTTTCTACGGCTCGGCTCCACCCGTGACTCATCTTCTGCGAGATGTAATTTCAGATAAATGGTTGCGAATCCATTCTTTGCCCGAATCAAAACGATATGCAGAAACACCTGATGAGTACTCGATTCTGCTAGAGCGGCATAATACGGTTGCAACAGAAGTACTTGGTTCTCAAACTCCTTGCTTACTCTTGGTAGGACGATATGCCGAACATTCTGAAGTAGACATTCATTCACAAATCCTTCCCCAACTTGAAAACGTCAGATTTGCCCTTTTCACTTCATTGATAGATCCGACGGAACCAGACTTGATAATAAATGTTTGGTATGCGCTAGTCGTGTGGTCATCGAATCAATTTGATAACATAATCAAAGCAGTTGCGGATGGTAATGAAGCGAACATCTTATTTGTTTCGTTAGATACAGGCGAAGCCTACGCTCCTTATGATGGAGGTGCTGACTTATTTCTCATATCCTGCGAGAGGCGATCGCAGTTGAAACAGCAGTTCAGGCAATGGTTATCTAAGTATCCACAGGGACTTTAAGCTGATCCATCTCCCCTCACTTTCTTGTTTGGGGTGTGGGGATTTTGCCTAAAGCGCCATCGCTGGAAGCGGGCGCTCCGCGCCATCGCGTAGCCGCGTGCCTCTCGTAGAGAAGAGCGGAAGGCGCGCTTCGGACGCACTCGCGTTCGGTATCACACCCCCACACCCCAACCTTTAATTTGTCCAAAGTGGCAACTGCAACTGCCCCTACGTGTAAGAGCCTGCAATTATAAATGCCCAAACCTGCAATCAAGACATTTTCAAACCAGGATTATTTGCAACTATAATTTCATTTGAGCCAGGATTATTTGCAACTGAGCCAGGATTATTTGCAACCAGCCTGCAATCATCCGTTTCGACCAGGATTATTTGCAAACAAGCTCAACGCTTTACCCGGACTGAGTTTTCAGTATTAACAAGAGTTGGTCTTGAAACTCATTTCAGAATTTGATAAATTGACTTTGAATTCTTTACCGAGTTTTCTGACTTAAAAAGTAACGGTTTAAGGTTCCGAAAGCCTTACCAGTGAAACAGTTAAGAAAACGTTCGTTTTTTTGACTTTAAGAGATTGCAATTAATCCTGGCTCAAACCGATGATTGCAGGTTCAGTTGCAAATAATCCTGGCTCAGTTGCAAATAATCCTGGCTGAGACACAATTATAGTTGCAGATAATCCTGGCTGAGAAAAGTCTTGATTGCAGGTCTGAGCGATTAGCATTAGACATCTCCAAAATAGAACCATTCTGTGGTAAAAGAGGAGAAAACTACCTTTTTTACCACGAAACATGAGCGACATACTAACTTATATTGAAAACAACTCCCAAGAAACGCAGCGATTATTAGGCGTAAAGTATGAGCAACTAGAACAACTAATAAAACAAGCAATCGCCTTACATACTGAAAAGCAACAAGAAATAGAAGCAAACAAAATTAGAATTATAAATAAAGGTGGCGGTCGAAAGGTAAAATTGTCAAACGAAGACCAAATTATTTTAACTTTGATATATTTAAGACATCTGACAACATTTCAATTGTTAGGTATACAATTTGGTGTAAGTGAGTCAACTGCCAACGATACGTTTAATTACTGGTTTCCGATTCTCCAAGAGCTTCTACCATCAAGTTTATTAGAGCAGCTAAAAAAAACGCTAGCGATTATGAGATAGTTCAAGAAATTTTAACTGAATATGAACTAATAGTCGATAGCTGTGAACAGCCACGAGAAAGACCTGGAGAGTATGAAAAACAACAAAATTATTACTCTGGTAAAAAGAAAACCCATACATTTAAAAATCAAATTACTGTTTTACCTGAGGGTCAAGATATTGTTGATATAATCGCAGGAGAGCCAGGACCAAAAAGTGATATAACTTTATTTCGTCAAGGTCAGAAAGGTTTTAATCACAATCAAAAATTTCAAGGTGACAAAGGTTATATTGGAGAAGCATCAATTAAAACTCTCACGAAAAAACCGAAAAAAGGAAAATTAACACCTGACCAGAAATGGAAAAATCAAGAAATGGCATCATCCCGAATTTTTGTCGAACATTTGATTCGTGTATTGAAAATATTTAGAGTGGCTTCTGAAAGATTTAGGCTAAATTCAAGTAAATACGAACAAATAATTATGACAATATGTGGACTCGTAAGACAACGGAAGTGGAGCCTTAGTTTTGCCATTATAAAAGATTTGACACACCAGAAAAACAAATAGTGTATACATACACCATTTTTAGTCAAGTTATCAACAGGAACTATCTCAAAACCTGATTTTGACGTTGAAACTGGGGTCTGCAAGTTATGGCGATCGCTTGCTTAAAGCTCAGTCAGACAGCAGTATTGGGATTTTTCGGAGATGTCTATTGCAGGTCGCTACACCTACGCTAAAACTGGACAAAATTGGGTTGGAAGTTGCCGTAAGAGATAGGGCAGGCTTCATATCCTCACAAAAAGTATCCAACACCCTACGACTAGCTAAAAAAGCCTGCCCTATCTCTAAGGTTTCGGCTCCCAAGCCTTGTATTAAAGATCCTCAACACCCCTGCAATGTCCACAAAAAATGGGGGCAGCCTTGTATTAAAGATCCTCAACACCCAACGATATACTCAGTTGAAGGCTGCCCCCATTTTTTTAGGAGAGACTCGCCCACGACTAACGAGCGAAGAAGGCTGTCCAATTTTGTCTGACTTTTTGAAACCCTTGTGTTGTATTCGTTCTTCCTCGCGCTCGGCTGTGCAACGCCAGATGGCATGGGGAACAAAGCGGAATTAAGTTCTCACAGTCGATTATCTTCAGGCGTAAAGTTAGCGTGATGTACTGATAGCGTTAGTACAGTCCACTCAGACCGTGACAGTTCTTTTGACTTCTCACCTGGGCGCAGACATTGTTGCCCACAGTGCCGACAGCGCCAATGTGCTGCCGCTTTAATAGCAAGTGCTATTTCATCCCAATCATCGGCGTAACGCTCTCTATAAATAGGCATTTCCACTCAGTAAAGATTAAGCAATTGGAGGATTTTAACAACTTTACCAATTTTTGGTATCAGCAGTAAAAGCAGCATCGTGTGAGCGCCTCTGAGGGGGCGAGAGCTTATCGCACTCCATAAATATTCATAACCAAAAGTCGTTCCAATGCTAGAAATAGGATTATAAGCACTTCGGACAGTGGAACGACGATGAACACAAACGGACGTAAGGAGCAATCAGCACAAAGCAATAATCCGAGCGATTGGTCTTGGAAGTTTTGGTTTGCCGTACCTTTTTATCCTTACGGCAAGCGGCGGACATTATGTAGGGAAATAGTTAAGGATACTATCTGGACTTTTGACCAGCTTCACGGCATTCTTTACACCATCGTGCCGATTCGGATGACTATCGTCAAGCTCGAAGCAGGCGGACTCCTGGTCTACGCACCCGTTGCTCCCACAACCGAGTGCATCCGTATGGTTAACGAGTTGGTAGCAAAACACGGTGAAGTTAAATATATCATCCTGCCAACCAGTTCTGGTTTGGAACACAAGGTCTTCGTCGGTCCCTTCGCCAGATACTTTCAGAGAGCGCAGGTCTTGCTTGCCCCACACCAGTGGAGCTTTCCATACAATTTACCCCTTAGTTGGTTAGGTTTTCCCCAAAAGCGAACTTCATTACTCCCGTCCGATTGCACCCAAGCTCCTTTTGCGGCTGAATTTGATTATGCAGTGCTCGACATCAACCTCGGACGGGGGTCTTTTGTGGAAGTTGCATTCTTCCACAAGCAAACGCACACCTTGCTTGTAACCGATTCCATACTGTCAGTGCCTGACGAACCACCCGCAATTGTTCAATTGGACCCATACCCGTTGCTATTTCATGCTAGGGACAATGCTTTGGAGGTCATTGAGGACAACCAAGCAAATCGCTGCAAAGGGTGGCAGCGCATTTCATTATTTGCAATTTACTTTCGTCCAAGTGCGTTGGAGATGATTGGGCTGGGGCAGGCGTTGCGTGATGTTCTTAAAGCACCAGATAAGTCACCAAAAGCTTACTTCGGTTTATTTCCGTTTCGATGGAAAGAGAACTGGCAGTATTCATTCAATGCCTTACGCGCTCAGGGGCGTCCGTTTGTAGCACCGATTTTGCAAACTCTCATCTTGCCCCAAGCACCAAGACAAGTACTCGATTGGGCTGATAAAGTTGCAACTTGGGATTTCCAGTGGATTATTTCTTGCCACTTTGACTCACCAATTAAGGCAGATTCGCGTCAATTTCGCTCCTGCTTTGCTTTTCTTGAAAACAATCCCCAAGCAAGTGAGAACTCCTCAGGAAGCTCAAGCCAGCCCTTGCTGGAGGAAGATTTTAGATTTATTCGAGAACTTGAGGCGGGTCTTATTAAGCGTGGCATCGCTACACCAGCTAAAAATAAGGTATAAAACGCTAGTGCTACTAATACAGTGCTGTCCCTGTTCCAGATTACACTTTAAATATAAAGTACAGTTCAAGACTTAACCGATGCGATCGCTCTCCACGCTTTGCGCCAACCACAGAGTAAGATCGTTCTACTTCTCCCAATCCCACAAACGCTGCAAGTATAAGTAAAAAACATACATTACTTTGGGTAAAATAAAATGCTACTCCAAGCTCAATGTTTTATGTTTTAGAAGGAGAAGTAGAAATTAAACTTGGCAATCAAACGATACAAGGTCAACCCGGAGCGTTTGTGCTTGTGCCTCGCGGTACTTTTCTAACTAAAGCCAACCTAGGAACAACACCCGCTCCCGTTATTAATAATGTTTACTCCTGGAGGAGAGCGCGAAAAGTACTTTGAGGGTTTGGCTGAACTTCTCAAGGATAGACAAACACCAAACCGAGAAGCACTTCTAGAATTGATGCGGCAATTTGACTCCTATAGCCACTGGTTACAAGCCAACATTAAAACATCCTCTTATTCATTGCGTCAAACAACTGCATTATTTGTGATTGAAATCGCGTGTGGATGGTCGGTTATCCTCACAATTTATTGTCTCTGATTTTATTAAGATTTAGCCACAATATAAATAGAGTAGTATTTGGAATCTTAACTATGTTTCCATTCTTTTCTTGGTATAACAATTCCTGTTATGGCAACGAGCCTATTTCTCGTAAGACCCATTTAGAGCGCAAGTTGAGATTTTTAAAGACAATGAGAGATGATCTAGAAACAAAGCTTGCTGGTCTTAATGCTGCTATTACTAATGTTGAGCAGCAGGTATCTCGCGAAGATACAACTCAAGTCTAAAACATGGTGATATAAAAAAAGCAAATATTGCTCATGTTTAGGCAAGGAGTAAGAAAATACAAGAGCTAAAGGTAGCGGTAGTAGAGTATATTTCTATTTTTTGTTGACACGATACGGGTGGGCTTGATGTTTTGTACACCCGTATTTTTTTTAGCCTAAGCGCATTAAAGAAAGTCTTCGTCTCACTTCTCAATATATAGTGGTTTGCTGCAACAAGCGTGCTATGGGTAATGCATTCATGTTAATCCTCTTTGCTTCGCCTAGTCCGAAACCCGTGATTGCCTCAAGCCAATGTTAAAACTGAGGCGGAAACCGCATCGTCACTGTCTGGTGAGAAGTCTCAAGATTAAAATCTTCATGCATACGTAATGAATTATTCAAACAGTGACAACTGAACTGGTTGCAATTCCTTAACATTATCAAGATTCGATAGTGAAATGCCCAATAGCCGAACATTGCGGTCGCTTAGTTCAATTCCTTCAAACAGTTCCTTTGCGACATAACCAATCGCACTCAATTCTCTAATCGGGGTCAGCACAGTCTTGCTGCGCGTAATTTGTTGATAATCAGAAAACTTTACTTTAAGCGTTAAAGTGCGTCCTCCGGTTTGGTGCTGCTCTAAACGCTGCTTTACAGTTTGAGCAATTTTTTCGAGTTCCAATAGCATTTGGGTGCGATCGCTTAAATTTTTGGCAAACGATGTTTCAGCACCAATCGATTTACGAATGCGGTTAGGTTCTACTGCACGGTCGTCTTGCGCCCTCGCTATTTTGTAATAGTAATGCCCAGCTTTACCGAAATGTTGGATTAATTCAGCAAGCTTAAGCTCTTTTAAATCAGTGCCAGTACGAATGCCCAACGAATGCATTTTGTTAGCAGTCACCTTTCCAATGCCATGAAACTTTTCAATTGGCAACTGTTCTACAAAAGTTTCTGCATTTTCTGGCAGAATTACTGTCATACCATTTGGTTTATTTTTACCAGATGCCATTTTTGCTAGAAACTTATTGATGGATACGCCTGCCGATGCCGTCAGGTTGGTTTCTCGGAAGATATCGGCTCTAATGTGTCTGGCAACAGTGCTTGCATAAGGCAAATTTAACTTATTCTCACTAACATCAAGATAAGCTTCATCGAGTGCCACTGGCTCAACTAAATCTGTATAACGCTCAAAGATGGCGTGGATCTGCGCTGAAACTTCACGGTAGACCTCGAAGCGGGGACGGGTAAATATAAGGTGAGGACATTTAGCTGATGCAATCCGTGAAGGCATGGCTGAGTGAATGCCATATTTTCTTGCTTCGTAACTGGCGGCTGCTACCACACCGCGTTGGTCTGGAGTTGCACCTACTACTAATGGCTTGCCTTGTAAGGAAGGATTATCGCGTTGTTCCACCGATGCATAAAAAGCATCCATATCGATGTGGATGATTTTTATTACCTGACACACCAATCGTGCTCCTGCCGCGTGTTAGTAATAAAATTCAATGGGAGCATGCAGCCGATACTTTAGTCATTACTAACAAACTGATAACACTTTAATAGGTAAGCAGCCGCAGAATAGCAGAATTTCGGGTATGCCTTTAGACGGAAAACCTTGCGGGTTCGGGGCTTGGCTCCTTCTCCCTTTGGGAGATCAAGGCGAACGTCGCTACCGCTGCTCCCGATCCCAAGACGCTCGATGACTCGCTAACGCAGCCGTAGCGAAGCCACTGCGAAGAAAGCGGCGAGCCGAAGAAAGTTGCAAGTGGGGCCCAAGACTGCGACCCCCTCACCGACCCATGATCGACTGGACTCACCGTGTGTTGAAATAACTCGATCATCAAGCGCAGCTCGCTTGTGAGACGGCTGACCAATTTATTCAATTTCCGAGTGCTAATACGAATTCTTTATGAAGTTGCGCTCAATAAAGAATTGGTATGAGTGCTCACAAATACTGAAACGATCACAAAAAAGTAGTCCTTGTGAAACTATTTCTGCATTGTAGAATAAGTGTCAAGGAGTGCAGATGAAATAATTTCCAAGGGTAAGCATTCTTTACACTTTCTCTACTTTGAGAAGGTATTCTTGTTACACGCTAGATTGAGCACTTGAGGAACTCGGCATACCGATTTCTGCTGACTTCACAAATCCGTAGTAGAAAGCGATCGCAGCAGTAATAGCATTGAGCCAGATATTATTTCCAAAAATTGGTGCAAGCCCGAACAGGGTATTTGTAAAGGGCAGCAGTCCTAAAATAACAGCTGCTGCATAGAGGATAGCGAAGATGCGATTGAACACGATGGCTCCGCTTAATGGGACTTAGACAAAACAGAAGGTAAAAAAAGGGTATAATGCAGTCAGAGCATAGCTTTAACGTCAAACTATCCCCGATGAAAGAGACAACTCCCGCAGCCATCCCCCCTTGCTTTGAAAAAT
>JAESFM010000202.1_pt1 | contig 17180 bp, 15 predicted proteins | sample 9266171 | NCBI WGS metagenome assembly JAESFM01 (sample SAMN14505069, study PRJNA617099) | algae metagenome | isolation source: Hassallia sp. WJT32-NPBG1 and co-occurring heterotrophs from well developed... | place: USA: Mojave Desert, Joshua Tree National Park, California | collected 2006-06-22
TTGTAAATACGGTTTTGACTGTCATGGTACTTATTGAGTGTAATATTCCTCCGCCTAAAAGTGTCAGAACTTGTGTTTCTTTCAGTTGTTGCGGGAGCGCAAACCGCGCCCGTTAGAGGCTCACATATTGCACTATGCGCCAACGTGAGTTTAATTGAGAATAAGGCTATCGCGTCCTTATACTTCAAAATTAGTCGCACGCTACTCCCCTCAACGGTAGGATGGAAAAAGCAAAGTAAGCATTATCCAGCCGCAAATTTGCTGAGTAATGCTTAATACACATAAAAGAATATTTAACAATAAATATCTATGGATTCGACACTTCCCCCTAAAAGCCGCAAGTTGCCAACTCAAGCAATAGGTGCGAAAATTTTCCACTTTTGTAATATCATTAGTTTGTTTATCATGCTCACTAGTGGGCTACAAATTTACAACGCTAACCCTGTTTTTGGCGGACGTGCCGGCTTACATATTTCTCCCCTATTTACTTTAGGAGGTTGGCTTGCGGGAGGCAGACATTGGCATTTTGCGGCAATGTGGTTATTTTCGCTGAATCTATTGTGGTATGGAATTTATGTTTTAATTACCCGGCGCTGGCGACATCGATTTGTAAATATTAATGATATCAAAGCATTGCAAAAAACTCAAAACTCGAAACGCCTAAGTTATGCTTGGCATCGCATCGTTTATACAGCTATTATTCCCATCTTACTACTGGCTTTACTTACAGGAATAGGCATGTATAAACCTGCTCAATTTCCCTGGATTGTTGATATGTTTGGCAGTTGGGAAGCATTAAGAATTGTTCACTTTTCTTCAGTACCAAGCGTTATCCTGTTTGTGTTAATTCACTGGCAGTTAGGGCGCAAAGCTGGAGGTGAACAGTTGACTGAATCGATGTTTTGGTAATGGTTAGGGGATAAAGAGGCTATTTTGCGACAAATAACAAAGGACTAATTTTATGAATTTAATTCGCGTACCTCGTTCTGAATTAACACGCCGGAGATTTTTACAATTATCGGGCATTTCTGGCATGGGTTTTCTGCTTAGTAGTTGCGGTGCCCCCTTATTTAGTAATGTTGTGAACGAAGTTTCTGAACCGTTGAATCAGAAAGTTGAAACATTATTATTTAATCCCGAAAAGCCTGTACCTGAATTCTCCAAGAGTGATATTAAACCTAAGGAGTTGCTAGTTAATAGTTTTAAAGGTACTCCAATTATTGACCAAGCAAAATATCGATTAATTGTTGATGGTGATGTCAACAATCCTCTTAGCTTGAGTATGGCAGATATTCAGGCTTTGCCGTTAACTTCAATGATTATTCGTCATGTTTGTGTTGAAGGCTGGGCAGCAATTGTCCAATGGGGTGGCATACGTATGCAGGAAATTGTCGCCCTTGCCCAACCTAAAGCGAATGCAAAATATGCTTACTTTAAATCTGCTGATGGTTATTACGAAAGTTGGGATATTGCATCAGTATTGCATCCCCAGACTTTATTAGCTTATCAGAAAAATGGCGAAGCTTTGCCAGCTGAAAATGGTGCCCCTTTGCGTTTAGCTTCGCCAATTAAACTTGGTTATAAGCAGAGTAAGTGGGTGACTCGGGTTACTTTGGTTAGTGATTTGTTACCGATGAAGGGTTACTGGGAAGACCAAGGTTATGAATGGTATGCAGGGTTGTAGAAATTTATAAGATTGCTTCTGCGACACGCTGCGCGAACGCTTCGCTCACAACGCTATGCGGTTATGAGTTATGAATTCATAACTCATAACTTATTTTTGTATTTTTTGTTTTAAATATTTAATATGAAATTTTTTGATAAATTGAGTCAGGCGATCGCCCAAAATCAAAGCTTACTATTTGTCGGGCTTGATCCCAATCCAGAGATGATGCCTGCTCGCTACGCTTCTGATGATATCATCTCTAGTTTGTGGGATTGGTTGCAATTTATTATTGCTGAAACAGCCGAACAAGTTTGCGTTTATAAACCGACACTCGGCTTTTATCAAGCTTTGGGTATTCCTGGTTTAGAATTGCTGCAAAAAACTTTAGCAGTTATCCCGGCTCACATTCCAGTTATTTTAGATGCCAAACATAGTGATTTAAACACCAGCACAATTTTCGCCCGGACTGTGTTTAGTGAATGGAATGTGGATGCAATCACTCTCAGTCCTTATGCTGGACAAGATAATGTAGCACCGTTTTTGGTTTATCCTGGTAAGGCGGTGTTTGTTTTGTGTTGTACTTCTAATTCAGCCGCACAATCTTTACAGCAATTTCCTACAGCCGAAACACCCTTTTATTTACAAGTAGTAAAAGAATCAAAAAATTGGGGTACTCCAGAACAATTAGGTTTAGAAGTGGGAACAACAAAGCCTGATATTTTTGCCCGCATTCGGGCAGATGCACCGGAACGAATTATCATGGCTCGTAGCATCTGGGCAGAAGGTGGCAACCTTAATCAAGTCTTAGCAGCGGGTTTGAATACTAATGGTGAAGGTTTGCTGATTCCTGTTCCTCAAGATATGTTGAGTTCAATAGAATTATCTCAAGAAGTTCAGTCTTTAAATGCTCAAATTAATCAAATAAAAGCTGAAATTATCCAAGATGTTTCTAGCTGTTCTCTATGGTTGCCAGATGTTTGTTTTTTGGATCAGCACCCGCAACAAGATTTAATTTTGCAACTTTATGATATTGGCTGTATTATGTTTGGCAACTTTGTCCAAGCATCGGGAGCCACATTTCCTTATTACGTCGATTTACGCAAAATAATTTCTAATCCCCAAGTTTTTAATCAAGTTATCATCGCTTATGAAGAAATTTTGGTTAAGCTAAAGTTTGATAGGTTAGCAGGTATTCCCTACGGTTCTTTGCCTACAGCTACGGGTTTATCTTTGCGTCTTCAATGTCCGATGATTTTCCCTCGTAAAGAAGTGAAAGCACACGGAACACGCAGGGTAATTGAAGGTGATTTTCATCCTGGGGAAACAGTTGCGGTAGTTGATGATATTCTCATCAGCGGTAAAAGTGTTATGGAAGGGGCAGAAAAGTTGAAATCAGCAGGATTAAATGTGAATGATATTGTAGTTTTTATCGACCATGAACATGGCGTAAAAGACAGATTACGAGAAAATGGTTATCAAGGTCATGCCGTTTTAACTATTTCTGAAATTACACAAACGCTGTATCAGGCTGGACGGATAGATGATGAGCAATTTTCAGCTTTGAAAGAAGGCGGTTAGATTTGTTGCTTCACATTTTGTACCACATCGCCGTCACTCTAGAAGGGTGTGGGTAAACGAACGAAGTCCGCCTTCGCGGACTACAGAAATCGAGGGTTTTGAAGCCTGCGTAGGCAGGCTTTGTATTTGTAGACCCAGGCTTCCAGCCTGAGGGCGAAGCAGACTACAAAATCAATGGTTTATCTAACTTGCCTAATCGCGGGTTTTGTCTGTGAGCCAGGGGCTTAAGCGCCTGTTCGCGTAGCGTGCGCTTGGCGCAGGGCGCAAAATGTGAGCAAACTCAATAATTATCTGTGCTTTAATATTCTAAAATTTGTAGGATGGGCATTGCTCACCCTACATCTGCTAATTTTAAAGTTTTAATTTTGAATTAATTATGACTGTTTCACTCAATCAATTACTTAAATGGTTAGTTATAACGCTGTTATTTCCTTTAATCTTTCTCAATGCTTGGCTAGTATTTCAATTTTTTCAATATTTTCAACCTTTGGTGACAACTTTTGTGTTGGCTATTTTGCTAGCATTCATTTTGAATTACCCAGTTTCAATTCTTGAGAAACGTGGAGTTAAGCGTAGCTATGCTATCGGATTGGTTTTTTTCTCTACTATTATAGTTTTCGCTGTTTTGGGTATTATTTTGTTTCCGATTGTATTAGAACAGTTTCATGAAATGGTTCAACAGCTTCCGCAATGGATTGATTCTAATAAGCAAAAACTTCATATTTTAAATGATTGGGCTATAAATCACAGTTTAAAAGTAAATTTTAGTCAAATCTTTACGCAAATAACAGATCGATTGCCTAATGAGTTGGAGTTTATCGGAGACAAAATTTTTAGCGTTATTTTAGATACTATTGATAGTATTTCTGAGGCATTAATTACAATAGTGCTAACTTTTTATCTTTTAGCTGATGGAAAGAGAATATGGGATGGAATATTTAAAAAGTTACCTTTTAGTTTTGCTCATAAGGTAAGGCACTCGATTCAGAAAAATTTTCAAAATTATTTGATTGGTCAGGTAGCTTTGGCTTTGCTGATGGGAGTTTCACTGACAATAGTGTTTTTGGTTCTTAAAGTTCCCTTTGCTTTACTCTTTGGTTTGGGAGTGGGAATTTTGAGTTTAATTCCTTTTGGTGATGTAGTAAGTCTTGCGGTGATAATTTTAATAATAGCGTCACATGATTTTTGGTTAGCACTAAAAGTTTTAGCTGCATCTGTTGTAGTTGACCAGTTAATTGACCAAGCGATCGCTCCCCGTCTTTTAGGTAGTTTTACAGGACTTAGACCAATCTGGGTGTTAGTTTCTTTGCTGGTAGGAACTTATATTGGTGGGTTGTTGGGATTGCTCATTGCTGTACCTGTAGCTGGTTTTATCAAAGATGCTACAGATAATTTTGTTTCTATATCTGATTATTCAGACAATGGTGATGGAAAGGAAAAATCACTAGAAATGTTAATAAATGAGTAAATGCTGGGGATACTTGCATAACCTAAGTTGTTAATTAACTCATGTCCGGTGGCAAATTAACCATAATTATTGAATTGACCTCTTCCTGCCTTGAACTTCCGTTTAAGTCTGTCCCTCTCAGACTCGGAGAGGGACAGGTTTTCCGTAGTAAAACCAGGAAGAGGTTTTTTCTTACGGGGATTTCAAAAGATATGAGATAACTCATGTTGCCGCTATAAACGCATACTGAAAAGCGAACTATGATAGTAGTTCCTCTCTAACTTAGTATGCCTCAGTGGTGTAAATCCGATTATGGATATTAATAATTTATTGATTTGGATAGTTTGTTTATCGTGCGCTACTACCACGATTTCTGCTGTTCGCAGTTCTGCTAATAACAATCGTGGCTGGATTTTTGTTTCTATATTTATCTTTGTTGTAACAGCAGTCACATCTTATCTTATTCCTAATTTAGGTGGTTTGGTTGGTGGATGCTTTTGGGTGATTTTCATACTCATACCCAATATTGCTAACAAAAAAGTTAATCAACTCGTTGCTCAACAACGTTACCATCAAGCCAGCAAATTAGCTAAATTTGTGTCTTGGCTGCATCCTGCGGATGGTTTGCGCTCCAAACCGGAATTATTACGCGCTTTGGATTTAGGTCAGCGTGGAGCGATCGCTGAAGCCATAACCATTCTAAACCGTTACAAAACGACTTCCACACCCACTGGTCGATCTGCCATTGTTACGCTTTACCAAATCGATGCTCGTTGGGAAGAAATGCTACTGTGGATACAACAAAATCTATCTGAAGTCGGGTTGCAGAAAGATAGTGAAATGCTGCTTTATTATTTGCGATCGCTTGGCGAAACTGGCGATTTAAATAGTTTACTGCACGCATGGGAGTATTATGAACGCAGCATCGAGCAAATACCTAACTTAATCACAGGTAATCTAGCACGTATGTTTGTGTTAGCGTTTTGCGGTGAAATAGAAGAGGTAACAAGATTAATTAATGGTTCACTAAGAATTTATTCGCCAACATTTCAAGTATTTTGGCTAGCAACAGCTAACCTTGCGGCAGGAAATGAATCATTAGGTAGAGAACAGTTATTAAGTATCCGTGACAGCAATGATATTCGCTTTCGTGGTGCGATTGAAAGGCGTTTATCTCAGCCTGTAGTTGAAGCTGAAACAATATTAACTCATAAATCCAAACAAATTTTATCTCGAATCACTGCCGAATTATTGCAAGAATCTAAATACACTGGCAAACCTGACTTAACGCGATATCAACCAATTGCGACTTACTTAATTATCGGGTTGAATTTATTTGCTTTTGTCTTAGAAATTAAATTTGGCGGTAGCACTAATTTCTTTAGTTTGTACCGTTTAGGTGCATTAGTACCAACAGAAGTTATCAATGGAGATTGGTGGCGTTTATTTACTGCTGCTTTTTTGCACTTTGGTATTCTGCATTTATTAATGAATATGTTTGGTCTTTATGTCTTTGGTCGTTTAGTAGAATTTAATTTAGGAATAGCACGATATTTAATATTGTACCTCACCACTGGTTTAGGCTCAATGCTAGCCGTTACTTTTATGTCAGTAGCAGGATATTCTAAAACTGAATTTGTGGTTGGTGCATCTGGATGTGTGATGGGTTTAGTTGGTGCTTTTGCCGCTATATTGTTTTACGACTGGCTAAGACATAAAACGCGGATTGCATCTAGGGGTTTGCGGGGAATCTTATCGCTGATTCTGCTACAAGCAACCTTCGACCTGACAACCCCACAAATCAGCTTCGTTGGACATACTTCCGGGGTAATTCTTGGCTTTGTGGTGGGGTTTTTGTTAAAAATTATTGGAAAGTAAAGGCGATCGCCAAATTTGTAGGGTGCGTTAACGTAGTGTAACGCGGGAGCATCCCAACGAGTGGAAAAAGCCCAGATGTATGAATTTTGGTGTAGAGACGTTCCATTGCAACGACTCTACAAGTGTTAGTGACTAATGTTGCAAGGTAGACCGTTCCCGTAAGTTGTGAAACCGTTCCCATAAGTTCGGGAGGAGCTCCCATAAGTTCGGGAGGAGCTCCCATAAGTTCGGGAGGAGCTCCCATAAGTTCGGGAGGAGCTCCCATAAGTTCGGGAGGAGCTCCCATAAGTTCGGGAACTGCTCCCATAAGTTCGGGAACTGCTCCCATAAGTTCGGGAGGAGCTCCCATAAGTTCGGGAACCGTTCCCATAAGTTGCGGAACCGTTCCCATAAGTTGTGAAACCGTTCCCGTAAGTTGTGAAACCGCTACAGTTGCAATGCAGTATTAGTTGACGAGCGGGGATGCAGTTGCCGACGAATTATCTCTATCCGCAACTTGGGTTAGTACGATTCTATTCAGGCACAGTAGTTGCACCGACTGCCATTACTGGAGACCATTCACTAACGCGGTTGCCATCTAAGACAGCTCGCACTCGATAACCAAGCTGAATCTTATGCGTCAACAAGATTACTTCACGGTTGAGTAATCCTTGCGATTTTTGGTTTTCATTAGATGCAGCTTGTATACGAAAGCAGCGATCGCTTTGACGTTCCAACTTTGGAGATCTCCCTTGCATAAGCACCGCTTGCAGTTCGTATTCTTTAGCTTCGGGATATGGTTCCCAGCAAAGTTGCCAGTAAGTTGACCAGCGAATTAACTCTGCTGGTAATTCCTCGACTTCATCCGACAATGTAGAAACAAGTCCGGTGACTGGAGGTTGTACCGCCTGAGGCTGATTGGAGGTGATGTCAGCAGCTATAGATGAACCGTCATCAACACTTAGTATCAGTCCGAATATCAAAGTGAACAGCAGAATCAATCGTAGGCATTGTAATAGCACTACTGGCAATCTTTTCAAATTCATCATGATGCAAAAGTCAGTTGCTTACCACTCCACAGGTAAAATCAGGTCGCCGTTGTTGACATAGATTGTTCGAGAACGGATGTGCGTTCTGGGAGGTACTGTAGAGTTGAAGACTGCGCTTTTTTGCCCAACTGCTGAGTTGTTGCCGATAACTGCACTGTATATAATAGAGTCCGGACCTAGCCCTACAGCATCACCTACGCTAGTCTCAGGACCATTAGCAACACCATTGACAACCTGCCTACCGCCATGAACTAGAACGCGAGGTCCATAACCAACTCCATCACCAAGAGTCAAGCTAGTTGTTGCTAAGGCGTGAAAGACAACATCGTTTGCCATTCCAGTAATTTTCCCAACAATAAAAGGTTGACCCTCATCACCACGCAGGGAAATTCTGTTACCTATGTTGTTGTTGAGTGTTGCTAAAGAATCTTCAAAAGTGATATTGCCGGTGATGCGGTTACGGAAGTTTGGATCACGAGTCGTAATTCCACCTATGTTTGGCAAACCTCCGGGGTTAAAAGAGGTGACGGGAGCGTAATTAATTCCTCTTACATTTGACAAGTCTGCTGTGGCTAATTCTGTGTAACCTTTGGCCAATGCTTCATTGACTGCAACGACACCTTCCATGAATCTAACGTCGGCTTGTGTCAGGTTTGCAACCTTTCCAAGGGTGCCGCTACTAGCTTCTAGGTTAGTTGTGACGTTTTTACCAGGCAAGACAACTTTACCAGTCGGTAAGGTAACACCAGGGCCAACCCGCGAGAGAAAGTTGACTACTGAGTTTCTTTCTATAGTTGCACCGTCTACTTCACAGTTGAAGGCGAGAAATGTCTCTGGAATAGTATTGCTGAACTGAGTATTAGTAACTGGGTCGGTAAAAGGTCCTGTTGAGCCTTGAAGACCGATTTTAGCTGCACCTTTGATTGCGGTAAAGTGTGCCATAATCACACGCTCACCAATCTGCACTCCTGTTCCGGAAGCTGTAATTTTCGCTTGGTCTTGGACGTTAGAACCGGCCCCAATGCTAATGGGGGCATCAGTAGCGTTTAACTGGGCAAATGGGGCAATGTAGACCTTTCCCCCTAAGGTAATATTTGCGGGATTGATGATTGTTGCAGTTGGGTCAATGAAATTAGCTGACTCGGAAGGTGCGGTACTTGGGCATATAGGTAGGTTAGCCGCAGTTGGATTACACGTACTTCCAGAGGCTACTGCGGGTTGTACATATATCTGTGTGCTGATAACAAACGCTAGGATAATAGCAGTTAAGGCACTAGAAATTGTGCGAGGTTTGAACATAGAAAGAAAAGTCCTCACGGGTTATGGAATATTTGGCTATGGGATAATCTGCGTTAACGAATGAGAGATTTAATGAGGCGATGTCTGGCGACAAGACGCAGAGCGTCTACGCAGGCTGAGGAATTACCAAAAAATGACACTGCAACAGGCTCTATTTAGACTCTTTTTAGGTATGAGACAAAGAATTAACCGCCCCAATAACCTGCCAAGTTGTAGAAGATGTCTAAGACAAGTGATAATAAAGGCTGCAAAAGCGGGACTGTAATTGTCCTTGTTGCTCCGGCAACTGCCTGATTGTAAACAGTCTCCCAAGCTTCTGGCCCAGTTGTGGACTGTCCATATACTTTAGTACTCACAGCCAGCGTTAAGCCAAGCACAGTCAGACCAGCTAGTATTGCGCGACGTTTTAACATTATTCGTTGATACCTAATAGTTCGCCAAGTTTATTTGGCAGGATAAAGCGAAAAGTTAAAGGAAACGCAGCTTAAACTTTTCGGTTTACCTGACCTAATAATCGTCAAATTTTAAGTTAATGAAGCACTAAGTGCTACAAACCTTAAATGTTCATTAAGATTTTATTGTACTCTTACTTGCTGCTTAATACTAGAGCTTTTGATATTGATAAAATTTATGGTAGTGATAGAAATGTTGGTAAAAATACTATCAAAAAATAAATCATTCAATAAATGATAATAATAATTGTATAGAGTGGGTAAAAAACGAGCGATCGCTATTGTAAATACGCAGGGATTAAACCCGGATTTCTCACAAAGAGACAAAAAAAGAAAAAGCCGTCCTAAAAGGACGGGTGCGACTCGTTCGCTAGAAACCAAAACTAGCAATAGATTGGGGGATTAGCGGCAAGGAGCCACTGGAGCGAAAGCTCTATGAACCTTGACAACTCAATGTTCGTGTAGGTGAAATTCCTACCCCTTGTGGTGACAAACGGTGGAAACGGCAATCTCTCAACTCAACTAAGTACCCATGCCAAGGGTCAATCTGGAGAGGAGCCGGATGAGCGCAAACTCTCACGTCCGGTTCTGAAGCCGAGCATGGGGGGCGACCTCCATGCTTAGGTTAACGGTTTCTACCCATAATTTTCGATGATTTACCGAGGACTTTAGGCACTTTATCTTAACCTCTCACGAATGGTGCCTACCTACTTAACGGACCTTATCAAGATAATAGCTGACAACGCATACCGAAAATTAAAACTTTTATAATAAGTCTAATATTTACTTTTCCAATATTCAGCAACTCGCTTTTGCCACTGTTGCCAGTAATTATTCATTACTTCTGAATCAAAGCAAAATATCTCAGCCGGCATTTCTGGAATCGCTACCACTAATAATGCATGATTTAACTTAATATCATAATCTCGATAATAATCGTTTACGGCTCCCATATACGCTGCAAGTTGCAGTGGATACTCATATAAACGCTCTATTGAATTTTTAGGTTTGTCTGCTGTTTTCCACTCACAGATGCAGGGAATGCCTTTATAACTAGCAACACAATCAACTTTACCCGAATAACTCAAATCGTAGTGAAAAACTGAGCCTTCAATCAGTTTCACTGTCTCAATTTCTTCTAAAATCGGTTTGATACTCTCCCAATAAGGAAGACTCGCTTCCGGACAAACAGGATTTTGACCAAGTAAATAACGCTCAATTTGTTTGTGAGTTTGAGTTCCCCGACGACTTGCGGTTGTAGAAATGCGGGTAGCTTCTTCTGTACCTACACGCGCTTTCCAGTTGAATAGTCTGTCACGTTCTTCTTTTGGTTTGGTGGCATTAAGTATAGTTGTCACACTAGGAAAGCGACTTCCTTTGGCATCTACATAATATTGTTTACCATTTTCCCGGACGGATTTGGCATTAATACGGGGTAGTAGTTCAGTATCAAATGGCATCAGTTGAATTTTATTCTGAGAAAAAATTAGTTTTTTATGCCTTAAGGCTTACCTCTAATACCAGAGGTAATATTCACCCATGTTAAGTAAAGTAGTAAAGTAAATCACTTTTTATCTTTCTTGTGCGCCCTTGCCCTTTTCGTAAATAATTGCAAGAGGTATATGTACACTAACTTACTCTTAATATTTCTCAATCAATATTATGTTGCTTTTTTGCATTATTTGCAAGAAATATAAATCATACCTAAAAATAATTAAGATCTTATCTATTTCTTTTACTTAACAAACAAGAGAGCTTCTTGACAAAGCTAGTATATTAAAATACATTTATTAGCTATCACACAGCTTATAATTAAAGCAAATTAAAATAACTTGTTTATAGAGTAAAAACAAGTAATAAAAATTAATTTGGATAAAACTTATGAACAGGAAAATTATTGCAGCCTTGGCAATCATCGCAGGTGTTACAAGCTTAGGAAGTTCAGTTTACGCACAATCACCACCAACACAAAACTCAAACACAGGAGAATATAGGTTAACTGGTGATTCTCTCAGCGGAATTAATAATAGAACAGCACAGGACGACTACGCGAAATTTTTTGCACCAAGCAATTCTGCAAACGCTCCTGGCAATAATAGTAGAGAAACAATTGTACCTATAGGTGTTTTGCAAATCGGCGATGGTGTCCAACTAAGGAGATCTGACGAAGGTCTAACACTCACAGACACTCCGATTATTCTGCAACCGGCTCAGTCTGATAACACCATTAATGATGGGGTGCAAGTGCAGCTTGTTGGTCAATAGCATGGATTTTAAGCTTGTGGACTGGTGAGTGCCGACACTGCCAGGTTGAAACAAAAAGCAATCCAGGGAATGTCTAACAGTGTTCAATTGTGTCTAGCTTTATCCAAGTCTTGTAGAGCGGATTATAGGCTGGTAGAATCAAATAGCCCCTCTGCCTTGCGTTGTTGAAAAGCAACTCAAAGACAGAGGGGACTTTATTTTGAGGCGATCGCCTCAAAAATAGCAAAGCAAAGATAAATTGCCAAAAACGCCAATTTGTAAACACTTTGCAGTAAAATTATTCCTTTAGATAGAGGAGGGCAAAAAAGATGACTCGTGTGATCATCGTGCGCCACGGTCAAAGCACATATAACATCGAAAAGCGTATCCAAGGTCGCACAGATGCGTCCACGATAAGCGAAAAAGGTCGTAACCAAGCCAGTTTAACAGGCAAAGCCCTCAGTAATATTCAATTTAATGCAATTTGCAGCAGTCCTTTACGACGAGCGAAAGAGACAGCAGATATCATCCACAGTGAATTGACAAATAATTCTGGATCTGCTGTACCGCAAACCTCTGATAAGCTGCTGGAAATTGACCTCCCTTTATGGGAAAAAATCCTCAGTGCTGATGTCAAGCAAAAATTTGCCGAAGACTACCGCACTTGGAAAGAACGTCCTCACGAACTGCGGATGCTAGTTCCAGAAACTGAGGGAACGAGAGAACATTTTCCGGTTTTGGCTTTGTATGAACAAGCGCGGGAGTTCTGGCAAGAAATTTTGTCTCGCCATCAAGGACAAACCATTTTGATTGTCGGGCACAACGGCATCAATCGGGCGCTTCTGGGCACCGCGTTGTCGATTTCTCCATCTCGCTATCATTGCATCCAGCAATCTAACTGTGGCATCAGCGTTTTGAATTTCTCCGGGGGATTAGGAGAACCAGTCCAACTAGAATCGATGAATCAGACGCAACATTTGGGAGAAACTCTGCCTTCCTTGCGACCGAATCATCAAGGAGTAAGATTGTTGCTGGTGCGTCACGGTGAAACTGAATGGAATCGCCAAGGTAGGTTTCAAGGGCAAATTGATATCCCTCTAAACGATAATGGTAGGCTTCAGGCACAAAAAGCCGGCGAATTTCTTAAACAAGTGGCAATTGATTTTGCCGTTAGTAGTTCAATGCTGCGTCCTAAAGAAACAGCGGAGATTATTTTAGAGCATCATAAAAGTGTAAAGTTGGATTTACTTGATGGTTTAAGAGAAATCAGTCACGGACTCTGGGAAGGAAAATTTGAAAAAGAAATAGAGCAAGAATATCCGGGAGAATTGGAACGTTGGCGAACAATACCCGACAAAGTACAAATGCCGGAAGGGGAAAATCTGCAACAAGTGTGCGATCGCAGTATTGTAGCTTGGCAATCTATAGTTGAAACAGCAATCTCAAATCAACTTCAAACCGGCTTAGTAGTCGCTCACGACGCTACAAATAAAACCTTGCTTTGCCACGTTCTGGGTTTATCATCAGAAAATTTCTGGAATTTCCGTCAAGGAAATGGCGCAATCAGCGTTATCGATTACCCTTCTGGACTCGATGGTTTACCAGTACTCGAAGCAATGAATATCACCGCTCACTTAGGTGGAGGCGTACTCGATAAAACCGCAGCCGGCGCACTTTAGAAAAGTTAGGAGTAGAGACGCGATGAATCGCGTCTGTATAGAGTTATGAATGAGGAATAAAGTTAGGAGTAATAAGCAAAAACTAAATAATTCTGCGCCTCCCTCATAACTCCTCGTACAGACGTTCCGCTGTCCCCTCTCTACCTAACTTCGCGCCTCCTAATTCCTAACTGAAAATTTTTATGACTGAACTGCTGCAACAAGTACGAATTATCGACCCAGTTTCTGAAACTGACCAAATAGCCGATGTGTTGATTGCTGATGGTTATATCAGTTCCGTCGCAGAAAGTATTTCTGATATTAGTGCCGATACTCAAATCAGAGATTGTCGGGGATTAATCTTAGGATCTGGGTTGGTAGATTTATATAGTCACTCCGGCGAACCTGGGTTTGAAGAACGGGAAACTATTTCCTCGCTGTTGCAAGCTGCTGCTGCTGGCGGCTTTACAAGAATTAGCATCTTACCCGATACATCTCCACCGATTGATAACCCAAGTATGGTGGCGCACTTGTTGCAAAACAGAAGAGGAGGAGATAAAGGAGATTCTTCCTCCCCTGCCTCCCCTGCTCCCCCTGCTCCCCCTGCTTCCCCTGCTCCCCATCTCCCCCTCCTCCACCTCTGGGGTGCTATTACTCAGCATGTTGCAGGAAAGCAAATGACCGAGTTGGCACATTTGGCGGGTTCTGGGGTGGTTGGTTTTGCTGATGGCGAAGGTTTGGAAAATTTGGGGCTGGTGCGGCGAGTGTTGGAATATCTCCAGCCTTTAGGCAAACCGATCGCCTTTTGGTGTTGCGATCGCCTTCTTATGTCCAATGGTGTCATGCGCGAAGGACAAGACTCTATTCGCCTAGGTTTACCAGGAAATCCCGCTATTTCTGAAACTGCCGCGATCGCTTCTTTGTTGGAATTAGTCGCCGCCATCGGTACCCCTGTACATATCATGCGCGTTTCCACCGCTCGCAGTGTCGAACTCATCGCCAATGCGAAATCTCAGGGTTTACCCGTCACTGCCAGCACTACTTGGATGCATCTTTTACTTGACACAAAAGTAGTTAAGAGTTATAATACAAGCCTGCGTTTAGAACCACCTTTAGGAACACCGAGCGATTTAGCCGCGTTGCGTGCAGGTGTGCGGATGGGAATTGTGGATGCGATCGCTATTGACCATACACCGCATACTTACGAAGAAAAAGTGCAAGCGTTCGCGGAAGCTTTACCTGGCACAATTGGTTTAGAGTTAGCATTACCGCTACTGTGGCAATATTTAGTAGAAAGCGGTGAATTTACAGCTTTGGAATTATGGAAAGCTTTGAGTAATCGTCCTGCGGAGTGTTTAGGACAAAAAATGAGTGCGATCGCTCCTGATAAAAAAGCAGAATTGACTTTATTTAACCCCCAAGAAAGCTGGAAAGTCAACAGCGAAAATCTCTACACTTTATCTAGTAATACACCTTGGTTAGGGCAACAGTTAACAGGTCGAGTAATACAAACTTGGTGTTAAATATGAATTAAAGCGCCAAAAATCAAGTTAGAAAATGACAACTCTTAACGCTCGTAATTTATCCCTAGACGATGTTCAACGTCTTTTCGGCTTTCAAGAAGAATATAGCGAGTCATTTACTCCAGTTTTATCATTAGAACCTTTGACAGAATTGGAACAGCAGGAACTTGTACAAATACGGAATGACTTTCGCCGTTATCTAACAGCAGGCAAAGTTTCCGAAGGGCAAGTAAAGTTTCTTGTAGTTGCACCTTTAATGCGTTTAGCGGGATTTTATCGCTATCCTATCCAGATTACTTTGGAAGAAGATATAGCAGATATCATTATTGAAGATGAAGATACAAAAATTACTGGGAGGATGGATATTTTAGCTGTTACGAAAGCGAAACGTATAACAGCTAATACATCTTTTTGGATATTGGTAATTGAATCTAAAAATAGTAGCGTTGCCCCAATAGAAGGTTTGCCGCAATTGCTAACATACGCCTATAAAAGCTTACAGTATCAAACTTCGGTTTGGGGATTAGTCACAAACGGACAATATTATCAGTTTGTGTATATCAAACAAAGCGATATTCTAATTTATCAGCTAATGCCAGTGTTGAATTTTATGGAATCTCAACGTGCAATTGATTTGCTACAAGCTTTGAAAGCAATTTGTCAGTTATAGCGTGATGTGCAAGTTATTCTTGGAACCCCTCTCCAAACCTCTTCCCCGCAGGGAGAGAGGCTTTGATTCTTATGCAAAAACTTTGGGTTCAATACTTACTGCTTCTAATTCTTGTTCTTGGCGAAATTTTTCTAGGGATTTCCAGAATTGAGACTTACTGCTCACAATTGTTGTAGATTCGTCTACAATCTCAATGACTATTTCTTGCCCATCAGGAATATTTAATTCCTAAAATATTTCTATACTATTTCTGCGCTTGATGCCTTTAATTTTCATAATTTAATGAGACTGCGTTGGAATGAATGGGAAGCGACTAACGAAGAAATAGAAAATGTAGCGTGGAAGTTCATTTTTGCTAATTGTTATAACCCGCAAATTGCCAGCATCGTACTACAAAAACAACAAGATGCTTTTTATCATGCCCAGTGCCAGGTAACGGAAACCTAGAACCCGCAATACTTCGTGGGTAAGACTTGTTTGTGAATCTTTACAATTTCCTGTAAGCCTTATATGTTACAGTTTACAAGTCTGGAGGCGGTTGAATTCGTATGTTAGGTTATAACCAACAGAAGGGAGGTGTCCCCTTGGAGCAGAACTATAATTGCTTTTTTGGAAAGGATTATTGTTCTGTCTCAATCGTTTCCATCCCACGCGCTCGACCATATCATTCCAGGATTGCGAAGGACCCAGGGATTGCGAACCAGTACCACCAACGTCCAAGAAAATTTGCTTCTGAACACTGAAGCCAAACCTTCCTTTACTGGATTCTACCCATAAGCGGTCAATTGTGCGGAGGTCTGTGCAGGGGAAGGTGGTGAAGATATCTTCGTGACTCAACACTTTATCAGTCTCCTCGTCTGCTGCTTGCCAATTTTTTTCTGCTAGGAGGTCACGTAATTTTGTGTAGTCTATACCTTCGTTCCCTGGTTGGATAACCGCTCGACCTACCACTGCTATTACCAAGCTTGCACATACCAAGCCAGCAGCCCACTTCAAAAACTTTTGTCGGGTAATTAGCGATGATGTTTCCTGTCGGTTGCCCTCTTTTGTGCTTCTTGTTGTTTTATCTGGTTGTTTTTTCTCGTACTTTCTATATTTAGCTTCCTCTTCTTTTGCTTTCTGGTACTCTGCTTGTTTTCTGCTTAAGATTGGAGCTTCAACTCGCTCTACATCCTCATCCCTGAGTCCTAAAGACTGCTGCTTTAATCCATTGCGGACATATTCATCTAGTGGGTATTGCGCTTGAACTGCTTTTGTAAATTCCTGCTCATAGCGCAGCAGGTTATTTTCATATTCTTTTTTTTCCAGTTGTTTCTGTATCTGAACCTGTTTTTGATACTTGGCTTCTTTAGCAGATGTAATTTCTAACTCTATTGGCGCTACATCCTCATCTCTTAGACCTAAAACATGCTGCTGATAATCCTTCAGGATCTTACGAGTATGTTCATCCAGGGGATATTCTCGCCCAACACCCTTAGCAAAAGCTTGTTTGTAACTTTCCAAATTTGCGAACCGTCTGCGGAAAGGTTCTAGAACTTCGGTTTCTATTTCCTCGGCTTCTTCATCTGTGAGTCCAAATGTTTTCCGTTTTGGCTTTAAGACTAAGAAAGCAAGGCGTTGCATAATGGCGGTATGAATTGAGGTAAAATTTCGATGGAATGTCCGCGTTGTGGGTCGTCCCATATCCGTAAGAATGGAAGAAAAAGAGGTAAGCAGAATCACATTTGCTGTGATTGC